>Ga0208849_1001241_pt1 | contig 18803 bp, 17 predicted proteins | sample NGESurdeep072012_10_FD_184470 | JGI IMG/M metagenome (GOLD analysis project Ga0208849, IMG submission 184470) | Arctic peat soil microbial communities from Barrow, Alaska - NGEE Surface sample 53-3 deep-072012 (SPAdes) | ecosystem: Environmental > Terrestrial > Soil > Wetlands > Peat ... | reverse complement strand
ACCCCGGCCGCTTACGCCGCCACCTTCACCATTGCCGCACACGCGGCAGCAACCCGCCCGACTCCACTCATGACTGGATAAAACTTGGGGGCAACGTCAGCTGAAGCCGCTCAGAGAGAACGTCAGATCCTACGCTCACAAAGCAGCTGTCCTTCCGATCGTAACGAGATGGACAAGCTTTCGCTAATGGCGGGTAGAGACCCGCGACGGGAGGTGCGCGTCGACGGATTGGCCGGCAGGCGCCTACACCAGCCTTTGAGTGCGGAATGGCCGAGCGGATTGATGCGCGGAGACAGGAGGCGCGCGGCGAGTTGCGACAGCCAGCTCAAGAAAGACGATCCCTCCGCCGCGTTCGGATGGGCAGGCAGGCAGCAAAGCCGGCAACTCGTCATATCTCGGCGGCGAGCGAACCTCGGGTCGTTCCTTTCGAGAAGACCGCGGCATTTCTCTGGAAAACTCGAGATCTCAGTTCGCTGAGAGCGAGCAGTCGCTTCAGAGAGCGGCGCTAGCGAGCCATTGGCCGGCCCTCTTCCAGATTGCACCCATACGAGACAGACTAGCTGGCGGTGGAGGCAGTCTACTGCGAACCGGTCTCCTCCCGGTATCAGGGAAATTTACAGGGATGTTTCTTATTCCGGCGACGTTCGGGCAGATTTGACGGCAACTTCCTTATGAAGCGCGGGCTTTCGTGGCTCGACTTCCCTAACTGCCGACAGCAGGGAAACCGGACGCAAGAACACGGAATTGTTTCTGCGATCGCCCCGAAAAGCAGGGAAATTTCTTCGGAGCACAGCGACGCGGCCGTATAGTTCCATGGTCGGCTCTTGAGCGATCAACGGCACCGTTTTGGCTTCAGCTTAATCTGCACCTCGGCAGGGGCAGGTGAGTCTTCGGCGGGACCACGGACGGCCTCCGCGCGCTGTACCAGATATGTTGGCCTCGGTCGGCGTCGGATCGACGGAACTGTCGCCCATCTTCACGTTGAGCGCCGTCGTGCTGCGCGCGCTCGCCGTCGCGGGGGTTGACGCGGACGATCGGTATTTGGTGGTAAAGCGCGGCTGAGCCGCCTACGGCGCCGGGTAGTATTGGAGATAGAGCTGTTCCCAATCCCGCATGAAGCCGCGGCGGAACTTCGCGAGTAGCGTTTCACGGTCTTCGTCGGATACCAGCGGGTTGCACACGTCCTTGTGGGCCCGAGCCTCGAGCTTGTCTTTGATGGTCGCCGTCCAGGTGCCATTGTAGTACGGCTCCGGCCAGAGATTGCGCACGTCGTCGGCCCCACCGCATCGAGCGCGGAACGAGGTGATCGATTTCACAGCGCCGGCGCTGCATCGGGCTCGCGCAGCGCGGATCGTCATTGCCGGTGAATCCGTAGGATGTGAAGACGCTGGATTTCATCTGGGCAGTGACGGCGCGAGGATCTGAGCCCCATTTCGTGTTGCATATCTGGTCGAGGGAGAGGTCTTGCCGGATGAGCCCGGAGTCTTCGAGGCATCGGGCAGCCCGGCCCGATCGGCGGCGTGCGCGGCAACGACCCAGACGACCGCTAAGACAGTCGCGCCTACAAATCGTTTCATTTGGTCCTGCGCGCAGGCGACAAGCACAAGGCACGCGTAAAGCGCGCCGGCCGACGCTATTGATTTCATTGCTTCCCCCTAGTTTCGAGGGATCAAACCACTAAACCTATGGTCGCGCTAGGCTCGGAGGAGGCGTTACGCGCGGAATGTATTCCTATCGCACCATGCCGGAATGAACGGCATCAAGTAGCAGAACACCTTTCCCGGATGCAGCAACCAAGAAGATGCCACGGCCTTTTCTGTCGGTCCGGGAAAGGGCTACCTGCGACTCTATCGTCACCCTGGCGTTCCCAATGGCTTGCCGGCGTGGTTCTGGGTTGCGCGCGACGGACATGCGGGAGCGGCCTACGGACAAAAGACGACGGCTAAGGAAGCTGTGCGAGCGGCGGAAGGCGCATGGGCGAAGATCGCCGAGGCCGGTGGGGCGACCGCCTATACCTCGTCGACGGAGGTAGTCGCGCTGATCGTTGCATGCGCGTGCTAAGGCGGGGCAAGCGTGGGTGCTGCGAGCGACCGCCATGCGCTCGGCGCCATCATCGGGGCAAGCCCCGCCATCAGCCCGGGAGGTTAGCCGCAGACCCAAATACTGCGATGCCATCTATGGCTCCAGCGCCAGCAAGACGGGGCGGGAGCGTAGTACGGATTGTAGTATCCCGGACCATAGTAGCTGGACCCGTAGTAGGGATTTGCCAGCAGACCGAGGCCAAGGCCCAGCCCAAATCCACCGAAGCCCAAACCGAAGCCCCGATTGCCATGGTTCCAGTGTGCGTCGGCGACCCCGGTAGTGGCCGCGATCGATGCTATGGAAAGCGCGCCGGCAAGCGCGACGGTCGCAAACGTTTTCATGGTCACTCCTCGGCCCCAGGGGATGAAATGACGGCGTCTTTGAGCTGGCAGGGGCGTGTGCCAGCAAGCCGTCATGAATCAACCGCAGAACACAACAAAAGTTTCATGCTAGGGCGCCTGCACTTCGACATCATGCGCAAGACGGCAATCGCAATGTCATGGGCGAGCCCCCAAGGTCACACCTTGGGTTCCCGGGGCCGCCTTGGGGGCGACTATATGGCGGCGACCCCGCGTTCCAATCGCTTCCGCAGAGGAAGACGGTGTAAGGGGTACGCGCCGGAGGTCGCCTTCCTACGGTCTGCTGCCGCCAACCCACCGAATTTCCGTCTGTCTCGACGCTGGCGCGGGTGTTGATGGTCGGCAGCGACGAACTATGCCGGACGGGTCAAGAGTGGTGCGGGCAGCAGTTGCCGATGCGCCACAATCCACAGGCTTGGTCGCTTGAGGCTTGTAGCGCCACAGCGTCGACGGCCGATACGGAGCAATGATTGCATCATGCGATTCCACATTTTCTGGCGGCTGGGAGATTTCCATGAGGCGTGCATTGTTTGGGGCCTTGGCCCTCATTCTCGGGGTGGGCCTGTTCGCGGGCACGGCATCAGCCGCGCCGGCAGCTTCCGGTTGGTCGGGCGCCTTCGCCGGCGTTGAGGCGGGCGGCGGGTGGTCAAATCGGAGCGGGTGCTGGGCCTTCGGCGCGCCAGTTGCCGCTTGCACCAATCCCAGCCGCGCCTTCGACTACAATCAGTCGGGCTGGCTCGGCGGCGTCCAGGTTGGGTACAACTGGCAACTCCCCTCCAACCTGCTAGTCGGCCTTCAAGGCGCCTTCGACATCGCCAACATTGCCGGTACCATTCCAAGCGGATCGTCGGCCGGCAGCGGTGGGTGGAACGCGCTGGGCTTGCTGACCGGAAAGCTCGGATGGACGAGCGGCCAATGGATGTTCTACGGAGATGCCGGCGTCGCCGCAGGCAGTTTCAGTTACGCCGCCAACTCGGGTTGTAATTTCACGATGGGGCACACCGGACCGGCGGCAGGTGCCGGCGTTGGATGGAAGGTATCTCAGGCGCTTTCGCTGAACGTCGAATACGACCATGCCTGGTTCGATACCGTCACGACACCGTGCACGGGGAACCACACCAACATTGATGTGAAGACCGGCGGTGGTCTGGACATGGTGAAGGTTGGCCTGTCGTATGCGCTCGGGCGCTAGCCGCGCTTCTTGTCGGTACGTTTAGGTTCGAGGCCCACGCCGCGCCGCGGTTTGGGCCTCGACCATTGGAAGCCCCCGAAACGATCACAAAATCGCGCTCGTCGCTGGAACTCAGTCGGCGCCCCGCGACAATAAAACCGTGTGCCCCCTGAGAGGATCGAACTCTAACGAGTCTGCCCCGCCGATTGCGCGGTTACACACGTTGGGAAGTCCGCGCCTGACGATCATCCTACGGACGGAGATGCCGAACCGATTCTGAAAGTGACGGAGCGGCACGAACCGCCGCGAATTAGCAGGTCGCGGGTCTGATCGGAGCGACGGCGGCGGCTTGCGCCGGCAACTGTAAGAGATCGGACCGCAGAGTTTTCACTGTCTTCTGGCACTGAATTTTCCGCTACAGGGAATCTTGGCTGAACTGACGAGGTGCCGGAACTCGCGTTCCCACGGAAGATGCCCGTGTAGGTCACCGGCAGGCCATCCTTTTTGGCGGCCCTCGTCCATTTCTATGCGCCCGCCCGAGAGATGTTTCCCGTCGGTGGATAGTTTCCAGCAGCAGTGACCGAGCCGTTCTGAACGATCAAGGTCCAATCACTCGCGCGACCCGGTGCATCGACCACTACTCAAAAATAGAACAAACGTTCTCTATTGACAACTATACGGAATTGATATTTCGTTGCTAGGGTAGTGAACCCACCGCCTTCCTAAGAAGGCCTGAGAAAGGGCTGGCAACCCCCGCCGGGAGGGAAATCAATTGGAACCCGCAGCCATTCTGCGCTTCGCGCTCAATCATATGGCGGCGCCGCAGCTTGGCATCGCCGATTTTTTTTCACTCGCGCAGACCCTTGGGATCCGCGATGTCGAAATCCGCAATGACATCGCGAGCAAGCCGATTCTCGATGGCGCAGGCCCGGCGACAATAAGGGCCGCAGCCGCAAGCGCCGGCGTCACGATAATAACTATCAATGCGTTGCAGCGGTTCAACGAATGGAACGCTGCGCGCGAGGATGAGGCGATCGCGCTCGCCGACTACGCGCGCGATTGTGGTGCTCTGGCCATCATCCTGGTTCCCGTCAACGATGGCAGCGGCCGCGGCGACGGTGAGCGCCAGCGAAACATCGAGACTGCGCTGAAGGCACTCAAGCCGATCCTCGCCGATCGCGGCATCATGGGTTTGGTCGAACCGCTCGGCTTCGTGGTTTGCTCGTTGCGCCGCAAGAGCGAGGCGGCAGCGGCGATCGACGCGGTGGGCGGCAATTTCCGCCTCGTACATGATACCTTCCACCACTACCTGGCCGGCGAGGCGCGTGTGTTCCCAGCCCTCACCGGCCTCGTCCATATTTCCGGCGTCGACGATGCGAGCGTCATGATCGACGATATGCGCGACGGGCATCGCTTGCTGGTTGGGCCGAAGGATCGAGTTGGAAACGTCGAGCAGATGTGCGCTCTGGTCAGCGGCGGCTATCGGGGACCCTTCTCCTTTGAGCCGTTCGCCGATGTATTAAGGACATCGCGCGATCCGGCGTCAGGCATTCGCGAAAGCATGGATTTCATTGGGACGCGGCTTGTCAGCCTAGCGGCTTGAATTCGGCCGCGCTCATGAATGGACTCCCGCCGCAGAACCCGGGAGCCACTCCGGACCAAACAGGCGCAACCGGACGCCAAAAAGGGAGGAAAGACCGTGAAGAAAATCGCACTAGCTGTCCTGGCCGGCGCCATGCTCGCAGGCACCGCCTTGGCTGGCTCCGCCCAGGCGGCCAACGTCGGTGTCTCGATGGCGCAATTCGACGACAACTTCCTGACCGTTCTCAGGAACGGCATGATCGACTACGCCAAGACATTGAAGGGAGTGAACCTGCAGGTCGAGGACGGCGGCAACGACGTCAACAAGCAACTTAGCGAAGTCCAGAACTTCGTCGCTTCCAAGGTCGACGCGATCATCGTCAACCCGGTTGACACCAGCGCCACCGCTGCGATCACCAAACTCGCGTCGGACGCAAAGATTCCGTTGGTCTTCGTCAACCGTCAGCCGGCCAACCTTTCCTCTCTTCCAGCCAACGAAGCCTTCGTCGGCTCGAACGAGGCCGACTCCGGCACCCTCGAGACGAAACAGATCTGCAAGCTACTTAAGGACGCCGGCAAAGGCAGCGGCGCCAACGTTTACGTTATGGAAGGCCAGCTCAACAATCAGGCGGCCGTCCAGCGCACCCAGGACGTCAAGGATGTAATCGCTACTCCGGACTGCAACTTCATCAAGATCATCGACCTGCAGACCGCCGACTGGTCGCGAGACAAGGCGCAGAGTCTGATGAGCAACTGGCTGACCGCCGGGACACCCTACGACGCGGTCATTTCCAACAACGATGAGATGGCGATCGGCGCGATTCAGGCTATGAAGGGGGCCGGCGTCGACACAAAGAAGGCGATCATCGGCGGTGTCGATGCTACGCAGGACGCGCTCGCCTCCATGAAGGCCGGCGATCTTAAGGTAACGGTTTTCCAGGATGCAGCCGGTCAGGGCAAGGGCGCCCTTGACGCAGCGCTGGCAATCGCCGGTGGCAAGAAGGTCGACCAGACGATCTACGTCCCCTTCCAGTTGGTCACGCCGGACAACATGGCAAACTACATGGCCAAGAACTGACCTGGCTCTAATTGAGCGAGCGGCGCGCCTGAACGCGCCGCTCGTTTATCTCGATCGTCGGTGACGCGGTACCAATCCTCAACCGGCCAAAAAAAGCGCATAGTCGCGCCAACGGCGCGGATGTGGCGGTACCTTGCGCGGGGCGGCAATGACAGAAGTAGCTGAGGCGACCAAGGATACGCCCGTTCTCCGGCCGAAGCGCCAATGGCCGGCCGAACTCAACGTTCTTGCCGGCCTTGTCGTCATCATTGCCGTCTTCGAGATTCTTGGCTGGACGCTGGTACACCAAAGCTTCGTACTCAATCCGGCTCGTATCCAAATCGTCATCCTGCAGGTTTCCATCGTCGGCATCATTGCCGTCGGCGTGACGCAGGTAATCATCACCGGCGGCATCGATCTGTCGTCCGGCTCCGTGGTCGGCGCCACCGCCATGGTCGCAATGAGCTTCGCGCAGGTCAGCACCTACACCCGCGCCGTCTATCCGGCACTCACCGACCTGCCGGTTGGTGTGCCCATCGGGGTCGGGCTGCTGTGCGGTCTGGCCGCTGGCTTCGTCAACGGCATAATCATCGCTTACACCAAGATTCCGCCGTTCATCGCCACGCTCGGCATGATGGTCAGCGCCCGCGGCGTCGCCGACTGGTACACTAAGGGGCAGCCGGTTTCTTTCCCGACCGACAGCTTTGCCGCAATCGCGATAGGCCTTCGTCCGATCATCATCCTGCTGGTGGTGGCTGCCATCTTCCAGATTCTTTTGCGCTACACCCTCTACGGTCGCCGCACCTACGCCATAGGGTCCAACGCCCATGCCGCCCGCGTCTCCGGCATCAACATCGAGCGCCACCTGGTGCTGGTCTATTCGCTCGCCGGCCTGCTGTCCGGCCTGGCGGCGATCGTGCTGTCGTCGCGCAATCTCACCGCCCAGGCAGGCATGGGTTTTGGCTATGAGCTCGACGCCATCGCCATGGCGGTCATCGGCGGCACTTCGCTCTACGGTGGCCGCGGCTCCATCGTCGGCACGCTGCTCGGCATGCTGATCTTCGGCGTCATTATCTCCGGCTTCACATTCCTGCGTATCGACGCCTTCTACCAGGAGATGATTAAGGGAGTGATCATCGTCGGCGCGGTGGTTCAGGACGTGTACCGGCAGCGCCTCAAGGCGCGCTGAGGAGACCGGCGATGGATGAAAGCAACGTCATTCTGCGCACCGAGGGCATCACCAAGCATTACGGCGGCGTGCGCGCCTTGGAAGACGCCGACTTCGTGCTGCACGACGGCGAGCACGTTGCCGTGGTCGGCGACAATGGCGCCGGCAAATCGACGTTCGTCCGCCAGATCACGGGCGTCGAGCAGCCGAACGTCGGAAAGATTTTCTTCGAGGGTAAGGAGGTCAACTTCAAGGGCCCGATCGAGGCGCGCGACGTCGGTATCGAGACCGTGTTCCAGAACCTGGCGCTTGCCGACGACCTCGACATCCCCGCGAACCTGTTTCTCGGCCGCGAGGAGCGCTACTTCAACCTGGGCCCGTTCAGTTTCCTGAACGAGCGCAAGATGCTGGCGCGTTCGACCGACGCGCTCAATGCGACCGGCGTGAAGATCCCCGATCTGCGCGGCAAGATCCGCAACATGTCCGGCGGCCAGCGCCAGTGCGTGGCCATCAGCCGCGCCGCGACCTTCGCGTCCAAGCTGATCATCATGGACGAGCCGACGGCGGCGCTCGGCGTGCAGGAGACGGCGCAGGTCGAGAACATCATTCGTACGCTGAAGCAGCGCAAGATTCCGCTGATCCTGGTGAGCCACAACCTCCGCCAGGTGTTCGACCTGGTCGACCGCATCTGGGTCTTCCGCCGCGGGCGCATTGTCGGCGCCGTCGATGCCGACAAGAGCAGCGGCAACGATGTGGTTTCCATGATTACCGGGGTCAAATCCGGCGTGAAAGGCGAGGCCACCTTCGTGTGAGCTGAAAATTTCGAGCGGCTGCTTTCGCGGCGTCACACGTCGCGACCTTCACAGGGGACATCACTTCATGAGCGTTCGTTTCGGTCTTCTCGGTGCCGGTCGCATCGGCAAGGTCCATGCCCGCGCCGTCGGCAGCAATCCCGATGCCAGACTGGTAGCGGTCGCCGACGCCATGCCGGCAGCGGCCAAGGAGGTTTCAACGGGGTACGGCGCCGAGATCCGCACCATCGACAAGATCTTGGCGGCCAAGGACATCGACGCCGTCATCATCTGCACGCCGACCGATACCCACGCCGACCTCATCGAGAAGTTCGCGCGCGCTGGCAAAGCAATCTTCTGCGAGAAGCCGATCGACCTGTCGATCGAGCGTGTCCAGCGCTGCCTCGCCGTCGTCAGCCAGACCAAGGCGCTGCTGACGGTCGGCTTCAACCGCCGCTTCGATCCGCATTTCATGGCCGTGCGCCAGGCGATCGACGAAGGCGCGGTCGGCAAGGTCGAGATGGTGACCATCACCTCGCGTGATCCCGGCCCCCCGCCCTATGACTACATAGACCGCTCGGGCGGCATCTTCCGCGACATGACCATCCACGACTTCGATATGGCGCGGTTCCTGCTGGGCGCCGAGCCGGTGTCAGTGTCGGCGCAGGCGGCCGTACTGGTGGACAAGGAGATCGGGCGCCATGGCGATTTCGACAGCGCCAGCGTCATTCTGACCACGCGAACCGGCCAGCAGTGCATCATCTCCAATTCGCGCCGCGCCGCCTACGGCTACGACCAGCGCATTGAGGTGCTCGGCTCGAAGGGCATGGTCGCTGCCGAGAACCAGCGGCCGGTTTCGGTGGAGGTCGCCGGCGCCAACGGCTTCACCCGGCCGCCGCTGCACAACTTCTTCATGACGCGCTACATCGCCGCCTACGCCAACGAGATCGCCGCGTTCGTCAAAGCGGTGAACGAGAAGACGCCGGGCAAGCCGGACGGCGCCGATGGTCTGGCGGCGTTAACACTGGCGGAAGCGGCGCTCCGCTCGGTCAAGGAGCAGCGCGTCGTGACGGTGAAGGAAGTGCTCGCGGGCTAGCGCGCCGCCATCAGCCACTCGTGCTCGGGCGCGTTGTGGAATTTCCAGGTGCGCACCGGCCCCGCCATGACGTTAAGATAGTAGAGGTCGTAACCGTGCACCGCGGCGACGGGATGGTAGCCGCGCGGCACCAGGGTCAAGTCGCCGTCCTCGACCACGACTGCCTCATCAAGCGAGCGATCGTCAGTGTAGATGCGCTGGAAGGCGAAGCCCTGCGCCGGGTTGAGACGGTGATAGTAGGTCTCCTCGAGCTGGCTCTCGCGTGGCAGGTCGTTGCGATCGTGCCGGTGCGGCGGGTAGGACGACGTATGCCCGCCGGGCGTGATCACCTCGACGACGAGCAGCGAATCCGCCGGCGCGCCCTCGGGCAGGATGTTGGTGACGTAGCGGGTATTGGTGCCCTTGCCGCGCGTCTCCTGGCCGACGTCGTTCGCACCGATGGCGCGCGCCGGACGCGAGCCGGCCTGGCCCGGCGCCGAGCAGACCGCGAGCTCGCAGGATGTAGTGGCCGTCACCGACCAGTCACTGCCGGCCGGCACGTAGACGGAATGCGGCTTGCCGGCGAAGGGCGTGTCGCGCTCGCCCTGCTCGCCGAAGTCACGGCCGCCGGCGGTCACCCTGCCCTTGCCTGCTACGAAGACCAGGCAAACCTCACGGTCGCCGGTCGCGGCCTTGGCGCTCTCGCCGTTCGCAAATCGGTAAAGATCGAAACCGACATACTTCCAGCCGGCGCTCGCCGGCGTCACGTGCTGGACGCGGCCGCTTTTTCCTGATGGTTTCAACAATAACTCAGCCATTGGGAAAGCCCTGCGTTTCGACGGTGTAGCCGGCAGCGGTCATGACGCGCATCAGTTCCTTGTGGCCGATCTCGGCCATTTTGAGCGGCGGATTTTTCCTGGGATCCTGTTCGGCTTCGACGACGAACCAGCCCTCGTAGGCGTAGTGGGCGAAGCGCTGAACGATCGCGCCGAAATCGAGCGAGCCGTCGCCGGGGACGGTAAAGGCGCCGAGGGCCACGGCATCGAGGAAAGACTGGCTGGTGCGATCGAGCCCGTCGATCACGGGGCGACGGATGTCCTTGACGTGGACGTGCGTGATGCGGGCGTGATGCGTGTCGATGGCGCGGAGCACATTGCCGCCGGCGAAAGCGAGGTGGCCGGCGTCGAGCAGGAGCGGAATGCCGGGGCCGGAGGCGGCCATGAAGGCATCGAGCTCCGGCTCGGTCTCGACCACTGCTGCCATGTGGTGGTGATAGCTGAGTGGCATGCCGCGCGCGGCGCACCATTCGCCGAAGGCAGAGACCTTTTTGGCGTAGGCCTTCATCTCGCCGTCGGAAAGCTTCGGCTTGGTAGCGAGCGGCTTGCTGCGGTCGCCTTGGATCGAACGGCCAACTTCGCCGTAGACGATGCACGGCGCGTTGACCGCCTTGAATAGCTCGATCATCGGGAGGATGCGGTCTTGATTGGCCGCGAGGTCCTCATTGACCAGCGTGCCCGAGAACCAGCCGCCGCAGAGCGTAACGTCAGCGGCTTTAAGGATGGGCAGCATCACTGCCGGGTCCTTGGGAAACCGGCGGCCCATCTCCATGCCGGTGAAGCCGGCGGAGCGGGATTGCCGTAGGCATTCCTCGAGCGAAACATCGTCGCTGAGCTCAACCAGGTCGTCGTTCCACCAGGCGATGGGCGACATGCCCAGTTTGGCTTTCATGGTCCTGTCCTGTTTCGTACGTCAGGCGACGACGCGCTGCTGCCTCAACGCAACCTCGTAGGCCTCGCGCGCCTTGCGGACCTCGGCGCGGGCGCTGACCTCGGGCACCGCGACGTCCCACCAGGCGCCGCCGGCGGCGGTCGCGACCAGCGGATCGGTTTGCACCACGACCACCACCGGCCCCTTTTCGCTGCGCGAGGCGGCAAGCGCGCTCTCCAGTTCGGCGAGCGAAGCGACCTTCTCAGCCCATGCGCCCAACGCGGCGGCGTGGGCGCGGAAGTCGATCTCGGGCAGCTTCTCGTGCCTGGTGTCACGGAACAGGTTGTTGAAGTTCGCCCCGCCGGTCGCCACCTGCAGCCGGTTGATGCAGCCGAAGCCGCCGTTGTCAAGAACCACGACCGTGATCTTGGCGCCGAGCATCGCCGCGGTCGCGATCTCCGAATTCGCCATAAGGTACGAGCCGTCGCCGACCATGACGACGACCTCGGCATCCGGCCGCGCCAGCTTCACGCCGAGCCCGCCCGCAATCTCGTAGCCCATGCAAGAGTAGCCGTACTCGAGGTGATAGCTGCCGGGTCCGCCCGCCTGCCACAGCTTGTGCAGTTCGCCCGGCAGGCCGCCCGAGGCACAGACCACGACGGCATCGTTACCGAAAACACGCTGGACGGCGCCAATCACCTGCGCGTCCGACGGCGTCACGTTGCTGGCGCGCGTCACCGCGTCGGCGTCCTTCAGCCAGGCGACCTTGCCGGCCTTGGCCTTCTTCACCCAATCGGCGGGCGCCTTCCAGCCGCTGAGGCCCGCCTGGAGCGCGTCGATACCGGCCTTTGCGTCGGCCACCAGAGCAAGCGCGCCGTGCTTGGCGGCGTCGAACGACTGCGCGTTGAGGCCGATGATGCGCACGCCTTCGCCCTGGAACAATGCCCACGAGCCGGTGGTGAAGTCCTGGAGGCGCGTCCCAACCGCCAGCACGAGGTCGGCGTCTACGGCCAGCGCGTTCGACGACGAAGCGCCGGTGACGCCGATCGATCCCATGTTGAGCGGATGATCGTGGCGGAGCGACGATTTGCCCGCCTGCGTCTCCATCACGGGCACGTCGTGCGCTTCGGCAAAGGCGCGCACCGTATCGGCAGCGCCGGAATAGAGAACGCCACCGCCGGCGATGATCGCCGGTCGCTGCGCCGCCTTCAACGCGGCAACCGCCGCGGCGAGCTCGCGTTTGTCCGGCTCGGGGCGGCGCGGCAGCCACAGCCGCTCCTCAAGGAAGGTCTCGGGATAATCATAGGCTTCAGCCTGCACATCCTGGCAAAGGGCCAGCGTCACCGGTCCACACATTGCTGGATCGGTCAGCACCTGCATGGCGCGCTGCAGCGCTTGGATGATCTGCTCGGGCCGGGCGATGCGGTCGAAGTAACGCGAGACTGGACGGAAACAGTCGTTGGCCGACACCGTGCCATCGGTGTAGTCCTCCACCTGCTGCAGCACCGGGTCGGGACGCCGGTTGGCGAAGACGTCGCCCGGCAGCAGCAGCACCGGAAGGCGGTTGACGTGGGCGAGCGCCGCGGCGGTGACCATGTTGGTCGCGCCCGGCCCGATCGAGGTCGTGCAGGCCATCATGCGGCGGCGGAAGCTCGCCTTGGCGTAGGCGATCGCGGCGTGTGCCATGCTCTGCTCGTTCTGGCCGCGGAAGGTCGGCAGCCGGTCGCGCACCTGATAGAGGGCCTCGCCTAATCCAGCGACGTTGCCGTGCCCGAAAATCGCCCAGACGCCGCCGAAGATCGGTAGCTTGCGCCCGTCGATCTCGGTCATCTGCCGCGGCAGGAACGACGCAATCGCCTGCGCCATGGTCAAGCGAACGGTCTTCACCATCTCTCCCTCCTAGCGCCTTTTGTCAGGCGACTTGCTGTTGGCGCAGCCTCGTCCAGGCGTTGGTCAGCGATGCAAACCGCGACGCCATGTCGGCGACCGCTTCCTCGTCGCTCATGCGCCGAGCGAACCACGCTTTCGCGGCTTCGGCAAAGATCGTCCTGCCGACGGCGAAGCCCCTGACGCTCGGCGCCGACTGGGCCGCGGCGAACGCCGTCTCCAAGGCTTCACGCGGCGCGTCCAGACCGAGCAGCAGCACGCCGCGGCACCAGGGATCGTTCGACTGGATGACCTGATGGATTGCTGCCCAGGCGGCGCGCGAGGATTGCGGCTCGAGCTTCCACCAGTCCGGTTTGATGCCGAGAGCGTAAATCTCGGTGAGCGCCCGCGCCACGGTGTCGTCCGTCAGCACACCGTTCTTGCCGGCGATGACCTCGATCAGCAGCTCACGCCCGATCTTGCGCGCCGCGTCGTAGAGGGCGCGGAGCTTGTCGCCCTGCTCCTGTTTCAGCTCGGCCGGATCGTCGGGGTGATAGAAACAGAGGCACTTGATCGTCTGATCCACCGGCCATTCGATCAGGCGCGACCCGATATCCTGGGAAAATTCGAAACGCAGCGGCCGTGAGCCCGGCTGCTCCACCGGCTTGGCGATCCACAAGCCATGCCCGGCGGCGGCAAAGATTGCATCGCGGCCGTGCTTGTCGTCGATGAGGACGCCATAACCCTGTCGCCCCTGCGCCACGCGCGTCGCCGCCTCGATCGCCAGCCGCTTGAAGGCGCCGACTCGGTCGTCGTTGGCGCCGGCCCCGGCAGCAATATCTTCCAGCGGCGCCCGATGATCTATGGCGAGCGCCATCAGCAACGGATAGTCGCCCCGGCGCGTCGTCGCCCAGTGCAGGTGGTTGAGGGCCGGATCCTTGCGGAGCGCCAGATACGGGCTACCGTTCTTGAGGAAGAACTGCAGCTCCTCGAACGTCGGGTTTTCCGGCGAGCATAGCAGCCGCGAGACGGTGATGGCCCCGCAGGCGTTGGCCCACGTCGCCGAAGTCGCGTGCGATTCGCCACGGAGCCAGCCGCGTACGAAGCCGGCCATGAACGCATCGCCGGCACCGAGCACGTTGTAGACTTCGATCGGGAAGCCGCGGCCGACGATGCCCGTCTCGATGTCGGTGATCGGCCCATCATAGACGATGCAACCCATCGGACCCCGTTTCAACACGACGATCGCAGTACTATTGGCGCGGATGGTTTTCAACGCAGCTAGCACGTCGGACTCGCCCGAGGCGATGAGCAGCTCTTCCTCGGTACCAACAACCAGATCGCAATCGGCAAGCACTGTCCGCAGTTGCTCCGAGATAGCTGCCGACGGGATATAGCGCGTGTCACCCGCCGCGTGCCCCGCCAGACCCCAGAGGTTCGGACGATAATCGATATCGAACACTACCTTGCGGCCATTCTCGCGCGCGATGCGGATCGCCTTCCGCTGCGCCGCCTCGACGTTCGGCCGCGAGAAGTGCGTGCCAGTGACCAGAATGGCGCGCGCCGTAGCGATGAAGGTAGAATCGATATCGCCTTCGTTTAGCCCCATGTCAGCGCAGTTATCGCGATAGAAAATAAGCGGAAAGCTCTTGTCGTTTTCGACAGAGAGCAGCACCAGCGCCGTCAGCCGCATCGCGTCGGTGATAACACCCTCTGTCGCGACACCCTCTCGGATAAGTTGCTCGCGGATGAACCGGCCCATCTGCTCGTCCCCGACCCGGGTAATGACCGCCGATTTGAGGCCGAGGCGGGCCGCACCGATAGCGATGTTCGTCGGGCAACCGCCGACCGATTTGGCGAAGCTGCCAACATCCTCCAGCCGGGCGCCGACCTGCTGGCCGTAGAGGTCAACGGAAGCACGTCCGATGGTGATTAAGTCGAGCGGCGGCATGGCTGAAGCGCGGCTTTCCATCGCGATTGAGGCTCCCGGCGCAATACTTGAACCGGCCGCATTGGCGGCCAATTTGGGCGCTTCCACCTTGATCAAACGAAATACCAGTTACGCCCATGCGTCAAGATAGAACATTCATTCTATGACTCCTCACGAGCGCTGGCGACCGCGACAGTGAGCGCCATGCACAGCGCCATTGACGCTGAAAGTGACCGGAAGCCGGCATGGTCGGTTTCGGCCACCTCGAGCCATTCGGTGGCGAACTCGGCCAGCGGACTAAAGCTGCTGTCGGTGATTGCGACGAGCGGCACCCCTGCATCCACGATGGCTTTCGAGAGCGCGACGGTCTCGGCAGAGTACGAGGTGAAGCTCACCGCTATCCCCGCATCCTTCACGGTCGCCATTCCGGCGATTTCCGGATCCGTTGCCGTTGGCGAATTGATCAGGTGTGTACGCACCCCGAGTTTGCTGAACCCATACGCCATGTAACTTGTCAGTGGATAGGAACGCCGGCGAGCGATGAGGTAGATGGTGTCGGCTCGTGCCAGAATTTCGACAGCGCGACCAAAGCGCGTTGGATTGATGCTCTCGCCCAGCTTGTCGATCGAGCGTGACGCCGCGCCAAGGAGTCCGTCGAGGATCGCCATCTCCGGCCGTGCGCCTTGCCGCCTGTCGCGCAACGTGCGCAGCCGCTCGGCGTATGCCGAAGGCCGGTCACGTAGTCGCTGGCGGAAGACCCGTTGCAGATCGGAAAAGCCCTCGTAACCGAACTGGTGGGCAAAGCGAACCAGCGTCGACGGCTGCACCTGGGCCGCCGCCGCTATGCTCGCTGCTGTGCCGAACGCAATCTCGTCGGGATGTTCCAGCGCGTATTTGCCAACTTGCACTAGGCGCTTGGGAAGAGTGGCCAACTGGCGGCCGACAATGGCGCGCAGGTTGTCAAAATCGCGCGGGCCAGCCAGCTCTTCGGCAACTCTCTCGTTCATCCGCAGTTCCCAGTTGGGTCCCAGCAACCCGAATGGCCGCCGCCTTTCGGCTGGCGGCGACCGCATGTCGCGTGGCATAATGGAACGAACATTCTATTGAGACAAGCAGGCAGCGTCAGGCCAGAGTATCGAGCATGCGAACACTGGGCGTCGGCCTGATTGGCACGGGATTCATGGGCAAGTGCCATGCCCTCGCTTGGGTCGCGGTAAAACCCGTCTTCGGCGAAGGGCCAACGCCACTCCTCGCCCATCTTGCCGATGTCTCGGCCGAATTGGCCGCTGGACGCGCTGCCGAGTTCGGCTTTGCGCGATCCAGCGGTGACTGGCGTGAACTCATTGCCGACGATGCGGTCGACGTAGTCTCGATCACCGCACCGAATGCGTTCCATGCTGAGATGGCCGTCGCCGCCCTCGAGGCTGGCAAACACGTCTGGTGCGAGAAACCGATGGCGCCGGCGTTCTCCGACGCGTTGCGGATGCGTGATGCCGCTCGGCGCACGGGCAAGGTTTGCGTGCTCGGTTACAATTACATCCAGAATCCGGCCATCCGCCACATTTCCCGGCTCCTCGAAGAGAATGTCATTGGCACCGTGAATCACTTGCGCGTCGAAATGGACGAGGATTTCATGGCCGACCCCGACACGTTCTACTATTGGAAGCACGAAGCATCGTCCGGCTACGGCGCGCTAGACGATTTCGCCGTCCATCCTGTCTCCCTGATCCGGACGCTGCTTGGCCCAGTGGTGCGGGTCTTCACATATCAAACGAAGCCCTACCCGGACCGGCCGCTGAAAGAAGGAGGCCGGCGCGCGGTGGAAACCTACGACATTGCCTCAACCCTGCTAGATCTCGCCAGCGGCCCGTCTGCCATCCTCGCCGTCAACCGCTCGGCATGGGGTCGCAAGGGAAGAATCGCCATGCAGATTTTTGGCTCGGCCGGCAGCATCCTCTACGACCAAGAGCGGATGAACGAATTTCAACTCTACACCACCGCCGACCGGGCGACGGAGCAGGGTTTCCGCACTATTCTCACCGCGCCCAATCACCCACCTTACGAACGCTTCATCCCGGCACCGGGGCACAGTTTGGGCTTCAACGATCTCAAGGCGATCGAATGTCGACAGCTGCTGAACCTGATCGAAGGCAAGCCCGCCATCGCTATGACCTTCGAGGATGGAGTGGAAATCGAACGCACCGTCCACGCCATGGCACGCTCCCATGCCGAGCGGCGCTGGATAGCAGTATCCGATATGAACGTAGGCTAAGATGACCAAGATCGCGGTCGTTGGTGCCGGTTTCATCGGGCGCGCGTGGGCAATTACTTTCGCCCGCGCCGGGTATGCAGTCTCCCTATGGGACCAGAACCTCGAGGCCTCGCAGCGCGCGCTCGACTTCATCCGAAGTGTCTTGCCGGATCTAGCCGCCAACGATCTTTTGAACGGCCGAAGTCCGGATGACATTCTTGCTGACATCCGTGTCGAGACCGAGCTTTCGCTTTCCCTTGCCGGAACAACCTACATTCAGGAGAACACACTCGAGGACCTCAAAGTCAAGACACAGGTGTTCGCCGCGCTCGACGAGATGGCCCCGTCGGCGGCGAGTATCGCGAGCTCTACGTCGGCTATCCTGCCGTCCCTGTTTACCGAGCACTTGCACGGTCGTCGCCGGTGCCTGGTGGTTCATCCGATCAACCCGCCGTATCTCATAAGGGCGACTGAGATCGTGCCCGCCCCGTGGACTTCGCCGGAGGTGGTCGAACGAACACGCGTGCTGATGCTTGCCATTGGTCAGGCGCCAATCGTGATGAAGCAGGAACTTGATGGCTTCATCATGAATCGTCTACAAGGCGCGCTGCTGGAGGAAGCGTTTCGGCTTGTCGCCGATGGCCACGCCTCCATCGAGGACGTAGACATCGGGCTGCGCGAAGGGCTGGCGCTCCGATGGTCGTTCATGGGGCCGTTCGAGACCATTGACCTAAACGCGCCTGGCGGCGTGCGCGACTACGTTTCGCGCTACCAAGGCATCTACGAGAACATATTTCCGAGTACCCGACGCCGGGTTGATTGGGCCGGCCCAGTGCTGGCAGTCGTGGAACGGGACCGACGCAAACGGCTAGCAAACGTCGATTTAGCGCGGCGCCAGACGTGGCGAGATCGGACATTGATGGCCCTCGTTGCCCACAAGCGACGTACCGCGAAGGACTTGGACTAATCGGACGAATGGCCTCGGCCGACGGGCATCTGCAATTTGCGGCAGCCACGGCCGGCGGCCCATCCTTTCCCGACCGCAAGCGAACCTCGCGCAGCGCCACCAGAGCAAATGGTCATTTCTTCCTTAAAAATTGGAAATCCCAGTTCGCTGAGGACGTGGAAATCGTACGGCAGAAGCCGTCCGTGACCCTCTCCGGGGCGGTCGCGTGGGTCAGGAACAACAGCGATTTCCAGATCTCCTCGATCCGGTCGGGATCGCGGCCGATGAGCTGCGGGGCCGCGCGCGCGACAATCGACCGATGGCACCTTTCAAAATCTGCCTCGAAGCAGATCAGGCATGTACTGCTGCTTTGCGAGGACAGATAGCTCGGCGAGCGCAGCAGGATGGCGTTTGAGGTACGCTCGAAACGCTTTCGCGTAGGCAGACCAATCGCCGTCGTCCTTGTAGCGGTCACGAACGGGCTTTGGGCATCCTAGGGAGACCATGTGGACATAGGCGACACCCGCGCCCGCGAGCGCCGCGGCAAGAGCGCGTTTGGAAAAGCCTGGCTTGCGCGAGAGCGGCATCTGACGGACGTCGACCACAGTTCTTACGCGGGACTTTTCGAGGCGGTCGACGAACTGCTCGATCGACATGCCTTCGTAGCCAAGGGTGTAAAGCGGCATCGCGTCAGAGCCAGGTGAAAGTCGCTGCCGAATCGCTCTAGCACGGCACGATGCGTCGGACCCGAATCCCTTTTGCAACGGACGGCCTTTTTTTGTTCGCCCGTCCGGAGGGCAAGCGAACCGCCGGCGCGTT
>Ga0208849_1001240_pt1 | contig 18805 bp, 19 predicted proteins | sample NGESurdeep072012_10_FD_184470 | JGI IMG/M metagenome (GOLD analysis project Ga0208849, IMG submission 184470) | Arctic peat soil microbial communities from Barrow, Alaska - NGEE Surface sample 53-3 deep-072012 (SPAdes) | ecosystem: Environmental > Terrestrial > Soil > Wetlands > Peat ... | reverse complement strand
AGGACGCAGTTCGTGGTCGTGATCGACGCGTCGATCGTCAACGTCGCGCTGCCGTCGATCGGCAGCCATCTGCACTTCTCGCGTGACGACCTGTCCTGGGTCGTCAATGCCTACACGCTCACCTTTGGAGGATTTCTGCTGCTGGGCGGGCGGCTCGCCGATCTGCTCGGACGCAGGCGCATGTTCATGATCGGCCTGGTCATCTTCTCGCTGGCCTCGCTCGCCGGCGGCCTGGCCCAGTCCGAGGCCTGGCTGCTCGCCGCGCGCGCGATCCAGGGCCTCGGCGCGGCGATCGTCTCGCCGGCGGCGCTCTCGATCATCACGACGACCTTCGCCGAAGGCGCGGAGCGCAACCGCGCGCTCGGCATCTGGGGCGCCGTCGCGGGCGCCGGCGGCGCCGCGGGCGTGCTGCTGGGCGGCATCCTCACGAGCGGGCTGAGCTGGCGTTGGGTGCTGTTCGTGAACGTCCCGATCGGGATCGCCGCGGCGACAATGGCGCCTCGGCTGCTGCTCGAGAGCCGAGGCGAGGATGGCGCCAAAGGCTTTGACATCCCCGGCGCGGTGACGGTCACGGCCGGGCTTGCGCTGCTCGTGTACACGGTGGTCGACGCCGTCAACGTCGGCTGGGGCTCGACCGGCACGCTGCTGAGGCTCGCCGGCTCGGCCGTGCTGCTCGCGGCGTTCGTCGCGATCGAGCGCCGCCAGCGCCACCCGCTGATGCCGTTCTCGATCTTCCGCCTGCGCACGCTGCGGGGGGCGGACATCGTCGGCCTGCTGATCGGGATGTCGCTGTTCTCGATGTTCTTCTTCATCTCGCTGTATCTACAGGACGTCCTGCACTTCTCGCCGATCAAGGCGGGGCTCTCCTACCTTCCGCTCGCTGTCGGCATCATCATCTCGGCCGGCGTCGCCTCGCAGCTCGTGACACGCATCGGCTTCAAGCCGGTGCTGACGGCAGGTCTGCTGCTGATTGCGGGCGGTCTGGTGTGGTTCTCACGCGTACCCGCGCCCGGTGGATCCTTCAGCGCCGACGTGCTCGGACCGTCGCTGCTCGCCGCCTTCGGTCTCGGCTTCTCCTTCGTCTCGGTGACGATCGGCGCGGTGACGGGAACCAAGCCGCATGAGGCCGGCCTGGCCTCCGGACTGATCAACACCTCCCAGCAGGTGGGTGGCGCACTCGGGTTGGCGATTCTCGCGACCGTCGCCAACAGCCGCACTCAGAGCCTGCTCAGCGGCGGCGTGCACAACCCATCGGTCACGCTCACCAAAGGATTCGACCGAGCCTTTCTCGTCGGCGCGGGCTTTGCGATCGTGGGCGCGATCCTCACCACCGTTCTGATCTCCTCGCGTGAGAGCCGCGAGCAGGCTGAAGCCGCGCGTCGCGGCGAGCTCGAGGCGGTCGCAGCCTGAACCGCACCGCGCGAGCTACGCAAGAGAAAGCCGGCCGTCGCTCGACCGGAGGCGAAGCTGCGGTAGCTAACGCCGAGCGGAGGTGCTCACGCTCCCATCTCCGATCAGGCTCAACCGGTCTTGGTCGTCTTGGTCAGCAGGCAGCTTTTGGTCTTGTGCCCGTTCTTGGCCGCCCCGCAACCAAGGCCGCCTTCGCCTTTTTCGACCTCGGTGAGCAGGAACGTGCTGGGCTGATGGGGGAAGCTGTTTTCCGGGCCGTATCCGATTACGACGCTGTCCTTCCTGTGCAGCACGAGCGCTGCGGGGTTGCTCAGCGGCTTGCCGTTGAGGTAGAAGTGCAGGTGATCGCCGCCGTAGCCTTTTAGGCCGCCCACCTGCGCGGGACCGAGCTTCACGCCCCACACGGCGAAGAAGTCGCCGAGCGTGTACTTGTAGGGGTGCGGGGCCTCCATGTGGATGACGCCCGTACTGTCGTGGGTGTGCATGCTCGACTCGAGCCCCTTGGCGGGATCGAGTCCGATGTCGGCCGGCAGCGGAGCCAGTATCCCGTTGACGTAGATGTGCAGCATCGCGTGAATGTGGAACTTTTCCTCCCCGCCGGGGGGGATCCCGATCAGCTTCAGACGCTGCGCAAGGGACGCGTATTCCGGCTTCCATGCGGCTTTGCCCGGGCCCAACGCCGGCTGGCTGGCCTGCAGGCCCGGGCCAGAGATCGTGAGGCCCGCAGGCGTAGCGGCGCTCGACCCACAGCCGGCCAGCACCAGTCCGAGTGCTGCCGCGACGGCGAGGAGCGCGAGGGTCGTGATCGCTTTACGACGCTGCATAGTAGGAAGGCAGCATAGCCGTCGAGCCCGGCGCGTGCAAGTCCAACCCGCTCGCGTTTGCCGCCGTGGCGCCCGCAGCGCAGCCCGGGCCGCCAGCTAGGTCGTCGTCGCGGAGATCTCTCGCTCGATGACCGACTGCTCCTCGCTCCAACGCGCGACAGGCGCGGCGCCGACGACCACAGACGCCGCGTGGCGGCCGACGACCAAGCAGGCGATCTCCTCGTAGCGAGCGTTGCTCGAGGTGGTGTATGTGTCGCGCACGCAGCTGCCACGCCCGTTGCGGAAGCGAAGGTTCGTCGCGGCGCCGTCAGACCGCACTTCCCTGTCGCCCTCCTCAGCGTTGTGGCGCACGCGAAACGTGGCCCAGTCAGACGACGTCTCAGAGCCCTGCCGAGGCGTGAGGTTGAGGTAGCCGAGGAACTGTCGCCGAGCGTCGAACAGCGCGGCAGTCGCGGTCCCGCGGTCGCCGTGTATCAGGTGCCAGCCCGGCGGAAAGGCGATCGCGGCGCCGCTGGGCACGCGTGCGCCGAGCCAGCCACCCGGTGCCGGCACGGGTCTCAGCCAGGCAAAGTCGGAGCTCGACGACGCGGACGTTCCCGAGCTCCCGCATGCGGACACGACAAGCGCGACCAGGACAACCGTAGCCGCCGCCAGGCCTCGGACGCCGGAGCGCGTCGTCTCTTCGAGCTTCATCTGTTGCCCTCCTGGATCGGGTGCGCGGATGCCGGGCCTGGCGCCAGGCCGAGCGCTTGACGTGGTGTGAGCTAGAGACGCCGCGCGGGGTGAATGCTTCCGTGCGGCGCACCGGCCGCTGACGGGGCCGCCACGCGCTGCCTCGAGGACGCCCAGGTCGGATTTCGTTGTGAGCGTGTTCATGTCACTTATCTTTCGTGGCGCGAGTAGTGGGCGGCTTGGCAAAGGCGGAGAGTTGGCTGAGCGAGATCACGGGTGGCGGCTCGATCACCCGGTGCGAGCCATCGTCGAACACGATCACTCCGCCGTCGGGAAGCCAGGAGGGTGCGACCCGCGGCCCGCTGAGAATCGCGGCCTTCGCGCGGATCTCAGCCAGCAGTGCGCTCGGCGCGAGCGCGGTGACCTGGACGATGCCTGTGAATACCGGCGCGCCGGTCGCGGGATCCAATAGATGGTGAGCGGACCGTCCGCTTGCGTCGAGCCAGCTGCGACGCCCGATGCCGCTCGTGGCGACGCCCGTCCGGGTCGTCTCGAACGTGTGGAGGGTGCGTCCGTCGAAGGGGCTTTCGACCTCGACCGGGCGCGTTATCGTGTCGGCTCCGCCGATCGACAGCTCGCCGGCGCAGTTGATTGCGAAGCTGGGATGGCTGGCGAGCCTCTCGGCGAGCACGTCGGCGAAAAGGCCCTTGGCCAAGCCGCCGCTGTCGAGCTTGACGCCGGGTGGACGCGTCACCGTCCGTCGTGGCAAATCGACCTGCACGAGCTGCCAGCGGGCCAGCTCGCTGGCGGTGGCCGGCTTTCGGGGCGGCGCGAGCTCGAGCGCTGTCGCGAGCGGGAGTGGCTCGTGGTGGTCCTCCGTGTAGCCGACGCTTTCGATCTCATCGATCAGCGTCGCGTCCACCAGACCCCCGGTCAAGGATCCGGCTTCGCGGACCGTCTGCGCGAATCGGGCCATGAGCGCGCTCACGGGTACCTCGTGGCGCCGATCGTTGTTCAAGAGCGAAAGCTCGCTGCCGGTAAGGAATCGCGAGAAGCGCTCGTGCCACGCCAGCAGCTTGCGCCGCACGAGCGCCACAGCATCCTCGGCGCTCCGCTCCCGGCCGTCGCCAATCACGTAGACCTCGCACTCGGAGCCAAAGCACTCGAAGCTGTCCGTGATCTCCTTGGCGCGGTTGATCATTTCCCGGCGGTCACGGCCTTCAGCTCATCGAGCGAGTCTCGGATGAGCTGTCGAAGATCCTGCCGGTTGGTCTCCTCGACCCAGCGTTCGAACGCGATCTTGAAGACAGCGATCCCTGCCTCGGCAGTCAGACTCGCGGCCGGGTCTCCGATCCCTCGCCGGCGCAGCACCTCGGCGATGGCCGCGGCGAGCGACGCAAGCTTGATCAGCTCGCGCTCTTGAAGCTCTGCGTTTGCAGCGATGATGCTCTGGCGCTGTCGCGCGAACTCCAGGCGCTCCTGGAGCAGGGCAGCGGCGACCTCCAGGCCGGCGGCAACCGCATCGATGGGAGCGAGGGAGTCGGACGCATCGGCGACTGCATTCACGAGGAGCTCCTGCAAGACGCCGGCGCCCCCGAACAGCACCTCGCGCTTGTCGGCGAAGTGCCGGAAGAACGTTCGCTCCGTCAGCCCCGCGCGCTCAGCGATCTCCGCCACCGTGGTCTGTTCGAACCCGCGCTCGCTGTAGAGCTCGAGGGCCGCCTGCTCGAGCCGTCCACGCGCGTTTGGCTGCCATCGCGTCACATGCCGATCGTAGTCGATGACAGCGACTGACATCCCTGCTAGTGTGATGACAGCAACTGACATTGAGCTGTCCTCTCGCACACAGTTGGCCCGAGGGCACTAGACCACCTGGAGGTTCTCTCATGCGCGTATTCGTCACCGGCGCCAGCGGCTGGATCGGCTCCGCCGTCGTTCCCGAGCTCATCGGCGCCGGCCATCAGGTCGTCGGGCTCGCCCGCTCGGATGCCGCGGCCGCGGCGCTCGCCGCCGCCGGAGCAGAGGTGCAGCGCGGCACTCTCGACGATCTCGACAGCCTGCGCAGCGCGGCTGGCGCGTCGGATGGCGTGATCCACCTCGCGTTCAAGCACGACCTCGCTTTCACGGGGGACTTCCAAGGCGCCGCCGACGCGGATCGCCGGGCTGTGGAGACGCTCGGCGACGCGCTCGCGCGGTCCGATCGGCCGCTCCTCATCGCCTCAGGGACGCTCGGGCTCGCACCTGGACGCGTCGCGACCGAGCAAGACGGACATGGTCCCGCCTCGCCGATGGCCGGCCTGGGTAGCGGTCCGCAGACTCGCTGGGGGACCGCCGAGCTGGTGATCGCGCTCGGCTCGCGCGGCGTCCGCTCGTCGGTGGTGCGGCTTCCGCCGACCAATCATGGCGACGGAGACAACGGCTTCATGGCGACGCTGGTCGGCATCGCTCGCGACAAGGGCGTCTCTGGCTACATCGGCGACGGGACCAACCGCTGGCCCGCCGTCCACCGCCTCGATTCCGCACATCTCTTCCGCCTCGCGCTCGAGCAGGCGCCGGCGGGATCGACGCTGCATGCGGTCGCGGACGAGGGCGTGCCGATCCGCGACATCGCCGAGGTCATCGGGCGCCACCTCGAGCTCCCGGTGCTCTCCGTCTCCCCCGAGGATGCACCCGAGCACTTCACGTGGCTGGCGCACTTCCTCGCAGCCGACAGCCCGGCCTCGAGCGAGCTGACCCAGAAGCTGCTGGGATGGAGCCCTACGCAGCCCGGGCTGATCGACGACCTCGACCAGGGCCACTACTTCCACAACATGAGCGCATGACCAAGCGCGCCGTGGCGGAACAGTTGCGCTAGCGAACACCGGCTCTGAGCATCGCTCTCTCGACGTCGAATGCGTCGTGCTGCTCACCGGTCGCGTTCGGGTGCACGGGCACCCCGGTGAGCGACCCGATCAGTGGTTCGATCCAACGCACGCCCACGGGTTCGCACGCGTTGTGCCCTCTACTCGGTCCGAACGTGTCGACGAAGATGTCGTTGTGGGCGAGGGCTGAGCGCTTCAGCAACGCGTTGCCGCGCGCGGTGACCGCATCGCGAAACCACCGCAGATCGCCGGTCGTCCACGGGATGGCCGCCGGGCAGTAGCCGTTCTGTGGCGTGACTTCGGGGTACCCGACGATGAACACCTTGGCTTTCGGCGAGAGGGCCTGGATTTCTTCGAGCGCTTTTTCGCGGGGCGGCAGATCCTTTTCGAGCGTCGTGTTCACGAACGACGCGTACTTCTTCTCGCAGGGCGCCCCGACGTTCGGCCGGCCGGCGTCGGTCGCCGTGCAACCGGCGAGGAGGCTGATGAACAGGTTGTTGTCGTTTCCGCCCATGCCGACGGAGATGACTTCTGTCGAGGCAGAGAGCGCATCGAACTGCGGCGGCTGGTTGGGGTACTGCGCGACGGTGAAGTTTTCGGTCTTGGCCCCGCCGCAGCTCACGTCGGTCAGCGACAGATTCAGCGCCGCAGCGGCGAGATGCGGGTAGTTCAAGGTCGACTGTCCACACTCGAGCGGAGCCGTGGGTGCGAGAGGCATGACACCGAACGCGGACGTGTAGGAGTCGCCGAGCGCCGCGTAGGAGATCCCCGTAGCGCTCGCGGCAGAGGGCAGAGCCAGCGCGAGGGCCACGGTCGCCAGGACCGGCAGGAGGTTCAGCCGTCGACCGTGGGCCGGTCCTCGGGTGTCGCGGGCGCGGAAGTCCTGCCTGTCGATCAGTCTCATGTGTCCCTCTCCCTGTTGCGCGCCCAAAAACGTCCGATCGTGGCCACGATGCGGTGATGGCGACCGTGCTGACTGTATTCCCTGAGCATCTCGCATCGAAACATAGGCGCGCCGGGCCCGGTCGAGGGTGGAGATCGGCTGCGTGAGAAGTGAGCGCTCACGGATAGACCTGCTGTCCGCTCTCGTTGTTCACGAGCACGATCGCACTCGCAGGACACGCCCGCGCGACCTCCATCAACTGCTCGTCGGGCGCCGTGCCGATGACCGTCGCCACGTCCTCCACGCGAAATACCTCAGGCGCTATCTCTTCGCAGTCGCCGTGGGCGAGGCACGCCGACTCGTCGATCACTGGAACGTATGTCATCTCGATCTCCTTGTAGTGAGTTAGTGGGGATGGGACGCGGCGATCCGGGCCCGTGCTTGCGGTAGCGCATCGGGACGGTTGACGAGCATCGCCGCGGGCGGGAGCCCGGGGTGTGTGAGCCAGGCGACGAAGTCGCTCGCGGCGGGGTCGCCGTCGAGCTCGACGTGGCAGCGGTCGGGCGAGTGCCCGACGAGCTGGATGCGCCGCCCGTGCTGGTCGCTCCAGAACATCGACGGTGGCGAGGGCAGCGGCTCCTGCCCGAGCAGCGACCGCGCGACTGTCGCGCCCTGACGCGCGGCAGCCTCCCAGTGTTGGGTGGGGATTCGTTGTTCTGGGTGCGGGCCCGGATAGCAAGCGGCATCCCCGGCGGCGTACACGTCCGGCAGCTGCGTGCGTCCGCCCGCGTCCACGTGGATCGCCCCGGGCCCCAGCCCGCTGCTGGTGAGCCACTCCGTGGCGGGGACTGTGCCGACGGCCAGCAGTACCGTCTCGGCAGTCACTTGACTGCCGTCGCTGAGCTTCATCTGGACGTCGTGCGGGCCGTGCTCGACGCCCTCTACGGCGGTCGCCAACCGCACATCGACGCCGTGCTCGCGATGCAGCCCTGCGATCCACAGTCCGAGTGACGGTGGCAACGCTCTTGCGAGCGGTGTCGGCGCGGCCTCGATCACGGTGACCGTCATTCCGAGCGTCCGTGCCGCGGAGGCGACCTCGAGGCCGATCAAACCGGCGCCGATCACCGCGAGCTCGCCCGAGCTGCTCGCGAACATGTCGCGCAGCGCCTGAGCGTCCGCCGCGGTGCGAAGCTCGTGCACGCGCTCGCTCTCGCCGAACAGCGGCAACGGGCGCGGCCGGCTGCCGGTGGCGATCAGCAGTTGGCCGTAGCGCACGCGCGAGCCATCCTGGAGCTCGACGAGGTGCGCCGTGGCGTCGAGCTCGCGAGCGGCTGTGTCCAGCAGCAGCTCGATCTCATGCTCCTCATACCATCTCGGCTCGCGGTAGGCCAGCGTATTCACCTCGCGCTCGCCCATGAGCACGGCCTTGGAGAGTGCGGGGCGGTCATACGGCGCGCGCGGCTCGTCGCACAGCACGACGATCCGCCCGTCGAAGCCGCCGCGCCGCAGCGTCTCGCAGCAGCGCTGCGCAGCCAGTCCGCCGCCCGCGATCAGCACGTCGGCATCGACCACGGCGCGCGTCACGCGAGCTCCTCGGTGAGTTGGCGGACCGGGGTGGCCTGCGCCGCTCTCGCCGGCTGGCCGCGCTGTTGGCGGCTCTGCAGGATGCGCAGGACGGCCAGGTAGACGATCGGGACGCCCGTGAGCAACATGTACGCGCGCAGCCACAGGGTGCTCGCGTCACTGCCCGCGCCGATCGTGTGCACGATGCCGAGCACCCACACGAGCACGGTCGCGCGGTGGAGCTTGCGCCACAGCCGCACGCCGATCCGCCGGCGGGCGTAGAAGCTCAGCCCGAGCAGCGCGGCGAGATAGCCCCCGATCAGCCCGAGCCCCGTGAAGAGCGGTCGGTAGGACATCGTGAAGGGGACCGTCAACCCGCCCACGCCCGGATGCAGCCAGGGGTCGCCGAGCAGCGCGAGCCCGTGCACCGCAATCGCGACCATGCCGACGAGCGCTACGTGCTCGTGCAGGCGCACGAGCTTGCGTCCCATGCCCGGACGTCGCAGGATCTTCGTCGCCATCGTCAGGCCGATCAGCACCGAGAGCGAGATCAGCCCCAGCGCGAGGATTCCCGACGCACGACTGACGAGCCACCAGATATAGAGGCTGAGGTTGGCGTGTCCCATCACGCGGTCCTTCCGAGTCCGGTCAACCAGCCACGCGGCTCGTTCAGCGCCCCGATCGTCTCGACCTCGCCGTCGTCGCGCACGATCACGCCGCCGTGCTCGGCGAGCACCCGTCGGGCGCCGATCGGGCCGAGCAGCAGCGCCATCTTCGAGAGCGTCTCCGCTTCCAGGGCGCTCGACCCGAGCGCGGTAGCGCCGACCAGGCCCGTCCATGCGGGCAGGCCGGTCGCGGGGTCGAGCAGGTGGTGCGCGAAGCCTCCGCCGGGGGTGCGCCACACGCGCACGTTCAGACCCGAGGTCGCGACGCCGCCCGCCGCGATCCGCAGCGTGCGGATCGTCTCGCCGGTGAGGGGGTGCTCGACCGCGATCTCATACGGCTCGACCTGAGCGCCGACGCCACCGACGGCGAGGTCGCCGCCGCAGTCGACCGCGAAGCGCGTATAGCCGGCGAGACGGTGCGCGACCGCGTCGGCGCACAGGCCCTTGCCGGTTCCGCCGGTGTCGATCATCACGCCCGCCGGGCGCGCGACGCGGCCGGCATCGTCTTCGACGACGATCCGCTTCCACTGCGCCCTGGCGCGTGGTTTGGCCGGACGGCGTGTCGGCGCGGACGTGAGCGCGTCGCTCAGCGGCACGGGCTCGCAGCCATCGAGCGAGCGTGCGTATCCGATCCGCTCGAGCTCGCCCACGAGCGTCGGGTCGACGAGGCCGCCCGACCTTTCCGCTGCCCACATCCCCGCGCGCACCGCGGTGCGCAGCAGCATCGACGCGGGCACGCGTGACCGCGGCTCGCGGTTGAGCACGGTCAGCTCGCTGTCCTCGCGAAAGCGCGAGAGGCGCGCCGCGAAGTCCTCAACATACGCGCGCTCGCGCTCGGCGGCGAGCGCCGGGGAGAGCGCGTCGCGCAGCAGCGGCCGGCCGATCAGCAGTCGGATGTCGCTGCCCATCGAATGGAACGTGCTGTCGTGCTCGACGCTCATGACGTGCGCGTGACGGGTGCCGCCGCCGCGGGGATCGAGGTGGAGCCGGACACGGATTGCGTAACCGTCGAGGAGCCTGTCGAGGGGCTGGCTGCGGCCGAGCGTGGGACGCGTTCGACGACGGTGGTCTGGTAGATGCGGCGCACGAGCACCTCGCGAGGGCGTGCCGATGCGGCGCGGCCTCCGCCCCCGAGCTGTGAGCCGAGCAGGGCGAGCACGACCAGGAAGCCGGCGAGCGAGAACAGCGCGATGGTGGGGCGATCAGTCATCGTGCGTTACCCCTCCCCCGCCGCTCGTGCGGGTAGCGATCGGCATGGTCGTGCTCGCGGCGCTCGTACCGGCGCCCGCGCCGGCCGCGGCCGGGATCACGGCTCCGCTCGCGGTCGTGCGCAGCGTCGTGCCCGAGCCGTTGCGCGTGGAGCTCACGCTGGCGACGGAGGCCCAGTGCGCCGCAGGGTCGTTGCCAGTAGCGACGCGCCCCACGAGCAGCGCGAAGATCGCCAGGAAGGTGGCGAGGGCCGTGCCGATCACCGGCAGCGGGTTGAGGAGTGCGCTCTGCTCGCTCAGACGCGAGCGTCGCCGGTTGCGGTTGGGCCGCTGGGCACGCTCAGTTGTCATGACCGCCACCGTCGTCGTGACCGCCGCCACTGGTGCGTGTGCGCACCGCACTTGCCGGGCGCGTGGTGCCGGCGCCCGAGCCGCCGCTGGCGGGAGCGCCGCTGGTGCGCGTGCGTACCGGCGTGGAGCCCGGGGCGCTGCGCGCGCCGCTGGATCCCGAGCCGCTGCCTTTCGTGCCGCTCGTGCGCGTGCTCACCGGCGCGGCGCTCGCCGCTGGTGTGAAGCCGTTGGACGCGGGCGAGCTGGAGGCGCGGGAGCCACTCGAGGCGGTCCGCGGTGCCACGCTCGCCACCGCGACGCCGCCGGCGCCGGGGGTGGAGCCGCTCCCGCCAGCGGCCTTCTGACCTGGGCGCAGTTGACGCGGGGGACGTTCGTGGCGCACCACGTGGATCGTGCGGCGGATCACCTGCGTGCGAACCTCGACGGCGGGCTGCATCGCCGCGACGCTCGAGCTGGTGTGCGAGCTCGTCGCGGACTGCAGCGCGGCTCCACTGAGGCCGCCTGCCGCAAGCACTGTTATGGCCGCTGCGATCCTCGTGTTCGTGGTGCGCATCTTCCGGCTCCTGTCAATCGGTTGCAGGAGCACTGTGCCGCGCGTCCACCCAGCGGCCGACCAGCGGCGGGCAAAGGTTTGGTAAAGATCAGTCGTCGCGCCCGCGGGCGCTGCTGCCACCGCTGCCGCGGCGGCCCCGAGTGCCGTCCTCACCCGACCGGGTGCTCGGCGTTGTCGTCTGTGGGACGGTTTCGAGCGGGGCCGGGGCAGGCGCGGGCGTGGTCACTGTGGTCGTGGTCGTTGTCGTGGTCGTGCGGCTCGGCGGTGTGACGACGCGCTTGGTGGTGTTGTTCACCGACGGCGCGAGCCGCACCCCTGCCGAGATCGGTTCGGAGGAGAGGCCGATGCGCTGGCTGGTCAGCTGGCTGCTGGCCCAGGTGATCCCGGCTGTGAGCGCGATACCAAGCAGCGCCGCGAGCACCCACACGAGCGATCTGCGACTCATACCGCACACGCTAGAGACGGGCGGGTTATGGAATGGCAAGGCCGCGCGGCCGCTACTGGCTGGAGGTGACAGGTCATCGCCTCGCTCCGTTCTCGCTGGCGAGGCGCTGCGGAAGCGTCATCAGGGCAACGGCGCCGCCCCAATCGCCGTTGCGGTTCTCGAGCGTCACCTCTCCACCCCACTCGCGCGCGATCTCGCGCGCGATGTTCAGGCCCAGGCCGGTGCCGGATGGCCCGAGGCGTCCGGCTGTGCCGCGGTGAAAGCGCTCGAAGATCGCCTCGTGCTCGTCGGCGGCGATCCCCGGGCCCCGATCGCGCACCTCGATCCTCCCGGGGGCGCTTACGATCGTCACGGCCGTGTCGGTGGGCGAGTAGCGCAGTGCATTCTCGACGAGCACGTCGAGCGCTACGTCGACGTCGCCGCGCGCGCACCAGGCGATGCACGGGTCGGCGTCTTGAGCTCCAGCGCGCGCCAGCACGATCCCGCGCTCGGCGGCACTCGCCTGCCAGCGCTCGAGCGCGCTGTCGGCGACGTCGCGCAGGTCGATTGCTTCACCAGGTTGCTCGCGCTCGCCGGCACGGCTGAGGACGAGCAGCTCATCGACGATCCGCGCGAGCCGGTCGACCTCGCCGACGCCGGCGTCGAGCTCGGCTGCTGCGGCGTCACTCACTCCGTTCGCGCGGGCCTCCTCCAGGCGCAGGCGAAGCCCGGTGAGCGGCGTGCGTAGCTGGTGGGAGGCGTCGGCGACGAACGCGCGCTGGCCGTCGAGCAGTCGCGCAACGCGATCTGTCATCTCGTTGAAGGACTCCGCGAGCGAGCGCTGCTCGCGGCTGCCCTCGACGGTCGCCCGGGCCTCCAGGTCACCGCCCGCGACACGCTGGGCGACGCGCTCGAGGCGACCGAGCGGACGCGCGATCTGCGCGGCGATAAACGCCCCGGCGGCTAGGCCGAGCGCCAGCACCACGAGGCCGATCAGACCGATGCCGAGCACCGCACGGCGGACCGCGGAGTGCACCGCGGCGACGCTCTGCGTGACCCGCACGGCACCGACGGTGGCGCCGCCGCGGATGATCGGCACCGCGGTAGCGAGAATCTGCTCACCGAGCGTGTGACTAGAGCGCTGGATCTGCAACTGGCGACCGTGCAGCGCGCTCGCGATCTCCGGGCGCGCGGCATAGCTGGAGCCAAGCAGTTGCTGGCCACCGCTGTCGGCAAGCGCCTTGCCGGCGCCGTCGACGACGATCACGCGCCCCCGAACCGAAGAGGCGGCCGAACGCGCGAGCTTCTGCAGGTCGGCGCGTCGGGTCTGGGCCAGCAGGTCAGCGGCGGTCGCCGCCACGAGATCGGCCTGGCCCTGGGCCTGGGAGCGCACCTCGCTGTTGACGCGCCGGCCGAGGCTCAGCGCGAGCGGCACGCCGAGCGAAACGATCGCGAGCAGCACGATGTAGGCGAGCGCGGCGAGCAGTCCCGTTCGAAGGCTTACGGCTCCGCCTCCTCGGGTGCGGCAAAGCGGAAGCCGACGCCTCGCACCGTGTGGATGTAGCGCGGGGAGGCCGGATCGTCATCGAGCTTGCGACGCAGACCCGCGATGTGCACGTCGAGCGTCTTCGTCGAGCCAAACCAGTTCTCATCCCACACCTCCGACATGAGCGTCTCGCGCGTGACCACCCGCCCCGCGTCGCGCATCAGCCGCGCGAGCAGATCGTGCTCCTTGCGCGTCAGACCAAGCTCGCGGCCTCCGAGCCAGGCGCGGCGCGCGGACAGGTCGAGCCGCAGATCTCCGACGGTGAGCTCAGCTGCCTCGGCGGCGTCCTCAATAGCTTCTGCCGGGACGCGTGCGCGCCGCAACACCGCGCGAATCCGCGAGATCACCTCTCCGGTCGCGAACGGCTTGACGATGTAGTCGTCGGCTCCCAACTCGAGGCCGACGACGCGATCGGTGACGGCGCCTCGCGCGGTGAGCATGATGATCGGGACGTTCGAGCCGCGCCGCAGCTCGCGGCAGACGTCGCGGCCATCGCCGTCGGGGAGCGTGAGGTCGAGCAGCACGATGTCGTGGTGCTCCTCGCGACCGAGCCGCAGCGCCTCGGCTGCGGTGCGCGCGATCGTCGGCTGAAAGCCGTTGCGAGCGAGCGCCTGCGCAAAGGGCTCGGCGATCGACTGCTCGTCCTCGACGAGCAGCACGGATGTGACCGCGGCGCCGTGGCGCCCGTTCTCGCTGGACAGCGGCGCGCTCATGAATCAAACGTATTCACCGCGCGCGCGGTTCCAATCGTCGCCGCTCCACATCGACGCTCAGTAGTTCCTACGCCTCTCGCGGGTATGCAACGTTGCGGAGGCATTCCCGCTCACCGCGGCGCGCGAAACGCGGAGGCTTTCACCGAAGGCGCTCGGCGTCATCCGTGACACACCGAAGATGCGGTTGCGATTACTACGAAACGTCGCCGCGGCTTGCTCGGATGTGCTGCATCCAGAGAGTCAGCACACTAAGTTGCATGAGAGTGTGGAGAATGGCTGTCGCTGCCGCGGGGGGCTGTGCCGCGGCCTATTTCTTCTTGCTACGAGGACCGATCTTGACGTGGGGTGCGACCGCCGAGGAGGCGATGAGCCGGCTGCCTGGAGATGAGCTGCTCGAGGATGCGGATGGCATCTCGACGCGCGCGATCGACATAGACGCCCCCGCTTCGGCGGTCTGGCCCTGGATCGTGCAGATGGGTCCGAGCCCGCGAGGCGGCGCGTACACGTATGACTGGATCGAGAACCTGCTCGGCCTGAACATGCACAGCGCCGACAGAGTTCTGCCGGAGTTTCAGCACCCGCGGATCGGGGACACGATTGGCTTCGGCTCGAACCGAATGCAACTGCAACGGCTCGAGCCGGAACACGTGCTCGCTTGGCGCTCGCAGGACGGCAACTGGGTTTGGACGTTCGTGCTCACGCAGGAACACGGCAGCACGCGGCTGCTCAGCCGTAATCGATTTCGCCTGCCAACCGTGGTCGGGCGAATCGGGATGCTGCCGATGGAGCCTGGATCGCTCGTGATGGAGCGCAAGATGCTCCGCGGGATCAAGGAGCGCGCCGAGCGCCTGGCTTGAGGGACTATCCGGCGAGTGCGCGCAGGGCGTTGAGGATGACGGCGAGGTCGATCGCCTCCTGCAGCAGCGCGCCGGCCACGGGTGGCAGGTAGCCGGCCGCCGCGACGCCCATCGCCGCGATGCTCAAGCCCATGCCCGCGAGCACACTCTGATGGGCGATGTGAAGCGCGCGGCGCCCAACATGCACGGCATCCGCGACACGATCGATTCGGTCGACGGTGACAACAGCGTCTGCCGTCTCTGAGGATATGGTCGCACCGGCGGCGCCCATCGCGACCCCGAGGTCGGCCAGCGCGAGCGCTGGCGCGTCGTTGACACCATCGCCAACCATCATCACGGGGCGCAGGATCGCGTCCTCGCGCAGGCGACGCACGACCTCGAGCTTGTCCTCGGGGGACTGTTCTGCGTAGACACGGTCCACGCCGACCTCAGCGCCGATGCGCTCGGCGACCGACCGACGGTCTCCGGAGACCATCGCTACGTGTCGCACGCCCTCCGCTCGCAGGCGCTCGACGATCCCGCGTGCGTCCGCGCGCAGCTCGTCTGCCATCACGATCACGCCGCTCACGTGGCCGTCCACCGCGACGAGCACCCTCGCCTCACCGGAGCCGCGGCCTCCCATCAGCCCCGCAGAAGCCACCTCGCTCTCCGGCAGGCCGGCCTTGCGCAAGAACGCCCGGCTGCCCACAGCGACCCGCCGAGCTTCGAGCGTGCCGACGATGCCCTGACCCGGTTCCTCCTGCACATCGTTGGGCACGCCGAGCGTGAGCCCCGCCTGCTCGGCGGCACGCACAAGCGCCTCGCCGAGCACGTGCGCGGAGAGGCGGTCGACCGATGCCGCAAGACGCAGCAGCTCGCCTGCCTGCATCCCCTCACAGGGCATGATCTCGCGAACCTCCGGCGAACCGACCGTGAGCGTTCCGGTCTTGTCAAAGAGAATCGTGCGCACCTCGCCAAGCGTCTCGACCACACCTGCGCCCTTGACCACCACGCCCGCGCGCGCGGCGCGGGAGACGCCCGAGACGAGCGCGATCGGCGCGGCAAGGATCAACGGGCAGGGAGTCGCTACGACCACAACGGCGAGTGCGCGCACGGCATCGCCACTGGCCGCCCATGCGCCGCCGGCGAGCAGCAGCGTGGCGGGCAAGAAGAAGCCGGCGTAGCGATCGGCCATGCGAACGAACGGCGCTCGCTGGGCCTGCGCCTGCTGCACGAGGCGCACGAGCGCCGAGTAGGCGCTGTCCGTGGCGGGGCGCTCGGCCCTGACCTCGAACGGGGCGCCGGCATTGGAGCTGCCGCTGAGGACCTTCATACCCTGGGTGAGCGTCAGCGGCAGGGGCTCGCCGCTGAGGGTGCTCGTGTCAACGACCGCCTCGGCACTCACGACGGTCCCATCGACGGGGATCACCTCGCCCGTGCGTACCAGCGCGACGTCGCCCGCCTGGACCAGCTCCACGTCAACGTCGCGGATTTCGGCGTCCACTCGCAGGTGAGCGACCTTCGGGGCGCGCGCCACGAGCGCCGTCAGCTCGCGGCGGGCGTGTGTGGAAGCCGCCTCCTCAAGCGCTCCACCGCCCGAGAACATCAGCCCGACGACGATCCCCGCGAGCTCTTGTCCCAGCGCGAGCGAGCCGACCATCGCCACCAGTGCGATCGTGTCCACTCCCATGTGCCTTTCGAGCAGGATCGTGCGTGCGACCTCATAGGCAAGCTCCAGCGAAAGCAGCCCTGTCGCCGCGCCCCAGATCGCGTTACGGAGATCGCCCTCGCCGGCAAGTGCCGCCACCCCACCCGTGGCGAGCGCGCCCAGCGCAACGAACATGAGGATGCGAGCACGGCGGTCGATCAGCCAACGCCACGCAGGATCGCCCGCGCCGCCTGCCTGCGCGCTGACGCGCGGGCCGGCGGAGGCGGGCAGCCCCCTGCTCGCCACGTCAGTCCTCCGGGCCGGGGAAGATCAGCACGGGACGAGTCGCCGCTTGCGACACGCGCGCGGCGACGCTGCCCAGGGTGCCTCCCAATCCGAGGTGACGGCGGGAGCCGAGCACGATCACCGAGACCTCGTGCAGGTCTGCGACATCGAGGATCGCCTGAGCTGGCTTGCCGACGTGCGTGATCGGGCGCGCGTTCAGGCCCGCCGCATCGGCCAGCTCGCAGCCACGGTGCGCCTGCTCGAGGGCCAGGCGCGTCCCGATCTCATCCAAGTCGCGGTAGATGCGAGTCATGCGCCCAACGAGATCGCCGACCGGGTCCAACGCGAAGGAGTCGTGTGCCGGCACTGCGACGCTCAGCACGAGTGCGTCGCGCACGGCGAGCAGATCCGCGGCAGCGCGGATCGCGTGCGCCGCCTGCGGCGATCCATCGAAGCACAACAGAGCCTCTCGCATCACGGCCCCTTCTCTTGGGAGGACGCCGGCGCGCTGACGCGCAGCGAGTAGCCGCTGAGCGCAAGCGCCGAGATCGAAACAGCGCTCGCGACCACGGCGGTCGCGAGCATCCCGCCCGTGGGTGGAGTCAGGGCGAAGAAGTTGCGCGTGCTCGCAACCAGCAGGCAGACGACGTACATGGCGGCCAGCGTCACACACATCCCGGCGACCAGCGTCGAGCGCTGCCGCGAGCCCTCGGCCTCCAGCGCGATCACGAGATACAGGCCGCATGCGACCAGGATCGTGACCGCGACCGTGCGCGAGTCAGCCAACGAGAGATTCAGATCATGGAGCGCGAACAGGTAGCCCGCCACGAGCCCGACCCCGATCAGCGCCCCGGCAGGCACAGCGAAGCGCGCCACACCGCGCACGAAATGCGCCGGACGCCAAGGGCCGCTGCTCGGCGCCAACGCGAGAAAGAACGTGGGGATGCCGACCGTCAGGCTGGCAGCCAGCGTGAGATGGCGCGGCAGCAATGGGTATGCGTCCGAGCTCGTGCCGATCGTGAGGATCAGGAACGCTGCGAACGCAGACTTGGTGACATACAGCTTGGTCACTCGCTGGAGGTTACGCAGCGAGCGTCGCCCTTCGGCGATGAGCATGGGCACCGCCGCGAAGTCCCCCGAGATCAAGACCAGATCGGCGACGCTGCGCGCCATCTGCGTGCCGCTGCCCTGCGCGATCGCAAGCCGCGCGCGCTTGAGCGCCGGCACGTCGTTGACGCCGTCGCCGACCATCGCCACATAGCGCCCCTGCTCGCCCAATGCCTGCACGACCGCGCGCTTGCCCTCGGGTGAGATACGTCCCACGACGCTCACGCCGTCAGCGAACTCGGCCAGCGCCGCCTCATCGCTGGGCAGTTCATCACCCGTGCTCACGCCCGCCACCGGGATGCCCACGTCACGGGCAATCGCCGCAGCAGTCGCGGGCGCATCGCCGGAGAGCACCTTCACCCCCACTCCCTCCCGCTGGAGAAAGGCGATCGTCTCGCGTACACCAGGGCGCAGCCGCTCTGCCAACACGACCAAGCCAAGCACTTGTACGTCGCTAGGTGGAAGCTCGACCGCTACAGAGGACAGCGGCTGCTCCGAGCGGGCGACCGCGAGTACCCGCCGGCCCTCCGCCTGGCGGCGCTCGGCGAGCTCAGCCAGCGAGCTGAGGCCGAAGCGCTCCGGCGCACCCAGATAGATGCTCTCCCCATTCAGCGCCACCGCGCTCCAGCGGCGGCGGCTTGAGAACGGCACCTCGCCGACCGACGCCTGCGCCTGCGCCGGGTACGCCTCAGCGATCGCCTGCAACGTCGAATTGCGAGCCGAGGCGCTTGCGGCGAGCACGCCGAGCGCGTCACAGACACGGGGCTCATCGACCCCCGCGGCCGGCATGACTTCCACCACGCGCAGCGACGGGTCGGTCAGGGTGCCTGTCTTATCAATGCAGATCGTGTCCACGGAAGCCAGCGACTCGATCGCGTTGAGCTGCTGGGCGAGCACCCCGCGCCGGGACATACGCACCGCGGCGACCGCATAGGTGAGACTCACGAGCACAACCAGCCCCTCGGGGATCAAGCTCACCACACCCGCCGTCGAAGTCGCCACCGCAGTATGCACACCAACGTGGCGGTGATATAGCGAATAGCCGAGCACCGCCCCCAAGCCGACGACCATCGCCACGAGCGCATACAGCAGCCGATTGACCGCCCGCTCAAGCGGCGAACGCGGATGACGAAACGATCGCGCCTCGCCGGTCAGCCGCGCCGCGAAGCTCTCAGCCCCAACCGCCGTGACCTCATATAGGCCAGTCCCCTCGCTCACAAACGCGCCCGAACGCAACTCATCGCCGACGGAGTGGC
>Ga0208849_1001238_pt1 | contig 18814 bp, 18 predicted proteins | sample NGESurdeep072012_10_FD_184470 | JGI IMG/M metagenome (GOLD analysis project Ga0208849, IMG submission 184470) | Arctic peat soil microbial communities from Barrow, Alaska - NGEE Surface sample 53-3 deep-072012 (SPAdes) | ecosystem: Environmental > Terrestrial > Soil > Wetlands > Peat ... | reverse complement strand
GCCGGCGTGAGCGATGTCAGTCGATGCGATTCGGACCTGATCGAGGGTGACGTCGACGGGACGGGGAATGGCCTCGACGTGAAGATCAATTGAGCGCACGATACCCTGACGCGCGCCGTTTGAATAGAGATGCGTAAATTGGCTGCCGGTGAGGAGAGCGGCCATCATCGACGCGGGTGTTTGCTGGCCGGAGGGAGCCCAGATATCGAGCGGGATGGCCGGAAAGCCGGCGATATCGATGTTGCCGGTGACGTGGTAGCTGAGAGCTTCAGAGCTAAGGTTCGATTCGAGGAGCGATTGGTAGAGGACTACCTGAGCGGCGGTGGGTGTGACGGAAGGCAGGTCGAGGATATCGACGTTGAGCTTGCGCGGGCCATTGGGGGAGTCGATGTCAATGTGGACGGGGATCATGTGGGCATGCGCGCCGAGGACGCCGCGGATGGCGGACTCGCGATCCTGGGTGAAAGCGCCGACGGTGATTCCGGTGTTGACGATCTTGAATGAGTTGAGCGGCGAAGCGAGTGTGATGACAACATCGGCGGTGGTCATGGGCATTGATACCGGCCCTGCGCCGAGAACCGGATGGCCGCACGCGAGGAGTTGCTTTGGGTCAACCCAGGTGACGGTGCAAGTGGCGGAGACCTCGAGATCGCCGCGAATGAGTTGCATGCTGACGGCTGAACCGGGGACGAGAGTGGAGTTGGCAATTGAGCCGGCGGTCGAGATCGGGGTTGATTGCGCTGACGAAGCGAGGCCTGAGGGCGTCGCGGCGGACGATGGGCTGTCGAAGGATAGGTCGGCAAGCGAGCCGCCCGCGGCGACAGGTTCGAGGGAGGTTCCGGCGGTTTGTTGCTGCCAGAATCGGATGGCTTCAGGAAGGAATCCGGTCATAACGAGCGGGGTGTCCAAAGGCTGGAAGCTCATGTCCGGCTTAAAGCCGGCGGCGCCCGGCAAGAGCAGATTCTGATTTGCGGCGAGATCGCCTGCCGCGAGAGATGAGCCAGGATCGGGCGGCCTGGCTTGCGTCTGGGCGACGGAGAGATCGGGAGAGACATCGCCGAGGGGAATATCGCGGATCTCGAGCATCTGATCGATGGGCGTGATGCCGGCGATTGGCTCCTTAGTGAACTGTCCGATGCGATAGGAGAGCGAGCCGGCCAGTTTGCCGTCGATGTAGACAGGACTGCCACTCATGCCTTCGACGACACCGGTGTACTCGGGTTTGTCGCCGTGAAGTCGCGCGAGGATGAGGTCCTGACCGGGGCCTCGCGCGCCGCGCAGAACGCCGAGGATTTCGACCTGCATGGGCTCGGGAGTGGATCCCTGAAAGACGGTCCAGGCCGTGCCGGTCATGCCGGGGCGAATCTGACTGAGGGGAAAGAAGCCGGGATTGGTTGGCGGGCCGGAAATGGGTTGGGTTACTGCAGGAAAAGGCGCGGGAGAAGAAGGCGCAGCGGGAGTCGACGACGATTGACTCGGCGAGACGGCGGGAGAAGTTGCCGCCAGCGCGAAGGCGGCAAGGATCGCGAGGGCCGGGAGACTGCGTTTGGTTCCCTTCAGGGGAGTTTCCACGTCTATTAGAGTACGGCAAGAAAGCGGAGTTAGCGGAGCTTGCGGGTTTGGCGGAGTTGGAAAGACAGTGACGCGGATCGCGTATGCTGAGGAGCACAAGAGGTTGATATGTTGAAGGCGGATTTGACGAGAAGAATTTTTGGGCGGAGTTTGGCGAGGATATTGTTCCTGGCGGTATTGGCGGCGGCGATTGCGCCGTTGGGACGTGCGCAGTACCAGAGTCAGCAGCCGGCAGCGCAGCAACAGCCGGACCAGCAGGCACCAGAGGCCGGAGGCCCCAGCGGGGATAGCGGTCCGATCGCTCTGCCCAAGAAGCCGGATAACTCTGACGCCACTCCACCGCCGGCGCCGTCACAGCCGACGTTCAAGAACCCAGAAGGCGCGCCCAACATGAGTTTGCGCGTTGAAGTTCCGGAAGTGACGGTGGACGTGGGCGTGCTTCTCGAAAAGACGCACCAGTTTGTGCCCGGACTGAAGCCCTCGAACTTCCGCGTTTATGAGGATGGGGTAGAGCAGAAGGTGGAGGGGTTCAAGCGTACGGAAGCTCCGATCACGGTGCTGCTGCTTTGCGAGTACGCGGCGAGGGGGATCTTATTCCGGATCGATATGCTGAATGCGGCGTGGGCATTTACGCAGCAGTTGCGCCCCAACGACTACGTGGCCATGATGACGTTTGATCTGAATTCGCACATCGTGAGCGATTTTACGCAGGACAAAAAGCAGATTCAGGAAGGCATCAACGAGCTGGCGAACGGAGTGTATATGCCGGCCGCGTTCCGGGAGACGGCGATCTTCGATGCGCTGAACCAGGGGCTGGACAGATTGTCGCGGATCGAAGGGCAGAAGTACATTGTGCTGATCGCTTCCGGCGTGGATACCATGTCGAAGCTGGATCTCGACCAGATGCTGAAGAAGGTGAAGGCGACGCGAGACATCACGATCTTCACGATCTCAACTGGCGGGCTGATGGAAGCAATGAATGGGGAAGGCATGACCCTCCTGCAGGGCGATAATCAGATGAAAACCTTCGCAGACTTGACGGGCGGCATTCACTACGCGCCGCGGTTCCCCGGCGAGCTGCCCGACGATGTGAAGGAGATTAACCAGAACATCCGGTCAAAATATGAGCTGGTATACCACCCGACGAACTCCAAGCAGGACGGGACATTTCGCAAGATTCATGTGGAGTTGGTGGATGACGAAGGCCAGCCGCTGCGCATGCAGGATGAAAAGCACAAGCCGCTGAAGTACGACATTATTGCTCGCGATGGCTATCGCGCGAAGCAAGAAGTGGAATAAAGCCAGGGAAAGACAACGGGGGTGCAACCATCGCAGAAGCCACTGCGTCGGTCAGAACTTACTGCGTCTAACGGGGTTGGGGTGCATCTAATGGGATGGTACCCGAAGTGGGGCTTGTCGAAAGGATTCGACGAGGATACAGTACGTAGTAAGCGGGCACTTTAAGACGCCGAGGGAGAGTATATGGCCACGACAGCAGTAGCACCGACGACAGCAGCTCCAAGCGAGGAAACCGTTAAGAAATCGCCGCTTTTCCTGACACCGCAAGCGATCACCAAAGTGCGCGAGATTATGGCGACACAGGATCCGCTGCCGGCAGGGCTGCGCGTTGGCGTGGTCGGCGGAGGCTGCTCCGGATTCCAATACTCGATGGCCTTTGAAAACCAAGCCGGCATGATGGATAAAGTGTTTGCTTTCGATGACTTGAAGGTTTTTGTTGATGCAACATCTCTGATGTACCTGAACGGGTGCATAGTCGACTACGTGGAGACGCTGGAAGCGGCGGGATTCAAGTTTGAAAACCCCCAGGTGAAGTCAACTTGCGGGTGCGGATCGTCGTTCCAGGTATAAAGCAGGGAACAAGGGACCGAGCGAACAAGGGACCAAGAAGACAGAGAAACAGAGGCTCGCCCGATGAGGTCGGGCCTTTTGTGTAGAAGGCGGGACCGAGGGAACAAGGGGCCAAGAAGACAGAGATACAGAGGCTTGCCCGAATAGGGCGGCCCTTTTTTGTTTTATGGACGAGTTTTGGGGAATTAAGAGGCGCGCGGACAATTGCTCGTCGCGAGGAGCGTGGGACTACTGCGGGGTGGTTTCGGGGGGCATGGAGCTGGGGCCTGGGTTCGAGCCTGGACCGCTCGGGCTGGGGCCGAAAGTTGGGGCGCCCACCGGGGTGGTGGTGCTGGCTGCGGGCTGGCCGACTAGGCCGGCGTTGCCGCCGCCGACGGTCTGCATGTCAGAGAGTGGGTCGTAGGTGAACTCCCACTCGTTGTAGTGTTGCTTCTTCTTGTAGACAAGGATCGAGGTCTTATCGCTGGCGGGCGAGAAGCCGATGATGCCTGCGCCGCCGAAGGTAGGACCGCCGGTGCTGGAGCTCGTGCCTGTTCCGGCGCCGGTAGATGAAGTGCCGCCAAAGGTTGTCCCGCCAGCGGACCCTGCGGTGCCGGAGTTGTCGGTGCTGGATGTGCCGGGCGCGCCTGTCGCCGGCGACTGACCGTTGCCTGTGTCGGACGATGGGCCAAAGATTGAGCCTGGACTAGATGAGCTGCCGCTGGAGAAACCGCCGCCCGGAGTTGTGGCTCCGGGCAAGCCACCAGCGCCGCCGGGGCCGATGCCGGCGAGCGTGGATGCGTTGCCCGCAAGCGGCTTGCCGAAGAAGCCCATTGCGGTTGGAGTCTTGTTCTGGCCGAAGGCGATGGGCTTCCAGTCGTCCTGGCCGGTGATGGGATCTTTGTATTTCTTACGCAGGAAGCGGATGTCGTTGGTGTTGACGAGGGCTTCGACGTTGGGCGGATAGGCGTGGAATTTGCGGTAGTAGAGTTGAATGGCGCGACGGTATTGCATGCCGCGATGAAAGGTTTCGAGGTCTCGGTCGCGCTGGATGGAGCGAGCGATTTTGGGCGCGGCGACGGCGAGCGAGATCACGAGAAGCGCGATGAAGAAAATGGCGATGAGCATGACGTAGCCTTGCTCAGAGGCGGGAATGGCCTTGCGGCGCCGGGAGACTTTCTCTGCCGCCGGCTCTCGCTGCTCCAATTCGCAAAGCTGCGGCGAGGGCCCCGCAAGGAGCGGGGGCTGGTTGGCGCGGCGAGTTGGAGAGGACTGAGTCATGCGGCGATTCACTGCTGCGAAATCTCGACGACTTGCGTGTTGTTGTAGGCGAGGTCAGTGACCTCGACGTTGAGGGGGCGAATGGCACCGATTTTGAAGCGATGGTCGACGATGTCGCCGGTTTTGGCCATGAAGATGTCGTCACCGTGCATGAAGAATGCCTTGAGCACTTTGTGCTCGTCCTGAGAGTAGCCGAAGTAGCGGAGGTCGATGGCCGGAGGCTTGGGCGGCGAAGGCGGCGGGTTTTGCGCGACCGGGAGTGAGCCGTTGGGACGTATTGGCGCAATCGGCTTGGGGATCGAGACGGGGACGGAATCGGCAGAGAAGATGTTTCGGCCCGAGCCGGAGTATTCGACATCTTCGCTCTCGGCCAGCTTATCGAAATGCAAAGCGGGATCGATGCCGGCGTTCGAGAGCCGCTGCGCCTCGTTGCCCGCAGCGTGCGACGGGGAGGAAGGCGTGCCAGACGATGGGCCTAACGGGGCGGCGGCGGGTGCGGGCGGGTTTTGCGCGCTGGGCGCAGCCGGGACAGGGCCAGAGTCGGACGGCGAAGCGGATCCAAAGAACATATGAAAGACAACGAAGCCGCAAATGACCAGGATGACGCCGAGCACGCTGGCGATGATGACCTGGCGTTTGTTTTCGGTGCCGAGAGCGAGTGCCATGACTATTCGCCCTCCTTGCCGGGACCGGATGCGGCCGGCGATTCGTCCTGCGTTGGTGCAAAGGGCAGACCGCTGGCTTCTGCGTCAGCAGGGCGCAACCAGGTGGAGACGCGAAGTCGAAGGTTGACCAGGCCGCCCTGCTGGCCGGTAAGCGACATGGCGCGAATGATGAAGAAGATTTGATCGCGCTCGAGCGAGTTGATGAAGCGCATGATGGAGGGATAGTCGCCGCTAATGCCCGCATCCATGGAAATCTCAGTCAGGGCGACGCCGGGTTTCTCCTGTACATACCCGACGCGCGTGAGGCGAACGCCGGATTTTACGGCCAATTCGCCGATGCGGCTGGAGATGGCGGAGTAGTCGAAAGGAATGCGCTTTTTGTAGAAGACGTCAATCTGCTCACGAGTTTTTTCGACGCGTTGGTCGAGACCGTGAAGTGGAGCGGTCTGGATTTCGAGAGCCTTCAATTGAATCTGCTTGTCGGCGAGGACTTCGGCGGAGTGGGTGTCCATTGCCGCCCAGTCGAAGCCGAGGCGGACCGCAAGGACGATGGCGAGGACAAGAAGAACGCCGAAGCCCACGAAATGCCAGGTGAGCGGAGAAGCCAGACGTTCGCGGAAGGTCGAGGAGGTTCCGTTGGCGCTCATTTCGGGCCTCCGTGTGTGGGCCCTGTGTAGGGTGGGCGGCCTTCGCTCTGTGGAACACCGGGCGCAGAGTGCAAATGTCTGGGGTGTTCGATGCCGAGCGGAATGGACGAGGAGGCCTGATTTCCGTTCCTGGTCTGAACGCGGCGCGCTGCGATTCGTTGTTCTGCCAACGTCGGCGGGTTGTACTCGGCCAGGAGATCGAAGTCGAAACGGTTTGAGAGACTGATAGGCTCCTGGCGCTGCTGCGGATTGTTGCTGGACTCTGCGTTTTCTCCAACGATGCGTGGCAAAAGGAAACGGCGCGAGCGCTCGAGGTTGGCGACGAGATCGTCGGCGTGATCGCGGGGACCGACGACACGCACATGCACGGTGATGTGCCCATCGGGCGCGCGGATCGGTTCGATGGACGTGACCTGCACGCCGGCGGGAAGAACGGTTTCCATGGCTTCCATGGCGAGGGTCCAGGAAAACGCCTTTGCGTCGAAGAGCTGGTTGAGAGCTTCGGCCTGAGTAAGCACACGGGCATTCTCAGGGCGGCGCATCATGGCGGAGGCTGCGGAACGCTCACTCTCGACACGGGCAAGCCGGCCGTCGAGCGAGTGCTCGAGAGCGCGGGCCGCATCGGCCTGGCGATCGAAAAGATGAAGACCCACGAAGAAGACGATGCAGAGCACCGCGAGCGCAGCAATGGCAATGCGCAGACGCTTGATCGCCGGGCCGATGTTGGCGTAGGGGCGGGTGGCGAGATTGAGAGTAATGCGCACGAGTCAGCTCGCTCCCGCCAGCGCGCCTGCGACGCCGGCAAAACTGGTTTGGGGAAGCGCGGTCATTACGCCTTCGTCGGGTCGCGAGGTCCATTCGACGACGGAAAGTGCGGGCTCGAGATCAGGGTCGCCGATGGAGGCTGCGAATTCGGCTGGATCCTGCACTCCCGCGTAGTAGAGGGTGCGGGGCTGCGAGCCGAGCTTGTCTTCAAAGTAGGCGGAGGCGACTGCGATGCTGCGCCGAATTTCAGAAAGGCGCTGCCGGGGATCTTCAGGGAGGTCGAGGGTGCGGTAGAGGAGCAACTCGTGGCCGGTGGCGATGGAAGTGGTGATGGCGCGCGCGCTGAGGTTCGCGGCCATGATGGCTCCCAGGGAGTCGTGAGCTTCGAGCGCAGCGAGCGTGGACGAAAGCACAGCGCCGGGCTCGTAGCCCGCGGCACGAACGGCGGATTCGTATTCGGCGAGAATAGGACCGGGAACGACGGCGGCAAGGACTTTACGTTCGGATTCGGTCTGCGACAACAACTGATAGCTGACGCCGGCGTGCTCGACCTCGAAGGGGACCATTTTGCGCAGGCGGAAGCGCACGACGGAGAGCGCTTCAGCGGTCTTGGCGGGGAGGGAATCGAAATCGAGGACGAAGACGCGAACAACGGTGTCGGGCAGCACGACAGTGACGGCGCGGGAGCGCGGCGAAATTTCGTCGATGGCTGAGCGAATGGCGGCAGTGACGGCTTCAGGGACGCGCAGGTTGGGCTCTTCAATTCCGGGGATGAGCGCGCCGGGAGAAAGCGGAACGAAGGCATAAATGTTGCCCTGTGCCGAGTCTCCCGCGCCACCGCGCGCGCGCGCTACTGGGCGCGCAGCGGCGAGGACGCCTTGAGGCGAGATCTCGACGGCGACCGGCGGACGACCAGCGGAGTGGGCCGTGAGCGGAGCGGAGGCGCGAATTTTGGTGAACATCTGTGGCACTAGCGTGAAGCCTCAATAAATGTAACCTTGTTGATCTCTTTGAGTGTAGTGACGCCGCGTCGGACGCGCTCAAGGGCGGACTCGCGAAGAAAGCTCATGCCCTCCTTTTGCGCCTGCTTGCGAATTTCCGAGGTTGGCTTCTTAGCGAGAATGATCTCGCGAATCGTGTCGGTGAGGTCGAGCAGTTCATGGATGGCGGTGCGGCCGCGATAGCCGGTGCCGCCGCACTCCATGCAGCCGGTGCCTTCGCGGAAGTCAAAGTCGCGCCACTCGGCGGGATCCATGCCGCTCGAGAGGAACATCTCGTCGTCATAGTGAACGCTGTGGGCGCAGTGTTCGCAGATGGTGCGCACAAGGCGCTGCGCCAGGATGCAGTTGAGCGCGGAGACGAAGTTGTAGGCTTCGACGCCCATATTTAGAAAGCGGCCCAGCACGTCGACGACGTTGTTGGCGTGGACAGTGGTGAAGACGAGGTGGCCGGTGAGCGCGGAGTTAATGGCGATCTGCGCGGTTTCCTGGTCGCGAATCTCGCCTACGAGGATTTTGTCGGGATCGTGGCGCAGGATGGAGCGCAGGCCGCGGGCAAAGGTGAGGCCCTTCTTTTCGTTGACGGGAATCTGCGTGATGCCGCGAATCTGATACTCGACGGGATCTTCAATGGTGATGATTTTGTCTTCGTCGCTCTTGATCTCGTTGAGCGCGGCGTAGAGGGTGGTGGTTTTGCCGGAGCCGGTGGGCCCGGTGACCAGCACCATGCCGTAGGGCTCGCGAATGTAGCGGCGGAAGCGGCGGAGGTCATCTTCGGCGAAGCCCACCACGTCAAGAGTGAGGTTCTTGAATTTCTCGCTCATCGACTCTTTGTCGAGGACGCGGAGGACGGCGTTTTCGCCGTAAATCGTCGGCATGATGGAGACGCGGAAGTCGATGAGACGATTTTTGTAGCGCACGCGGAAGCGGCCGTCCTGAGGGACGCGCTTTTCGGCGATGTCGAGCTCGCTCATGATCTTGATGCGGCCGAGGATGGTGCCGTGATGCTCGCGGGCTATGGGCGCCATGGCTTCCTGAAGGACGCCGTCGATGCGGTACTTGACATGCACGGAATCATCGTAGCTCTCAATGTGAATGTCGGAAGCGCGGCGCTCGAGAGCGGTGAAGATGGTGGTGTCGACGAGACGGATGATGGGGCTGATGTCTTCCGTGTCGCTGGTTAGCTTTTCGATGGAGATGTTCTCATCGGAGTTTTCGTCGCCGGTGAGCACGTCGAAGGTGAGTCCTTCGCTGGCTTCGTCGAGGACGCGTTGCGACTGCTCGGTTTTCTTGAGCAGATCGGTAATCTGCGAAAGCGTAGCCACGCGGGCGGTGATGCGCGCACCGAGGAGGCCGGCGATCTCATCGAGCACCATGAGGCGCGAAGGGTCGCTGACGGCGATGACGAGCGCGTCGGGAGTTTGCTCGATGGGAACGAAATTGTAGCGGAACATGAGCTCGACGGGAACGGTGCGCAGGAGCTCGTGCTGGATTTTGAAGTTCTTGAGGTCGACGAACTCGGCATGATAGCGGCGGGCAAGGGCTTCGGCGTTTACACGCTCGTCGGCGCGCAGATCTGGAGTTACGGGCACGGGGAGCGTGACGACGTCGGTATCGGCCATGGTGACAACCCCTCCTGAAGATTGAGCAGTTACATTCCGGTTGACTGCCCAAGCGAGAAGATGGGCAGGTAGAGCGAGATTAGAATGAAGACGACGACAACGCCCATCACGATGAGAATGGCTGGCTCAATAAGCGCCAGCGCGGCAGCGAGGGCTGAGGCCACATCATCCTCAAAAAATTCGGAGACGGAGTTGAGCATTTGAGGCAGCGCGCCAGTCTGCTCGCCGACGGCGATCATCTCCGCGGCGAGATCGGGGAAAACCTTTGTTTTGATGAGAGAGTCGGCTAGACTTTTGCCTTCGCTTACAGTTGTGATGGACGACTCGACGGCTTTGGAGACGCGGCGCGAGGAGATGGAGCGCGATGCGGTTTGAAGCGAGGGCACGAGCGGCAGACCGCCCGTGAGCAGCGTGGAGAGGGTGCGCGCGAAAAGAGCTACCTGATACTTGAGCCAGATCTTGCCGAAGATGGGCATCTTGATGCGGACGCTATCGACAAAGTCGCGGCCGCCCTCGGTGATGGCAAAGCGATAGAAGGCGACGGCGGCGATGACTGCACCCAGCGCGAGCCAGATGAAGTTGTGGTGCATCCATTGACCAAAGTGCAGCAGGTCGACGGTGAGCGCCGGGAGTTTGCTGCCGAGCTGGTCATAGAGCTTGGCGAACTGCGGAATGACCACGGTGAACATGAAGATGAGCAATCCAAAGACGAGAACCAGCAGTACGCAGGGATAAATAAGGGCACCGACGAGTTTCTTGCGCAGAGTGAGTGCGACCTTTTGGAAGCTAACGTAGCGATCGAGGACCTCGGTCAGATTGCCGGACCGCTCGCCGGCAAGGAGCGTAGTGGTGTACATGATGGGAATGCCGCTCTGGGCTTCGAAGGCCGCCGAGAGTGACTCACCTCGCTTGACGCGGCTGGCGACGTCGTCCAACTGGCTGGAGAAGCCGGCTTGCTTCTGGATTTTGCCGAGCATCTGAATGGAGCCGAGAATGGGCAGTCCGGCGCGGATGAGAGTGAGGAATTGCTGGTTGAAGATGAGGAAAGGCTCGAGCTTGATTTTGCGGCGGCTGAGGCCGATGCTGCCGCGCGCGCGGACTGAAAAGACGTGATAGCCGGCATGGGAAAAGCGGGCGCGCAGCTCGTCGGCGGTGGCCGCGGTCTGGACCTGCTCCTGCACGTGGCCACGCTCATCGGCCAGCTTGATGACGAACTCTGCCATGGCTTGCGCTCGCCGGCCGCGCGATTCAAATGCAGCCGGGAATCCTCGAGAGATTGCTCCAGATCAAGGGTAACAGTACTAACTGATAGACGAGCCTAAGGTGGCGGACGTTCGCGGAACGCAGGCAAAGTAGACAAAAGAGATACCGGATGCAGCCGTTCTAGGGTTCGGCCACGAAGAGGGCTTGTATGCTTGGACCAATCCCGGTTCTGGATCGCGAGGCGAGCCAGGACTCAATGGCGGGTTCAAGAGGCACGGGCAGGCGATGGATTGGCGAGGGTTGGGTCATCTAATGAGGGAGTTCGCGGGACAACTCCGCAGCGTTTTGCGCAGGCACTGGCGGGCGCTCGCTTTGATCTGCATAGGTCTTGCCTCTGGCGCCGCGCTGCTTGCCGTTCTTCGATCCAGCCGCGGAGCGGCTGCGGTGGCTACTCCATATCCGCACGACTTGGCGCAGGTAAGTTTTGCCGTGGCAGGGGATGTGATTCCGCATGAGGCGGTGAAGGCGGCGGCTGCTGCAGAGGGCGATGGCGAGCGAGGTTGGGGGGCGCTGTTCAGCGATGTGGCGGACGTATTCGAGGGGACAGACTTTGGGTTCTTGAACCTGGAGACGCCGGTGGCGCCGGAACACTCGCATGGGACGAAGCCGTTTCTGTTTGACGCGCCGGTGGAGCTGCCGCAGGCGCTGAAGGCGAGCGGGATCAAGATTGTGTCGTTCGCGAACAATCATGTGATGGACCAGGGGTGGGCGGGGTTTACGGAGAGCCGCGAACACTTGAAAGAGATAGGCCTCGAGTTTGCAGGGACCAGCGATGATGTGGCGACGGCGTGGCAGCCGGTGTTTACCGAAGCCAACGGGATCAAGGTGGGTTGGCTGGGGATGACACGCTGGCTGAACGGAAACAGGAATCCGGTCAAGGACGATCAGCCGCGTGTGAATTTCTATCCATATCCGGGCGAATCGAACGGCGCGCCGGGAGCGGATGAGGCGACAGTGCTAGCGGCGGTGAAGGCGGCGAAAGCGCAATGCGATCTGCTGGTGGTGAGCGTGCATTGGGGGATTGAGTACGCGACGGCTCCCAGGCCTGAAGACGTGGACCTGGCGCACAAGATGCTGGAGGCGGGAGCGACGGTGATTGTGGGCGGGCATCCGCACGTGCTGCAGCCGATTGAAACCTACGTGACGCAGGATGGTCGCGATACGGTGATTTTTTACTCGATGGGGAATTTTCTGTCGAACCAGTCGCGGAGTTATGTAGAGGGACTGAATCCAGACTCGAACGGCGAGCCGAGGGATGAGATGATCGGGCTGTTTTCGGCGGTAAGACGCGACTACGGGCCGGCAGGGGTGCGCGTGGAGTTGGGGCATGTGGGGGTGCTGCCAGCGTGGGAAGACAATAACCGTAATGAACTGGCGACGGGAAGCGAGAAGAAACCGATGATCAAGCCGGTCTTGATCGACCGGGAGATTCCAGCGCTGGAAGCGCGGCTGGATACGTTGAATAAGGCTGCGGGGCTGAACGCGACGAATGCAGTCGCGCCGGTGGGCGGACCAAATGCAGAGGTTGAGCCGGGAGCGAATGCCGCGGTGCCGGGACAGGGGAGTGGGCTGACGGCGGGCCAGAAAAAGGAATTCGTTCAAGTGACGAAGCGGCTGAAACTGCTGACAGACCGGCGAGAGCAGATTCTGGCGCGAGTGGGCGATGACTACGTGGTGGCTCCGCCGAAGCTCCCGGCAAAACCGTGAGAGGCCAGGCGGCGAAAATGCAGATGCCGGAAATGGACAACTTGCGGGCGCAGAAACACGGGACCTCCTACTTTTCAGCGGCCCTGGGAATTCTGCTCGCTCCCTTTGTATTCCTTGGTGCGTGTTTTGCGGTGCCCTACAGCTTTGTTCTTCGATTGCGGCAGCAACGCCGTGAAGATGCGCTCAAGTCGTTGATGAAATCTCAGGGGCGGTTTATTGCTTGGGCGGAGTTTGTGCGCGCGATGCGCCAATCCGGAGGCACCTGCATCGAGGAGCGATTCTCGGCGAGGGGCCCGGTCCGATTCTGGTGGACACGTGAGAATGTCTACGGGGAATCGCCACACGAGATCATTAACTGGTTCACGATGCGCAAGGGCGGGCGGTACGTGCCGTTCATTCTGTGGTGCCGCGAGCGCTACACAGCGGCGGACCGAGGCAGCGCGATTCTGGTGGAGACGTGGGGCGTTCCCAAGAAGGAGATCTACGCGTTATGGGCCGAATGCAGACCGGAGACCAACAATGATTCGAACAGGGCCCGGTGGATTGAGGTGGCGCCACCGGAGATTTTGCCAAACGGACAAGGTCAATAGAGCAAGGGCGTCGATGGCCCTATTGGAGAAAGAGGCAAGGGCCGTTTAACGAAGCGGGCGCAGGGCGTTGCGTTACTTCAGGAGCGCAATTCCCTCAGTAACAGCGGCCGCCTCCAGGCGCTTATCGAGCGTCGCCAGTTGAAGACGTTCGCGCAACGCGAGCGCGAGATAGGCGGCGTCGTAAATGGCCAGGTTATGCTTCCGGGCAAGATCCAGCAATGGCGCGTCGTCGCGGGCCGTGACCAGTTCTATGCGCAGTTGGGAAACTTCGCGGAGGAAGGCTGCTGTGTCGGCGATGGAGATACGTCCACGCCGTTCCCCGACAACGAGGATGTTGCGCATCTCGTACCACCAAAGCTCCGGGACGAGTGCGATTTCGGTGCCAGTCTTCAAAAGGGTCTCGGCTCGGTCAGCCACTCGGTTCTGTTCGTCGGCAAAAGCCCATGCAAGAGAAACGGATGCGTCCAGAACAAATGCCACCGAGAGGCCTATTTGCGCCCTTCGTCGCGAGCAGAGAGAATCTCCGCCACCGTCATCGGAAGAACCCGTTTGCGAAGCTCGCGAATCCGCTCGAAAGCCAGCTTTGCGGCCTCCGCATCGAAGCCTCTCTCCGGTTGGATCCGTGCAATACGCTTACCGTGTCGCGTGATGATCACAGTCTTTCCCCGCTCGACGTCATCAAGGATGCGGAGAAAGTGAGTTTTCGCTTCGGACGCTTGAATTGTCTGCATAATTAACGACCAGTCAATTGACTAGTCAGTAGTCTAGCATTATTGAAGCTATTGGCTCCTCTGTTCTTGTAAGTTGTTTAATTTTATACAGTTGGAGTTTGGGCGTCCGAATAGATGTAGCCCACCGAACCGCCGGAGTTAACCGGTAGCGCATTGCCATGATTATTGTTCGAATCTTCGTTCGCTCATTTTAGTAGCCGTTCGCGACCAGCCAAGCCTCTTTCAGCTCGAATTCCTTATTGGGGGCGGGATGCAACTGCATGGCGGCGAGCTTGACCAATACATCGACCTCGATATTTACATGCGCGCCTATGGCGAGCGTGTGGAGATTGGTGCGCCAGTAGGTGAGGGGCAGGATGGCGATGGAGATAGTTTCGCCTTCGACACACCCCAGCAACGAAGACCTGTCGTCGGGGGCCCCGTTGACGGCCGCGATGGTGAGGCTGATGCCTTCAATTGCAACGGAACCCTTTGGAACCATCCACTGGCGGAGGTTTTCGGGAACGCGAACCTTCAGGGTCCAATCGGTGGTCTCGCGGTGAAATTTCGGGCTTGATTCGGGAATCACGGGGTCGAGAGCGGTGAGGACACCCGTGCCGTCGACATGGCCCTGCACGATGTGGCCGCCGAGGGGACTGCCAGCGGCGGTTGGCAACTCAAGATTTACTTCTGAGCCGGGAGCAAGCGACCCGAGCGAGGTGCGGTCGAGGGTTTCCTGCGCGAGGTCGGCATGGAAGTAGGTAGGGTCGAGATCGAGGGCGGTGAGACAGACACCGGAGACTCCAAGCGAGTCGCCTTCGCGAAGGCGCGAGGCGATGCCGGGCGCTTCAACCGCGATGCGGCGAACTCCGCCGCGATCCGTGAGGCTGACGAGGGTACCGGTTTGCTCGATGATGCCGGTGAACATGGATGTATTTTAGGAGGTCGGGCCGTCCCTTTGACTATTGGCCCTTGGGGATCACGGGATACCACGTGAACGCCTCGAAGTCCGTTTCACCACCGGATTTCAGCCGACCTCCATCGAAGCGCGCATCCGTTCCCGGCTCGATCGTTAAGGTGCGCCCGTCTCTTTTTGAAAAAGATGGGTGCGCGGTCCACACGCCGTCCTTCAAAACATAAACGACAGATCCCGACTGCGGAATAGCGAGCTTCGCCTCCTTGGTGATCGGTTCAAGGGCAATTATCTCTACATCAATTTGAGGCACGTTTGCCCAGTATCCGCTCCGCCGCCAATGCCACCGTGAGTTTCTCCATGCAGATTCAGGGCGCTTAACTCGCGAGAAATCTCCGATCCCAGATACGATGTGGCAGCGACTGGCTTGTCGCCGGCAGTGACTCGGACCAGGTCGTAATTGACGCTAGGAAGCGGCTTTTTTGGCAAGAGGGGTGAGACGATCCAGTAAAGGAACAAGACCGTGGTACACGCGACTGAGCTTATCCGTAGCCACATAAAGACTGGCTGAACTCGCGGCTGGATGAAGCGAGGGAAGAGGAAAAGACCATACAGAAGGCCAATCGCGATCGCTGCGTCGGGGCCAATTTCTGCGAGAGCCAGGTACCATCCGGCACTCAAGACGGCGAGACCAGCCGCAGGAGCAGCGATTAGACCGCCAATTAACCTGTTGAGCCATCGAGGAGTGGACGCAAATCCCAGCACCAGACTGAGCGCGAGCAGTCCGAGGCCGAAATAAAGGCAAGAATACGCAAACCAAGGTGCGAATCCGAAATAGGTGGTGAACTCCACCCAGGAAGGCGAATGAACGCGCCCCCACCAACCCAGACCCGGTCTATCGCTGTACGGCAGGTATCCGGCACAACTAAACACCAAGAGAACAAGGCTTGTGCCAACGCCGACAGTGCAACTGAATAGCAGCGCTGTCCCAGCGAGCCTTCGTCCCCATGATTTAATCAGGTGCATTCTCACTTGACGGCTCGTTGAAGAATTTCTATCACGCCTTCGCCCAGTGACCAAGAAGGTGAGCCCGGACTCGCAAAAAGCCTTTCGACACCTTGGCTATTCCGAGGGTGAGCTAGAACTTGAGCGCGACGCCTTTTTCGCACATATCGCCGAAGAGGGAAAGAAGATGGGTGATGCCGAGGAGTTCGCGGACCTGCTTGCCGAGATTGATTAGCTCGATGCGGGAGCCGCCGGATTTGGCTGAGACGTAAAGGCGAACAAGAGTGCCGAGCCCCATGCTGTCGACCGAAATAAGGTCAGTGAGGTCGAGGATGATGCGCTTGTGATCGGGAATGAGCGGATGGACTTTTGTGTAGAGGTTGTTGCAGACGCCTGCGTAGAGGCGGCCATGGCAGTGGACGATGGCGGTCGAGCCCTTTTGTTCGATTTCGAAGGTCAGTGTGTGCGAAGCCGCTGAGTGGGTCATTGGTTAAATTCCTTCGCGGAATAACAAGGGTAAACGCTTTGCGGATGATTGTCTCATAGAAACAGGGGGCATGGATCAGGGGTCTGGAGAGCGGAAGGCGAGCCGAGATTGCGGATATCATCCCACGCGCCTAAACCTCAACGCCTGATATGGACGCCCCGTGAGTTTGAGCTTCGTCTTTCCTTCAAAGGTCCCCGGAATCGGGCTAATTGTCATCTCCCATGGATCGACGTACTCAGCGGTGAATTTTCCTTCGGGCAATGGAAACTCATAAAAGATTGGCTGATGGAGATCGAAGTAGTAGAGGCCCTCCTGCTTTTTGGTTCCGGTCGAATCGAGACTCCATGCGTTCAAGTAGGACGAATCGGCCTGCGCTTTCAGCCCCGTACAGGTTGCCACATTGTCCGCCGTGACAGCGGTCTCTTCCACAAGCTTTCGCAGGAACCAGATTCGCTCTGGACTGCTGCCATGGAGTTTACCGCCGTGAGCCCACCAAATGACCGGCGTGCTTCTTTCATCCAGCGCCGACAGGGGCAAGTCTGCGTCAAGATATGTCTCTCCGTGGGTTACGTAACAGCCGGCAATTACACCGAGCCAGAAGCGGCGCGCCATCTCCTGGCCGGAAAGATTACCCCAGCGGCTGTTGAGGTTTCCCTCGTACTGCACCTCGTCAAAGCAGATTGGCTTACGCCACGCCTCCAGCCATTCGGGAGCAGAGTCGAAGTTCGCGGTCTGCAGACTGGCGTGAGTCACCCAGGGCAGAGCGTAGTCATACATCGTGTTGCCGTAGTGAATCGAACGCAGGTGCGACACCGGGTCGTCCTGTTCGACGATATGGAAGAAGCGGTCGAAATCCTGGCGCGACTTGGCCTTCATGAAGTCCCACTCGTTGGCCAGCGACCACCAAATATTTCGGTAGGCCGACATGCGCGCGATTACGTAGCGCAGATAGCGGTCGTCGTCGGCGGCAGGCATGGTTGCGTAGCCCCACCGGTCATAGGGGTGGAAGAGGATCAGGTCGGCTTCAATATTCATCTTGCGAAGCTCTGCGATGCAGTTTTCGATATGAGCGAAGTACGCCGGGTTCGGGCGCGTGTAGTCGCTTTTGCCTTCTGTATTGCGCTCGAAGGGATAAAGCGCCGGCTCATTGTGGTTGTATTCGTAGCTCTTGGGAAAGACGCACATGCGGATCTTGGTGAACGGTGCTGAAGACAGCGTCCGCAAGGTTTCCTGCTGGACGGCCCGAGTCTGGTTCACCCAGGCGTAGCAGGTAGTGCCGAAGGAGAAAAATGGCGTTCCGTCCGCATAAGCAAAGTGTTGAGTGTTTGAGACTCCGACCGGGCCATGTGCGCCGGGAAGAGCTGCTACGCAAGTGAAGGCGCCCGTCTTCCCGGAAAGCACGGGCTCGTTGCTGCTGGTAGTGTAGGTCCAGTCGCCAGGCGTGTCCGGCATGAAGCGGATTTTGTAGACGCCTGCCCCGTCGTAGAACCCATTCACATTCACCGTCCGGTGCTCGAGTGCAAACGTCGCCGAGAGCTGAACATCGATGAATGGATTTCCGTCAGACGGTCCTGTCAGTGCTAGCTCGAACACCTCCCAGCGCGGCACAGGCGTGTGATTGTCTACTGCCTTAGGTGCTTCAGCCGATGCGGCTGCAGTGCCGGCCAGCGCAGCCAACGAACAAGCCGAGCTCATCTTCAACATCTCGCGACGATTGATTTCAGTCATAGTGAGGTTGCTTTCCCGCGGATTTTGGATTGAGTTTGTCGATCTAGCGAACGGAGGCCCCACAACCGCTCTCAAGAATACCTCCGCAGCATAACGCGCAAGCATGTGGCCCGACAACAAGGCGGTCGCTCTCGGGGCGCCTCGATAGTGTGACGTGATGCGAGATACAGGGTCTACGCGAACTAATCGCGGAAGGGGGCTTCTTCAGGGGTTGGAGCAACGGCGAGGGCGGGGCTGGCGGTGAGAGTGCGATACGCGAAGTAGAGCTTGGCGCGCCAGCGCAGGATCATGCCGAAGGCGAGCAGATAAAAAATAGCGCCGGTCTGTTCGAGCGTGAGGAAGCGGTCAAAGAACCCGCGCGCGAGGTAGCGGACGACCGCCAGCACTATGATGACAGCAAAAAACATACTCGACCGCTTCATCATGATGACCCCGTACTGACGATGGAGGTCGGAGGTGAGCAGGAGCGGATAGGCGAGAACGATTGCTCCGATAAGGAAGGCTCCCAAGCCCCAGAGGAGCGGGACGCGGAAGGCGGGGACGATGAACATACAGAATCCGGTGGCCATGCCAAGGGGCGGCATCACGATCATTTTCTTCGTCACAGCGGTGCGGCCCTCGCGCACGCGCCAGACGAGTACTCCGGCGAGACCGACGAGCGAGACAACTGCCGTGATGAGGGGAGTGGAGTGCATTCTTAGACCTTCAGATTGGGCTGGGATCTCACAAATTGGCCGGAGCCGAACTTGTCTAAATTATAGGCCGCTTGAAGGTGAAGTTGGTTTCACATTAGAGGCTCGAATGGGAAAGACCTCCCTCAGCGGCTAAAGCCAAAATCATTTTGCGCAGTCTACGGCACGACTAAAGTCGGGATTATATACTTGACCAAAGAACGGCTGGGGGTGTCCAATGATGCCTAGCAGCCCGTGGTGCAAGTGCTGATTCGTAGGTCGAAAGTATTCGAGGATGCACAGGGTGTGTTTGTAGAATCGGCGCATGGCGATGGGGACACG
>Ga0208849_1001237_pt1 | contig 18823 bp, 18 predicted proteins | sample NGESurdeep072012_10_FD_184470 | JGI IMG/M metagenome (GOLD analysis project Ga0208849, IMG submission 184470) | Arctic peat soil microbial communities from Barrow, Alaska - NGEE Surface sample 53-3 deep-072012 (SPAdes) | ecosystem: Environmental > Terrestrial > Soil > Wetlands > Peat ... | reverse complement strand
CCGGCGTTGTCATTTCAATTTTTCCTTGGGATCAATTCTCATTTTACCGCCTTACGTTTCTTACGCCATCGCAGAAACGCCGCCGCATGTTGCTTAGGCGTTCGCGGTCTCACAAGGTCTCTGTCGGTAAAGAAGCCGCTTCCCTTCAACACCCTTTACCGCTTTCGCAGCCCGCGTCTTATCATCGACGCCGAGCGCCATTCGTTCGTTGTACCGGAAATCGAATTCTGCCAGATAACGCTTTAGGTGTGCTTCACTCACGTTATGGTAGGTGCCGGTAATGCCGCGCTTGAACGTAGCGAAATAGCTTTCCACCGTGTTCGAGTGAACGTTGCCCCGGACGTACTCACCAGCCGAATGATTGACGGTACCGTGATCGGCAAACTCCTTGCCGATGTGGAAATACTCACCGCCTTCGTCCGTCATAAGGCTAGACTTGCGACTGACTTGCTTCATGACAACGGGCCGAAGCGTCTTACCGCTGACTTTTGCGATATGATCGGAACGCGCACTCCCACCACGCTCGACAAGCGTATGAACAATTTGTTTGCCAGCGCCGCCGATGTTCTTCTTGTTACGCTTCTTGCGGTGCTTATTCTTCTCTTTACCACCCACATACGTCGTGTCGGCTTCGACGATCTTGCCTTCGCCGCCAAGTGGGCCGGAATGAGATTTGATTGCGGCCATACCTTCTCGGATGCGGTGTGCCATGAACCACGCTGTTCGATACGAGCCGAAGCCAAGCATTCGCCAGAGTTGATGCGCGGATATGCCTTTCTTGCTCGCCGCCATAAGATGAGTCGCAAGCAGCCATTTGTGCAGCGGGATATGCGAGCGCTCGTAAAGCGTGCCGAGCGTGGCCGTGAACGGTTTTTGGCAGCTATGGCATTTGTAGAGTCCCGGACGATGGCTCTTACCCTTGAGTTCCGTGGCGTCGTCCACAACACCGCAGAACGGACAGATAGGACCGTCGGGCCAGCGAAGCGCCTCGAAATGCTTCCGGGCAGCTTCCTCGTTCGTGAAGATCGGGTTCGTCAGATCACAGGGGAAGGGGCCTTAACTCCTGAATTTCTTGACTTGCTTAGACGATTGTGAGAGGTATGTCAAGTGCATAATATCCCCCTCAAGGGGAGGGTTGAGGCCCTCCGCGTCTCCCTCTCTCCGCGTGAATCATTTGCCGGGACAAATGTAAAACCCTGAGTCGGGAACCCGCCCCGCATACAAAACCCTTCTTGGCGAAAAGGCTTTCGCCAATGATTGAGGAAATTCCCGGGACAGACGTGCCGCAACGGGGAGAAGGCAGATGTCCACAGCCTCGCCGGTAATCTCGTCTGGCGCTTTGTGCGACCACGGCAATGCTCCGCGTTCTCCTTGTCTCCGCGTGAGCAATTTCCGGTCTCCGGGCGGTCCAGCGTCTGACGGGCGCATTGCACTGCGTTCGTGGTTTGTGCTTATCTCGGGCGCATGATCACGGCGGCCGATGTCGCGCGAGGCGTCTCGCGTCTACTGATCCAGGAAGGGTTCAGCCCCATCCTGGAATTCACTCTTGCCAACGGGCGGCGGCTCGATGTGGCGGCGCTGGGCGCGGACGGAACCGTGGCCGGGGTGGAGATCAAGGTCGCGATTCCGGATCTCAAATGCGATCTGAAATGGCCGGAATATCTTGATTTCTGCGAACTGTTCTATTTCGCAATTCCGCCCGATTTTCCCGACGAGCTGGTGCCGCCGGATACCGGGCTGATTGTCGCCGACCGCTATGGCGGCGCCATTTTGCGGCCCTCTCCGATCGCACCGCTTCACGCCAGCCGGCGCAAGGCGGTGACCTTGCGCTTCGCCAAAGTCGCCGCCGAACGACTCGCGCTCACCCTGGAACTCGCGACCGGCGCCGCACGCATGGTGATGGCCGAATGAAATCCGCCGCGAAAAAACCCTCCGCGAGGCCGGGCGTCTCCGCGGGAGAACTGAAACGCATCGCGTTGTCGTTTCCCGGCGTCGAGGAAGGTACCTCCTACGGCGCGCCGAGCTTTCTGCTGGCGAAGAAATTCTTCACCCGCCTGCGCGGCGAGGACAATTCGATCGTGCTGATCGTGGGCTCGATCGACGAGCGCGACATGCTGCTCGAAAGCGATCCCGCGCTGTTTCACATCACCGCCCATTACAGGAATTATCCGGCCGTGCTCCTGCGCCTGGAGCGGCTGGATCCGGCGGTTCTGCGGGCGATGCTGGAACGACGCTGGCGCGCGATCGCCCCCAAAAAGCTGCTCAACGCCGGCACAGCGCCGGCGAAGGCGACCACAGCCAAAAAACGCTAACGCGGGCTGCGCTTGGCCAGAATGCGCTGCAGGGTGCGGCGATGCATGTTGAGCCGTCGCGCCGTCTCCGAAACATTGTGGCCGCAAAGCTCGTAGACCCGCTGGATATGTTCCCAGCGCACCCGATCCGCCGACATCGGGTTTTCGGGCGGCCTCGGCTTATGGCCCGGGGGCGCCAGCAGCGCCGACAGAATATCGTCGGCGTCGGCCGGCTTGGGGATGTAGTCGATGGCGCCATATTTCACGGCCGCAACCGCGGTGGCGATGTTGCCGAAACCGGTCAAGACCACCACCCGCGCATCCGGGCGTATGGTGTGCAGCGCCTCCACCACGTCCAGCCCGCTGCCGTCGTCGAGCTTCAAATCCACCACCGCATAGGCGGGTGGCAGCTCCCTGGCGCGGGCAACCCCCTGCGCGACATTCTCGGCGATGGCGACGCTGAAGCCGCGCCCTTCCATCGCGCGCGCCAGCCGCTCGCGAAACGGCCGGTCGTCTTCGACGATCAGCAGCGAACGATCTTCCGGCAGCGGCGGGGATTGCATCGGGTTTGGTCCTTCGACGCGTCGATAGCGCAGCGCGGGGCAGTGGGGCAAGGAGGAGATATGACAGCGACGGCCTAGACGGGCGCCATGCCGCCGGGCCTTCGCTCGCCGTCGATGGCGCCGCGCGGCCAGCGAAGCTGAACGCGGGCGCCTGCGGCTTCGAGATTGCCGGCCTTTACGGTGCCTCCCACCTGCTCGATCAGGGTCTTGGCGATGAAAAAGCCCAGACCCATGCCCTGCTGGCCGGTGAAGGCATCGCTGGGCGAAAGCTCGGTTTCCCCGAGCGCGTAGCTGCCGGGGCGCGAGGTAACATAAGGCTCGCCGATCCGCTCCAGAATCTCCGGCGCAAAGCCAAAGCCGTCATCCTCGACCGCGAGACGAAGCTCCGACGCATTCCATTCCGCCCGCACCCACACTTTGCTGCGGGCAAAGTCGGCCGCGTTCGCCACCAGATTGGTCAGCCCGTGCAGAAGCTCGGGCACCCGCCAGACTTTCGGCTCGGCATCGCCCTCGGAGCGGGGTTTCAGCTCGATCAGAATTTCCACATCGCCGCCGCGATATTCGCCGACGATTTCATTGAGCAGCGCGCCTAGCGGCAGGCGCTCCGCGGCGGCCAGCAGGCTTTCTTCGGGGCGGGCGAGCCGGGTCAGGATCCCCCGGCACCGCTCGGCTTCCGCCCGCAACAGGCGCATGTCTTCCGCTTCCGGCGACGAGGGCGGCAAGGCCCGCTCCAATTCGCGGGCCACCACGGCAATGGTTCCCAACGGCGTGCCGAGTTCGTGCGCGGCGGCCGTTGCGAGCGCCCCCAGCGACGCCAGGCGGTGCTCGTGCGAAAGGGCAAGCTGAGTGGCAGCGAGACCGGCCTGCATGCGCGAGGCCTCGCTGGCGATCCGCCAGGCGTAGATCGACGTGAAACCGATTCCCAGGACCAGCGACGCCCAGATTCCGCCCTGGTAGAGTTCCGGCAGGTGCAACGCCTCGCTCGCGGCCCAGGGCAATGGCACGTGATAAACCGCTATGACCGAAACCGACGCCAGCGCCACGGCCGCCAGGATCAGCGTGTTGCCGAGATTAAGCGTGGCGGCGCCGATCACCACCGGCGCCAGAAACATCAGCGCGAAGGGGTTTTCGATGCCGCCCGTCAGATAGAGCAGGGCGCCGAGCTGCAGCACGTCATAGGCAAGCTGCGCGGTGGCCTCGCGGTTGGTCAGCCGATGGGTGGCGGGATAACGCCAGGCCAGCAACAGGTTGAGCGCGGCGCTGAGTGCAACCGCCAGGACGCAGGGCAAGAGCGGCAGGCGATAATTGAGCCCGAAATGCACCACGAACAGCGCGGCCGACTGCCCGCCGATGGCAAGCCAGCGCAGATTGCTGAGGGTGCGCAGCCGCACCCGGCCCCGCCAGCCGGTGGGGTGGTTGGCCCAGGCCGGCACGCCCCGCCACAGCCGCGCCCAGGCGCCGGGTTCCTTACCGTTTTCCAGCGGAACATTGGTCATGGATCCGTCGCGCGCCTTGTTCGAGCTCTGCGTTGATTCGCCGTTTTGTCGTCCTTTCGCCGTCGTTTATCAACGCCGCACCGCATGCCACCGTGTCATCGCACCCCATGATCCGTCTACGGACTTTATTGATAGTGCTCACCGCGGTCTTCGCCGTCCTGTCGGCGGGGCTCGTCTGGTATGCCTCGACGCAACTGCCGGCGGAGCAGACGGACGGTCAGGCCGGCGCCGGAATCGGCGGACCGTTTGTCCTCACCGATCAGGACGGACAGCGCCGCAGCGACCGCGATTTCCGGGGCCGTTTCGTGCTGCTTTATTTCGGCTATACCTATTGTCCCGATGTCTGTCCGACGACCCTGCAGAGCATCGCCGACGCACTGGCCATGCTCGGACCCGATGCCGCGCGCGTGGTGCCCGTGTTCATCACCGTCGATCCGGCGCGCGACACACCCGCCGCGCTTAAGAAATATCTCGCCGCATTCGGACCGCGCTTCGTCGGACTGACGGGAAACGAGGCCGCGATCGCCCGCGTCGCGCATGCCTGGCGCGTCTATTTCGCGCGGCATCCCGCACCGGGCGGTGGCTATTCCGTCGACCACTCGGGCACGATTTATCTTCTGGGTCCGGACGGCAAGCTCGCGACCATCTACGATGCGACGGAAGGCGCCAAGGCGCTGGCGAGCGATCTCAGGACGCGGCTTTAGTCTCGCGCTGGCGAAGGCGAACAGCGCGAACCGATCATCGTGCCGCGCTGCGCTAAAGCGGTTTTGGGTTGCGTTTACCCACATGTGAATGTCATGGCCCGCGACGGCGGGCCACCCAGTTTGACCGCCGCGCGGTCCATGTTCTGCAACCGGTTGCATAATCCGTATACGGATTTTAACCCGTTCCCGGAGACGACCGAGCCAAATCCGCACGCTCAACGACATGGCGATTGCCAGACCACCATCCCACCCCGCGCACGATCCTCAAGCCTGTGTAAAGCGCTCACGGGCATAGCGAGAGAAATTGGCTGTGCATCCTCCCCATCGGTTTCAGCCGCGAAGCCGTCGCTCCAAATCGGCTACGAAGCCTTCGATCATCGCCGCTTCGACCGCGCGCGGAACCGTCTCCCATCGGCGCACAATTCGGTCGAGCGCATCGCGCACATCGCGCCAGGTCGCGAAGCCGTAACCGATTTCGTCCACTACGCCGGCATGGCGTTGCGATCCCGCGCCCAGCCGCGCCATGAGCTTCGCCGGCCTGTCGGCCTCGGTGACGATTTCGCGCAAGAACGACGGCGCGGGCCTCGCATCGCTCGCCGCCCTGCGCGGCCGCCAACATTCCCCGAACGCCTCCCGCGTCAAAAACAGCAGATAGGGCTTGCGCCGGCCGAAGCGCGCGTCAAAATCGGCATGCAGCGCCAGATATTTTTGCACCTGATCGAGCTTGATGGACGTGCTCCATTTCAGCTCGACGAAAACGCGCGCGGTTTCCGACAACAGACACACATCGGGCTGGGTGTAGCCCGCGTCATAAGGGCGGCAGAGATGGAGCCCGCGATCTTCCATTCCGTCGCCCTCGACGGCGAAAGCCCGCAACAGCTCACAGATCGTGTCGGTAGACGCCCATGCCAGCATAAGGCTGAACAGGAACGTCAGCGGGACTTCGTGGCCCCGCATCCGTGCATAGAACGCCGCGACGCTCTGGCCCTTCCGGGCGGGCTCCCATTTCAGGTGCTCGCCGAAGCGATAGAGCAGCTCCGGCCATGCAACCCGTTCAGGTGCCCCAGTGTGCGACTCCACTTCGCGTGGCAGTCCCCACGGGCTCAGCTGGATCACGATGCACAGAGTGCGCGAACCTGTTCGGCATTCGCCTCGATCACCGCCGAGCTGTTGCGTAGATCGACAATGTACGCCTCGTCGCCGGTCATGCCGCCATAGCCGTTCTTCGCGTTGACCCAGCCGCACACGATGACGGGCGTGCCCGCGATCCGGCGTACCAGCACGTTCGGAGGCTCAAGCCAGCTCCGCTGATCGTCGAACACCGCGCTGTCGGGGTCGCGCAGTTGCGCCTCGACCAGCGTGTGGGCGTCGAAGATTGCGTGCTTGTCGTCTCGATCCATCGCCGGATAGCTCCGCGTCTCCGATGCACCCGGGTTCACGGTGGACGCATCGGCCGGCGCTTGCCCAGCCGAAGACCGATTGCCCGGACTACCTATGAGCAGCATGGCCACGAACGCGACGACTATGACACCCAGCGAGACCTTGACGGCAGTCGGCATGGATCACCCCCCGGTGATTCGACGCGGAAGGCCGGAACGCCGGCCGGACGAGGGTACAGCCTGTCACTTAGGGGTGAATCAAACCCTAAAGAGGATGATTCGTACCCTCTTAGCGGCGGTTTGGCCGGGCTGCTCGCAGCCTCCCGCAATGATCTCTGCAAGGCAAATCAAAGCCGGACGCGCCCTTCTGGGAAGGAGCCAACAGGAACTGGCCGACAAGGCCATCGTCTCCGTCAAGGTCATCGCCCGTCTCGAAACGGGTTCGGTCGATCCGCGCATGAGCACCATCACCGCCGTGCAACATGCCATGCACAAGGCCGGTATCGAGTTCTTGGCAGCCGACGACGTGTGCGGCGAAGGCGTGCGTTTGCGCTCGCCCCTTGGACCCGCCAAAACGAGAAGCCGTAGCCGTCGGGGTTGAAGCCCCAGATCGCGTCACATGCACCCGGGTGCAAAGCGATCAGCGCAATGTGATGCCGACGATGCCCGTCACGCCATACCGGGAACGCTCCGGATCGGGATTGCCGATGGAACGGTTGAACGTTATCTCACCAAGCGTGCCCGTCGCCCAAGATCGAACAGGCATCCATGTTCATTCTGTTCGCACCAAAGAGCGTCACCTGGGTGGCCCGCAGCCGCGGGCCATGACAATGTTGGGAGCGCGCAAGCGATTCCACTCAAACCAAAATCGCGCTAAAGCTCCGGCACCGGGAATCCCGTCTGCATCGCCGCCGCGATGAGGGTGTTGCGCATCAGGCAGACGATGGTCATGGCGCCGACGCCACCCGGCACCGGCGTGATGGCGCCGGCGACCTTCACCGCTTCGTCGTAATCGACGTCGCCGACGAGTCTGGTTTTTCCGTTTCCCGCGTCGACCCGGTTGATGCCGACATCGATGATCGCGGCGCCGGGTTTCACCCAGTCGCCGCGCACAAAGCGGGGCTTGCCGATGGCGGCGACGAGAATGTCGGCGCGCCGCGCCAGCGCCGCCAGATCGCGCGTCTTCGAATGCGCCATGGTGACGGTCGCGTTGGCGGCCAGCAGCAATTGCGCCGCGGGTTTTCCGAACAGCAGCGAACGGCCGATCACCAGCGCGCCCAGCCCCGCGATATCGCCGACATATTCCTTCAGCAACAGCATCATCCCGGCCGGCGTACAGGAGACGAGCCTCGCCCGGCCGCCGACCAGAAGCCCCGCATTGGTCGCGGTCAGCGCATCGACATCCTTGCGCGGATCCAGCAGATCGAGCACGGCGGCTTCGCGCATTTGGGCCGGCAACGGCAGCTGCACGAGAATGCCGTGTACCGCCGGGTCGGCATTGAGGTCGGCGACGCGCGCCAGCACTTCGCTTTCGTTTGCATCCGCCGGCAACGAAACATGAAACGAACGAAAGCCGATCGCTTCCGCGGTCTTCCCCTTGTTGCGGACATAAACTTCGCTGGCGGGATCGTTTCCCACCAGCACCGTCGCCAGACCCGGAACAAGGCCGTGCTGCGCCTTGAGACGCGCGGCTTGTTCCGCGACGCGCGCGCGCAGCCGGCCCGCGGACGCCTTGCCGTCGATGATCGTTGCCGTCATTGCGTGCCCTCGCGCTTCGCCTTCAGGTGGCGGCCGGGACCGCCATCACCGCGTAATCGTTCACCAGCATCTGAAGCGCTTCCAGCAGGATCAGCACGATCAGGGGCGACAGATCGAGGCCGCCAAGCGGCGGGATGATCCGGCGCACGCGGCGAAACACCGGCTCCGTGAGGGCATCCAGCATGCGCACCAGCGAACGGGCGAGGGGATTGTAGGTATTGAGAACGCCGAACGCGATCAGCCAGCTGACGACGACCGCCGCGATGATCACAAAAATGTAGAGATCGATGACCGTATTGAAAATGAAGAGAAAGACATTGATGAGCGGTGCAAGCATGGACGGTGCCGCCTCTGGAGAGGAAAATCGATCGCGAAACCTTGTGGCAGCGGCAGGGGCCGCCCGCAAGCGATTCCGGCAGAAACGGGATCTGCGCGGACTGCTTGACACTCACAGCGCCCGAACTCTAGATACCGGCCCCTTCCGCGGCCAGCGGGACCTTCTGGGGCTGTAGCTCAGTTGGGAGAGCGCCTCGTTCGCAATGAGGAGGTCAGCGGTTCGATCCCGCTCAGCTCCACCAGCCTTCGCTCTGGCGAAGCAATGTCCGAAACCCTTTCTCTATTCAGCGCGCAAACGCGCGCCGTCTGGGTTCTCGCTTGCGCGAGAATGACGAGCGCGATTAGCGGCAAGGTCCATGCGCAATAAATTTCGGTGTCATCCCCGACAAGCCGCGCTTTGCGCGGCGCAGATCGGGGACCCAGCACGCCGCGCGTCCGCGCGGCGAGGGTTGCCCGTATAGGCGACGCGCCAGATGGCGCCGCCGGCGTCGTCGGAGACGAGCAGGCTGCCGTCTTTTGCGACGGCCGGCCATACGGGTCTTCCCCAGACGCGCGCCGGCGATGTCGAGCCGTCCCAAAAGCCGGTGAGAAAATTCTCATAACCGTTTTGCGGCCGGCCATTTTTGAATTTGATCCGTACCACCTTGTAGCCGGTGGGGCGCGACGAATTCCACGAACCGTGCAGCGCGACGAACGCGTCGCCCCGGTATTCGGCGGGGAATTGACTGCCTTCGTAAAACACGAAACCCAGCGGTGCCGAATGCGCCTGAAACAGGACATCCGGAGTTTTGGTCTTCGCAACGAGATCGGGCCGCTTGCGGCCGTAATCCGGATCGTGATGGGCGCCGATATAGGCATAGGGCCAGCCGAAGAAATCGCCCTGTCGGATGCGGGTGAAATAATCCGGCGGCAGATTGTCGCCCAATCCGTCGCGCTCGTTCACCGTCACGTAGAGATCGTCCGTCAACGGATAAAAGGCGATGCCGACGGGGTTGCGCAATCCGCCGGCGAAAGTGGAAAGCGCGCCGCTCGGACCTACCTTCTGCACGGTGGCATAGGTGCGCGGCAGTTCGGCCACATTGCCCAGACTGCCGATCGTCAGGAAGAGATCGCCGTTGGAACCGAAAGCGATGTCGCGTGTGAAATGACCCACCTGGCCATCGGGGGTCGTATCGGCAACGTGTTGGCGCCTGCCAGAGGCAACGAGCGCGCCGTTCTTGTAGGGCAACCGCCAGATCGATTTCGTGTCGGCGATGTAAACCGCGCCGTCGTGAAAGGCGATGCCGTGCGGCTGGCCGAAACCCTGCGCGAAGGTCGCGATCCGCTGCGCCCTGCCGCCGTCGCGCGACGGCCGCAGCACGACCACCTTGCCCGCATCGGATTCCGCCACAAACACGTCGCCATCGGGTGCCACCGCCACGAAGCGCGCGCCGGGGACATGAGCGGCAAAGACGCTGACGGAAAATCCCGGCGGCGCCTTGGGCAACGCGCCTGCCGGACGGGCAATTTTTTGCGAGGTGTTGTCCACCGCCGGCGTGGCGTGCGGCGCGGGCAACCGGTTCGGTGAAATCGAAAAGTGCTGGCCCGGTTCGTCCGCGGCGCCTGCGGCGGTCCCCAAGGTGAGCAGCGCAATGAGAACACTTGCGGATATCCGCGCCATCGATGAACGGTCCTTCTGGAAAGCGCGCGGCAGCCGCGGTCGTGGGCCATGACAGGAAAAAAACGCGCGGCGCGTGCCGGAGCGCTGCTCCTCCGCGGCAATCGCGGCCGGCGTCACGAAGGCTTTGCCGCCGTTCAGCTTGACGAGATATTTGATGCCTTCCTCGGCGATGTCGTCACCCACCATGCGGTCGCCTTCCGCATGCAGCTCGGCCATGTCGATATAGGCCGCATACTTGCCGCGCGTGCGCTCGGTGATGATGCCGGCATTGAGCAGCGTCTTGATCAGAACGCGGAAAATGTTGCTGCCTTCGCGCATTTCCTCGCGGATGAACGCATCCGTCATGCCTTCCATGAATGCTCCCTGGCACCAGACCGGATCGAGCCCCACGGCTTCGTAAATCCACGCCTTCTGGTCGGGGCTTCCGAGATTGTAAAGAAGGATCGAAAACACCTGCCAGGCCCAATCTTCGATCATCTCGTGCTCGGCCTGCGACAAATGCGGAATGGTCCGGTCGGCCCAGATCTTTCCGAATTTGTGATGGAAGGCTTCGTCGGTCATCACCAGCTGGCAGACCTGGCGCATCAGCGGATCGCGCGCTTCCTTGTAGAAGGTGGCGAAGGCGCCCATCGCCAGTCCTTCGACCAGCATCTGCATGCCGACGAGTTTCTTCCACACCAGCGGCGAGCCGACGAGCTCCTTCAGGAGATCGCCAAGCGCGGGGCCAACCGGCATCGGCTTTCCCCAGCGCGCATGGATGTAGCGGGTGAACGCGGTGACGTGACGGGCTTCTTCGCGGGTCTGGTTGGCGGCGTATTCCTGGGCGCCGGGATCGCGCAAAATGTGGCACAGTGACGCCGACAACGACAGCGCGCCTTGTTCGCCATGCAGGATCGAAGAGAACGACCACCACACGTCGTAATTGACGAGCATGATCTTCTGCTTTTCGTCCAGCCTGTCGCCGATGGCGGTTTTCAAATCGGCATTGGCGGCCGGATTGACCAGATATTCGTTGGCGGTATCGAACGGCAGAGCGAAGTCGACATATTTTGGATCGAGCGGATCCCAGAAGTGATCGTGCGTGGCGGCAATGATTCTGTCGAAGGCGCTCGAGCGCTGGCCATAGCGATGAACGTCCAGCATCGCGGGAAAATCGTCGGGATCGACCGCGTTGTAGGCCGGATCCTTGGTGATGTTTTCCATGATCGTCTCCCGGCATTCGCCGCTGTCTGCCGCAAGACCCTACGCCTCCCACCAGACGCGGACAAGCAAAATGACGCAAGCGTCACGTGCGGCAATGCGGATAGTGCGAAACAGCGAAATAATCTAACGGTGCAGCGGCACTCCTTATCTTACCCGCAACCATGCATGCGTTTCTGATCTTGGGAATCGCGTTCGGCACCTTCTGCGCCACCCTGGCCGGAGGTTTGCTGGCGCTGCGGCTGCGCGATCAGCTGCATCTGGTTCTCGGCTTCAGCGCCGGTGCGGTTTTGGCGGTCGCTTTCTTCGACCTGCTGCCCGAAGCCGTGACGCTGTCCCATGCGCGGGCTTTCGATGTGCTGAGCGTGGCGGCACTGGGCTTCTTTGCCTACACGGTGCTCGACCGGCTGATCCTGCTGCACTCCCATCGTCACGGACGCGGCGACGGCGAGGCCAATGTGGTTCGCGGCTGGGCGGGCGCGGCGAGCCTTTCCGCTCACAGTCTGATGGACGGGATTGCCATCGGCATCGCGTTTCAGGCCTCGACGCATGTCGGCATCGTCGTCGCCGTGGCGGTTCTCGCCCATGACTGCTCGGACGGAATGAACACGGTCGGCCTTGTGCTCAAGAACGCAGGCACGCGGGGGCAGGCATTCGGCTGGCTGCTGATGGATGCCATGGCGCCGGTGCTGGGCGCCGGGTTGACCCTGCTGGTCCATTTGCCCGTGCAGGCGCTCGCGTTGTTGCTGGCGCTGTTCGGAGGCTTCTTTCTTTACATCGGCGCCAGCGATCTCCTGCCCGAAAGCTTTCACGCCCATCCCAAGACGCTGACAACGGTTGCAACGCTGTGCGGCGCAGCGGTTCTTTATCTGGCCGTGCGGCTGGCGGGATAGGAATTTTCCAAATTTGGGCTCCCGCCTTTCCTTGGCACGGGTTTCGCGCGATAGGATGCAGCTTCGGACAAAACATTTTCGGATAGTCGCATGCGGAGCCGGGCGAAATCGGTCGCAGTCTGGATCGTGCCGCTTGTGGTGCTGGCGGCGGCGCTGGCGTTGATTGCAAGCGATTTCGGCAATCTGGCATCCGGCAGCCGCGGCATGCAGTGTGAAATCTACCAGAGCGTTCAGGCGCACGCTCCCGCAAATTCGGCTCTTGCGGCGCGCGTCGCACCACAAGGCGCTTCGCGCTGTCCGGCGCAAGCGCCCGAACCGGTATTCTCGACAACGCTCGAATTGGTGTTTCTGGCGGTGGCCGGCCTGGGCTTGGTTGCGCTTTTTGCGTGGTCGACCGTGTTGTGGGCGGCTGCGTTCGCGATCGTCGCCATCGTCGTCGCGCAAAGTTTGTCGTGGCTGCTCTTTACCCGCGCCCATGTGCTGGTCGATGCCGCAAGTCCGAATGCGGCGCTGGCGGCGATGTTTCTGAGCGGGCTTTCCGCCCGCGCGATCGCGATTGCCCGCATGCGCGCCGCGCTTAAGGGAACGGTCTTCCATCGCGTTCCCGTTGGGGCGATCAACGAGATCGTCCATTCGCCCGGGCTACTGAAGCTTGACGGCGAACGGCGCGTGGTCACCTGCATGGCGTGCGGCATTCGCGGCGGCGCGGCGCTTGCGGAATCCTTCGCGCAGGATCCTTCGGGCTTCACGCGCCTGATCGACCGGACGATGGCGCCGCTGATCGAAGAGGCGGTCCGTCTTGGCGCGATGATCGGCCCGTTCGATGCAGAGTTTTTCACTGCCTACTGGAACGCGCCGCTCGACGATCCCGAACACGCCGTTCACGCCTGCGAGACCGCCACCCGGATCACGACGATTCTGGCCAATGTCAACGAACGGCTTTCGCACGAACGGCGCGCGGACGGCGCGGCTTTCGAGGCGCTCGAAATGGGCATCGGCATCGCCACCGGGCCTGCCATCACGGGCGGTCTGACCGCACGCGGCGGCGCGAGCTATTCGGTGACGGGAGAATGCACCGGTCTGGCGCGGCGCATCCGCGCGTTGTCGGCGCAATATGGCCCGGCCGTGGTCGTCAGCGAAGCAACGCGCGAAGCGGCGAGCGGCGCCTATGCCTTTCTGGAAGTCGATTTTCTGGCGCCGGCCCCGGGGGAACAGCCGGTAAAACTCTATGCCGTGCTCGGCAACCCGCTGGTGCGCGCCAGTCCGAAGTTTCGCGCGCTGGCGACGTTTCACGATCACATTTTCCATGCCTTGCGCACACAGCAGTGGGAACGCACACGCGAACTCGTCGCACAGTGCCGCAAACTTTCGGGCGCCAGCCAGAAAATGTACGACCTGCATCTCGCGCGCATCGCCTGGTATGAAGCCAACCCTCCAGGGCCGGATTGGGACGGCGCGTTTCGGCAACCCGTGATGTAAAGCGCGTGCGCGCGGTAAGCGGCGCGCAGCTTTCACTATTCGTCATGCGCTCCCTTGGGCTTCGCAAGTCCGTAACGTGCAGCGGGCTGGCCGGTGGCGGCCGCCCACATCTGGTCGCCCCACGAGAAGTGCCACCATTCTTCCGCGTGGCCCGCGAAGCCCTGGGCCTCCATCGCCCAATGCAGCAGGCGCCGGTTGGCGCGGGCTTCCGCGTCGGAAAATCCCATCCCGGACGCAATCGTCTCGAAATGGTCGCGGTGCGCGATTCCCGTCACGTCGTCGAACAGCGAGCCCATCCACAGCAGATCGCCGCCCTGCCAGCGGATCGAAAGATCGACGGCCGCGCCGGTCGCATGCGGCGCCGGCGAATCTTCTCCTCTCGAAGGTGCTGCCCAATAGCGCTCGATTTCGCGCGTGAGGGCTTCGCCGGCCAGCTCCGGGCGAGACATCTTCAGTTGCCGCGGCATCCAGACATCGTGGAAATAGCTCTGCACCGCGCGCGGCCGCCAGGCGTCAAAGACAAACAGCTCCAGGTCCGCGACCGCCAGCGTTTCGTTCACGGCCGCGAGCATGGCTGCCACCGAGCGCCTGAGCCAGAGCTCTGGAATGGAGCCATCGATGCGCTGCCAATAGGGCGGATTGCGCGTGGAGCAGTAGTAATTTTCGCCGGCAATCCCCAGCGCGCGGATTTCCACCAGCGTCTCGGCGAAATGCGCGCCGGTGCGGTCGATGGGCAGTGCCCGACAACCCACGCGGCGGCCCCGCAATTCGGTCTGATCCGGAATCGGCCGTTGGCGCCAGCCGTCGAGCGCACCGAAAACCGTCATCGCAGAAACCCGCGCCAAGCGTTGCGCGTTCTGGTATGGTCGCTTCGAAAGTCCGGCGGCGCGAATTCCCGATGTCCCAAAATTCCGACGCTCATTTCCCGACCGGTTACCGCGACGGCCGCGAGGCGTTCCTGCGCGCCTGCGACGAAGCGGGGCTGGGCGTCACCAGCCGCGTGCATCCGGGCGCCGCCGGCGGCGACGGCAAGCCCTTGTACATGGACACCGCCGGCATCGGGCCGCGCAACGCCGCGTCCGCGCTGCTGCTGATCTCCGGCACCCATGGCGTGGAGGGCTATTTCGGTTCCGGCGCGCAGACCGGATTGCTGCGCAGGGGTCTCGCCAGACGCGTGCTGAAGGGCGCCAGGATCGTGTTTCTGCATGCGCTCAATCCGTTCGGGTTTGCCTGGAACCGGCGGGTCAACGAAGACAACGCCGACATCAACCGCAATTTCGTCGATCACGGCAACCCGCCCGAGAATCCGGTTTACGATGCGCTGGCCGATGTCATTTCGCCGCGCGAAATCTCGCCCGAAACCATGAAGCGCGCCAACGCAACGCTTCGCGAATACGCCAACGCCCACGGCCCGTTCGCGCTGCAGGAAGCGATCAGCCGCGGGCAATACCGCCATGCCGACGGCATCTATTACGGCGGGGCGCGCGAAAGCTGGTCGGCCGCCATGCTGCAGGACGTTTTCCGCCACGAGCTTTCCGGCGTCGAACGGCTCACCGTGATCGATTTCCATACCGGGCTGGGCCAATCCGGCGCCGCCGAAATGATCACCGAGCATCTTCCCGCCACCCCCGCCTATGCGCGGGCGAAGCAGATGTGGGGCGCCGCGGTGCGTTCGAGCGAGGGGGGCGAATCCCTGTCGCCGCCGCTTTCGGGCACCATCGATTCGGCGATGGCCGCCTGGATGAAAGGCAAGGAGCTCACCTTCGCCGCTCTCGAAGTGGGCACCGCGCCCTTGCGCCAGGTGTTCCAGGCGCTGCAGCGGGACAATTGGCTGCACGCCCATGGCCGGCTCGATCACGTTTTGGCCGGCCCGATCAAGACGGAAATCCGCAACGCCTTCTATCCCGACACCGCGGAATGGAAGGCCCGCGTCTTCGCCCACGCCGAGCGCGCCGTGGCCGGCGCGGTCGCGGCGCTGGCGTGAATTTCCTGTTTAACAGGCGAAATACAGGGGGGAAATTCCGTGGGTGCCTGCTCGAAGGCGTTCTTAAAGCGAAATCAACGGCTTGGTTTAAAACGTGCGCGCCGATAACAGGAGAAAATGTTCCTGTTATCCTTATAGCTCTCTGATAATCCCCTGTATTCGGGATGCACGCGACCGCCAGCGCGCGTAAGGCGGTCGCGTCTTCCAGCCATAGAGCTAAACGGTGCGGAATCAGGGCGTTCGCAGAAAGCCATGACTGGCATTGGCGTCATCTCTCAGGATACCGGCGATTGAGCCTTTCGCGTTGATGCTCGTTGGGACGGTCCATATTGCTCCCGAAGCCCGGAAGGTCGTGACCGTTCCATCGGGGGCTCGCACAAAACCGAACTGCCTTCGCCTGTCGATGTAGCGACCGGTGACATAGCCCTTGGAATTGATGGCGGCAGGAAAGCCGGCATCGAATGTGGTGAAGGTTCCGTCCGGGGCTCGCAGGAAGTCCCCAGAGCTATAAAAGCCCACGATCGCCCCGGCCCGATTGATGCTGGCAGGTTGGGTATCGTTTGATCCCGGTGGGTCGAACGATGTGATGGCTCCATCGGGCGTGCGCAGAAAACCATGCGCGAAGTGAGCACTATCTTGATACAAACCGGCAATCGCGCCTGTGGCGTTGATGCCGACAGCCAATGTATAAGTTGATCCGGAAGGATCGAACGAAGTAATGGTTCCGTCGGGAGTCCGAACAAAGCCGTGGGGGGTATTTGTGTTCTCTAGATAATAATATCCCGTAATCGAGCCCGCGTTGTTGATGCTTAAAGGCTCCGTGTCACCTGAGCCTGGCGGGTCGAAGGTGCTCGTGGCTCCGTTGGGACTGCGTACAAAACCGTGTGTCAGCGTGCCATCCCAATACCAGCCCGCAACAGAGCCCGTGGCATTGATACTGGTGGCATAGGTTCCCAATGATCCCGAAACATCGAACGACGTGAAGATTCCGCCGGGCGCCCGAACATAGCCGTGCCACCCAGCACCATCTTGGTAAAACCCTGCGACGAGCCCCGCATCATTGATGCTTTGGGCAGACGTTTGTGCGGACCCGGGAACATCGATCCTCACCATCGTTGCGTCCGCATGCGTTGCCGAAGCAAGTCCCAGGGAAAATGCGGCAACGCAAAGCGAGAATCGCGAACTCGATGGCAACCCCTTTCGTGGCATCCGTTCTCGCATCGCTTTGTCCGGTGGCGGCTTTGACATTGCAGGCCTCCCGATCGATCGCCTGGATTGTAGCATGACCGCCGCGTTCAGAGCGCGGCAAAATTCCACCTCTATATCAGCCACGCCGACTCACGCCCCGGCTATCCCCCCGGATGGAAAGCGGATGCCGGGAAAGCCACTACCGATGAGTTCTTGTGCGCGGAGTTTGGGTTTTTGTGCAAAATGGGCGGAAGCGGATGTTACTGTGCAAGGTCCACTTGAGCGAGGGTTGAAGATCGCATCCACGATCGCGCCGGAAATCCTGTCTGGCGCATTGGGCGGCCCGGCATCTGCTCCGCGTTCTCCTTGTCTCCGCGCGAGCATCTTTCGAGGAAACAACATCCGCAATGTTGCCGCTTGGTCGCGACAGCGCCGCGCGACACGAACGCCGCATCCGCACGTTCCTCCAACAGTCCGCCCTCAGGGCTTGTAGGCCGTTACCACGCTGCCGCTGACGACGATCAGCGTGCCTTGCCCCGCGGCAAGGCTGGTGACGCCGGCGCCCGTGTTGTCGGACCACAGCTGCCGGCCGCTCAGCGCATCGAGGACATAGACTTCGCCTGACTGCGAGCCTTCCACCACCATGGCGTTGACGACGATGGCGGGCGTCGAGAGCTGGCCGTCGCCGGTGAAGCTCCAGAGGTTGGTGCCGGTTGACGTCTTCCAGCCATACAAGGTCCCCTGGTCGAGGCTGAAGCCATATCCCTTTTTGCCGTCCTGGAGGAACGCGGGCGTCAGTCCGTTGTTGGCGCCGAAGCTGCCGACCACCGCGCCGGTGGCGGCATCGAGGACGTAATTGCCGCTGGTCCAGTCCTGGATGTAGACGTTGCCGTTGAAATAGGCCGGCGTGTTGCCGCCGCCGCCGTCACAACCGCCATTATAGTTCCAGTCCAAATTTCCCGATGCCGGATTGAATTTGTAATATTGACACGGATAGGAAACATAGATGCCGCTGTCGCCATAGGCGGGCGAGCTATCGTCGCCATTGGCCACCGATTGCATCCACTGCACCGCGCCGCTCGATTCGTTGACCGCATACAACGTGCCGCCGGAGCCGGCGCCGCCGGTGAACACCTGGCCGTTGATCGCCATGGGCGGCGACGAAAACGAATATTGGTTCGGCAACTGGACCGACCATTGCTGGGCGCCGGTCTTCGCTGCAACCGCCGACATCAGCCCGCCGCCCGTCACCAGGAAAAGCGAGCCGTTGTCATAGGCGGCGCCGACAAGGCCGCCGCCGCTGGTCTTGCTCCAGTGCGTCGTGCCGGTGCCGAGATCGAGCGCATAGGTGACGTTGTTGGACGCGTTCACGAACACCAGCCGGTCGGCGATGACGGCATAGCCGAGCGCCGAGCCGAGATTGACGCTCCAGAGCTTTGTCAGCGGCGTGGTGAAGCCCTTCAGCCTGATGCTGCCCGAATGGGCGGGATTGATCTGATAGGTGACGGCGAAGTCGTTGGTCTTTTCGGTTGCACTTTGTCCGGCCCACGCCGGCAGAGAAAAAAGACAAAAGCCCGCACACGCAAGCGCGGTGAAGCGGCGTCGAAACATCGATCCTGACTCTCGCATGGCGTTCCCCCACTCCCCTGAATTTGCCGAAATTTTGCGCTCGGTCGTTGATACTGTCAATCGCGACTTGCGTGAGAGCCGGCGCCGTTGTGCGGGGCATGGGTTCCCTCCTCAGGTTTGCGTTTGTCCTGCCGATTGATTCACGCGGAGAGCAAGAGACGCGGAGAGCACCAACCCTCCCCCTTGAGGGAGGGTCGACATTTGGCTTCGCGCGATAGCGTGAAGACGAATTTCGGGGAGGGGTGATGTTGCAGCATCCGTAA
>Ga0208849_1001235_pt1 | contig 18857 bp, 14 predicted proteins | sample NGESurdeep072012_10_FD_184470 | JGI IMG/M metagenome (GOLD analysis project Ga0208849, IMG submission 184470) | Arctic peat soil microbial communities from Barrow, Alaska - NGEE Surface sample 53-3 deep-072012 (SPAdes) | ecosystem: Environmental > Terrestrial > Soil > Wetlands > Peat ... | reverse complement strand
CGGCTTCGCGCTCGCCGACGCCTCGACGGGCGGCGTGCCGATCCTCGATATCGCGCCCGGCGACGCGCCCGACAGCACCAACAGCTTTCCCATCACGTTGACGTCGTCTTCTCCCACGGCGCCCGCCTGCATCGTCAATTTCGGCCTGGCGCGCGGCCTCGGCGCTCTCGACGCGGGAACGCTCGGCGGCAACACAAAATATTACATCTATGCCGTATCCGGGCCCGAAGGCCACAAACCGAATTGCATGGCATCGCTGAACGCGCCGAGCTCGCCCTTCGCCGGCCCCAGTTTCGTCAACGCGAGCGGCTACACCACCGTGACCGCGGCCAATACCTTTTTGGGCTCCCCGACCCTGTTTAATGTCGGTCAATCCACCAGCGGCCTGCACAGCAGCCAGTCCGATGGCTGGCCTCTCAAGGGCGCGGCGATCGGCAATCTGATAAAAGACTCCCTGGGCTACCTCCCGCCGGCGGGAACGACCGTGTCCGGTCTGTCGTCCTACAACACCAGTATATCGACCTGCATGCTCACCAGTTACGCCGGCCCCCCGCCAGCGACGCTGGTCAGTTGCACGTTGGGGCCGCCGGCTCTTGTTATGGGCATGGTGGCGTCGGCGCCGGATTTCACGACTTCACGAGGCAACGGCAATGCGGCCGTGATCGTGGCGGTGAATGGCGCGCAATACCCGCCGTCCGCCGCGGTCTGCACATCGACCGCCACCGCGTTTTGCGTAAACGTCGCCAGTTCCGCAACCGGGCCCGAAAGCGTGAACATTGGCGGAAACCTCACCATCACGGCGGGCGCCAGCGCGGGCGGCAGTACGATGATAACCGTGAGCGGCAGTTCGGTCACGACCGTGCAAGACGCGATCACCATCTATACCGGCTATTACCGCCTTCTCGGGACGGTTATCACCAATTCCGGCGCCACGGATTTTTCGGGTTACACGTCGGTGCAGAACCTGACGGGCCTTACCGCGTCGATCACCAATCCCGGCGCCGGCGCCTGCACAAGCGGCACCGCGACGGTGCCCGGCGCCATGACGGGGATCGGGCAGAAAGCGGTCGCCACTCCGGTCCTCCCGCAGGGCGTCGGTATTGTCTGGAGCGCGGCCGTCACCGCCGCGAACACCGTGCGGGTGAACGTCTGTGCGGTGACCGCCGCAATAGGCTCGACGGCCTACAATGTGACGGTGCTGAATTAGCGCCTGAAGCGGTCACCGTTTCGCCCGTCCGCTTGTGTTCTCAGCCAAAGAGCACGATCGCGTGCGCCAATCCCAGGCTCCACAACAGCGCCAGGACGAAATAGATGAAGATGTCCATCTGTCCCGGGGTGGCTTTCAGGTGCAGCGTGGCCCTGGCGAGCGTGAGCAGCCAGGCGCCCTCCTCGTCGTTTCCCGGCGTTCGCCAGCGTCCCGTTCGGATTGTCGATTCCAGATTGTTGAGGACGCAGGAGTTCTTGTTGAACAGCCATTGCACGGCGACGGCCGGAAGGAAAAACACATAAAAACCCAACGCAGCCCGGAACGGCGCGAGCCAGCCGAACACGATATAGAGCATGATCGCCAGATGCAGGAGGAAGCAGGCGTTGCCCAGAAGGTCGCGCCGGCTTTTCACGTCGGTGGCGGCGCCGTCGTCCTGGCGCATCGCACTCATTCAAGGGCGCCGGACGGCAAGCTTGCCCGCGCCTTCCATGAGGCGATGCCTTCGCGTAGATGCATCTCCAAAGCGTCGCCCTCTCCGATCGGCATGGACATTCCCCCTGTATTTCGTTGCGCCAGCATAGGGTCTGTCGGTCCGGGACCAAAATCGGCACCGCGGCGGACCGCGCATCGCGCGGCAGTTGTGCCTGTGGCCGACAAATGCTGATATTGACGAAGGCGCGCGGCCCCGCCCGCGAGACCCTCGGCGCCAAAACAGGCCTAAACAGGAAGGACGCATTGCATGAGTTCGGACCAGGTCCAACAGATCATTACCCAGATGAGCGGCGCCATCGGCTCGAACTCCGGCCTTGGCGGGACGCTGAAATTCGATTTCGGCGAGCCGGGCAGCGTCTATGTCGACGGCAAGTCGGTCCCCAACACGGTGTCGGACGGCGCGGGCAAGGATGCCGATTGCACCATTTCGGTGGGCCTCGATACCTTCGAAAAGATGGTGAAGGGCGAGCTCGACGGCACCTCCGCCTTCATGCAGGGCAAGCTGCGGGTCGCGGGCGATATGGGACTGGCCATGAAGCTCGGGCCGATTCTTCAAAAGGCGCGGGGCTGACAGGCATCGCGCGTTTTGGAACTTCCAGGCACGCGGCTCGCGCGGGCACGCGACGGCACCCGCATTCGCTGCGCGACCTGGCCTTCGGATCCCCGCGTGCCGCCGCGCGGTGTGTGTGCGATCCTGGGCGGCCAAACGGAATTTCTTGAGAAATACGGCGAAGTCGTTGGCGAACTCACGGCGCGCGGCTTTGCCGTCGCCGCGTTCGACTGGCGCGGCCAGGGCGGCTCCATGCGCCGGCTTCCCGACATGCTGAAGGTCCATGTCGGCGACTTCGAGGAGTATGACGAGGACCTTGAGGCCTTCATCGACCAGATCGTGCAGCCGATGAGCGACAGGCCCGCGCTGGCGCTGGCCCATTCCATGGGGGCGCATAACCTTCTGCGCATGCTCCACGACCGGCCGAAGTGTTTCGCCGCCGCAGTCATGACCGCGCCGATGCTGCGCGCAAGCACCCGGGGCAATCCGGCGTGGCTGGTGCGGCTCATCTGCCGGGCGCACAATCTGAACGGCGCCTCGACGGACTGGGTGTGGGGCATGGACCGCCGCGATCCGCTCGCCATGACATTCGAGGACAATCTCGTCACCTCAGACCGCGGGCGTTTTGCACGGATGCAGGACATGCTCGCGGCCAATCCGGCGATCCGCCTCGCCGGGCCCACCTGGGGCTGGCTGGAAGCGGCGTATCGCTCGATGGCGCGCGTGGCATCGCCCGGTTTCGCCGAAGCGATTGCGACACCGATTCTGATCGTGGGCGCCGGCCGCGATCGCATCGTGCAAACCGCGGCCGCCCGCGCCTTCGCGCACCGCCTTCCCAACGGCACCTGGCTGGAACTCGAGGATTCCGAACACGAAATCCTGATGGAGAACGATTCCATCCGCTCCCGCTTCTGGGCGGCCTTCGATGCGTTTGTCGAAAGGATGCCGTGAGCGACGCGCGAACACCGCGTCGGCTCATGCCTGGATCGTTCAGAGGCGGGAATTTCGCTGCGCAGGATGACTTTCGTTTCTTCCTGCAAATAATTCACGCGGAGAGGGCGAGACGCGGACCTGCGCGCATTATAAGAATTGTCATTCCCGCGAAAGCGGGAACCCAGCTCCTTCGCGGGAGCGCGCACATAGCGAAGCGATACGCTCCGCAAAGCGCGGCAAATGGCGTATCCTTGATCGCCAGGAGCGAAGAGGTTTAATACGCTCGCGGACGCTCGCGCGCCGGGTTCCCGCTTTCGCGGGAATGACAGCGAGGGTGAAAGCGACAGCGGCGCACAATAAATTTTGGTGCGCGATAGCGCGCATGACTCATTTTTGCATATGTTCCCCGGACAGCATCTCCATCGCCTGCGCGTGGACGCGCGTGTCGCCTGCCGCCAGAATCTGTCCGCCGGCGGAACAGTCGCCGCCCTGCCAGTTGGTGATGAGGCCGCCGGCGCCCTCGACGATGGGAATGAGTGCCGCCACGTCCCAGCGGTTGAAAGTCGATTCCACGATCAGATCGACGAAACCGAGCGCAAGTGCTGCAAACAGATAGCAATCGCCGCCGAAGCGGGTCATGCGAACCGCCCGCGCAAGCCGCGCGAATTGCGCCCGCTCGCCCGGCGCGAAATAGGCGTCGGGATGGGTGGCGCAGAGGTTCGCTTGCGCAAGCGCCGGGCAGTCGCGCGTGCGAAGCGGGGAACGCATTCCTTCCGCCTCGAAGAAGGCGCGCCCGTTCGCGCCCACGAAGCGCTCGCGCAGGATCGGCTGGTCGAGAATGCCGAGAACGGGTCGCGCGTCTTTTTCCAGCGCGATGAGCGAGCCCCATTCGTGGCGCCCGGTGATGAAGGCGCGCGTGCCGTCAACCGGATCGAGCACCCAGCGCAAACCGCTCGTCCCTTCTTCTTCGCCGAATTCCTCGCCGAGGATTCCATCGCCGGGGCGTTCGCGCTTGATGATGGCGCGGATCGCGGATTCGGCGCCTTTGTCGGCCTCGGTCACCGGATCGAATACGGTTGTGCCGCGGACGACAGGACGCTTGTCGGTCACCGCGATGCGAACGCGAAACCAGGGCCGGATCGCTTCGCCGGCCGCATCCGCCAGGCGGTGCGCGAAGGCGATGGTCTCCTCGTCGATGTCATTTCCGTCGATAGCGGTCATGCGGCTGTCCCCGGCTGTGGGCCAATATTGCACGCGGAGAACGAAAGGAGGAGCATTTGATGACTGATGGCCCACACGCTGGCAAAGAGCATGGTGGCCCCATGACTGCGGCGCGACTCCGTCGATGCGAAAAAGGCGGCATCCAACCTACGGAAACACGGGATCGATTTCGAGCTTGCCAAATTGATCTTCGAAGATCCCCTCGTATGCGAAAGCGCGGAAGAGGATGAGCATGGAGAGATACGCTGGCGGGCAATCGGGGAGATTGGCGGAAAGTTCCTCTTCGTCTCGTACACGTCGTTCGAAGAAGACGACATTGAAGTCGTCCGCGTCATCTCCGCGCGCAAAGCCTCGCGTCAAGAGCGCCGGGCGTACGAAACTTCGTCCAAAGCTTACCGCTGAAATGCGTCGGCAACTCGATGCGCTCGAAGCAATGTCGGACGACGAAATCGACTTCAGCGACATTCCGGAAATGACCGAAGAAAATTTTGATCGCCCGCGCTACGTTGGTCTGCATTATCGAGCGGCCAAGAGGAGCGTCACCATCCGACTCGATTCCGACATGGTCGACTGGTTCAAGTCGCAGGGACGCGGCTGGCAGACCCGGATGAACTGGGTGATGCGGCTCTACTTCGCCAGCCATCGAAAGACGGGCGTAAAAGTCGGCAGACCTTAAAGGATGAGTCTTCGGACATCTTCTCCCACGCTGCGCGCAATATAAGAATTGTCATTCCCGCGAAAGCGGGAACCCAGCCGCGGCGCGGGAGCGCGCATGTGGCGAAGCGATACGCTTCGCAAAGTGCGGCAAATGGCGTTTCCTTGAACGCCAAGAGCGAAGAGGCTTATTACGCTCGCGGACGCTCGCGCGCTGGGTTCCCGCTTTCGCGGGAATGACAGCGAGCGGGATTGCCGTCGCCTCTCTTTTTTAATCCACTTCCGTTTTGGCCCTTTTGCGCAGATGCGGCAGCAGTTCCTTCTTGCGCAGGCGGATGGATTCCGGCGTCACTTCGACAAGCTCGTCGTCGCCGATATAGGCGATGGATTGTTCTAGGGTGAGCGGCATGATCGGCGTCAGTCTGAGCGCTTCGTCCTTGGCGTGGGTGCGGATATTGGTGAGCTGCTTGGCCTTGAGCGGATTGACGTCCAGATCGTTGTCGCGCGAATTCTCGCCCACCACCATGCCCTGATAGATTCGCGTTCCCGGCACGATGAAGAGCTTGCCGCGCTCCTCGAGAAAGAACAGCGCGTAGTTTGTCGCCTCGCCGACCGCGGTGGAAATGAGAACGCCATTACGCCGGCCTTCGATCGTCCCCTTGAACGGCGCATAGGCGTGGAACATGCGGTTGATCACGCCGGTGCCGCGGGTGTCGGTGAGGAACTCGCCGTGATAGCCGATGAGCCCGCGCGACGGCGCGAAGAACACGAGCCGGGTCTTTCCGGCGCCCGTCGGGCGCATGTCCTGCAGCTCGCCTTTCCTCTGGCTGATCTTGTCGATGACGATGCCGGTATAGGGATCGTCGACATCGACGGTCACTTCCTCGACCGGCTCGAGGCGCTGACCGGTCTCGGGGTCGTTCTGGAACAGCACGCGCGGCCGGCTGATGGAAAGCTCGAAGCCTTCGCGGCGCATGGTTTCGATCAGCACACCGAGCTGCAGCTCGCCGCGGCCCGCGACTTCGTAATTGCCGTCGCCCGTCTCGCGCAGCTTGATGGCGACATTGCCTTCGGCTTCGCGCAGCAGGCGCTCGCGAATGACGCGGCTTTGCACCTTGCTGCCTTCGCGGCCGGCGTAAGGCGAATCATTCACCGAGATGGTGATCGCCAGGGTCGGCGGATCGATCGGATGCGCCTTGATCGGCTGCTCGACGGCAAGGTCGCACAGCGTATCGGCCACTGTCGTCGTCGTCAGACCGGCGATCGCGATGATGTCTCCCGCTTCCGCCCGCTCGACGGGCAGTCGCGCCAGGCCGCGAAAGGCGAGAAGCTTGGTGGCGCGGGCGCGCTCGACTTCGCTGCCGTCGCGCGCCAGCGCCTTGATCTGGCGATTGATCGTGATGGCCCCCGACTCGATGCGCCCGGTGAGAACGCGGCCCAGATAGGGATCGGCCTCCAGGGTCGTCACCAGCATGGTGAAGGGATACGCGTCGCCTGCGCGCGCCAGCGGCGCGGGCGGCGGCACATCGGCCACCACCCGGTCGAACAGCGGACCGAGATCGGTGCGCGGCTGCGAAAGGTCGGCCACCGCCCAGCCCTGCCGGCCCGACGCATAGAGCACATGGAAATCGAGCTGGTAATCATTGGCCTCGAGCGCGAGGAACAGATCGAAGATGCTTTCGAGCGTTTCCTTCGGCTGGGCATCGGAGCGGTCGATCTTGTTGATCAGGACAATGGGCTTGAGACCCAGCTTGAGCGCCTTGGAAAGGACGAATTTCGTCTGCGGCATCACCGACTCGGCGGCATCGACCAGGAGCACGACTCCGTCCACCATGGAGAGAATGCGCTCCACTTCGCCCCCGAAATCGGCATGGCCCGGGGTATCGACGATGTTGATGCGCGTGCCCTTCCATTCGACGCTGGTGCATTTGGCGAGGATGGTGATGCCGCGTTCGCGCTCCTGGTCGTTGGAATCCATCGCCCGCTCGGCGACATGCTGGTTGCCGCGAACCGCGCCGGACTGCTTGAGCAGCTGATCCACCAGGGTCGTCTTGCCATGGTCGACATGGGCAATGATGGCGATGTTGCGGATATCCATGGGCGCGTCCGGGGGGGAGCGCGCTTATAGGAGCAAAAGGGCTCATCTCGCAACTGCGAAGACGGGAGCGGCGCCGGGTGGGCATTCACGGCGGGTGCGACAGCCACGAAAAAGGGCGCCGGTTTCCCGGCGCCCCGTTTCTCGCAGGCGGTCAACCGCCTAGAAGTGGAAGCCCACCCTGACGCCGTAAGTGCGCGGGTCGCCCAGAAACTCGTTGGTGTACAGCCCCGAGCTCGAACTCGTCAGGTACTCGCCCGTCACATACACCTTGTTGAACGCGTTCTTGACGTAGCCCTGGACGTACCAGGCATCTTCGGGCGCGTTCAACTGGAGCTGGGCGTTGGTGTTTACATAGCCCGAGATCCGGTCGGCCGGATCCTCGAATACGCGGCCCCACATCTGGGTCTGATAATAGACGTCCACGCGCGGCACCAGGGTGTAATCATTGCCGACGTTGAACGTGTATTGCGCGCCGAAACTGACCGTCCATGGCGGCGTATTGGGATTCTCGTTGCCGTGCAGATTGATCGGAACGCCGCCTGCTCCGTTACGCGTACCCGGCTGATTGAACGAATAGCCAAAGGCGTTCATGAGCGCGATGATTTGGGGATTGGAAGAAAACGCCGGGCTGCAATTGCCGTAGTTTGTCAGCGGAATTCCGTAAGGGGCCAGCTGGTTCGAGCCGCCGGGAGGGTCGAAATAGGTCGGCAGGCCGGCCGCAGTCAGCGCGGCATTCAGGGCTGCGTTGTCTCCCGGCGCCAGGGTCTGACCGTTGGTCAGATATACCGCGCAGTTTTGCGCCGCCGTCGCGGTCGGGGTGGAGTCCTTGATCAGGACGGCGTTCTTCAGGCCGTCGGTCGGGTTTCTCGGATCGACGAGATAATTGTTGCCGATGGTCGAATGGGTGTAGCCGACGTTCAAGCTGAACTGCCAATGGTCGTCGGGCACATAAACGAACTGGCCTTCGGAACCGTACATTCGCGAATTGATGTTGGAATTGATCGAGTCGTTGTCGAGGATTTGCGAGATCTGCAGCCCCTCGTAATTGTAATACCAGGCATCGAGATTGGCCTGCAGCGTGGCGCCAAAAAGCATGTTCTTGGTGCCCACTTCGAACGCATCGATGCCTTCGGGATTATAGGTGGACGAAACGCCCGAATTGATCGCGAAGGTTGAAAGCCCGGGATTGAAGCCGCCCGCCTTGTAGCCACGCGAATAGCTGGCGTAGATCAGCGTCTGATCCGTGAAATCGAGCTTGGGCGTGTAATCGATAACCGCCCGCCCGGTGACCTTGTCCCAGCTTTGTTGCTGGAATTGATAGGGGACGCCACCCACCGCGGGGTTGGTCGGGAAGGACGATTCTCCGATCGGCTGGTTGCTGTTGACCAGGATGATGCGATCGGCCTGCGACTTGTAATCGTCCGTCCAGCGCGCACCGAGGGTCAGTTTCAGAAGATCCGGCAGGATCGTGTAGTAGGTTTCGCCGTAAATCGACTTCGATTTGAGCGTGTCACCGCCCGGATCGGGGACACTGTTGTCATAGTAGGCCGGCGCGTACAGACAGCCCGGCGAAGGATTGCAGGCCGGATTGAACAGCCCCGCGATCGAACCCAAAACGACCGATGCATAGCCCTGCGCGCCGCTGGAGACGAAGTAATCGCCCGACGCCTCCTGGCGAAGGTAAAACGCGCCCAGCATGAAGTTGAAAGGCCCATCCAGGTGCGAAGAAAAGCGCGCGTCGATGGAGTACTGCGCCTCCTCGGCATTCGACTGGTCGAAAGTCGAGAAGGTGTTGGTGAAATAGGCAATCTTGCCGGTGTTTAACCCGAGGCCGGTCAGCGCGGAGACCGGCAACTCGCCGGGATGGCTGGCGAGATAGGGCGCGTACAGGGCCGCATAAGCGGGGCCGCCCAAACCGGCCAGAATGTCGTAAAGTGTGCCCTCTGCCGTCGAGCCGTAAGCGGCCGGCCCGAAGATGCCGAGATTGGCTTCATTGAGAGGCTGGGGAGCGGTGTTGTTGTAGCTCTCCTGGGATACCGTCGAGCCGTGCTCGTCGCCGGCGTTGACCTCGAAATCGAGCCAGCTGGTAACCCGCTGCTTGCCATTGATGGCGAAGAAGGTGTCGTTGGCGTGCCAGGTGGGATTGAAGTCGGTGTCCACCTTGAATGCCTGCGCGGGATTCTGCACTTCCAATGCCTGTTTCGTCAGATCGACAAGACCCAATGCGCCTGCGTCGGGGATCAAGGCTCCGAAAGCATCAACGAAGGCCTGCTTGCTGCCTATGTCGGCGGCGAAGAATGCGTTCTCGTTGATGCCGTTATTGGCCAGCCCGTTGGGCAAACACCCCAGCGTGCCACTGGGGTCGTAGAGACATTGCTGCCTCTCCGAGCGCATCGTCGAATCGTCCTTGTGAAAGCTCGCCGCGACAAGATCGATGGTTGTCGCGTCGGTTGGCTGCCACCGCAAAGTCCCGCGGAACGAGTAGGTGCTGTTGCTGTCGATGTGCGTGTTGTTGTAGATATTATCGACGAAGCCGTCGTGATAGTCGCGGTCCAGCGCGATCCGCAGCCCGAGCTGATCGGTGACCAGCGGCAGATTGACCGCGATGCGATCCTCGTTGGCGTTGTAATTGCCGTAGCTGAAATCGGCGTTGACATAGCCCTGTTCGAGGTCGGGCTTGGCGGGGAGGATGTTGACGGTGCCGGCCGTCGCGCCGCGGCCATACAAGGTGCTTTGCGGACCTTCCAGAACTTCGATGCGGTCGATGTCGTAAAACTGCGCGAGGTCGAGCCCCGCGCCGGCCAGATAGACGTTGTCGAAGCTCACCGCGACGCCGGACTCGCCGCCGCCGGTGATCACGTCGTTGCCGATGCCGCGAATGCTGAAATCGTCGCCGCTGAAATTGGTCTTGGTGTAGGTCACGTTCGGCGTTGCGAACTGCAGATCCTTCGCCATGGTGATCTGGTGGGCGTTGAGGTCGGCCGAGGTAAACGCCGTCACCGCGATCGGCACGTTCTGAATGGACTCCGCCCGCCGCTGCGCGGTCACGACGACCTGCTCGACCTGGGCCAAAGCCGGCGCGGCAATGGCCGTCGACAGCAAGAGTGCGGTGACAAACAAGGAGGACCGGCCGGTCCCCGGACGCTGTGCAGACATCGTTGGCTCCCCGTTGCAATTTCGCCTGGCGACGAAATCCTTTATCGCCACGCGGACGCCCCTGACCCCGAGCGCAACGGTGACGGTCGTTGCTGTCAGGATGGTGCAAGGCGGAAACCCCGGCAAGAAAGATAAAGCTCGAAGCCGTTTTCAGGCATCATTTCGTGCGTAGTTTGTACCCGGAATGTCACACTTCGACTCCCGCGCGTATATTCCCGGCGGCAAAGCTATTTTCGAAGCGGACGCTGCGACGCGCGAGAACGAATCAGGGCCTCGGGAAAGGGCCGATCGGGAACGGTTGCTCGTCGCGCACGAAGGTGATGAAGGCCAGCAATTCCCACAGGTACTGGACCATGCTCAAGCTGAATGCCTTGAGCTCCTCATTGGCCCGGCCGGTGACGCCGATGACAATGAACTGGATCACCGCCAGCGACAGGGTCAGACAAAGGGAGAACCAGGCAAGGATGCCGAAGGCAAAAGCGTAAAGCAGGCGCACGAACGGGAAAGGAGCGCGAGCAGGTGTTGACGGCCTGGAATCGGCCGCGCCATCGTTGGTGCTTGTCATGAATGCCCTCCATCGGCAGCCCAGCGCCGCCGCCCGATATCTATGCGCGCAAGCGGCCGGTTCAAGGAGAACGCAACGACGCAGAAGTGCTTCCGCATAGCTCCTCCCCCACGAAGCGAAGCGGAGTGGGGCGAGGGGGACCATGCGCAGCATGGTGGAGGGGGCGGTCGCAGGCGCGATGTTCGTGGTTGGCCCCCTCCGTCTCGCACGGACTTTTCGTCCGTGCGGTCCACCTCCCCCGCATCGCTGGCGCTCGCAGGGGAGGAGCCCGAATGCTGCAGGGGATCAAGGGACGGAAGCGCCTCGCCGTCTGGCCCAGGCGTCGAAGGGGCCGGCGAGAATGAGGCCGGCAAAATATCCCCCCAGATGGGCAACCCATGCGACGAAATTGACGCCCGGCCCGCCGCCGAAGCCGGTCAGGCCCGCGCCGACATTGAGCAGCGCCCAGATCGCCGACCAGACCAGAATCCGCGTCGACAGCAACGGCTCCAGCGGCGCGTCGCTTGGCCGGCGTGGTCCAAAAGGCAGCATCCGGAAGGCGGCCCCCATCAGCCCCGAGATTCCGGCAGAAGCTCCAATCACCGGCGCTGTCGTTCCCCAGTAGACCGCCAGATGCAGCGCCGCGCCGGCAACGCCGCAGACGATAAAGAACCCGAGAAAAAGTGCTGTCCCGAACCGGCGCGCCACCACCGCCCCGAAGGCCAGCAGCCACACGCAGTTGATCAGGACATGGGCCCAGCTACCGTGCAGAAAGATGTATGTGACGAACGGCAACGCCTGGTCGAGAAGGTTGCCGGGATTGACGCCCGTACGGGTGAGGAAGGTGGTCGAATAACGCGCCGGAATGAAGCCGTAGGTCACGTAGATTTCGTTGGCATGCGCCGCGAAGAAAAACGTCAGCAGCGCGTGAATCGCCACCAGCAGTGCAATCAGCCAGAGGACCACGGGTGGCGCGCGCAGGAATGGCTGACGCGCGGGATCCTGAAAAAAGGCCATGAGAACTATTTCGCCAGCGCAGTCGGAGCCGCCTCGACCAGAGGCATATTTCGGAAATGATCGCCTTGCAAACCACACCGGCGCGTCCGCCGGATTTGCGGTTTGAAACCACCGCCGTGGCACTTGGCCCCCCGCCGCCCCCACATGCAAGCGAATCTCTGGTAGCGTGCCGCTCAGGGCAGTTTCAAAAAAACCGGGGGCTTCGGCATGCTCAAACAGGCAGACTCCATTCGCGAGTTCACCATTCGCGGTCTCGTCATCGGCATCCTCATCACCACCATCTTCACTGCCGCCAACGTCTATCTCGGACTGAAAGTCGGCCTCACCTTCGCCACCTCGATCCCCGCCGCCGTCATTTCCATGGCGATCCTGTCGGCCTTCAGGGGCGCAACGATCCTTGAGAACAATATTGTGCAGACCGTGGCCTCGGCCGCCGGAACGCTGTCGGCCATCATCTTCGTGTTGCCCGGCCTCGTCATCATCGGCGCCTGGACCGGCTTTCCGTTCTGGACTTCGTTCCTGATCTGCGCCTCCGGCGGCGTTCTGGGTGTTCTTTTCACCATTCCCCTGCGCCGCGCGATGGTAACGACGTCGGATCTTCCCTATCCGGAAGGGGTTGCCGCCGCCGAAGTGCTGGAAGTGGGTTCGCGCGCGCGCGAAGCTGTCGCAGGCAGCGGCGCTTCCGAGGCCCGCGAGGGCCTTGTCGCCGTCGTCTACGGCTCGATAGCGTCGGCAGCGCTTGCCGTTTTTGCGGCCACCCGCATCGCCGCCGGCGAGGTGACCCAGTTTTTCCGTGTCGGGCCTGCCGCGGTCAGCGGCTACGACATGTCGTTCTCGCTGGCCCTGGTCGGCGCGGGTTATCTGGTGGGAATTTCGGTTGGCATGGCCATGCTGCTGGGACTTCTGATCGCCTGGGCCGGCGCGGTTCCCATCCTCACGGCATTGCAGGGCGCCGACTCCGCGGCGATTGCGGACCGCGCGACGGACATCTGGACCCACCAGGTCCGCTTCATCGGCGCGGGCACGATCGGCGTGGCCGCCGTCTGGACACTTCTGAAGCTCGCGGGCCCGGTGGTGAGCGGGCTCATCGGCACCGCCGCGGCATCGCGCGCCAGCAAAAGCGGCGAAGCCGACCGCCGCGACACGGACATGTCGCCGGCGTGGATCGGTGTGCTGACGATCATCAGCCTGGTCGTTATCGCTTACATTCTTGTCGGGTTTCTCGGTCCGACGCCGCTTTCGTCTCAAACCCTGCAACTCGTCATTGCCGCCATCCCCTTTATCTTCTTCGGCGGATTTCTCGTCGCTGCGATCTGCGGCTATATGGCGGGGCTGATCGGCGCCTCGAACAGCCCCATCTCCGGCGTCGGCATCCTGGCGATTTTGATTTGCGCCGCGCTGCTGCTGGCGGTGGCGCACACTTCGGCCGCTTCCCGCGGCACCCTCGTGGCCTATGCACTTTTCACCACCGCCATCGTTTTCGCCATCGCCACCATCTCCAACAACAACCTTCAGGACCTGAAGACCGGCCAGCTCGTCGGCGCCACACCCAGCGCGCAGCAATGGGCGCTCGTCATCGGCGTGATCGCGGGTGCGGCCGTCATTCCTCCCGTGCTCAACCTGTTGGCCCACGCCTATGGCTTCGCGGGCGCGCCGCATCCTGCCGGCGCCATTGCCAAACCGTTGCCGGCGCCGCAGGCCAATCTGATTGCCGCGTTGGCGCAGGGCGTCATCGAGCAGAAGCTCAACTGGGTCATGCTGGGCATCGGCAGCGCGCTTGGCGTTGTCGTCGTCGCGCTGGACGAGCTTCTGGGCGCGCGCAAATGGCTGCGACTGCCGCCACTGGCCGTCGGCATCGGAATTTATCTGCCCATGTCCGCAACCCTGCCCGTCGTCATCGGAGCGGTGATCGGATTTTGGTACGACCGGCGCGCGGAACGCTCGAACAGTCCGCAACATGCCCGGCGTCTTGGCGTGCTCGTCGCCTCCGGCATGATTGTCGGCGAAAGCCTGTTCGGCGTGCTGCTGGCGGGCCTCATCGTCGCCCATGTGCCGCTGGCGCTGGTGGCGGAAGATTTCGCGCCGGCGAACGCAATCGGCCTCGCCGCTTTCGTGCTGCTGATCGCGGTACTCTATGGCTGGATGCTGCGGCGCTCACGCGCGTGAACCGGCAATGGGCATTGGGCAATAGGCAGTTTCGCATTGCCTGTTGCCTATTGCCTACTGCCTACTACCTACTGCCTCAGCCATCGCCAGCACATGCCTTGCCTGTTTCAGGTGCGGCTGATCCAGCATCTTGCCGTCGAGCGAAGCCACCCCCGCGCCCGACTCAAATGCCGCCACCACCAGGCGGGCATGTGCGATGTCGGCCGCGGAAGGCGTGAACGCCGCATTGATCGTTTCGACCTGATCGGGATGGATGGCCAACATTCCGGAGAAGCCCTCGCGTTGGGCCGCGCGCGCAAATCGCTCGAGTCCCGCGGAATCGCGAAAATCCGCATAAAGGGTTTCGATGGCTTCAACATCCGCCGCTTTCGCGGCAACAAGGCACAGCGAACGCACCATGCGATAGGTAAACGCGAAGGCGCCGTCTCCATCGCGATTGGTCGCCGCGCCAAGCGCCGCCGACAAATCTTCCGCGCCCCAGGTGAGCGCCGCCAGACGCGGCGGCGGCTTGCGGTATTCGCCCAGCGCCAGAACCGCAGCCGGCGTTTCGCTGGCAACGGGAATGACCTTCGTTGCACGGTCGGGCACACCGTGCTTCGCCTCCAGCGCCGAAAGATCGCGGTCGAGCGCACGCAGCACATCGGGCGAATCGGGTTTGGGCACAACGATACCTGCCGACCGCGCCGCCACGACGGCTGCGAGGTCGCTCTGGTAATCCGCGCTTCCCACCGGGTTGATCCGTACCCAGAGCGACGCTCTGCTTATTGGCTGCTGCAAAAATTCGCGCATCAGTTCGCGCGCCTGCGGCCGCCGTTCCGCCGCGACCGCATCCTCCAGGTCGAGAATGAGCGCATCCGCCGGCGACGATTTCGCTTTCTCAAGCTTGCGCTCGCTGTCGGCGGGAACGAAGAGAAGGGAGCGCAGGATCATGTCCGCTGCGATCTTGAACTAAAATAATGTTTTACGCGGAGACGCGGAGACGATTTGCGCACGCCATCGCCGCTAAGGCTCCTCATCTGCGAGCGAAGCGATGCGGGGGAGGTGGATTGCGTCGCTTCGCGACGCAAGACGGAGGGGGCGCTCGGAAGTATTGCCCGCGAGGCCGCCCCCTCCACCGCCTTCGGCGGTTCCCCTCCCCCCCTTCGCTGCCGCTCCGCGGGGGAGGAGCCAATTGCTCCGCATCCCGGCGTCTCCGCGTGAGAATTCTTCACTTCGGCTTCCTCAACATCAGGGCGGACCGCTTGCATGTTGCAACAATTTCGTTCCTCTGATTGAAAGCGCGATGCGCGAAGATGACAATGCCGTTGTCGGGCCGCGATTTCGATTCGCGGATTTCCAGCACCTCGCTTTCCACGCGCAAGGTGTCGCCATGAAAAACCGGCTTGGGAAAACGCACCTCGTCCCAACCGAGATTGGCGACGGTGGTGCCCAGGGTCGTCTCGCCGACGGAAATCCCCACCATCAATCCCAGGGTGAAGCAGCTATTGACGACACGCTGGCCGAATTCCGTGTGCTCGCGGCAATACTCCTCGTCGAGGTGCAGCGCGGCCGGATTATGCGTGAGGGCGGAAAAGAAAACATTGTCGGCCTCCGTCACCGTGCGCCGGATCGGATGCCGGAATGTCTGTCCGACCGAGAATTCTTCGAAGTACAGACCCGGCATATCGCGTGCTCCAAGGAAATCCCGTAGTGTTTAGTCCGTCTCAAGGAACGGACGCCACAGCCATGAAATGGGAGGCTCGCTTTCCTGGGACCGCGGCCATCCTGGCCGCATTACGGCGCTGGGGCATTGATGCGGGCTGGAAGCCCGCGGTCCCAGGAAGAAATTCGCTTCCAGCCTCAATACGATTTCGGCAGGTCGAGCACGTTCTCGCCGATGTACGAAAGAATGAGCTGCTCCGTCACCGGCGCGATGCGGGTGAGAATGGCTTCGCGGAATAGCCGCTCGACCTGGTACTCCTGCGCATAGCCCATGCCGCCATGGGTAAGGACGGCCTGTGTCGCCGCGTCGAAGGCGGCGCGGGCGCTGACGAACTTCGCCGCATTGGCTTCGGCGCCGCAGGGCTTTTTCGCGTCGTAGAGCTGTGCGGCCCGCAGACACATCCACCAGGCACTTTCCAGATAGGCCCAATTCTCCGCCAAAGGATGCTGAATGCCCTGGTTCTGGCCGATGGCCCGCCCGAAGACGCGGCGCTCGCCGGCATAGACGCTTGCCCTGCGCAGCGCGTCGCGGCCGATGCCGACGGCTTCGGCGGCGACCAGAATGCGCTCGGGGTTGAGGCTGTCGAGCAGATAGCGGAAGCCTTCGCCTTCCTCGCCGATGCGGTCTTCGTCGGGCACCAACAGATCGTCGATGAAGACCGTGTTCGAATCCACGGCGTTGCGGCCCATCTTCGCAATGCGCCGGACCTCGATCTTGGTGCGGTCGAGATCGGCATAGAGCAGCGTCATGCCGTCGCTGGCGCGCCGGCAATCGGCTTTCGGCGTCGTGCGCGCCAGGATCAGAATCTTGTCGGCTTCCTGGGCTGTCGTTGTCCAGATTTTCCGTCCGCGGACGATGTAACCGTTATTGGTGCGCGCGGCCGTCGTCTCGATGCTGGTGGTGTCGAGTCCCGCATCGGGCTCGGTGACGGCGAAGCAGGCCTTCTGTTCGCCCTGGATCAACGGCGTAAGCCAGCGCGCTTTCTGCTCCGCCGTCCCATGGACGACGATCGCATGCGGGCCGAACAGGTTGATGTGGATGGTCGAGGCGGCCGAGAAGCCGCCGCCGCCGCGGGCTACGGCCTCCATCATGATGGCGGCCTCGGTGACGCCAAGCCCCGCGCCGCCCAGATCCACCGGCATGGTGATGCCGAGCCAGCCTGCTTGCGCCATCGCGCGGTGGAATTCGTGCGGAAAGCGCGGCGCGCTGTCGCACTGCGTCCAGTAATCGTCGCCGAAGCGCGCGCAAATCCGGCTCACATTCTCGTCGATCGCGCGCTGCTCGTCGGAAAGCGAAATGTCCAAAGTTCGTGCCCCATTTTCCTAACTCTGTCATGGCCCGCGAAGGCGGGCCACCCAGTTCCGTACGCGGAAGCCTGGAGTTCAGACCGATTGAAACTATCCCTGCCCACGACTTCAGAACCTGGGTAGCCCGCCTTCGCGGGCCATGACATATGATGGAGGGGCGTTTGGTGATTGCGCCCGACCCCCAAGGGTCTAATATCGGGAGCGAGGGCAAATCGGGGCTCGCGGGATTTTTGTCCCGCCTGCAAAGGAACGTGCGGCCGTTGCCGAGGCCGCCGACGGAGATTGTTCAGGAACATGAGTTCAGTTTCGGCCGAGGGGCTTGACGTCGAAGCCCTGTCCCGTCCGTCCGGTATGCAGCCGACCGATGTCAGCAACCCGGATTACTTCCACAAGGTGGTCGATTGCCAGTGGGCGTGCCCGGCGCATACCCCCGTGCCGGAATATATCCGGCTGATCGCGGAGGGCCGCTACAGCGACGCCTACATGATCAATTGGGAATCCAATGTCTTTCCGGGCGTGCTGGGGCGGACCTGCGACCGCCCGTGCGAGCCCGCCTGCCGGCGCGGCCGTGTGGAGAAAGACCCGGTCGCCATCTGCCGCCTGAAGCGCGTGGCCGCCGATAACAAGGACGACATCCGCGATCGGTTGCCGAAACCCGCCAAACGGAAGAACGGCAAACGCATCGCGTTGATCGGCGCCGGCCCCGCCTCGCTGACCGTCGCGCGCGATCTGCTGCCGCTGGGCTACGCGGTGGTGCTCTACGATCAGGACACGCGCGCCGGCGGCATGATGCGCACGCAGATCCCGAAATTCCGCCTGCCGGAAACCGTGCTCGACGAGGAGTGCGGCTATATCCTCGGTCTGGAGCCGGAATTGAAACTCGGCCGGCGGGTGGACAGCCTGAAGGCGATTCTGGCGGAGAATTACGACGCGATCTTTGTCGGCTGCGGCGCGCCCCGGGGCCGCGATCTGGAGATTCCCGGCCGCAAGGAGGCCATCGCCAACATCCACATCGGCATCGACTGGCTGTCCAGCGTTTCATTCGGCCACATCGAAAAGATCGGCAAACGCGTGATCGTGCTGGGCGGCGGCAACACCGCCATGGATTGCTGCCGCACCTCGCGCCGGCTGGGCGGCGAGGACGTGCGCGTCGTCGTCCGCTCCGGCTTCGAGGAAATGAAAGCCTCGCCGTGGGAAAAAGAAGACGCGATGCACGAGGACATTCCCATCCACAATTTTCTCGTGCCGAAGGAATTTGCCCGCGAGAGCGGCAGGCTGACCGGCGTCGTGTTCGAAAAGGTGAAAGCGCAGCGCGACGCCAATGGCCGGCGCGAGCTGGTGGCCACGGGCGAGCCCGATATGCTGATGGAATGCGACGACGTTCTCGTCGCGGTCGGGCAGGAGAATGCGTTTCCGTGGATCGAGCGCGATATCGGCATCGAATTCGACCGCTGGGACATGCCAAAAATCGATTCGCCGAGCATGCAATCGACAAATCCCAAAGTGTTCTTCGGCGGCGATTCCGCCTTCGGCCCCAAGAACATCATCTGGGCGGTGGCGCACGGCCATGACGCCGCCATCTCGATCGATCTGGTCTGCAGCGGCAAGGACGTGAAAAAACGCCCGCCGCCGCTGGTCAATCTGGCGAGCCAGAAGATGGGCATCCACGAATGGAGCTACGACAACGACGTCTCGCTCGACCTGCGTTACAAGGTGCCGCACGCGCCCAAGGACATTACGCTGCGGAACGTGAAGGTCGAAGTCGAGCTCGGCTTCGACCGGCAGCTGGGCTTTCTCGAAGCGCAGCGCT
>Ga0208849_1001234_pt1 | contig 18858 bp, 17 predicted proteins | sample NGESurdeep072012_10_FD_184470 | JGI IMG/M metagenome (GOLD analysis project Ga0208849, IMG submission 184470) | Arctic peat soil microbial communities from Barrow, Alaska - NGEE Surface sample 53-3 deep-072012 (SPAdes) | ecosystem: Environmental > Terrestrial > Soil > Wetlands > Peat ... | reverse complement strand
CGGGGTTTTTCTGATTTCGAAATTCTGAGCGCTGTCGCGGGACTGTCCAGCAGACAACAACAGCCGTCATTCACCCGATCGGCTTCAGCCCCGCCTCGATCTCGGCGCGGCGTGGTTCCAGGAATGGCGGCAGCGCCAGTTTTTCGCCGAGCGTTGCCATCGGCTCGTCGGTGGCAAAGCCGGGGCCGTCGGTCGCGATCTCGAACAGGATGCCGTTGGGCTCGCGAAAATACAGGCTGCGAAAATAGAACCGGTCGATCTCGCCGGAGTTGCGGACCTTGAGCTCGTTCAGCCGCTGCGCCCAGGTTTCGTACTGGGCGTTGTCGGGGGTGCGGAACGCGACGTGATGCACGCCGCCGGCGCCCTGCGTTGCCGGTTGCAGGTCCTTCTGCTCGACAACGTGAAGCTCCGCCGCGAGACCGCCCTCGCCCATCGCGAACACGTGAATCCGCGCCGCCGCGTCCGGCGCCGCATAGTCGCGCTCGCGGCGCATGTTCATCACGCCGGTCAGCGCCTTTTCGGTACGCGCCAGATCCGCCACGTTGAGCATGATCGGGCCGAGGCCGCGGATCTGGTGCTCGGCCGGCACCGCGCTCCTGGCCCATGGCGAGGCCGGCCCGGCGCCGCCGTCATCGACCAGCACCAGGCGTTGGCCTTCTTGATCCTCGAACGGCAGCGTCAGCCGGCCGTCGACTTGCGTGACCTCGCCGATACGGCCGCCGGCCTGCTTGAGGCGATCGCGCCAGTAGCCGAGGCTTTTCTCGCCGGCGACGCGCAATCCGGTACGCGAAATGCTGTTGCTGCCGCGCCGCTCGGGGGCGGCCGGGAAATCGAAAAAGGTCAGGTCGGTGCCGGGATTGGCCTCGCCGTCAGCGTAAAACAGGTGGTAGGCGCTGACGTCGTCCTGGTTGACGGTCTTCTTGACCAGTCGCATCCCGAGCAGGCCGGTATAAAACGCCAGATTGTCCCGCGGTCGCGCCGAAATCGCGGTCAAATGATGAATCCCCGTCAATTGCATCGCAATATCCTCTGGATTGCCGCGGGAAACCGGCGCGGGCATTTGGGCCGACATCCGGGATCATGTAGGATATGACCCGCAGACTCGCCAGCGGCCTTGGCCGCTTGTCCTGCTTGTCTTTGGGGACAGCCGCATGACCGCACACCTGATAGTCACTGACGAAGGCGCGACGCGGGTAATCACGCTGCGGCGGCCGGAAAAGAAGAATGCCATCACCCAGGACATGTATCGCACCATGAGCGATGCGATCGACACCGCGCAGAACGATCCGGAGATCCGCTGCATTATCATCACCGGCGGCTCGGGGGTGTTCACCGCCGGCAACGATCTCGAGGATTTCCTCAAGGACGGCACCTCGAATACCGACGCGCCCCGCGCCTCCAACGCCGTGAAATTCCTTTATTCGCTGGCGCACAACGTCAAGCCGATCATTGCCGCAGTCGATGGCGTCGCCATCGGCATCGGCACCACCATGCTGTTCCATTGCGACTACGTTCTGGCCAGCACCACCGCGACGTTCTCCACCCCGTTCATCCATCTCGGCCTGGTTCCGGAAGGCGCCTCCAGCCTGCTGATGCCGCGCACCATGGGACATCAGCGCGCGTTTGCGACCCTGGTGATGGGGCGCACGGTCAGCGCCGAGGATGCGCGCATCGCCGGCTTCGTCAATGTGGTGGTGGCGCCCGGCCATACCGAGGCCGAGGCGCGCAAGGTGGCGCGCGAGATCTGCGCGCTGCCGGCGGAAGCGGTCGCGATTTCGCGAAAGCTCTTGAAACTGCCGCCGGAAGATCTGACCCGCAGGATCGACCAGGAGGGTCACCTGTTCGGCGAACGCATGCGCTCGAAGGAAGCGGTGGCCGCCTTCAAGGCGTTCCTGTCGCGCAAGAAGGGTTAAGTGAGGCTTCGTGAAATCGTTGTACTGATGCGCCAAGGTCGGGGTTATGAGACCCGCGCTTCGTCGTATCCCGCTTTGGCCAATCCTTGCCGCGGCGATGCTGACGGCCGCACCCGGCCCGGCGTCGCGCGCTTTTGCCCAAGCCGCGCCCGTCGATCTCAGAATTCTCGCCATCAACGACTTCCACGGCAATTTGCGACCGCCGACCGGCGGCATCCCACCGCGGCCGGCCGCATCATGCGGATCAACTGAACCTGTATCCGTGGGCTCGGCTCTTTCCGAGCCGCCGATGAAACCCTAGATTAGGCTCTCGCAACGCGCGGTTACGACGCGCCAAAGTTTCCAACGCGCCAAGGCATTGCATGACCACGCTGCTGCTCACTCATCCGGCCAGTCTCGATCATCTGACCCCGCCCGGGCATCCCGAACGGCCCGACCGGATTCGCGCGGTCGATCAGGTGCTGGCGGAACATCGCTTCGACCGGCTGGTGCGCGATCTCGCGCCGGAAGGCAGCCTGGATTCGGTCACGCTTTGCCACAACGAGCATTACGTCGAGGAACTCAGGCATATCGCGCCGTCGAGCGGCCTGATCTATCTCGACGGCGATACCTCGATGTCTCCCGGCACCTGGGAGGCGGTGATGCGCGGCGTCGGCGGCGCGGTCGCCGCCACCGATGCGGTGATGGCGGGCAGCCACGGCAACGCCTTTGTCGCGATCCGCCCGCCGGGCCATCACGCCGAAATCAGCAAGCCGATGGGGTTTTGCTTTTTCGACAACGCCGCGATCGCCGCGCGCCACGCCCAGCGCAAATACGGCATCGCGCGGGCCGCCGTGGTCGATTTCGACGTCCATCACGGCAACGGCACCCAGGATATTTTCTGGGCCGATCCGACCGTGATGTATTGCTCGACGCACCAGATGCCGCTGTTTCCCGGCACCGGCGCCAGCGGCGAGCGCGGCGAGCACGACACCATCGTCAACGCGCCGTTGGCGCCGGAGGACGGCAGCGCCCAGTTCCGCGCCGCGTTCGAACGCGTCATCCTGCCGCAGCTGCAGAAATTCAGCCCCGAGCTGATCATCATCTCCGCCGGCTTCGACGCCCACTACCGCGATCCCTTGGCCTCGCTCAATCTCAAGGCGGAAGATTTCGGCTGGGTCACGCGCAAGCTGATGGATGTCGCCGATTCCAGCGCCGGCGGGCGAATTGTCTCGGTGCTCGAGGGCGGCTATGATCTGCAAGGGCTGAAAGAATCGGTCGCGGCCCATGTCACCGCATTGATGGGCGCGTGAATTCCCGCCACAATACCTCCGCATAAATATCTTTGAGTCCGCGCTCCGCCCGGTGTGAGGGTTCGGGCGCGCATCCTGGAAAGCATGATGGCCGAAAACACCCAAATGGACGTCAGAAAGCTGAGCTTCGAGCGCGCGATCGAGGAGCTTGAATCGATCGTCAAGCGCTTGGAGGAAGGCAAGGTGCCCTTGGAGGAATCGGTGGCCATCTACGAGCGCGGCGAGGCCCTGAAACGGCGCTGCGAGGAACTGCTGCGGCAGGCCGAAGCGCGGGTCGACAAGATCACCACCGACGCCAACGGCGAGGTCACCGGCACCGAGCCGCTCGACGTGCAATGACAGCCCATTGGGGGCGCGGGTTCACGTCGCTCCGTGACAACAGTCGAGAATATTAGGCGAATCCGGCGCCAGCGGGCCCCACGAAGCCCGAAATAGCTCTTGGCGCGTTACACGGCCTGATATAGTCCCGCCACAAGCCCGGGGATTGCCAGTAAGTGCGCGTTCAGCACCGCCATATCATCTATGTGCAGGGATACGATCCGCGCGGCCTCGCGCAGTATTACCGCATGTTTCGAACCGAACTGCGCAAGTTCGGCCGGCTGTATCAGCTCACGGCCACCATCAGCCGCCCACAAAGCGCCCCTGACGGCGAGACCGCGTCCTGGACCATCGAAACCAAAGCGGACGACTGGCAGACGCGCACCGTCTACGATTTTCTGCGCTGGGAAGACCTGATCCAGCGCGACCTTGCCGCGCCGATCTGGCGCACCGTCCTCCACGCCATGTTGATCTATTGGCGGCTGATGTTCGGCGGCACCATCGCGCGGTTCTGGCGGGCGCATTGGCGGTTCGCGACCTTCATCAGCTACCCGCATTTCCTGCTGTTCGTCGAGGCGCTGGGGTCGCTGGGCACCGCCTTTGCCGCCGCGAAAGGCCTGCAAGCGCTGGGTTGTCCCGGCCCGGTCAGCCTGGCCGCGGCAGCCGCGGTGTTCGTCGCGACGCTCGGAGCCCTGCTGAAATACACCGAAAACCGGACCTATCTGCTTTATCTGTTGTCCGACACGATCTGGACCTGGGAGTTCTCTCATCGCCGGCGGCCGGACTGGGATGCGCGTATCGATCGTTTCGCCCAATACCTCGCCGAGGTGGCCCGCAGCAGCGATGCCGAGGAAATCGTCGTGGTCGGCCACAGTTCGGGTTCGTTCTTGGGCGCCGAGATCCTGGCGCGCGCACTCGAGCTCGATCCGGCGCTCGGGCGGCACGGCCCGCGCATTGTCCTGCTCACGATCGGCGGCAATTTCCCAATCGTCGGTTTTCATGCCGCATCGCAGGATTTCCGCGATCACCTCCGCCTGCTGGCGGTCGCGCCTTCGATCGACTGGATCGACTGCCAGTCGCGCAAGGATGTGATGAATTTCTATCCGTTCGACCCGGTCGCCGGCCACGGCATCGACGCCGGCGCCTCCCGGCGCAACCCCACCATCGTCCCGGTCCGGTTCCGCGAAATCATCAAACCCGAGCACTACAATCTGTTCCGCTGGAAGTTCTTTCGGGTCCATTTCCAGTTCGTCATGGCCAATGAACGGCCGCATGCCTATGATTTTTTCATGATCGTCTGCGGCCCGATCCCGCTGCGCGAACGCATGGCTCAACCTGACGAGGCGCTGGCGATCGCGACCGGTGACACCGCCGCCCGCGAATGGGCCTGGAAAAGGCTCGAAACCGCCGCTACCAGCCGGCTGGAAGCCGCCGATTCCGGCGAAATGGAACCATCTGCGCGTCGCCGGGGTTGACGTTCCGGTATCGGCCTCCCGGATCCCGTTCACCCTATCCCTCTGACGGGGCGGCCGATACCCTTGGCAGGTTGGCTTTGACCGCAGCTTTAGTGTAAAGCTTAAAGGGTTGTGAGCTGTTGATGACCACCTGCCGCCAATTTTGGACGGAAGTAAGCACTTCAAATAGCTGGAGAAAATGATCAAGACGGGTGAAGCCGCCAAACGTGATGCCTATCACATTGAACGATCCGGAGTGCATTTAGGCTTTCAAACCAGGCTTTGGCTACCCAAATGGAGCCCGTGGTCTGGGTTTTCGCTGCGCTGATATTGCGCGACCCGTCTCAGGTTGGGCCACTCGTCCCGACATGCAAAATTGGAATATCGCCGTGACCGTATTTAGTAAAACGCCGCTTCTCGATACCATCCGCACCCCCGACGACCTGCGCCGGCTCAAGGTGCACCAAATCCGCCAGGTGGCGGATGAGCTGCGTCAGGAGACCATCGATGCGGTTTCGGTCACCGGCGGACATTTCGGCGCCGGCCTCGGCGTCGTCGAATTGACCACGGCGCTGCACTACGTGTTCGACACCCCGCGCGACCGCCTGATCTGGGACGTCGGCCATCAGGCCTATCCGCACAAGATACTGACCGGCCGCCGCGACCGCATCCGCACCCTGCGCACCGGCGGCGGGCTGTCCGGTTTCACCAAGCGCACCGAAAGCGATTACGATCCGTTCGGCGCCGCCCACTCCTCGACCTCGATTTCCGCGGCGCTCGGCATGGCCGTGGCGCGCGATCTTTCCGGCGGCAAGAACAACGTCATCGCGGTGATCGGCGACGGCGCGATGTCTGCCGGCATGGCCTATGAGGCCATGAACAATGCCGGTGCGATGAACTCGCGGCTGATCGTCATCCTCAACGACAATGACATGTCGATCGCGCCGCCGGTCGGCGCGATGTCGGCCTATCTGTCGCGGCTGTATTCGGGAAAGACCTACCGGACCCTGCGCGAGGCGGCCAAGCAGATCAACAAGCGCCTGCCGAAGATCCTCGCCAACCGCGCCAACCGCGTCGAGGAATATTCCCGCGCCTTCATGATGGACGGCGGCACATTGTTCGAAGAGCTCGGCTTCTATTATGTCGGCCCGATCGACGGTCACAACCTCGACCATCTGCTGCCGGTGCTGAAGAACGTCCGCGATATGGAGACCGGCCCGATCCTGGTGCATGTCGTGACCCAGAAGGGCAAGGGCTACGGTCCGGCGGAAGCGGCGGCCGACAAATTTCACGCGGTGGTGAAATTCGACATCGCCACCGGCGCGCAGGCCAAGGCCAAGCCGAACGCGCCGGCCTATCAGAACGTGTTCGGCGCCAGCCTCGTCAAGGAAGCGCAGAAGGACGAAAAGATCGTCGGTATCACCGCGGCGATGCCGTCGGGAACCGGCATCGACCTGTTCGCCAAAGCCTTCCCCGACCGCACCTTCGATGTCGGCATCGCCGAGCAGCACGCGGTGACGTTCGCGGCCGGTCTGGCGACCGAGGGCTACAAGCCGTTCTGCGCGATCTATTCGACCTTCCTGCAGCGCGGCTATGACCAGATCGTCCACGACGTCGCGATCCAGAGCCTGCCGGTGCGCTTCGCGATCGATCGTGCCGGACTGGTCGGCGCCGACGGCGCCACCCATGCCGGCTCGTTCGACAACGCCTATCTCGGCTGCCTGCCCAATTTCGTCATCATGGCGGCCTCCGACGAGGCTGAACTGGTTCACATGGTTGCGACCCAGGTCGCGATCAACGACCGTCCCAGCGCGGTTCGCTATCCCAGAGGCGAAGGCCGCGGCGTCGAGATGCCCGAAGCCGGCGTAGCGCTCGAGATCGGCAAGGGCCGCATCGTTCGCGAGGGCAACAAGATCGCACTTCTGGCGTTCGGCACCCGTCTCGGCGAATGCGAAAAGGCCGCCGACGAGCTGGCCGCGCATGGGCTGTCCACCACCATCGCCGATGCGCGCTTCATGAAGCCGCTCGACGTCGAACTGGTGCTGAAGCTCGCGCGCGAGCACGAAATCCTGCTCACCATCGAGGAAGGCGCGATCGGCGGTTTCGGCTCCCATGTCATGCAGACGCTGGCGGAGCACGGCATGCTCGACGGTGGCCTGCGGATGCGCTCGATGGTACTGCCTGACGAATTCCTCGACCACGACTCGCCGAACGCGATGTACGCCCGCGCCGGCCTCGATGCCAAGGGCATCGTCGCCAAGGTGTTCGAAACGCTCGGCAAGGATTTCAGGACGGAGACGGTCAAGCTGGCCTGAGGTTGGATCCTGTGTGATTCCCGCGCGAGCGCGCAGCGCTTGTCGCTCAGCGCGCGCGTCGAACGAGCGAACCCGCAATCCAGGGATTCCCCGATGTGGAATCGCGCGCCTGAGATCTGATCGCTACGGACCATCCCGGAATGACAAAAATCTATCTGGCGGGCCCCGATGTGTTCCTGCCGGACGCCGTCGAGATCGGACGGCGCAAGGTCGAGCTGTGCACGCGCCACGGACTGACCGGGCTGTATCCGCTCGACAACGCCGTCGTCCGCACAGCCAGCGACGCCTCGCTACAGATTTTTCGCGGTAACGAGGCCATGATGATCGAAGCCGATTCCATTATCGCCAATCTCACGCCGTTTCGCGGACCGGGCGCGGATGCCGGGACCGTCTACGAACTCGGCTATATGGCGGGACGCGGCAGGCTCTGTTTCGGCTATTCCAACGATCCCTCGCTTTATGCCAAGCGGGTGCGCGATTTCACGACGGTGAATTCGCGCGATGGACGGCTGGTCGATGCGCAGGGATTGATCGTCGAGGATTTCGGGTTGAGCGATAATCTGATGATGATTCATGCGCTCGACCTGCACGGCAGCACGCTGGCGACACCCCGGCAAAAACCAGCGGATATCTGGCACGATCTGACCGCCTTCGAGACCTGCGTGCGCATGGCCGCCGAACGGCTGGCTTCGCGCACCCGGGAATCGAGTTGAACTTGGCCAAGCGCGATATGAGCACGCCCTCTCCCCGCAAGCGCGCCGACCTGCTGCTGGTCGAGCGCGGCCTGTTCGAGAGCCGGGCGCGGGCCCAGGCCGCGATCGAAGCCGGCCTCGTCACCGCCAACGACAAGCTGGTGACAAAACCGTCCGAGGGCATTGCCGCCGACGCGGTGTTGCAGGCGCAGCCCGCGCATCCCTTTGTCTCGCGCGGCGGCGTCAAGCTGACGGCCGCGCTGGAGCAATACCCTATCGAGATCGAGGATCACGTCTGTCTCGACGTCGGCGCATCGACCGGCGGCTTTACCGAGGTTCTGCTTGCCAACGGCGCCAGCCTGGTATTCTCAATCGACGTCGGGCGCGACCAGCTGCATGCCTCGCTGCACGGCCATCCCCGGATCGTTTCGATGGAGCAGACCGATATCCGCGATTTTGAGGGCAAGCGCCTGCCGATGCGTCCGGACGTCGTCGTGATCGACGTCAGTTTCATTTCGCTGAAGGCGGTGCTGCTGGTCGCCTTGTCGCTCGCGGCAGCACCGATGCATTTGCTGGCATTGATAAAGCCGCAATTCGAAGCCTCGCGAAAACATTCCAAGCGCGGCATCATCCGCAACGCCATGGTCCACCAGGAAATCTGCGACGACATCGCCGCGTTCGCAGCATCGCTCGGATGCACCGGCATCCGGGTGTTTCCGTCCGCGATCGCTGGTGGCGACGGTAATATCGAGTTCTTCATCGGCGCGCGCCGTGGTTGAGCGCCTCGTCATCGATCACGTCGGTCATCGCGGCGACGGCGTCGGCTTCGGCGGCGGCCAGACCGTGTTCGTGCCCTATACGCTTGGCGGCGAGAGCGTCGAGGTCGATAGGATAGAAGGTCACCCCGACCGCCGGCAGCTGTTGGCAATCGAGCGCGCCAGCGCGGAGCGGATCACGCCGTTCTGCAAATATTTTGGCAGCTGCGGCGGCTGCGCCATCCAGCATTGGCAGCCGCAGGCTTACGCCGCGTGGAAGCGTCAGATCGTGGTCGATACGCTCAGGCATGCCGGCATCGAATGCACAGTCGGTGAACTGATCGACGCCCATGGCGCCGGGCGCCGGCGCATCACCGTCCATGCCCGCCGCGGCGGCGATGGTGGGTTGCGGGTCGGTTTCGCCGCCGCCGGCAGCCATGCCATTGTCGCCATCGATGATTGCCCGATCCTCGATCCCGGCTTGCGCGGCGCGCTCGACGCCGCCCGCGCGCTGGCCGAAATCCTCAAGCCCGCCAGCAAACCGCTGGATATCCAGCTCACCGCCGCGAGCGGCGGCCTCGACGTCGACGTGCGCGGCTCCGGACCGCTGCCGGCGGCGATGATCGCTGGCCTCTCCGAGGTCGCCCAAAAGCACCGGCTGGCGCGGCTGACCCGCCATGGCGAACTGGTGCTGATGCGGACACCGCCGACGATCGCGGTTGGCACGGCGCAAGTCACCTTGCCGCCGGGTTCGTTCCTACAGGCCACCGCCGCCGGCGAGGAAGCGCTGGCGGCGCTGGTGACCGCCCATTGCAGGCGCGCCAAACATGTCGCCGATCTGTTTTGCGGGGTTGGGCCGTTTGCGTTGCGGCTGGCGGCGACGTCGCGGGTTGCGGCGTTCGACAGCGACGCCGGCGCGGTGACGGCGCTGCAGAAGGCGGCGACCTCGACCTCCGGACTGAAGCCGGTCAAGGCCGAGACCCGCGACCTGTTCCGGCGCCCGCTGATGGCGCAGGAGCTGCGCGACTACGATACGGTTGTGTTCGATCCGCCGCGGCAGGGCGCGCAGGCGCAGGTCGCGCAGCTCGCCGCCAGCAAGATTCCGGTGGTGATCGCAGTGTCCTGCAATGTCGCGACCTTCGCGCGCGACGCGCGGATCCTGATCGACGTCGGCTATGGAATCGAAGGCGTGACCCCGGTCGACCAGTTCCGCCACACCCCGCATGTCGAACTGGTGGCGCGGTTCGTGCGCTGAGGCTACCTTCCCCACCGCTCCTGCCAGATCTTCTCGCCGATCAGGCAACTGACGCGCGGCTCCTTCTCGGCCACCGGGACGATCCGACGCGCCGGCGTCCGGTCCGCGACTTCGAGCAGCAACTTGGTGCGGATCGCCTCCTTGAACTTCTCGCGATCCTTGATCGACACCACGAACGAGCCCGGACCGCCGATCACGCAGTCCTCGTAGTAGAAATCGAGATTGTCGATGTCCATGGTCGAATAGGACGGCTCCTTGACCATGATCGGCAGGCCGTTGATGGTGATGCCCTTTGCCAGCGCCATGTCGCGCGCGCCGGTGACCGGCGCGCCATTGTTGTTGGCGCCGTCGCCGGAAATATCAATCACCCGCCGCAGCCCGCGATAGGGATTCTGCTCGAACAGCGGCATCGCAAAATAGATCGCGCCCGAGATCGAGGTCCGCGACGCCCGGCGGATCGGGGTTTTCAGAATTTCCTCCGAGACCGCGTCGGCGGTTTCCGGGCCGTCGATCACCCGCCAGGGAATGATGATTTTCTGGTCGTTCGATGCCGCCCATTCGAAATAGGTGATCGCGATCTTGCCGTTCGGCAGGCTTTTGAGCGCCTGCAGGAATTCCTTCGAGACGATGGCCTGGGCATAACCCTCGCGCTGCACCGCGAGTTCGTCCATGTCCATCGAATAGGAGACATCGACGGCGAGGATCAGTTCGACATCGACCGAGGCCGAGTTGGCGTTGCTGTCGGCCAATTGGGTTGCGGGTTTTGGCGCGGCAACGCTCGCAGCATCGCCGCCGGCCATCGCTCCCGCGACCAGCACCGCTCCGATCGAGACACACCAGCGCATCGCGGCCCTCCCGTCGTCCGCTGTGATGGTGACATGCAACGCGCCGCGCGAAAAGCACGAACATCGACTGTCGTTCACATTCAGGTTAGTCCAACGGATGCCTCCATTTCACAGATGCGGTTGCCCGCCATCGATCCGCCATGCCATACAGCCTGTCCTGAACGGGGGGCATCATGTTTCAAATCATCATCATTTGCTGCGTCGTCTTGTTTGCAGGCTTTAGCGGCGCCATGGCGCAGTCGCCCGTCGAGCGCGGCAATTATCTCGTCAACACCATCATGGCCTGCGGCAACTGCCACACCCCGCGCGATACCAGCGGCAAGACGATCGCCGAGAAGGCGCTTTCCGGCGGCCTGACCTTCCCGACGCCGGTCTTCATCGCCACGGCGCCGAACATCACGCCCGACGTCGAAACCGGGATCGGAAGCTGGAGCAACGCCGAGATCAAGCGCGCCCTGATCGAGGGAATGCGTCCCGATCACGGCCATCTCGCCGGGGTGCCGCTGGCGGCGATCATGCCGGCCAATTTCTACAAGGCGCTGCTGCCGGACGATCTCGACGCCATCGTCGCTTATCTTCGTACGGTGAAGCCGGTGCGCAACGAGGTGCCCGACCCCGTGTACAAGGCGCCGGTGCATCGCGATCCCTATCCCGACGCGGAGGCCGGTTTCAGCAAGGCGATGTTCACCGATCCGGTCAGGCGCGGCGCCTATCTCGTCACCATCGGCCATTGCATGGAATGCCACGCCGCACGGACGCGCGGTGTGTCGGATTACAGGAACGGGCTGGGCCATGGCGGCAGGGTGTTCCCGCCGCTGCCGGGATCTGCGGACGGAACGCCCGACAGCGTCGCCGCCAACATCACCTCCGATTCCACCGCCGGGATCGGCGCCTGGAGCGATGGCGAAATCGGCCACGCCATCACCCGCGGCGTTGCCCGCGATGGACATCCGCTCAGGCAGCCGATGGCCTATGCCTATTATGCCGGCCTGAAACAATCCGATCTGGCCGACATCATCGCCTATTTGCGCACGCTGCCGCCGCTGCAATGAAGCCATCGCAAAACAGCCGGTTCCGCCGCGCCCCGGCAGGCTATATTCTCCTTAAGGCAACCCGCGACACGTCAGCACAACGTCACCGGAATGATCGACACCATCACCAAGCCGCGAACCAAGGTCCGCACCCAGACCGAGCGGCCGCGCCTGCACAAGGTTATCCTGGTCAATGACGACTTCACGCCGCGTGAATTCGTCGTCACCGTCCTGAAGGCCGAATTCCGCATGACCGAGGACCAGGCCCACAAGGTCATGATAACAGCGCATCGGCGCGGCGTCTGCGTGGTCGCGGTGTTCACCAAGGACATCGCCGAAACCAAGGCCACCCGCGCCACCGACGCCGGCCGCGCCAAGGGCTACCCGCTGCTGTTCACCACCGAACCGGAAGAATAGCGCCGGCAAGTGACGGCCGCAGCCGATGTCAGGCCACCGGCGTTTCATCCGCCAGGCCATAGACCCGCTCGGCCTTGGCAAAGCCCGCGATCGGAAACTCGCCGAGGTCGGCCCAGCCGCCGGCGCAGATCCCGGCAAATTCCGCCGACGCCACGATGGTGCGGTTGAGGCGGCCGGCGATCTTTTCCAGCCGCGCCGCCAGATTGACGGCCGGACCGATGCAGGTGAAGTCGAGCCGGTTGCCGCCGCCGATATTGCCGAACAGGATTTTTCCGACATGCAGCGCCACCCCGAAACGGAAGCGCTCGACCACATCGCCGATCGAAAATTGCAGGTCCTGGACGCTGGCGCGGGATTCGCGCGCGGCTTCCAGCACACCGCTGCAAACCTGGTGAAGATTGCTGTCCGCTTCCGCGATCGGAAACACCGCGAGCAGCCCGTCGCCCATGAACTTCAGCACTTCGCCGCCGTGGCTCCGGATCGCGGCCACCTGGCAATCGAAATAGCGGTTGAGGATCTCCACCACGGTCTCGGCCGGCAGCCGATCCGAAAGCGCGGTAAAGCCGCGCAGGTCCGACAGCCAGATCGCGGCATGCATGGTGTCGTGATGGCCGCGCCGGATCTGGCCGCCGAGAATCCGCTCGCCGGCGCGGTTGCCGACATAGGTGTCGAGCAGGTTCGAGGCGGTGCGGCGCAGATTGACGATCTCGATGACCCGCGTCAGCGGCGACACCAGTTTCCTCAAGCCGGCGATATGGTCTTCGGTAAACCCGCCGGGCAGTTTGGTGGTCCAGCTCGACGCATGGATCGAGCCGTCGGTGAAGCGGACGGGTATCCCGATGTAGTCGGTCACGCCCTCCTCGCGCATGTCGGTGAGGAACGGCGAATTGTCGCCGGCGTGACCGGACAATTTGCGACGCACTTCCTCTCCGGTGCTGTAGAGAACCGACAGCGGACTCGATCGGTATTGATCCGAATCGAACACATCGAAATCCGCCTGAGTGACCACGACTTCGCCGCCGCGGCGCCAGATGAAGCTGACGCCAAAAATATCCGGATGCAGCGTGCGGACGAAGACGCCGACCCGCCACAACGGCAAGCCGGCCTCGACCAGGCGTTCGCAGGCTTCCGCCATCATCGCAGGCGGGCTGGCCGCCGATCTTGCGCCGTCGATCAGCCAGTCGGTTACTGCTTGCAAATCGGATGGGTTCATGACCGGTCCATTTGCAGTGCAAGTTCCCGGCCCGTCAAGCCGACACAAACGCTTGGCGTTTTTGTCCCAGGCGCGCAAAGTCGGCAGCGACCAAAACCGCGGACGGGAAAATGCTGGATGAACACATCGGGCGACACCGCCGGTTTGCAAGATGCGCTGGAGGCGGCCGATCCGGCGACGCTGCTGCTGGCGCTGGTACAGCTCACCGGCGAACGGCACTGGCTGGAAACCGCAAAACCCTTCATCCGCGGCCCCATGAGCTACCAGGAATTCATGCCGCAGCCGCTGCGGGCCGCGATCCGCGAGCGGCTGCGCGAGGTGCTGGCGGAGACCGCGCGGAGCGGCAAGCCCGCGGGGCGGGAGGCCGACGACGCGCTGCTGCGCGAGATGATGTCGGTCGCCGCCGGCGAGCCGGTATCGGATCAATATATCGCGATGATGCGCGAGGACCTGACCGACGACACCCTGAAATCGCGCAGCCTGAAATGGCGCAAGCTGCCCGAGCCCGCTGCGCTGCGCGACGCCGAAGTCGTCATCATCGGAGCCGGCATGTCCGGCCTCTATGCGGGCATGCAGCTGCGCGAGGCCGGCATCCCTTTTGTGATCCTGGAAAAGAACGATGCCGTCGGCGGCACCTGGTATGAGAACATTTATCCGGGATGCGGCGTCGACACCCCGAACCATTTTTATTCCTATGCGTTCGAGCCCAATCACGACTGGTCGCATTTCTTCGCCAAGCGCGACGAGCTGTGGAATTATTTCGAGAAGGTCGCGGACAAATACGATCTGCGACAACACATCCGGCTCGGCACCGAAGTGGTCGATGCCCGCTATGATGAGCGCGACGCACGCTGGCGCGTCACCGCGCAAGGCGCCGACGGGACCGAGCGGAAACTGTCGGCGCGCGTGCTTGTGTCGGCGGTCGGCGTCCTCAACCGCCCAAAACTGCCCGACATCGCGGGATTGGCGTCGTTCGCAGGACCGGCCTTCCACACCGCGCAATGGGACCGCGAGTTCGACTGGCGCGGCAAGCGGGTGGCGATGATCGGCACCGGCGCGTCCGGCCATCAGGTCGGCCCCGGCATCGCGCCCGAGGTCGAACGCCTGATGATCTTCCAGCGTTCGCCGCACTGGGTGGTGGCCAATCCGAACTACCACGAGGGCGTCGCTGCGGGAAAGAAATGGGCGCTGGCCAACATCCCGTTTTATCTGCGCTGGTACCGCTTCCAGCTGTTCTGGGGTTTTGCGGATGGCCTGCACACCGCACTGCAGGTCGACCCCGACTGGCCGCATCCGCAGCGATCGCTCAACGCGGTGAACGAGAAGCATCGCCGCTTCATGGAGCGGCATATCCGCACCGAACTCGCCGAGCGGCCCGATCTGTTGCCAAAGGTGATTCCGGATTATCCGCCCTACGGCAAGCGCATCCTGATCGACAATCACTGGTTCAGGATGCTGACCCGCCCCAACGTCGATCTCGTCACCGACCCGATCGAGGCCATCGTGCCCGAGGGCATACGGACCGCGGACGGCCGGGTCTGGCCGGCCGACGCGCTGGTGTTCGCCACCGGCTTCAAGGTCAGCAAGATGCTGCACCCAATTGATATCACCGGCCGCGACGGGCGGAACTTGCGCGAATTCTGGGGCGCCGACGACGCCAAGGCCTATCTCGGCCTCACCGTGCCCGGCTTTCCGAATTTCTTCATGCTGACCGGCCCGAACACCGGGCTTGCCCATGGCGGCAACCAGATCTTCATGACCGAATGCGGCGTCCGCCACATGATGCTGTGCTTGCGCGAACTCCTGGAAAGCGGCCATCGCTCGATCGAGTGCCGGCCGGAGGTCTATGAGCGCTACAACCGCGAGGTCGACGCTTTGCACGCGCGCATGGTGTGGACCCACAAGGGCACGACCAACTGGTACCGCAACCCCCACGGCCGCGTCTTCGCCATCACGCCGTGGCGGCTGGTGGAATACTGGAAGATGACGTCGAACTTTGATGAGGCGGAGTATGAGATGAGGTAGGTCGCGTCGCTTGACCGTGATTGCGAGCGCCGGGATTACGCTGGCGCCAGTCCGCCCAGTAAAATCAGCCGCCCACCTGTCCGCGATGCCTCAGAAAATGATCCGCCAGCACGCAGGCCATCATGGCTTCGCCGACCGGCACCGCGCGGATGCCGACGCAGGGGTCGTGGCGGCCTTTTGTCAGGATGTCGGTGTCGGCGCCGCTGCGATCGACGGTGCGCCGCGGCGACAGGATCGACGAGGTAGGCTTGACGGCAAAGCGCGCCACCACCGGCTGGCCGGTGGAGATGCCGCCCAAAATGCCGCCGGCATGGTTGGACAGGAAGCGGACGCCGTGATTGCCGGTGCGCATCTCGTCGGCGTTTTCCTCGCCCGACAGTTCGGCCGCGCCAAAGCCGGCGCCGATCTCGACGCCCTTGACGGCATTGATGCTCATCAGGGCGGCGGCCAAATCTGCATCGAGCTTGGCGTAGATCGGCGCGCCCAGTCCGGGCGGCACGCCTTCGGCGATGACTTCGATCACCGCGCCGATCGACGAGCCGTTCTTGCGGATGCCGTCGAGATAGTCCTCGAAGAACGCGGCCTTGTCCTTGTCCGGGCAGAAGAACGGATTCTTTGCGATTTCGTCAAAACTCCATTTGTCGCGGTCGATCTTGTGCGGGCCCATCTGCACCAGCGCGCCGCGCACCTTCACATCAGGCAGGATTTTCCGCGCGATGGCGCCGGCTGCGACCCGGGTTGCGGTTTCGCGCGCCGACGAGCGGCCGCCGCCGCGGTAGTCGCGCAGGCCGTATTTGGCCTCATAGGTGAAATCGGCGTGGCCAGGACGAAACTTGTCCTTGATCTCGGAATAGTCCTTGGAGCGCTGGTCGGTGTTCTCGATCAGAAGCGCGATCGGCGTTCCCGTCGTTACTTGCACGCCGGTTTCCGGATGCGCCATCACGCCGGAAAGAATCTTCACGACATCGGCTTCCTGCCGCTGGGTGGTAAAACGCGACTGCCCGGGGCGGCGGCGATCGAGGTCGTGCTGGATGTCCGCTTCCGTCAGCGGAAGCTGCGGCGGGCAGCCATCGACCACGCAGCCGATCGCAACCCCATGGCTTTCGCCGAAGGTCGTGACCCGGAACATGTGGCCGAAGGTGTTGAAGGACATTTGGTTGATCCAGTCGGCGAGCAACAGTCAATATTGACGTGTCGTAACGCGCCACGGAACAAGGGACAAGCCCGGCATGACGGCGAGCGGATTAACTATACTTCCTCAGCCCGCCATCGGCGAATACGTAGACCACGCCCTGCTCGATCCCGAGGTCGGCGGCGCGGGCTGGGGTCTCGAGACCGAGCGCCACCGTCAGCGCCCGCGCGGTGCCGCCATGGGCGACCGCGACAGTGTCGGCGGTCAGCTGATCGTACCAGTCGCGCATCCTTATCTGCACCGCGGCATAGCTCTCGCCGCCCGGCGGCGGCACCGTCCATTTGTCGGCATGGCGCCTGGCAAACACTTCCGGATCCGACTCCTGCATCTGCTCAAGCGTCGAGCCTTCCCATTGGCCGTAGCCGATCTCGCGCAGCCGGTCGTCGAGCGCGTAGTCGCACGGCGGCAGCTGCAGCGCGCCGCGCGCCAGCTCCATGGTGCGGCGGGCGCGACCGAGCGGACTGGCAACGAAGCTCAGGGATTGCGCGCTGCGTCCCGCGCGCGCCAACAGGCCGCCGAGAATGCCGCCGGCCGCGGCCGCCTGCTGGCGGCCGAGATCGTTGAGCGGAATATCCAGCCCGCCCTGCAGCCGGCCTTGCGCGTTCCAGTCGGTCTCGCCATGGCGGATGTAGTAGATGGTGGGCACGGCTTTCCCTGTTCGTCATGGCCGGGCATAGCCGTCCGAAAGACGGCGTCGCTTCCGCTCGCCTGTGGACCCGGCCATCCACGTCGTTTTCTAAGCAACGAGAAAGGAAGACGTGGATGCCCGGGTCAAGCCCGGGCATGACGAATTACGAGCGATCAATCTTTCGCCAGCGAATTGCTCAGCGCGATGTCCGGCGCGTCCGGGCGCTTCATGCCGACCACGTGGTAGCCGGAATCGACGTGGTGCACCTCGCCGGTGACGCCGCGCGACAGGTCCGACAGCAGGTACAGCGCGCTGTCGCCGACCTCCTCGATGGTGACGGTGCGCCGCATCGGCGCGTTGTATTCGTTCCATTTCAGGATGTAGCGGAAATCGCCGATGCCGGACGCCGCCAGGGTCTTGATCGGGCCTGCCGAAATCGCGTTGACGCGGATGTTCTTCTCGCCGAGGTCGGCCGCCAGATAGCGCACGCTGGCCTCCAGTGCGGCTTTCGCGACCCCCATCACGTTGTAATGCGGCATCCATTTCTCGGCGCCGTAATAGGTCAGGGTCAGGATCGAGCCGCCGTCGGTCAGAAGCTTCTCGGCGCGCTGCGCGATCGCGGTCAGCGAGTAGCAGGAGATCAGCATGGTTCTGGAAAAATTATCGGCGGTGGTTTCGAGATAGCGGCCGTCGAGCTGGTCCTTGTCGGAGAACGCGATCGCGTGCACCACGAAGTCGATCTTGCCCCATTTCTCCCGCAGCACCTCGAACGCCGCGTCGATGGTGGCGGGATCGGTGACGTCGCAATGGCCGAGCAGGATGCCGTCGAGTTCGCGTGCCAGCGGCTCGACCCGCTTCTTCAGCGCGTCGCCCTGCCAGGTCAGCGCGATTTCGGCGCCCGCGGCGCGGCAGGCCTTGGCGATGCCCCAGGCGATCGAGCGGTTGTTGGCGACGCCGAGAATCACCCCGCGCTTGCCCTGCATCAGCCCTGAAGTTTGCGTCATCCGGTTTCCAATCGAGCTTGATCAGGTTTGGAGGTACACCAGCGCTCGGAGCCGGTACAGCCCAAATCCGCCGCCGCTGCGGTCGGTTGCCGCACAGGCCTTAACAGCCGGAATAAGCAGGTGATTCCGGTGTTATATTGATGAAGGCGTTGGCGTTGTCCGGTATCGGACGCGACCCGCAAAAGTCCGAGATCGAGCTGTCATGACCGCGTTTCGCCAAAGTGTCGAAGCCATGATTCCGGCCCTGCGCCGCTACGCCCGCGCGCTGGCGCGTGACGCCGACGTCGCCGACGACCTGGTGCAGGATACGCTGGTGCGGGCGCTGCGCTCGGAACGGTTGTTTCTCGGCGGCGACGTCCGCAGCTGGCTCTATACCATCCTGACCAACCTCAACAAGAACCGGCGGCGATCGCTGGCGCGGCGGCCGCAATTCATGCCGCTGCTCGACAACAATCCCGACGCCAGCGGCACCGAGGCGGAAGGCCGCGACATCGCCCGGGCGCTCGCCA
>Ga0208849_1001233_pt1 | contig 18861 bp, 16 predicted proteins | sample NGESurdeep072012_10_FD_184470 | JGI IMG/M metagenome (GOLD analysis project Ga0208849, IMG submission 184470) | Arctic peat soil microbial communities from Barrow, Alaska - NGEE Surface sample 53-3 deep-072012 (SPAdes) | ecosystem: Environmental > Terrestrial > Soil > Wetlands > Peat ... | reverse complement strand
CGAGGCCGAGGCCAGGGTGCCCACGGCGGAGATCGTGGCCGGGGCTGCGGACGAGGTGCTCGCCAGCCCCCCGACGACGACCGACATGGTCACCGTGATCAGCGTGAGAGAAGCCCATCCTCGGCGCGACCGCGATCGTCGGGTCCCGCTCATGACGCTCGATGTCTGCCCTCTGGTCACATGTCTCCCACCACCGCCTCCACTCAGGTCACTACCCTGAGTGATGAGGGGGTTGCGCCCCGCATTCTGGAGAACAACTGTCACCTCTTGCTCAACTTCCGCCCAACATGACGTCAATAAGCGGGCAGAGCACGCCTCTGTGTGGTCACCCAGGGGACGCGGAGGCTCGACGTTGATGGTTCATCGGCTGCTCACGCCGAAGCTCCCTGGTACGACTTCCGGACCAGAAGGGCGTTGGGGGACCGACAGGCATGGTGCTACCGAGCCGCCCGTCGAATAGCGTCAACGACGAGCGATTACCCCTTTGGAGTGATTCCGCTCTTTGACCTTGTACATGGCCTGGTCGGCGAGACGGATGGATTCGGGAATCGAATCGCCGGGAGTAGCGAGGTGCGATCCGACGCTGCCACGCACCAGCACTTGCTTCCCATGAATCTGATGCGGTTTGGCCAGAACGCCGCTGATCCGACCTGTAAGGGTGCGCAAATCATCCGAGGTTATGCGGGGGCGCACACGGCGAATTCGTCGCCTCCCAGTCGGGCCACGGTGTCTTGCGGGCGCACTTGGGAACGCAGAAGATGCGCGGCAATGAGAAGGACCTCGTCACCAGCGTCGTGACCAAAAGTATCGTTGATGTCCTTGAACCCATCCAAGTCGATGTACAACACACCGACATCGGCGACGGGCTCTCGACCTGGTCGAAGACTGAGTGCACGTGTCAACTCCTCCGCGAATAAGACGCGGTTCCCCAATCCCGTCAACGAGTCGTGAGATGCTCGATGCATGAGTTCAAGCTCTGAACTGATGCGGCGGCTGATGTTGACGTGGGAGGCAACAGCCCCACCGATGGGACCACCGATCGGCGTGATTCTCGAGTTGAACCACCTGCCCATGACCCTGGACCATGCGAGACGGCTTCGGGGGACGGCACACGGTCGGAGTCACCGGACTCCTCGCCGGCCGTAGACCGTCACCGCTTCCACCCGAAATGTATGGGGAAAGAGATCGACCGGCGTTACCGCCCGCAGTGCGTAGCCCGCACGATCGAGCAGGGCGGCGTCACGTCCGAGGCCCGCAGCGTCGCAACTGATCAACACGACCCGCCGCGCCCCGGTCGCCACGATGACCTCGACGCCACGCTGCCCCAATCCGATTCGACTCGGATCCGCCACCACCAGGTCAGCCTGCGGTGGCGTCCACATGGTGACGTCGGCGTGCACCACAGACACATCGAAATCTCGAAGATTCGACTCGGCGTCGGCGACCGCACTCTGGGAGCCTTCGACGGCGGTGACCGACCACCCCCGCGCCGCCAGTACCCCGGCGAAGAGCCCGACCCCGCAGTAGAGATCTACGGCGGTCGTCGGCACACCCATCTCGTCGGCGGCGGACCTCACGAGCTCGGCGAGCGCGTCGGCACCGTCGGGGCGGCTCTGGAAGAACGACCGGGCCGAGATCCGCCACAAGCGTCCTGCCGCTTGTTCGTGCACATGGTCGGCATGGACGTCACTGGGCAGGCGCAGCTCCAGTCCGGAGGGGGTCGTGGCGGCGAGACGCTCCCCGGTGCGGGCTCCACACCGGAGGAGGACCTGGCTGGCGCCGGGATACCGAGTACCGACGAGGAGGTCCACCAGGAGTGGATGGGCGATGAGACAGGAGTCGACGGGGACCATCAGATGTGACCGTGTCCGGAGGAAGCCGGCGCGTCCATCGACAACGGCGGCTTTGATCGTGGTCCGGAATGCCCAGGGAGCCAATCCAACCGACGGGCTGGGAGCGGGACACCGCACCCCTGCCCGCTCCAGTGCTTCGACGATGAACTGCACCTTGAGGTCTCGTTGTGTGGACGTGGAGATGTGCTGCCATGGGCATGCTCCGCATCCACGCTCCACTTCGGGGCACGGGGGGGCCACTCGATGAGGGGAAGGCTCCACTACCTCGTCGATCGATGCGTTGGCGTAGCGCGTATGCTCTGCGACGAGCCGCACGCCCACGCGCTCGCCGGGCAGCGCGCCCCGCACGAAGACCACTCGGCCCCCGGTGTCATGGGCGACGGCGTCGCCGCCGCTGGCCATGGCAGTGGTCACCAGCTCCAGGTGCTCGCGCTGCGCACCGGCCTCTCGGCTCATCTGCCCCACCCAAGGGTCTCGGGATTCACTCTGGATCCCACTGACCGTCACCGAGAAGTCTACGAGCCGTCTGGTGTCACACCGTCCGCAACGCTTCTGGAGGCGCGACGCCCGGAGTGCGGGGTAGATACCAGCCAACGGTTCTGGGCCTTCCAAGGTCTCGAGGCATCGATCTTCGTCGTGCTGGTCGTGGCCTTGATCGCATTCGCCTACTGGCGCGTGCTCACGCCCGACGCATGAGGTCGATCAGGGCTGGAACACGAAGCCGGGAAATCTGACGTACACCACCAGGACCAGGAGCATCACCACGACGCTGGAGGCGAGGAGTATCCGGTAGCGCTTGCCATGCAGGACGATGGCGGCGGCGGGAACGAGGGGCACGGCGGTGAGCAGGATGCGCGGCGTCAACCACAGGGCTGAGTCGAAGACCACCGAGGCCAGGAACGGAATCGTGAACGCCCACCACGTCCCCGGGACCCGGGCCCGGCGCATGGCCCACAGGCCGGCGGCGGCGAGCCCGATGGAAAAGGTCTCGACCAGCGTGATGCCCGTCCACGAGGTGAACCATCCCACCGACGAGAACAGATTGAAGTGGTGCTGGCCCTGCCACCCCACCCGTTCGGCATCGAACCATCCAAACGGTGTCCCCATGTGCACCCAGAGGTAGAGGCAGTACGACCCGAAGCCCGACGAAGCCAGGACCGGGGCCAGCCACGCCTGTCGCCGTCCCGATCGCCATGCAGCCCACGCCGCGGCGATCACGATGGGAACGGCCAGGGGCGAGGCGGCGGTGGCCACACCTCCGAGGAGACCCGCCGCCACCCAGCGGCGCCGGTCCAGCATGAGGAGGGCTCCCGCGCACAAGGCCAGGGCCAAGCCATCGGCGTAGGCCGGGCTGAGAAAGGCGGCACCGGGGGCGACCGCCACCAACCAGCCGGCCCGGACCCCCGTCTCGTCACCAGCTCTGTCTCGTGCCAGCGCCCCCACGGCCAGGCACGCGCTTGCTCCGGTGAGCAACGACACGGCGAGCCCCGACGCCACCCAGTCGTGATCGAAGACCGGCGCCAGGACCCGGACCATCAGCGGGTACAGCGGAAAGAAAGCGGCATAGGGCCGTCGAGCACTGAGGACGGTGGGATAGCCGTGGGCGGCGACCTGCAGGTAGTACTTGGCATCCCAGATGCGGGCGAACCTGGTGACCGTCCCCCTCCCGCCGAACGCATCGAGCAGAACGCCGAAGACCACCAGCCGCGTCAGGAGGTAGACGGCGAGGATCCGGGCGAAGAAGGTGGATGCGGGGGCGCGCCTCGGGGCGCTGTGGGGCTCGGTGTCGTGAAGAAGCTGGTCTCGCACACTGATCCCCCGATCGCCATGGTGATCCGGTAAGGGCCCGGGGGGGGAGGAATTGAGTCCCTCGACCTATCAGGTCTCGATGCCGGCACCGCTCAGCAGGCTGGCGAGGACCTCGTCGACGGTGAGAGCGCTCGCGATCTCCGCCGCCACGCGCCGGGCTTGGGACCGGTACGAGGCGTGACCGAGCACGGTTTCGATCCCTCGGGCGATCCGAGGTGCGTCGAGTGTCGTGATCGGGGAGCGCCGGCGGCCGGCAGGACCGGGTCGGGATTCGACGACCACACCGGCGCCGGCATCGGCGATGCGCCGACCGTTGTCGAACTGGTCGGCGAACAGAGGAACGGCAACCACCGGCACACCGGCGGCCATGGCGCCGAAGGCCGTGCCCGAGCCACCGTGGCAGACCACTACATCGGCCCACGCCAACGCATCGTCCTGTTCGACCCAGGCTTCGACCCTGACGTTGTCGGGGATCGGGCCCAGGGCGGAAGGATCGAACTGACGACCCACCGTCATCACGGCGCGCACATCGAGTCCGGCGGCCGCCTTCAGCACAGCGCGGTAGACGTCGCCGGCGATGGACATGTACCCGAGGACGGTGCCGAAGCTCATGTAGACACACGGCGCCACGGATCCTTTCCACCAGTCCGGCAGCGTTGCGCCGGCCGGCGCCGTCGGCGGGCGGAATCGGATGGTGACGGGAAACGGTGACGGATCGAGCGAGGCCGGAAAGCGGGTCAGGTAGGGCGAGCGGCGCAATTCCTCGACCAGGCCCAGGCGGTGCTCCTCGAGCGCGGGGGCCGCCATGGCGATCGATCCCGCTTCGCCTGCCGCCAGTGAGATGGCGACTTGGGACGTCTTGATGCCCCGTCGGGACCCGACCACGGCCGAGGCGTACTCACACGGCTCTCGCAACACCAGATCAGGGCGCCACGCACCGCACACCTGCTCCATGGCGGGGAGCATGGCCGTCGTCGCCAACCGTCCGAAGAGCTCCCGGTTGCCCAGCAGCGATGCCTCGGCCACCGGCGCGGTGGGAAGGCGGTCTCGTATGGCAGCCACTTCCTCCTCGGCGGGCTCTGCGCCGGCGTGGAAGGAGAATCCGGTCTCTTCGACCATGGCCCGCAGCGCCGGCGGGCCCACCACCAGGGTCTCGTCGCCTCGCCGTTGGGCGGCGCCGAGAAAGGGCAGGAGCGGATGCAGATGCCCCGCGCCACCGAGCGAGCACGCCACCAGGACCCGCACGGGGGAATCAGTCCCTGGTGACCGCTGACGGCGGGGGAATGGTTCCCGCCCCCGAGCTCAGGCAGCCGGCCTTGGGCGTGGGGTCCACAGGAGTAGGGAGCGTCGGGGGATCGAGGAATGCCGGCTTCGTGCGGAGGTCCACCATGTCGAAAAGGCTGCTGGCGTTGGCGTCGCGTCGCGTCAGCGCCGGCAGGTTCCACTTCTCCTCGACCGTCTTGAGAATCGAGGTGTGGTCGTAGATCGTGTGCGACACGAAGTCCTTCTTGGCATAGGGACTGACCACGCCGGCCGGGACACGGAATCCGTAACGGTCGAAGCCACCGGGCGGATCACCGGGCTTCAATGCCGGTGGGACATCGTCGGGAGGTATCGCCGGCGGCGGCGGCACGTGGTCGTAGTAGCCACCGTGCTCGTCGTAGGTCCAGATCAGCATGGTGGAGGACCACTTGGGGCCCGATATGACGGCGTTGACCACCCCGCCCACGAACTGGTCGCCGAACTGAACGTCTTGGGGGTCCTCTTCGGACTGGGTGTCGTAGTCGGGCTCGACCAGACTGAACGAGGGAAGGGTTCCCGCCGCGGCGTCGGCGTAGAACTGCTCGATATGGGCCAGACCCGAGGACAGGCTGTGATCCTCGAGCAGCGGCAGGAACACGCCCAGGGTGGGAAGTGTCGAGTAGTAGTCCTTCCAGGTGATCCCGTATCTGTTGAGCTGCTGGAAGATCAATCCGTTGGGTGGCAGCGCCGACGGGAAGGTGTCGTCGATGAGCCCGAGTGAGGTGCCGGCGATGAGGAATCGCCGATTGGGGTCGGTCTGCGCCATGGCCGAGCAGAAGTAGCGATCGGCGATCGGGAACGTCTTGGCCATCCCGCACGTGAAGGGGAGGTCCGCGCTCGTGAAGTAGCCCATGGCCTCGGCCGTGGTGCTGGTCACGAATCCCTGGCACGTGCCGTTGTCATAGGCCTCGTGGGTGACTTTCCAGTCGTTGCCGACGCCTTTGGTCTGGCACTCGGTGGGCATGTGGAAGGCATGGACGAAATTGCCGTGACCGTCGGGGTTCTTGGCCGTCGGGCGGCCGTCGGAACCCAAGGTGAAACCGTCGCCGCGACCGATGAGCCCGAGGATGTTGTCGAAGGAATGGTTCTCCATCACCACGACCACGACGTGCTCGATCTTCGGGACTTGATCGGTCCCCACGGGTCGATCCGGATACGGCCTCGATCCGGGTTGCCGCAGCACCCGCCGGGCTGACGTGGTATTCGACGAAGCCGACCCCGAGGACGTTCCGCCTCCGCAGGCGCCCAGGACGATGGAAGCGCCGGCCAACCCGCCGCCGAGAAATTGTCGCCGGTTCAGATTCACCGCGGAGCCCCGTCTGTCGACGTCGTCATGACCGTGTGTGGCGCCGAGATTAGACGACGACCAGGGGAGGAGAGGCGTGCGGCCTGGTGTCGAGCTCAGGAGAACGACAGGGAACCCGCCACAATGGGGAGCTCGTTCAATCCGACCGAACATGTGACCGAGGATCGCCTCCAGCTGAGCGTGAACGACGAGCTCTTCCCCCCGTTGCCCCCGGTGAAATCACCGATCACGCTCGGCCGGGGTGAACCGGGCCCACCGAGCTTGAGCGTCTGATTCGTGTGCGACTTGCGTTGCACCCTGCCGAGCTTGACCCTCTGGGGTGCGAACGAGGTCAGGGGCGCGATCTTGGCCTTGTGGGTCTTCCAGCTCACGGTCAAGGTGCCGACCGATGTGTAGGAGCTCGTCCCCAACGTCGTGGCACAGCTCGTCCCGGTGTTGGCCACCAGTGCGCCCTTGAGTTGGCCGGTGATGGTGATGGGTGGGGGAAGCACGGGCGAGCTGCACCCATTCAGGGTGAGGGAGAGATGCACGGTCTCCAGCCCGCTGACGGTCCCGCGCGTTCGAAGATGGGGATCGAATCTCTCGAGCCCTGCCACCTGGGTGCAGACCACGGTCGCGTTGGCGACGGAGATGACCTTGGCGCTCGCCGACACCGGCTGGCTGGCGACCACAGCGCTGGCGCCAGCCAGGAGCAGCCCGAGAAAGACCGCGGCGCCCGGCTTTGGCGCGCTGATCCGCAACCGTGTTGGGGAAGCCAAGCTCATCGCGCCTCCGCTCAACCTCGCCCGGCCCGCATCGCAGGTCGACGATCAGACGCTAAGTGCGCGCCCTGGGGCTGTCAACGGCCAGACCGCCATCCCGATTCCCGTGCCACCGCGGTGGCGGCGTCGGTGCTGGGAGTGGGCACGCGCCTCTCCTCGTGGCCCGCGGTGCGCCGGGACTGCCTACCCCAGCGCCGCGTCGAGCAGGGCGGCGAATCGTGCGGGGTCGGTCACAGGGGGAAGGTGTCCACTGTCGAGGCGCACCACGTGCGGGCGGGTCAGACGGGTGACCATCTCCTCTTGGATCTCGACAGGGACGGGGCGATCGCGCTCATTGATCACGTACGTCACCGGGACGTGGGAGATCGTCGACCAGTGCACGGGTTGGAAGTAGTGGTGGACGGTATCGGGGACGCACCGCACGGGATCGACCATGAACGCGAGCGTGTCGTCATCGAGTGGATCGCCGCCATACGCGGTCCGAAAGGGCTCTGGGTCGGTCGGCGCTCCAGGGAGGGTGATCACCGTGCCATCCCGATGCGCTTGCTCGAGCGTGCGGACGAGACCGTCACGATGCTTGGGCCTCATGCAATCGATCCCGCAACCTCCCTCGGACGGCACCAGAGCGGCGCTGAGGACCACATGGGCCACCCGGTTTCCCAGTCCCGACACCACCCCCGGCACGACGAGCCCACCCGAGGAATGCGCCACCACGACGATAGATCCTGCGACCTGCGCGTCCTCGATGTCGTCGAGAACTGAATCCACCTCCTCAGAAACCGTCAGCGTGGCGAGATCGGCGGGCTTTCCCGCTCTTCCCGGGAGGTCGACGGCGAGCGCCGGCCCATCGAGATGCGGGACCAAGCGATCCCAGAAGCGGGACGTGGAGCCCCCTCCGTGCACGAGCACGAACGTCATGACGTGCGCACCGCGGCGGCGCATGTCCGGGCCAGAGTCACGACCGGGGACGTTACAACGCACGAATCCGGTGTAGCGTCGAGGCGGCTCAGTTCGAGCTGGAGCACCCCCGCTAACGGGGGGAAGATCGGCGGTCCATCATGGGACCCGACCAAGTAGGGCAGATCCTCAACTTCCCCACATCAACGCACCGCTCCGACGGTCATCCCCCGGTTCGACGCCCGTCGGACGGTGACGACCCCGTCACCGCCTCCCCTGGCCCGTTGGACGAGGTCGATCGCATCTTCGAAGGGCGCGTGCAAGGCCTGAGCCACGGTTCTGAACGACAGGCCCGCATCGACACCGAGAACATCCGACTCCGCCAGGAGTTCTCCGCATTGTGCGCATCCACGGTGCGACCGGCCATGGAATCGTTCCTCGAGCGCGTGCGCGTACACGGTGGGGGCGGGCTCATCGAGGAGCGCTCCGGTGTCGAGCACGCCGGCGTGTCGCCCCGCATACGACTGTGGATGTCGTTGTCAGGAGAGTTGATCGGCCGTCCCCGACGGGACCAGCACCCCTATCTGCAGCTCGACCTCGACGTCGAACGGCAAGAGGTGACGCTCGAGGCCGGCGACATGTGGAAGGGCCACGGGTCCTCGGGACCGGTCGGCGTGTGGATCGCGTCGGAGATCACCGGCGCCATGGTCACGCAGTCGCTTGTCGACGTCCTGAGACGAGCGGCTTCCTAAGCCCTTACGGTCGACGGTGGACCAACGCCGCTGTCCACTGCCTGAAACGGCCGCGGGAGGACCCGGCCGTCGCAGTGCCTTCGGCTGAGGTGCCTTCAGGTGGCACTCGCAGGGATGGGGTCAAGAAGGAACCGGGGGGTTGCATCGTGCCCTTGGCATCTTGCCACCAGCCCACCGGAGCTTGCGCGTAACTCACGACGACCACCGCGAGCTTGTCCGGGTCTCGTCGCCCAGGAGACGACTGCGGCACGGGGGGCACAGCCACCACCGGGGTGAGTCGCCAGGGCTGATGGAGGGGTGGCGAACGAAGTTGAGGCGGCAGCGTCCGCACTTTGTCACGGGGTCACCACTCTCATTCTCCTCGATCTCGACCTCGGCGAGCTGAGGAGCGACCGCGAGCAAAGGGGGGTGAAAAGAGGACACATCCATGACGCACTCCTTTGATGGTGCCTAGAAGAGGCGTCCGGCCTGCACGGGGCGACAACCGGAAACGGTCGTCCTGCCCAAACGAGGCGTCACTCCCAAGGGGGATGCTCCCAGGCTACTACGGCAGGGGCGTCGTCCCTGCGGTGGCGCACGCGACCATGGATGGAGGATTCCTGAGTCTCGCTGCTCCGGGAGAAGATCGTTGGACCACGGGAAGGCACCGTTTTCCCTCAGCTTTCCGCTGGTGGTGCGGGTAGGTCGACAGCCGGCCGTTGACCGCAAGGGCAGGGCACCCCCTAAAGTGGTATCGCTGACTGGGGCCGTCAGAACGAGTCCGGGGGGCACGCAACGGCGCTGAGATATCACGTGCGCGGGTCACGAACAGTACCGGGAAGGGTCAACGTCATGTCGGGTTGCCGGGCCGCTCGTGGAACAGAGCGTGAGCGTGAGTCCCGATAGGCGAGCACACCGGCGGCGTTCGGGTCTTCTCACGGGGAGGCTCGTACTCCCCCGCTGGGCCTATGCCAGCCCCGGCCGCGTCCGATTCCACGGTGTCGGCCGACAATGGCCCCCGTCTCCGGTCGCCGCCCCGGCGAGGCGACCGCTCTATCGCGTGTGGTGGTCGTGGGTGGCACTCGGCCTGGTCGCCGTCATCTTGGGCTCGGTCACGTTCTTCGCCACGTCCGGGGACTCCCCTGCATCCACACTGAAGAAGACTGGTCCCGCCACCGCGGTCTCGAGACCGGTCACGGTGCCCAAGGTCACCACGACGACGATTCGACACAAAGGACAGGTCACGTCCTCCCATTCGGGCAATGGTGTCGCCCATGGCGTTCCCCTGGGGGTCTACGCCGGGGAGGCCGATCCGGCCGGGGTCGCCGCCTTCGCCGCGGCCACCGGAACCCATCCGACCTACGCCACCGACTATCTCGACAAGGGGAGCGGATGGGCCGCGATGGACGGCGCCGCCAACATCAAGGCCTGGAGCTCCACTCCCTATCGCCTGGCAATCGGCGTCCCCATTCTTCCCGGGGTCGGAACCCTGGCACAGGGTGCCACCGGCGCCTACGACAAGTACTTCACCATGCTCGGGGAGAACCTGGTGAGCGACCATGAGGCCAACGCCATTCTGCGCCTGGGTTGGGAATTCAACGGCAACTGGTTCACCTGGTCCGTTGGGAACGCACACGACGCCGCCAATTTCGTCGCTTTCTGGCGCCAGATCGTCACCACGATGCGGGCCGTGCCCGGGGGGAAGTTCAAGTTTCTGTGGAACCCCAACGCACCCAGCCCCACCTCCTACTCCCCCGATCAGGCGTATCCCGGCAACGCCTATGTCGACTATGTGGGGACCGACGTCTATGACAACTTCTGGGGGACTCCCTTCACCCCTCCCGCCTCATGGGCCCATCAGTTGATTCAGCAATGGGGCCTGGGGTGGTTGGCCACCTTCGCGGCCGAGCACAACAAGCCCATCGCCATCCCCGAATGGTCCGACGAGTATCGAACCGACGGCCACGGCCTCGGGGACGACCCCACGTTTGTCGACAACATGGCCAACTGGTTCGTGAGCGCCGACGTGGCCTTCGCCAACGTGTGGAGCTACGACTCGTCCTCCACGTACCGGAACAACCTTCTCGACGGCACGTTCTCCAGAGCCCTGGCCATGTTCAAGCAGGACTTCGGCTGATCAGCCCTTACCAGAACAGGAGCGGGTTGATGTTGCCGTTGGCGCTCTGTGACGCGGCGCCGAGGAACGGCAATTGGTAGAGGTGCTCGATCGAACCCAGGATTCCGGCGGTGTTCACGGCTCCCGGTGACTGATGCGGGCTGGCTGCCAGGTACTTGGAGACGACGATCGTGGCCACGTGCCCACCGGTTCCACCGTTGATCCCTGAGGTGTCGCTCGTGAGCGCCTCGTCCCACGAGATGATGATCTGGCCACCCGACTTGTACCACGAGGTGGCCTGCACCGACGGGATGAAGCTCGACAGGAAGGACTCAGCGCCAGCCAGTTCATTCGCGGACGTGTCGGTGGGGACACCCGTATGGCCGTCATTGGTGAGGTTGGGCGTGTACCAGACGAAGTCCGGAGGCGATGAACCATTCAGGTCCGGAATGAGCGCCGAAGAGTTCTTGACCGTGATCGGTGCGCTCGGGAAGTACGGCCAAGGGTTGTGCCTCACCGCGTAGAGACCCGAGTCATTGCTTGGATCAGAGGGCAGGTTCTCCACGTACGAAGCGCGGCTGTAGCCCGCCGTCGCCAACTGGTCGGCCAGGGTCGGCACCGTCGGAAAGCTGTGCACGGAGGGCGCCCCATCGTCGGTCACACCCTCGTTGGAGCCCGAGACGATGTCGAGATAGTTCGGGAGACTGGGATGGCCGAGGGCGTAGGACTGCGTCGCCGACCCGTAGTTGTGAGCCAAGCTGTTGACGTAGGGCAGCGCGGCGTTGCCGATGACATTGGCGGCACCTTCGTTCTCCATCACGACGACCATGATCTTGGGCGGGACGGCGAAATGACAGCTGCTCAGGCCCAGGCAGGCCACCGCTCCGAGCACGCCCAGCGTGCCGATCGTCCTCCATGACCGCCCCAGAACCACCCGATGCCCCCCATCGAGGTCGGTCGCGCCAACAGGCGACCATTTTTCCCTGTCCCGCCTGGCACAAAATCCTTGCTCACAGGCCAGAGACGGTTCTGGTCAGTGGGCCAGGGTACCGGTGAAGGTCCAAGTGACCGTCAACATGGCCCCAACGCTCCGTCAACCTGGGCCCACTGTTCGCGCACCCCGGAACGCCGTCCTCCCTTCATGGCCTCCGCATACAACCGCTGAGTGTGATCATCTACGCGCTATTAGCGACCTCAGCCAGAACTCCCTCACATAGCGCTTGATGCCTTCGCTGTGGTCCGAAGTAAGCTGACATGGCTGTCGCCTGGGGGGGTGCAATGTACCGAATGCCGAGGAAAGCGGGGCGTGGAGTGGGGGCAAGCTCGGGTCCCGTACGGGCTTCACTCCTCAGGGCCTTCGTGTGGTCTTCGGCGAGCGCACTGGTGGTCGGTGGTCTGGCCGTGTCAGGCGGTCCTTCGGTCGTCGCCGCGTCGGGCACGGCCAGCGCCCCCCACGTCATGGTCGTCATGATGGAGAACAAGAACTTCTCCGAGGTCATCGGCCAATCCAACCAGCCCTTCACCAACAGCTTGGCTAACAACTACGGCTTGGCTACGCAGAGTTACGCGTGCTGCCACCCGTCGCTTCCCAACTACCTCGACATCGTGAGTGGACAGGCTCCCGCAAACTCGACCGACGACGCCGACCCGAGCGCCCACACGTACAGCTTCCCCACGCTCAACACCCAGCTTCATGCAGCGGGGATCAGCGAGAGGGCGTATGCCGAGAACCTGAACGGCAACGGGAGCGTCAGTTCGGGCAGCTATGCGGCCAAGCACTTTCCGTGGGTCTACTTCCCGGCGTCGACGATGCCCATTGCCAACTCGACATCGCTGGTGGGTGACCTCAACGGCTCCTCCCCGCCGAGCTTCGTCTGGTACACGCCGAACCTGACCAACGACGAGCACGACGGCAGCGTCCAGCAGGGCGACGCCTTCCTGAGGGGATTTATCCCGAGCGTCCAATCCACCGCTTGGTACCGACAGGGTGGTCAGGTGATCGTCACGTGGGACGAGGCCGACAGCGATAATTCGGGAGTCAACGGTGGTGACGGGGGCCACGTACCGACGATCGTCGTGAGCGCCGCCAACGCCGCACGGCCAGTCAAAGATTCCACACGGGTCGACACCTCCGGCATCCTCCGTTCGATCGAGGACCGCTACGGTCTGACCCATCTCGCCAACGCCGCCAACTCCGCCAATGGGACCATCGATGCCCTTCTCGCCACGTCATCGACGCCACCGACATCACGATCAATCACGAACGCGCCGCGCGCCACAGCAAATGCCGGGGCGCAGTTCTCGTTCCTGGTCACGACGACCGGGACACCGACACCCCGTCTAAAGAAGCACGGGCGGCTGCCCCGAGGGCTGCATTTCCACAACAACCACAACGGAACGGCGAAGATCTGGGGTACACCCAGTTCACGAGATTCCCGTGGTTCCTACTCGGTGACGATCATCGCCACCTACGGCAAGGGGAAGACGAAGCAGACCACGTCCCAGAACTTCACCTTGACCCTCTCCGGCTGACTCTCCATAGCGGGTGTGGTTATTTCACACCCAGACTGCTCTTGGCGGCGGCCTCGAAGACACGAAATGGGAGCAACCGTTTCGCGAGGATGCCGATGCGCTCGCCGGACTTTCCTACCGAGACCCGGCGCGGCGGCCGGCGGGCATCGAGGACTTTGTGGACCACGGCGGCCACATCGTCGGGAGCCACCCCGTTCGCCTCGTCGCGCTCCATCACCCCCACCGCTGTGTCGAGCGCCTTCTTGTACACGGCGTCCGCCTGCGACGCGGCTGCCATCTTCCGGTTGGCGGTGAAATCGGTCCGGACATTGCCGGGCTCGACGAGCGTGACGTCTATCCCGAACGGCGCCACCTCGTACGCGAGGGCTTCGCCCAATCCCTCGAGCGCGAACTTGCTGACGCTGTAGAAGGCCTGGAATGGAATGGCGACGACGCCGCCGATCGAGCTGATAAGGACGATGCGACCACCGCCCTGGGTGCGCATCGCCGGCAGGACGCCCTGCACGACCCGGGTCGCGCCCCACAGATTCGTCTCCACCTGGGCTTTGGCCTCGGCGACGGTTGTGTGTTCGAGGGCGCCTGCGACCCCCCACCCCGCCGATGCCACGACGGCGTCAATACGTCCATGTCCGGCCAGAACCTGGGCGACACCGGAGCGGACGGCATCGTCGCTGTCCACGTCCATGACGAGCCCCTGCCAGGGCCCCGAGGACGTCCCCCGCCTGCTGGCGCCGACGACGGTCCACCCTGCTTCATGGAGGCGATCGGCACAGGCGCGACCGATGCCGGCCGATGCTCCGGTGATCAACGCAACCTTGGCCATGACGTGTTCGGTCAACGAGAGCGTGCGTCGCCGCGCGGCGTCCGGCCGAACTGCCAACGCGCCCGCCTCGTGGGATGGGAGAGCACGGCGGCTCTGAACGCCTTCAGTTCCGTGACCTGGGTTCGGGCCCGCTCCGCTAGCTCATGCTCGCCGCCCTCCCACGAGATGTTGAAGGCATCGACACATCTGCTGATCGCCACGTCGAGGGCGGCGATCAGACTCTGGTGCGCGGTCTCGTCGAGCACGGGAAACTCCTACCGGTTGGATCTTCGTTCCAGGGCCCAAGGCCCCATCTGCGTTCGGGATCCGCTGCGCCGATTGTGCCCCACTGCGCCTCGCACCACCACCGCGCCTGGTTCCGGGTAGAACAAACCCGCACTGCGAAGGGAGTTCTGATGCCAGAGTCCAGCTCGCCGGTCGAGGTGGTCGACAACCCCGACAAGCACAGGTACGAGGCGCGGGTCGGGGGCGATCTGGCCGGATTCGTGACCTACCGCGCCCGACCAGGTGCGGTAACGCTGGTCCACACCGAGGTGGACCAGGCCTTCGAGGGGCACGGGGTGGGCGGGCAGCTCGCCGCCGCCACCCTGGCCGACATCGGGGGCCGGGGCCTCAAGGTCGAGCCGTTGTGTCCTTTCATCGCCCGCTACCTCCAACGCCATCCCGAGCTCTCCGGCCTGGTCGTGGGGTCGAAACCCTGAGGGAGAAAGCCGCTTGACCTGGTGAAATAGGGTCGGCCCCAACACGCCGCGACATCTGGGTGACTCAGGCGGAGCCCGGTACGTGCCGATACCCCATGGATGACCGGCACACGCCAGGAGCACCGGGGCGCGGTCGACGCCAGGGGCCCGAGCTGGCTCCGGTTGGGCGTCCTGCTCGCCGTCGGAGAGGTCATCGTTCTGGTGCTGGTCGTCCTGCACCCGGGAGGGGCGCTCGGCGCCAATCCGGCGCGCAACCACCTCGCCACGTCGGTCGGTCACACCGGCCACGATCCCGGCCGAAGCCAGGCCGGCACCTCGGCGCCGACAACCACGGTGCCCCTGAGCCCTCCCGCCACCGTGGCCCAGGCTCCCGCCCCACCGACGACCATCGCTTCCGGTACGCCGACGCCCACCATCGCGGCCCCCGTCGTCGACGCGCCGGGGATCCTCCCTGCCAACATCGTCCCCCAACCCGACTTCCTCCAGAGCTGCACCGGATCCCAGTACGACGACTCCTTGCCCTGCGTGGCCGCGACGTTGCAGGCGATCGCCAACGGTCGAAGCCACGAAGGCCTGCCCCCCATGGTGCTCCCGACCAACTGGAGCCAACTGTCGCCCGACCAGCAGATCTTCGTGGCCACGAACCTGGAGCGCACCTCTCGGGGGCTGGCGCCGCTGACGGCCATGGCCACGAGCCTCGATCAGGCCGCGCGGGCGGGCGCCGCCCAGAACATCGACCCCGGCCCTCCCCGTGGATTCCCGTTCTCCGAATGGGGATCGAACTGGGCGGGAGCGGTCGGGAGCCCTCTCGAAGCCATCTACTTCTGGATGTACGACGACGGCGCCGGCTCGGCCAACATCGACTGCACCCCTTCGGACCCGGCAGGGTGCTGGGGTCACCGGGAGAACATGCTCCTCAGGCTCCCGTGCCGGGAGTGCCTCATGGGGACGGGATGGGACGCCGGGGGGTACAAGGGCGACCCGAGCATCACCGAGCTGCTCGTGGAGACGTCGGGCAGCCCCGCCGTCGACTTCACGTGGCGCCAGGAGTCGGCCTACCTGCCCTGACCCAGGCGCGGGCCCTTTGGCCCTGTTGGCCGAATGTTGGCCGTCCATAGAGGGTCGGATGTGACGGGCGCGTCAAGATCGCCATCGTGACCGTCCTCGAGCTCTTGTACGGAGCTCCAAGGTCGCGGCCGCACGCGCACCATTTGGGTCAGACTCCCTGGTCAGAGGGACTGCGAACCTCGGGTACTGTGACGCTCGGGGGGCGGGCCGGCGGTGTGCACGGCGGCTGTGGATGGGACCTTGGGCCATCGGGCCGAAGTCCGGGAACCCCGTGATGGGAGTGGGCATGAAGTTGCGCAAAGAGCCCGATGGCGTCGACCCCGTGTCCGGGACCGGAACAGCCGCCAAAACCGACGCTCTGCCTCGAACGAGCCCTGCCGGAGCCCCGCGGAGCCAGCTGGGCGAGCTCCTCGTCTCCGCCCAGCTCATCAGCCATGCCCAGCTGGCAGAGGCCCTGATCCAACAATCGGGATCGGGCAAACGGATCGGGGCCACCCTGGTGGAACTGGGTGCCATCGGCGAACGGGACCTGGCCAAGGCGCTCTCCACCCAGCTCCATGTCCCGATGGTCGACCTGTCGCAGCAAACCCCCGCTCCCGATGCCATCGAAGTCCTGCCCGAGAGCGTGGCCCGGGCCCATCTGGCAGTCCCGATCGTGGTCGACGAGAACGGGATCACCATCGCCGTGTCCGATCCCACGCCCGAGCTGGCCAAGATCCTGGCCAACGCCTGCGGCCAGATCGTCAGGCTGGTCATCGCCCCGACGTCGGACGTGCAGCGGGCCATCGACTCGGCCTACCGGGCCCTGGGCAATATCCGGGAGCACGTCCGAGCCTTCCAGGAGTCGAGCGACAGCCCCCAACGACTGGCCGACGCGGCGGTGCAGACGGTCAACGCCGGGGATGCCCCGGTGGTCCAGGTCGTCAACCTGCTCATCACCCAGGCGATGCGCGACCGGGCGTCGGACATTCACATTGAGCCTCAGGGTCACCAGCTCAGGGTCAGGTTCCGCATCGACGGGGCACTGCACGACGCGGTCGAGCTCCCCAGCAGCATGGCGCCGGCACTCGTCAGCCGCCTCAAGATCATGGCCGAGATGAACATCGTCGAGCGCCGACGCCCGCAAGACGGCCAGATCACGATGTCTGTCGACGGCCGGGAGATCGACATCCGGGTATCGACGGTGGCAACCATCTGGGGCGAGAGCTGCGTCCTCCGGGTCCTCGACAAGAGCCGGTCCGTGTTCCGCATGGCCGACCTGGGCATGCCCACCGACACCCACGAGGTCTTCACCCGGCTCATCCGGGCCCCGTTCGGGATGGTGCTGTGTGCCGGCCCCACGGGGAGCGGCAAGACCACGACCTTGTACGCAGCGCTGACCGAGATCGACGATCCCAGCCGCAACATCATGACCATCGAGGACCCCGTCGAGTACGTGTTCCCCTCGATCAACCAGATCCAGACCAACGAACAGGCGGGCATCAGCTTCGCCAACGGTCTGCGGTCGATCCTTCGCCAAGACCCCGACGTGATCCTGGTGGGAGAGATCCGCGACGTGGAGACGGCCCGCATCGCGGTGCAGTCGGCGCTCACCGGGCACCTCGTGCTGTCGTCGTTGCACGCCACCGACTCCGCCGCGGCACTGCACCGCTTCTTGGACATGGGCATCGAGTCCTTCCTCGTCGCATCCTCTGTCCTGGCCGTGGTGAGCCAGCGGCTGGTGCGGAGGATGTGCCAAACGTGCAAGGCGCCGTACGATCCCAAAGACGAAGAGCTCGCCTTCTACCAGGAGAGCGGCGGCCTCCCCAAGGCACAATTCTTCCAGGGCGAAGGCTGCAACTTCTGCGCGGGAACCGGCTATCGCGATCGGATCGGCGTGTTCGAGCTCATGCGCATCACCCCTGAGATCAAGCGGCTCATCGTGGGTTGGGCGACGCAAGAGGAGTTGCAGCGGATGGCCGCCTCCCAGGGCATGCGGACGCTGCGCGACGAAGCCATCCGCCTGATCGCCGACGACGTGACGACGATCTCCGAGGTCGTCCGTTCGATCTACACGGCCTGAGGGGCGAGACGCATGGCAAAGTTCAAGTTCAGAGCGATCACCCCCGAGGGTGCAACGGTTTCTGGAATCGAGAACGCCGTCACCGCCAGCATGGCTCGCCGGGCCCTGATCGAGCGCAACCTGGCCCCGGTCGACGTCACCGAGAAGAAGGGCATCCTGCAGTTCGAGATCACCCGCGAACGGGTGCCGCGCCGGGAGCTGATGCACTTCTCCAGACAGCTGGCCGTCTTCATGAAGGCCGGCATTCCCGTGCTCGAAGCGCTGGAAGTGCTGTCGGAAGAGGTCGGGAGCAAAAGCTTCCAGCGGATCCTGGCCGAGATGTCCGAAGCTTTGCGCTCGGGTGAAACCTTCGCCAGCGCGGCGGACGCCCACCCCGAGGCCTTTCCCCCGTATTACCTCGGCATCCTGCGCTCCGCGGAGCTCACCGGCAACCTCGACACGGTGCTGGACCAACTGGCGGACTACATCGAACGTGACACCGAGGCTCGCCGCAAGATCACCTCCGCTTTGATCTACCCGGCGATCGTCCTGGTGCTGTCGATCGTGGCCATCGTCGTGATCACATCATTCGTCCTGCCCCGGTTCAAGACGTTCTTCACCTCGCTGCACGCCAAGCTGCCCCTCCCCACCCGCATCTTGATCTCGATCGCGGACTTCTTCGTCTCGGACTGGTTCGTCTTCGCCGGCATCGTGCTCCTGGTCGTCCTGGCCGTGATCCTCAGCACCTCCACGCGACGAGGACGAGAGATCAGGGATGTGTTGGTCCTGCGTGTCCCGGTGCTCGGCGATGTCATCCAAACCGCGATCTTGGAGCGGTTCTGCCGGATCCTGTGCTCGATGGTGGGAGCGGGCGTCCCGCTTCCCGAGGCTCTCCAGGTGACCGGCAACGCCACCACCAAC
>Ga0208849_1001232_pt1 | contig 18862 bp, 17 predicted proteins | sample NGESurdeep072012_10_FD_184470 | JGI IMG/M metagenome (GOLD analysis project Ga0208849, IMG submission 184470) | Arctic peat soil microbial communities from Barrow, Alaska - NGEE Surface sample 53-3 deep-072012 (SPAdes) | ecosystem: Environmental > Terrestrial > Soil > Wetlands > Peat ... | reverse complement strand
GGCCATCGTCGAGACGCAATTCGATCTCATGACCGGCCTGCACACCCGTGACGGGCTGGAACAGATGTACGGGCGCCTTTCGGTTGATGCGGAAGCCCCGATCTGCAGTGTCATCTATGTGGACGTCGATCACATGCACGTGGTCAATGAACTGCATGGCTTCGAACTGGGTAACGAACTGATCGTGCGCATCGCCGATCTCATGGCCGCGCCCCTGTTGCCGGCCGGAGCCCTGGCCGCGCGCATTGCCGGTGATCGCTTCGCCATTATCCTGGCCGACACCGACACGCACGCGGCCGCGAAAATCGCGACGCAATTGCAGGCCGCCGCCGCCGCCCTGACCATCGGCCCGGCCCAGGAAGCCGTCGACGTCTCGGTCAGCTGCGGCGTCGCTGCCCTGGTCAGCATGCCGCAGGGACTGGCGCGCGCGCTGGCGGCAGCGGAACTGGCCTGCAAAAGCGCCAAGAAACATGGCCGCAACCGCGTCGAACTCTACGCCTGCGAAGACAACAGCATGATGCGCCGGCACGACGACGTGGTGGCCGTCGGACAGCTGCGCTCTGCCTTCAAAACCGACCGGCTGCTGCTGTATGCCCAGCGAATCGTGCCGCTGCAGGACACCAGTCTGCCCTCCAGCTTCGAGATTCTGTTGCGGTTGCGGGGCCCTAAGGGCGACATCATCGCCCCCGGATCGCTCATCAACGCCGCGCAGCGCTACCAGCTGCTGCCCAGCGTGGATCGCTGGGTGGCGGAGCGCGCCCTGCAGACCCTGAGCCCCTACCGCAACATGCTCAAGAGCCGCGGCATCTCGGTGTCGATCAATGTGTCGGGACAATCGATCGGCGATGAGGCGTTTATTCGACGCTTCACCGATCAGCTCAAGGCGGCCGCCCTCCCCTATGGCTGCATAACGGTGGAAATCACTGAACAGGCCGCGGTCACCAACCTGGCGCGCGCCAACGACATGATTCGCCAGCTCAAGGCCATGGGCTGCCGGCTGGCGCTGGATGACTTCGGCACCGGTTCGAATTCGCTGACCAATCTGAAAAGCCTGGATATCGCACGCGTGAAGATCGACGGCAGCTTCGTGCGCGACATCATCACCGATCAGCGCTCGCAGGTCACCGTGCGTGCCATCGTGGAATTGGCCAAAGGCTTCGGTATCGACACGGTGGCTGAGTTCGTCGAGAACAATGCCATCGCCGATGCGGTACGCAAATTGGGGGTCGACTATGCTCAGGGCTACGCCTTCGGTAAGCCCGAGCCGCTGAAGGAAATCCTGGAGAGCCTGAACCGCGAGGAATCGCAGCGGCTGCACAAGCTGTTTCTGGAACTGTGATCGGGCAGCGGCCCGCTCAGTTGTCGAACGGATGTCGCAGCACGATGGTCTGATCGCGATCCGGACCGGTCGAGATCAGATCGATCGGCACCTCGACCAGCGCCTGGATACGCTCGAGGTAGCGCTGCGCGTTGAGCGGCAGTGCGCCGAGTTCGCGCACTCCGACCGTGCTGTCCTGCCAGCCCGGCATCTCTTCGTACACCGGCTCGACGTCGGCATAAGCGTCGGCGAATAACGGCGGCCCGGGCAGACGTTCCCCGCGCATCTGGTAACCGATGCAGATGCGAATGGTCTCCAGCCCGTCCAGTACGTCGAGCTTGGTCATGCACAGGCCCGACACGCTCGAGTGCAAGATCGAGCGGCGCAGCGCCACCGCATCAAACCAGCCGCACCGCCGGCGCCGGCCGGTAACCGAGCCGAATTCATGCCCCACGCGCGACAGGTGCTCGCCGTCGTCGTCGAACAGCTCGGTGGGAAATGGCCCGGCGCCCACGCGGGTGGTGTAGGCCTTCACGATGCCCAGCACATGATCGAAGGCGCACGGCCCGATGCCGGTACCGGTGGCCGCGCCGCCGGCGGTGGTATTCGAGGAGGTGACGAACGGATAGGTACCGACGTCGACGTCCAGCATCGCTCCCTGCGCGCCTTCGAACATCACATTCGCGCCGCGTGCGCGCAATTGAGCCAGCGCCCCGGTGACGTCGACCAGCAGCGGCCGCAGCCGCTCCGAGAATTCCAACTGCTCATCAAGCGTGCGCTGGAAATCCACCGGCGGCTGGGCGAAGTAACGCTGCAGCACGAAGTTGTGGAAATCGAGCACCTCGCCCAGCTTGGCGGCGAACCGGTCGCGCTGGAACAGATCGGCTACGCGCACCGCGCGACGCGCCACCTTGTCTTCGTAGGCCGGGCCGATGCCCCGCCCGGTGGTACCGATGGCATTGAGCCCGCGCTGCGCCTCGCGGGCGCGATCCAGCGCCACGTGCGAGGGCAGTATCAGCGGACAGGCCGGCGAGATGCGCAGGCGGTCGAACACCGGCACGCCCTGGGCGCGCAGCATCTCGGACTCGCGAAACAGCGCCTCGAGCGACAGCACCACGCCGTTGCCGATCAGGCATTGCACGCCGTCACGCAATATGCCGGAGGGAATCAGCGACAAAATGGTCTTGTGTCCACCAATGACCAGGGTATGACCGGCATTGTGGCCGCCCTGGAAGCGCGCCACTGCGGCGGCGCGTTCGGTCAGCAGATCGACAACCTTGCCCTTGCCCTCATCGCCCCACTGCATGCCGATGACGATGACGAAACGGCCCATCAGGAGCGCACCAGGAACAGGATCGCGAGTCCGACTGCCATGCTGAACAGGCCGCCCAGGCGCAGCTCGCGCTCCTCCATGCCTGCGAGTTTGGCCAGCAATCGCTTCATACCCTGCGGGTTGATGAAGGGCATGACGCCCTCGATGATGCAGACGATCGCCAGCGCGGCAAAAAAATCAGTCCAGTCGAGCCCCACGGTCCACCTTATAAGAGCAGCTAGCGCCCGCTGGCGCTGTGCAGATATTTGAAGAACTCACCTTCCGGTGCGATCACAAGGATGTCCCCGTCGCGGCCCAGGGAGTTCTTGTAGGCCTGCAAGCTGCGATAGAAAGCGGCAAATTCGGCATTGGCGCCGTAAGCCCTGGCGTAGGCGCCCGCGGCCGCCGCGTCGGCCTCGCCGCGCACGCGCTGCGCCTCGCGGGTGGCGTCGGCAAGAATCTGTGCGCGCGTGTGCTCAGCGTCGGCGCGGATCTTGTCGGCTTCGGTGGTGCTCTGCGTGCGCAACTGCAGCGCCTGAGCCGTCAGGCTTTGCTGCATGCGCTGGTACACCGAGTTCGCGAGCTCATCGGGCAGATCGACGCGTTGCAACCGCGCATCCACCAGCTCGACGCCGAGCCGCGCCGAGGGCGCGCGCAAGTCCCCGGTGTGCAGCGTATCGTCGGTCAGTTTGGTGCCGGTAATGACCGCCGCCAGCGGCTCGGCCGCGACCGCCGCCTTGACGCGCTCTCGCACCATGTCGGCCAGGCGCGCCGCGGCAGCATCCTCATCGCCGCCGGTAGCCTGAAAATAGCGCGCGGGATCCACCAGCCGCCATTTCAAATAGAAGTCGATGGTCAATGCCTTCTGGTCCTGCGACAGAAACGCCTCGCCCTGATAAGTGCGCGTCATCAGCCGGCGATCGAACTTGTGCACTTCGTCGAACGGCGACTTCAGATGCGCGCCAGGCGCGTACTCGCCCGGCTGAACCTGGCCGAAGCGTGTAACCAGCGCGGCCTCGCCCTCATTCACCGCGAATACCGAGCGCCACAGCAATACCGCCACCAGCAGCACCGCAAGCGCACCAAAGATACGCTGGTACATCAGCGCTCCGGCCGCTCGCGGCTGTCGTCGCTGTCGGCCGCCGGGGCGGCGGGTGTGCTGCCGGCGGCTGCCGGCGCAGGCGCAGGCGCAGGCGCTGCCGCCGGAGCAACCGCCTGGGGCGTTGCAGTGGCCGCGGGCGCGGCCGGGGGCGTACTGCTGCGCACCGCCCCTACCAGCTTGTCGAGCGGCAGGTAAATCATGTTACCGCTGCCGCTCTTGGTGTCGATGATGATCTTGTGTGCGTGCGACAGGATGCCTTCCATGGTGTCGATGTACATGCGGCTGCGGGTCACCTCCGGAGCGCGCGCATACGCTTGCGCCAGCAGCGTGAAGCGCTGCGCATCGCCTTCGGCGACCGCTCGCGTCTGTGCCGCGTAGCTCTCGGCATCGGACAGCTGACGTTGCGCGGCGCTCTGCGCCTTGGGTACGATGTCGCTGCTGTAGCTGTGCGCCTGGGCCACGGCGCGCTGGCGATCCTCACTGGCTTTCACCACATCGCGCTGCGCGGCCAGCACCGCGTCGGGCAGACGCACATCGGCGAGATTCACTGCCGACACGCTGACACCAGCGCCATAGCCATCGAGGGCCTTCTGGACGCGGGTGCGCGCATCGACGGCAACGCGCGCGCGCGCATCGCCGTCGAGCAGTCCCGCGAGAGTACTGCCGCCCACCAGTTCACGCATCACGGTCTCGCTGACCTGGCGCAGACTCGCCTCGGGGTCGCGCACCTGAAACAGATAGCGCAGCGGGTCGGCGATGCGGTACTGCACCGTCCAGCTCACATCGACCAGGCTCTGGTCGCTGGTGAGCATCAGCGCCTTGGAATCCTGCGACTCAATGGTCACGACATCGAGCTTGGTGAGGCTCTCGATGGGCCAGGGCCAATGCCAGCCGTGTCCGGGCTGCTCGGTGGAGACATATCGGCCAAAGCGCTGGATCACGCCACGCTCACCGGGAGCGACCTGGTAGTAGCCGCTGACCAGCCATACCGCCGCGATCAGCACCAGCAGCGATAGCGCCGCGGCGCCGCGGCTACTGCCCGGGCGCCAGAGGCGCTGCACCTGGCGCTGCAGCCGACGCAGCAGGTCATCGAGCGATGCATTCGCCGGCGCGCCGCGCGGCGGCGGTGGCCGTTTCTTGTCTTCGCCGGGTTGATTCCATGCCATATCAAAGGGCCGTCTGCGTCGCTGCGTCTGCGCTCAGTATCGCGCCAACAGCGCCTCGGTCGCTGGCTCCGAGTCCAGGTACGGCTCGAGAGAGGCACTAGCGGTGGCGCCCGGCAACGGCTGAGCTTCCAGCAATCGTACTCCAGGCAGCGCGGCCCAGGTGAGCAGCTGCGCTGCCGGCAGATCCACCAGCAGTTCCTGGGCACCATCCTCGAGCGAACGCTCCTCACGCACCACGCCGCCGGCGTACAGGCGAGCACGCAGCGCGCCGGCCCCGGGTGGCAAGTGCAGCCACAGGCGCTGCACCTGAAGCTCCAGACGTTCGGCAATCGCATCGCGCAGCAGCGCAAGCCCGCTGCCCGCGGCCGCGCCGATCCACACCGCGGCGGCGCGCTGCTGCGCATCGCGCTCGAGCTGCGCCTCGACACCGATGCGGTCGATCTTGTTATAGACGCGCAATTGCGGGATCTCGCCCGCACCGATCTCGCGCAGCACTTTGTCGACCTGCTCGATATGCTCATCGCGACGCGCGTCGCTGGCATCGACCACGTGCAGCAGCAGGTGCGCGCTGCGTGCCTCCTGCAGCGTCGACTGAAAGGCCGCGATCAGTTCATGCGGCAGCTCGCGAATGAAGCCGACGGTGTCGGCCAGCACCACCGCCGCACCGCCGGGCAATCGCAGCCGCCGCACCGTCGGATCGAGCGTCGCAAACAGCTTGTCGGCGATGTAGACCTCGCTGCCGGTCAAGGCGCGGAACAGCGTCGATTTGCCGGCGTTGGTGTAGCCCACCAGCGCCACCGCCGGAATCGGAATCCCGGCCCGCGCGCTGCGGCCGGTATCGCGCTGCTGCTTGAGGCGCTGCAGGCGGCGCGTAAGCGAACGCACCCGGGCGGCCAGCAGCCGCCGGTCTGTCTCCAGCTGCGTCTCGCCCGGACCGCGCATGCCGATGCCGCCCTTCTGGCGCTCCAGGTGGGTCCAGCCGCGCACCAGCCGGCTGGCCATGTGCCGCAGCTGCGCCAGTTCCACCTCGAGCTTGCCTTCGAAACTGCGCGCGCGCTGCGCGAAGATGTCGAGAATCAGGGCGTTGCGGTCCAACACGCGCAAACCGCTCAAGTGCTCGAGATTGCGTTGCTGGCTGGGCGAGAGCGGGTGATCGACCAGGATCAATTCAGCCTGATGTTCGCGTCCGGCACTGGCGATTTCCTCCGCCTTGCCGCTGCCGACGAAGTAGCGCGAATCCGGCCGCTCGCGTCGGCCGGTAATTGTGACCACCGGCTGCGCGCCGGCCGAGCGCGCCAGCTGTTCAAATTCCTCGAGATCCTCGGGATTGACGGCGCTGCCTAGCCCGAGTCGCACGAGCACAGCGCGCTCAGTGGCGCGCGCGCGCTCGATCATGCCTTCGGTCCGCTGGCCCGCATCACTCCGCCGCAGTCTCCGCCGTTGCACCCTCTTCGACGGCCAGGCGCACCGCTCGCGCCGGCACCACGGTGGAGATCGCGTGCTTGTAGACCATCTGGCTAACGGTGTTCTTTAGCAACACCACGAATTGATCGAAGGAATCAATCTGGCCCTGCAACTTTATGCCGTTAACGAGATAGATAGAGACTGGAACGTGCTCCTTACGTAGCGCGTTCAGAAAGGGATCTTGTAAAGATTGGCCCTTGGCCATAGGTTTCTCCTTATTTTTCAACCGGCTCTGCTTTTAAATTACAGCTGCGCGAAACCGAGCGGGGAGACGGCTACGTCAGCACAACCCGGGGGGATGCACACACTACGAGCGATTCTAACACCGCGAGCTGCAGCGGTCAGCGCCTCAGGACGCAGAAATCTGCGCTGCCAGAGCCTCCAAAGCTGCGATCGATGTGTCGCCAAGCAGCGTCAACTCGCGATCGCGACGCATCCAGGTGAGTTGGCGCTTGGCCAGTTGCGCAGTAGCGACGACCGCTGCCGCTGCCGCCGACTCGATACTCACTTCGCCGGCACAGTGCGGCCACAATTGCCGGTAGCCGACCGCGCGCATGGAGGCATGGCGCGGCGTGAGATCGCCGCGCTCGTACAGCGCGCGCACTTCAGCGACCAGACCCGCGCGCAGCATGGCGTCGAAGCGCTCCTGCAGACGCTGGCGTAACCGCTCGCGCGAGCTGGGCCACAGCGCATAACGCAGCCAGCGGTACGGTTCGCGCCCGAGCGGTGCGCGGGCCTGCCATTGTGAGATCGGCACGCCCGTGAGCCGGTAGACTTCCAGTGCGCGCTGCAGCCGCTGCGTGTCCTGGGGCGCGATGCGCGCCGCCGCCTCGGCGTCCACCCGGGCCAATTGCGCGTGTACCGCCGCCCAGCCCTGGGCGGCAGCCAGCGCATCGATCTGCTGGCGAATCCCGGGCGATGCGTCCGGCAGCGGCGCCAGACCATGACGCAGCGCATGCAGGTACAGCATGGTGCCGCCGACCAGCAGCGGCAGCGCCCCGCGCGCGTGAATGCCGGCAATGGCAGCGCGGGCGTCGCGCACAAAATCGCCCGCCGAATAGCTCTGCGACGGATCGCGGATGTCGAGCAGATGATGCGGCACGCGCGCGCGTATTGCGCGCTCGGGCTTGGCGGTGCCGATATCCATGCCGCGGTAAACCTGGGCCGAATCGACGCTCACGATTTCCACCGGCAGCCGCACCGCCAGCAATTGCACCAGCTGCAATGCGCACTGGCTCTTGCCGCTGCCCGTGGGCCCGGTCAGCACCACCAGCAGCGGCGCGGCCGCTGCCGCGGCCATCAGCGCCCCCGCAGGAACAGCTGGTCGATCTCGCGCAACGACAGCCGCATCCAGGTCGGCCTGCCGTGGTTGCACTGGCTCGCACGATCGGTCTGCTCCATCTGCCGCAACAAGGCGTCCATCTCGGCCAGACTCAGCGAGCGCTGGCCACGAATCGCGGTCCGGCAGGCGATGCTGCCGAGGATGCGATGGGCGGCGCCGTCAAGATGCGGTGCGCCCTCACCGCCGGCGAGTTCGCGCGCGATCTGCGCCAGCACGCTGCCGGCGTCCTCGCGGGCGAGCAGCACCGGCACGCGCCGCACCACCAGACTCTCAGGCCCAAAGCGCTCCAGTTCGAAGCCCAACCGCTCCAGGTCGGCGTGCTCGGCCAGCAGGGCCTCGATCTCATGTTCCGCCGCCAGCACGTGCAGCGGCTCGAGCAGCAGCTGCGCGGCTGGCGTCTGCGAATCGTATTGGGACTTCAGCTGCTCATACAGCACGCGCTCGTGCGCCGCGTGCGTGTCGATCACAATCAGGCCGTCGCGGTTCTGCGCCAGGATGTACAGCCCGTGCAGTTGCGCAATCGGCACGCCGAGCGGCTGCGATTCACTCTCGGGCTCCGCAATGCTGCTGCGGACGTGGGCGCGCACGCCGGTGTCCACCGCGTACTCGAACCCGAACGCGCGCGTCGAGGGCGCGACGCTCGGCGCCGCACCGCTGTCGATGCGGGTGGCGCCCGGCGAGCTGGTCGCCGGTCTGGTGTTCGCCAGCGCGGCTTCGACGCTGCGAAACACGCCGTCATGTACCGCGCGGCTGTCGCGAAAGCGCAGCTCCAGCTTGGTCGGATGCGCATTCACATCGACCTGGCGCGGATCGAGCGACAGGTACAGCACGTAGCTGGGATGACGGCCATGGTAGAGGACATCGCGAAAGCCCAGCCGCACGGCATTGCCGAGTACGCGATCGCGCACCGCGCGTCCATTGACGAACCAGAACTGCAGATCCGCCTGCGCGCGCGCGGCGGTCGGCAGTCCGAGCCAACCTGAGAGGGTGCCGGGACCGGCAGCCTGGTCGATGCGCAGCGCGCGGCCGCGAAAGTCGGCGCCCACGATGCGATCCAGGCGCTGCTCGATGCTGTCGATCTGGTCCGCGGCCGGCAGGTTGAGGATCTCGCGGCCGTTATGGCGCAGGCGCACGGCCACCGAATTGGCTCCCAGCGCCAGCCGCTCGACCTGCCGCAGTATGTGACCGAATTCAGTGCCCGGAGTGCGCACGAACTTGCGGCGCGCCGGCACGTTGAAGAACAGATCGCGCACCTCGATGCTGGTGCCGGCCGGATGCGCCGCGGGCTTGAGCGGCGAGGCGACGCCGCCTTCGACGCCGAGCTCCCAGGCTTGCTCACTGTCGGCGCGCCGCGAGACCACACGCACACGCGCCACCGATGCGATCGAGGGCAGCGCCTCGCCGCGAAAACCGAAACTGGCGATGCCCTCCAGGTCCTCAAGCGTAGCGATTTTGCTGGTGGCATGGCGCTCCAGTGCCAGCGGCAGCTCCTGCGGGCTCAGACCGCAGCCGTCATCGCGCACACGGATAAGGCCCAGGCCCGCGCGTTCGACGTCGATATCGATGCGACGCGCGCCGGCATCGAGCGCATTTTCAAACAGTTCCTTGACCACCGAGGCCGGGCGTTCGATGACCTCGCCGGCAGCGATTTGATCAATCAGATTCGGAGGAAGGACCCGGATCGGCATGCCGGCCCCGCGACTGCAAAGTGCGGCAGTGTACACGCACGCGGGTCAGGAACGGCTGCGCGCAAGCGTCTCCGCGGCGGTGCTGTCGGGCGCGCGCACGTGCGCGAACAGGCTGCCTTCAGGCGGGAACTTGCGGAAGTAGCCGCCGATGCCGCTGAAGATGGCATCGGCCAGACGCTGCTGCTGCGAGGGGGTGCGCAGCAGGCGCTCCTCCGCAGGATTGGAGATGTAGGCCGTCTCCACCAGCATCGACGGGATGAATGGCGACTTGAGTACCACGAATGCCGCCTGCTGCACCTCGTGCTTGCGCACTGCCCCAAAGCCGTCCAGCGCATTCAATACGCGGTCGGCTGCCTCGGAACTGGCGCCGATGTTCGCGCTCTGCGACAGATTCAGCAGCACTGAGCGCAATTCGGGTTTCTGATCCCGCAACGACAGGCCGCCCTTGAGATCGGCGGCGTTCTGTTCATCGGCGAGGATCTTCGCCGCCTGACTCGACGCTCCGCGTTCCGACAGGATATAGACCGACGCGCCCGATACCTCGCGGTCCCGGATGGCATCGGCATGAATGGACACAAACATGTCCGCATGCGCCGCCTGCGCCCGCGTGCGGCGTTCGACCAGATCGACGAAGTAGTCGCCATCGCGAGTCAGCACCGCGCGCATGCCGGGTTCGCGATTGATGCGCGCCGCCAGCGCCCGCGCGATGGCGAGCGTGACATCCTTCTCATGCGTACCGCTCTGACCGGTGGCACCCGGATCATCGCCGCCGTGACCGGCATCCACAGCGATGACCACGGCACGGTCGGCCCCGCTGGGTGCATGCGCGGCGTGAACAGTAAGTTGAGGAACCTGGCCGGCATCCGACCGCGACGGCGATGCGCCCGCCTGCAGCGCGATGCGCAGCTGCCAGTGGGCGCCCGGCAGCACCTGCTGCTGCAATTGCGTGGGGGAACTCAGATCGAGCACCAGCCGCAGACCCTGCTGGCCGTTTCGGCCCGAGCGCATCGCCGTGACCACGCTTCCGGCCGGCGGCGCGGGCAATGGGGCGAGACGGTGCGTGCCGGGCAGATCGATGACCACGCGTTCCGGAGCGTGCAGGCGAAATACGTGCGGGGCCACCCGGCCCGAGAGCGACAGCGTCACCACCGTGGCGCCGGAACTGGACTGCAGCGTGATGTGTTGCAGTTGAACCGAGACGCTCTCACTGCGGGTGCCGGCCCACGCCGCGCCGCTCATCAGCAGCGCGCACAGCAGCGCCAGCGGCGCTCGCATTCCCCTCCCCGGCTCCATTCGCTCACCATTCCTCTCTTATAGCGCCGGGAATGTAAGACGATTAGAACAGTATTTCAAGCTTTATTAGCCAGATACGTCACTAAGCTCATCTCAGGTATGGCTTGGCAGTTCGCGTTCAACCTGTGCGCGCCAGTCCCGCCCGGCGTCCGTCAGCGCCTCGAGAATGCCGACGCGGCCCTCGCCGGCGGCAGTCAGACTCAGGGTCAGATCGGGTACCGGCAAACCACTGCGCACGTGTTCCGGCCACTCGACCAGCCACAGCGTGCGGGCGGTGAAATAGTCGCGTAACCCCAGTTGCTCCAGTTCCCGCGGCTCACTCAGGCGATAGCAATCGATGTGTACGGCCAGACCGGCGCGGACGCCATAGGTTTCGATCAGAGCGTAACTGGGGCTGCGCGCCGCCTCATCGACCCCCAGCCTTGCAAGCATCGCGGCCGCGAGCGTGGTCTTCCCTGCCCCGAGTTCGCCGGACAGAAATAGCAGCCGCGGGCCGGCCTGCTCCCACGGACAGGTGTCAGCCAGGGCCGCACCGAGCCGGGCCGTGTCGGCTGCGGTGTGTAACAGCCAGGTGTTGCTCAACGACTGACCCAGCGACTCATTGCCTCGGCCAGTTCCAGCGCCAGAATGCCGCGGCTGCGATCGCGCGCCAGTTCCTCGCCGCCGAGCGCGTGCGCCAGCACGGCGGCACGGGCCGCGTGCCAGGGATCCCGGCACTGCGCCAGGATGCCGGCGATCGCCCCGGTCAGGACATCCCCCATGCCAGGCGCCGCCATCGCCGGGTTGCCGCGTTCGCAAATGCCGGGGATCTGGCCGTCGGCGCCGATCAAGGTACCGGCGCCCTTGAGCACGATCACCGATCCGGGGTGCCGCGCCTGCAGCGCGCCCAGGGCAGCCATGCGGTCGGATTGCACTGCCGCCGCAGTACTGCCCAGCAGCCGCGCGGCCTCGCCCGGGTGTGGGGTAAGTACCGAGCCTGCGGGGGCCGCACGCCCGGCGCGTGCCAGCAGATTCAGGGCATCGGCATCGATGACCAGCGGCTTGCCCGAACACAGCACGCGCTCGAGCATGTCCTGGGCCCACGCATCCTGACCAAGTCCGGGGCCGATAGCCGCCACGTCCGCCGTTTTCAACAGCGGCTCGAGTTCAGCGGCGGTGTTCACGGCGTGCACGATCAGCTCGGGCCGGCCGGCCACGATGGCGATCGGGTTCTGCGGGGCGGTGGCAACCGTCACCAGGCCAGCGCCCACCCGCAGACAGCTCTCGCCGGCCAGGCGCATGGCGCCAGGCATACCCGGTCCACCCCCCACAATCAGCGCCCGTCCGAAATCGCCTTTATTGGCATCTCGCCGGCGCGGCGGCAGCGCCCGGGTGATGTCACTCTCGCTGATGCGTTCGAGCAGCGGGCGAAAACGGATCTCGTCCGGTGGCGAGATTTCCAGATCGTCGAACAACAGCCGGCCCACGTGGTCGGGCCCCGCTCCGAGGAATAGACCGGCCTTGTGCGCCACGAAACTGATGGTGCAATCCGCGCTCACGGCCGCCCCCATGACCGCGCCACTGTCGGCATTCAACCCCGACGGCAGGTCCAGGGAAAACACCGGCAGGTTGCAGGCATTGATGGCGTCGATCGCTTGCGCCATCGCCGCCCGCACCGGTTCGCGCAAGCCGGTTCCGAGCAAGGCATCAACGATGACGTCCATCTCTGCCATCAGCGGCGCCTGGTAGGCAAGGATGCGGCCGCCGCTGGCGCGAAATTCCTCGCACGCGCGCAGCGCATCGCCGTTCAGCTGTGCCGGCGGGACCACCGCGAGTACGCACGCCGACAACCCCGCCGCCTGGGCGAAACGTGCCAGCACATAGCCATCGCCGCCGTTGTTGCCGCCGCCGGTGACAATGGCGACGCGCATTGCCGTGGGCCAGCGGCTGCGCAAGGCGCGCAGCGCCGATTCGGCGGCACGACGCATGAGCGTATATCCGGGCGTGCCCTGTGAAATCGCAAAGGCATCGAGCGCGCGCACCTGCGAGGCCGAATACAGCACATTGGGAGAAGACATGGGCCGATTATACTGGGCGCACCGAGGTACCCATGCACCCGACCACTTCCGACGCGAACCCGCGTAGCGCCATCGAGGCGGCGGCGCGCGCTCTGGGCTTCGACGCCATCGGCATCGCCGATGTGGAGTTGAGCGAAGACGAGCGCCACCTGGAGCATTGGCTGGCACGCGGTTGGCATGGGCAAATGAACTACATGGCCCGGCATGGCCGCCGCCGCAGCCGGCCGGGCGAGCTGCTGCCCGGGACGCTGCGGGTAATCTCCACGCGCATGAATTACTGGCCCGGCGATGCCGCGCCAGCGGCACAGGTGCTCGGGCAGACAGAGACGGCCTACGTCTCCCGCTATGCACTCGGCCGCGACTATCACAAGCTCGTGCGCAAGGCGCTGCGCGCGCTGGCGGAAGCCATCGCCGCCATCGCCGGGCCGCACGGCTATCGCGTGTTCGCCGATAGCGCGCCGGTGCTGGAGAAAGCCCTGGGTCGAAATGCCGGTCTCGGCTGGATCGGCAAGCACACCAACCTCATCGCCCGCGACGCCGGCTCCTGGTTCTTTCTCGGTGAGATCTATACCGACCTGCCATTGCCGATCGATGCACCGGCGAGCGCCCACTGCGGCAGCTGCAGCGCCTGCATCCCGGCCTGTCCCACCGGCGCCATCGTCGCGCCTTATCAGCTCGACGCGCGCCGCTGCATCTCCTATCTGACCATCGAGCTCGCGGGCTCAATTCCTGAGGCGCTGCGCCCGGCGCTGGGCAATCGCATCTACGGCTGCGATGACTGCCAGCTGGTGTGCCCCTGGAACAAGTTCGCGCGCGCTGCCGCGCATCCCGACTTTCGCGTCCGTCATGGACTGGATGCGCCGCGGCTGGCCGAGCTGTTCGGCTGGAGCGCCGCGCAGTTCGACCAGCGCATGCGTGGCTCGGCCATCTACCGCATCGGCTTCGTCCGCTGGCTGCGCAATATCGCCGTGGCGCTGGGCAATGCCCCGAGCACCGGCGCGGTGCTGGCGGCACTGCATGCGCGGCGCGAAGATGACTCGCCGCTGGTGCGCGAACACGTGCTGTGGGCGCTCGCGGCCCATCGCGCGCGCTAGAGCTGGCCGGTGCGCAGATTATCGATCAGCCGCGAGCGTCCCAGGCGCGCGGCGGTCAATACGATCAGCTCGCTGGCGTGGCTGTGCGGACTGGACAGATCCTGTGCCGAGAGAATCGAGAAATAGTCGGGTCTGAGGCCGGCGGCCTCGAGCGCCCGCCAGCCCTGGCCTTCGATGGCCGCGTAATCGCGATTGCCGGCGGCCAGCGCCGCGACCGCCGCGCGCAGCGCCTGGTAGATGGCCGGCGCGCGCGTGTGTTCCTCGGCGGTCAGATAGCGATTGCGCGAACTCAGCGCCAGGCCATCATTGCCACGCACGGTGGGCGCGCCGATGACTTCCACCGGTATCGCCAGATCGAGAGTCATGCGGCGAATCAGCGTGAACTGCTGGTAGTCCTTCTCGCCGAACACCGCCACATCCGGCGCGACGATGCCGAACAGCTTCGCCACCACGGTCGCCACGCCGTCGAAATGCCCCGGCCGGAATTTTCCGCAAAGAATTTCGGACAGGCCGCGCACGCTCACGAGCGTCAACTGGCTGCCATCACAGGGGTAGATCTCGGCAACGCTCGGGGTGAACAGCAGGTCGCAATGTGCGTCGCTGAGCAGGCGCTCATCCTCGAGCGGCGTGCGCGGATACGAGGCGAAGTCCTCGTTCGGCCCGAACTGCAGCGGATTGATGAACACACTGGCGAGCACCCGCTCGGCGCGAGCGCGCGCCGCCGACAGCAGGCTGATGTGTCCGGCGTGCAGATTGCCCATGGTAGGCACGAACGCGACCCGCAGCCCGGCGGCGCGCCAGGCGCGCACATGTGCACGCACCGCCTCGATGGTCGTGACGGTCTGCATATTTAGATGTGGCTAGAAGCAGTGTTCGGGGGCTGGATATTCCCCCGATTTGACGGCTTGAACGTAGCGTGCAGCGGCTTCCTGCGGCGAGGCGCTGCCGGCCATGAAATTGCGCACGAAGCGCGGTTTGCGGCCCGATGTCAGATCGAGGATGTCGTACACCACCAGTATCTGGCCGTCGGTGTGGGATCCGGCGCCGATGCCAATGACCGGCACCTTCACCGCCTGCGAGATCGTGCGCCCGAGATCGGCAGGAATGCATTCGAGCAGTACCAGGTCGGCGCCTGCAGCCTCCAGCGCCAGCGCATCCGCGAGCATGCGCTCGGCGGCTTCAGCCTCGCGGCCCTGCACGCGAAAGCCGCCGGTCTTGTGAACCGACTGCGGCTTCAGGCCCAGGTGCGCGCACACGGCGATGTCGTGGCGCGCCAGAAATTCCACGATATCGGTCTGGCCCTGGCCGCTTTCCAGCTTGACCATGCGCGCCCCGCCTTCCTGCATCAGCCGCACCGAGTTGGACAATGCGAGTTCCCGCGACGGGTAACTCATGAACGGCAGGTCGGCAATCAGGAACGGCCGTTGCAGACCGCGCGCCACCGCGGCGCAGTGATACACCATGTGATCCATGGTCACCGGCACCGTAGTGTCGTGGCCCTGGATGACCATTCCGAGAGAGTCCCCGGCCAGCACCACATCCACGCCGGCCGCATCCAGCAGCACAGCAAAACTGGCATCGTATGCGGTCAGGCAGGCGATCTTCTCGCCGCGCTCCTTCATACCATCGAGCGTACCGAGCGTCACCGGCGGCCGCTCGGAATCGCGCAGCTGCAATTGCGTATACATGGTCGGTCAGAATGAATGACTTGAGAGCATCACGCAACACTACAGCGCCGCGTGGCGCAACGGGTTGTAGTAGAGCCGCCCGCGGCGCATGCGGCGTATCGCGGCCAGCAGTTCGGCGAAATCCGCCTCGCTATTGACCGGATCGATAGCCGCGGCATTGACGATCAGCAATGGCGCCGCCTCGTACTCGTGAAAAAACCGGGCGTAGGCATCGTTGAGCCGCTCGAGATAGCGGCGGTCGATGAACTGCTCATAGGGAATGGCACGCCGGCCGATGCGCCCGAGCAGCACATCCACCGGCGCCTGCAGATAAATGACCAGGTCCGGTTTCGGGGCATCGATCGCGAGCCGGGTATAGACCTGCTCATACAGGCGGTATTCTTCGTCCTCGAGCGTGGTGCGCGCGAACAATCGATCCTTATCGATCAGGTAGTCCGCGATTCGCAGCGGCGCGAACAGATCGTGCTGCTGCAGCCCGGCGAGCTGCTGCGTGCGCTGGAATAGAAAGTACAACTGCGCCGCCAGTGCACCGGCACGCGGATTGCGATAAAAACGCTCGAGGAACGGGTTGTCGGTGGCGCGCTCGAGCACCAGCTCGGCGCCCATGGTGGCAGCGAGCTTGGCCGCCAGCGTGGTCTTGCCGACCCCGATCGGGCCCTCCAGCACGATGAAGCGGTGCTGCGGATTCTCTGGCGTCATGGTCATTGCGTATCGCTGTCCAGCCGCCAGATGCCCTTGGAACTGACCCGGGCGGCAAGTTCGGCGACCCGCCCGTAGCCCGGCACCGGCAGCTCGGGCGCCACCTCGGCCAGAGGATACAGAACGAAATTGCGATTCACTATCCCAGGATGCGGCAGCTGCAATTCCGGCCCCTCCTGCCGCACTTGTGCGAACAGCAGAAGATCGAGATCGATACGCCGCGGGCCCCAGCGCTCGCGCGGCGGCAGGCGGCCGAGTTCGCACTCGAGCGCGCGTAGTGCGCCGAAAAATCGTGACGCCTCGAGTTGCGTTAGCAGCCCGGCGGCGGCGTTGACGAAATCGGGCTGCGCCACCGGTCCCATCGGCGAGGAGCGATACAGGTGCGAGCATCGCAGCAGCCGCGTTTGCGGCAATCCCGCCAGTGCCGTCAGCGCCCGCCGCACCTGCATCGCCGGCTCATCGAGATTGCTGCCTAAGCCCACATAGGCCGGATACCACAGCATTCAAGCCGGACCGCGATAGCGGCGCCGCCGGCGCCGCCGGGGTGCTGCACCGGAAGCCGCGGACGCGCCCTCGCCCACGTTAGTGTTCGCGGCCGCTGGCGAACCCGGGCCACGAGGTTTTGCCAGCGTGTCGACCAGGGCCGGGCGCTGCTCAGGGGCTACTGCCTGCAATTGTGTCCACCAGGCGGCAATCTCGGCCGGTGCCAGGCCGAGCTGCGCGCGCAGCATGAGCAGATCAAATGCCGAGCGGAATCGCGGCTGCTCGAGCAGGCGCAGCGCCCGCTTGCCGCGCGGCTGCTCCAGTCGCGGCTGCAATCCGTACATCTCCCGCACGCCCAGGGCCACGCGGCGCGGTATGGTCACGCGCGTCGAGGCCGAGCGCAGCGCCCGCTCGCAGGCCTCTACAATGGCGCTCAATTCGTGCCAGCGCTGCGGCGGCAGCGACTCGATGGCGAGGGCGATCGGCCCATAGAGCAGCAGAGCAAACAGAAACGTCGGCGATACCGCCATGTCTTCCGCGACCCGCGCGTCGGTATCCCGCAGACCCCGGATAAGCAGTTGCTCGACCAGTCCGCCCGGGTGGGTTGCCAGGTAACGCTCGACTTCCGGAAACAGTACCTCAAGCAGCTGCCGCCGGCGCAATACCTCGAGACTGCGCTCACCGTGCCCGGTGAGAAACAACTTGAGCGTTTCATCGAACAGACGCGCCGCGGGCACCCCGGTGAGCAGCGTGCGCAACCGCGGGATTGGCGACGCGGTGGACGGGTCGAGCGTAAAGCCGAGTTTGGCCTCGAAGCGCGCGGCGCGCAGCATGCGCACCGGATCTTCGCGGTAGCGTGTTTCCGGATCGCCGATCAACCGCAGGCGATGCGCGACGATATCCTCGGCGCCGCCTACATAATCCCACAGCGAGAAATCGGCGATGTTGTAGTAGAGGGAATTGACCGTGAAGTCACGCCGCCAGACGTCTTCATCGACGCTGCCGTAGATATTGTCGCGCAACAGCCGTCCGTGCGTATCCAGCACGCGCTCGTGATCGATGCCATTGAATTGCGCCTCGTCATCGAGCTCCGACTCCTCATCGAGCTCGGGAGCCTCACCCTCTTCCGGATCGGCCTCCAGCACCGGCTCCTCGCTGGGTGAGGGGGCACTGGCCGCTCTGAAGGTCGCGACCTCGATGACTTCGCGGCCGAACACCACGTGCGCGAGCCGAAAACGCCGCCCGACCAGGCGGGAGTTCCGAAACAGCTTGCGCACCTCGTCGGGCAAGGCATTGGTGGCGACATCGAAGTCTTTGGGATGGCGGCCGAGCATCACGTCGCGCACGCAGCCGCCCACGAGAAAGGCCTGAAATCCGGCGTCTTTCAGCCGGTAAAGGACTCGCAGCGCATTGCCGGAAATATTGGAGCGGGAGACGTTGTGATCGGCACGGGGAATGATGCGTGGCGCCGCGCCGATGGCTGTGGCCGAAAGGGTTTCGTTCAAATCGTCATTCCCGCTTGAGCAATCAAAATGGTCGCCTATAATACCGCGCCTTTTCGACGCCTCCTGTTTTGCCCGCTCCCTTCGTCTAGAGGCCTAGGACACGGCCCTCTCAAGGCTGGAACACGAGTTCGAATCTCGTAGGGAGCGCCATAGAATCAGTGACTTGCGATGGCGTCTAGGCCATCCGCGTTTCTATCTCGCGCCACAGGGCGCCATACACCTGCCCCATGGCGCTGCCGGGCGCGTAAGCCGGCAGCGGCGCGCGCCGCAGACTCATGCGTTCAATCTCGCTCGAATACGGCACTTCGGTTCCCAGCAACTCCGGGAATTGCTCGCGCGCGCTGGCAATCACTTCGTGATGCAACGACTTGCGCCGATCCACCATGGAGAAGAACGGCAACAGGGCCAGGTCGCCCCAGTCGTTCGCCAGCACGAACTCGCGCAGTTGCGTCAGCATGCGCACCGACAGCGGCGTCGGCAGCAGCGGCACCACCACTGCATCGGCCGCTCGCAGTACATTCTCGGAGAGCAAAGAGATTCCGGGTGGGCAGTCGAGAAACAGTACGGCATACACAGCGCGCAGCGATCGGCTCATTTTCAGAAGGCGTTCGGTGGGCCGCTTGCGCTCACTCAGATGCAGGTCGAAATTGC
>Ga0208849_1001230_pt1 | contig 18870 bp, 19 predicted proteins | sample NGESurdeep072012_10_FD_184470 | JGI IMG/M metagenome (GOLD analysis project Ga0208849, IMG submission 184470) | Arctic peat soil microbial communities from Barrow, Alaska - NGEE Surface sample 53-3 deep-072012 (SPAdes) | ecosystem: Environmental > Terrestrial > Soil > Wetlands > Peat ... | reverse complement strand
ACCAGCCATAACCAACCTCTCCAAAACCAGAAGAGTCTGCCATGATCGAGTCGACTTCGAGTCCGCCGAACTTCAGACTCGGGACACTAGGTCAATGTCCGGTTCGAACATCGCCAGCACGGCGGCTAGGTGGCCCATGTCAGCCCGGATGCGCTCGCGGTCGGTGAACAGGTCGCCCGACTGGCCCTTGCACAGGCCGTAGCGGCGCTTGAGCGCGGCGATCACATAGGCGTTGGGGCGACGGGCCTTCGTCATGCCCGAAATGTGGGCTAGATCAGCCGCTTATGCTTCCACCGTTTGCGCCATAATACCGAAGATTACCGCGATTTATCTTTGGGAAACGCTCCGACGGTCACAGATAGGCAGGGGGCTTGGCCGCTTGCGCGGCATGAAACTTTGGAGCGTTCCGCCTGCTCGCCCTGATCGCCACCCTCTCGCTCTTGGCGCCGTCGCTGGAGCTGCCCGCCTTGCCGCCGATCCGGCGCGATCCCCAGGTCACCTATGTCGACCGCTCGGGCGCCCTGCTGGGCGTGCGCGGGGGGCGATATGGACCGCCCGTCGACCTGGCCAGGCTGCCGGCCTACGTTCCCGCCGCCTTCGTCGCCATCGAGGATCGAAGGTTCTATTCTCACGCCGGGTTCGATCCCCTGAGCATCGCCCGCGCCGTGGTGACCGACCTTGGCGAAGGCCGCGCCGCGCAGGGGGCCTCGACGATCACCCAGCAGCTGGCGCGAATTCTCTTCCTGACATCGGACCGCACCCTCGAGCGCAAGGCCCAGGAGGTGATGCTGGCGGTGCAGCTGGAGCACGCCTATTCGAAGCGGCAGATCCTCGGGCTCTATCTGAGCCGAGTCTATTTCGGCTCCGGCGCCTATGGGATCGAGGCGGCGGCGCAGCGCTATTTCGACAAACCCGCGGCGCGTCTGACGATCCGGGAAGCGGCCATGCTGGCGGCGCTGATGAAGTCGCCCACCGACTACAATCCCATCGAGCAGCCGCAGCGATCGGCCGAGCGCACCGCCCTGGTTCTGGGGGCCATGGCCGAGACCGGGGCGATCACGCCGGCACAGCGGGCCGAGGCCCTTGCCCAGCCGCCGAGGGTCCGAACGCTCTTTGCCGCCGCGCCGTCGCAGTATTTCGTCGACTGGCTGGACGGCCAGACCCGCCGGCAGGTGGGAACGCCCAGGCAGGATCTGGTGGTCGAAACGACCCTCGATCTGCCGGCCGAGACGGCGGCGGCCGAGGCCGCCAGCGCCGTGGTCACACGCTTCCACCGCCAGGCGGCCAGCCAAGCCGCCCTTGTCGCGGTCGACGCGGCGGGTCGCATCCGCGCCCTTGTCGGGGGCGTCGACTATGCCGCCAGCCCCTTCGACCGGGCCGTCGACGCCCATCGGCAGGCCGGATCGGCGTGGAAGCCCTTTGTCTATCTGGCGGCCATGGAGGCCGGACGCACGCCTGACACGGTGATGGTCGACGAGCCGGTGACCATCGACGGCTGGTCGCCGCGCGACTTCGAACCCGGGTATCTGGGCCCGATCCCGCTTTCCCGCGCCCTGGCGCAATCGATCAATACCGTGGCCGCGCGCCTGGCCGACGAGGTCGGCCGCGACAAGGTGGCCGGCGCCGCCCGTCGCCTGGGCATCGTCACGGCGATCAACACCGACCCGGCCATGGCCCTGGGCACCAGCCTGGTCACCCCCCTGGAGATGGCCCAGGCCTATGACGCCTTCGCCAACGGCGGAAACCGCGTCGCCGCCTATGGCGTCGAGCGCATCAGGACGACGGGCGGGCAGGTGCTCTATCGCCATGCAGCGAACCCGCCGGCGCCCGCGATCGCCAATCCGCCCCTGAGCGAGATGGATCAGATGCTGCGCGGCGTGATCGCCTCGGGCACCGGCGCTCGCGCCGCCATTCCCGGCTACGACATCGCGGGCAAAACAGGCACCGCTTCGGATTTCAAGGACGCCTGGTTCTGCGGCTTCACCGGCGGGCTCACCGCCGTGGTGTGGATCGGCCGCGACGACGATCAGCCTATGCGCGCCATCACCGGCGGCAGCGCGCCGGCCGAGCTGTGGCGCGCCTTCATGGTCCGCGCCCTGAAGCGCTTGCCGGTGACCGCCATCCCTTACGGGCCCCCGGCGCCGCCCCCGCCCGCGCCGCCGTTCCTGGAGACAATCCCGCCCGCGCCCAGCGTGGAGTCACCCCCTCCGGCTGGCAATCCGACCCCGGACCCGCGGTAAGGGACTCGGTTCAGCACGGCGTCGCCCAATCCGCCGGCAGGACCGGGACAGGCCACGCGGGCGGCGGTCGCCAGTTGGGCCACCCTTCGCCGAACGGGCCGGCTCTGCGCTCGATCTGTTCGATCACCCGCTCGCCCTCACGGCGCACGCCATACGCCGCGTCGGCGCCAATCCAGCCGAGCGACAGCATCCGCGCCAAATGATCTTCATCCTTCCATCTCCATCGAAGCTGGGGGTCAGCCACAATGTCGAGCGCCTGGTCCCACGTAACCACGCCGCCGCCGGCCCGCCGGAAAGGCGCCTGCATGTCGACGTACCAGCAAAGGAACGGCCCCCCGCCTTCTCGCCAGAACAACGAGACGGCGTGGGCCGCCCCCGCTTCCATGACGATCAGGGCGTCGGTCGAATGACGCCGTTGCTCCCGCGGCGGATCGATCCGCCCGCTTTCGAAATCGAAATGACTCCACTGCCGGATGGCGCCAGCGGGCTCGAAGACAACCAGCCGCGCGGCGGTATCCTCGACGACCGTGGCCGCATGCGCGAACCACACCGTGCCTCTCCAGACGTGGCGAACGGGAATGACCTCTCCGCGACTGAATCTCGGTTGCATTGACGCCCTGTGCCTAACCCACCCAACTATTTCACGCACCTTGATCCCGAACAGCGCCTTGACGCCGGGTGACACTTTCGAGGCCGGCGAGACCGGGCTAAACCGCCCTCAGCCCAGACCTCAGAGAAAGCCAACCGCCATGAAGCTCGATTCCTCCGTCGCCGCGGTCGTCACCGGGGGCGCGTCAGGCCTTGGCGAGGCGACGACGCGGGCCTTGGCCGGCAACGGCGTCAAGGTGGCCATCTTCGACATGAACGAGGCCAGGGGTGAAGAGGTGGCCAAGGAGGTCGGCGGCGTGTTCTGCAAGTGCAACGTCACCTCGGACGAGGAGGTCGACGCGGCCTTCGCCAAGGCGCGCGCGGCGCACGGCCAGGAGCGCGTGCTGATCAATTGCGCGGGCACCGGCAACGCCGCCAAGACGGCGGGGCGCGACCGCAGCACCGGCGAGATCCGCCACTTTCCCCTGGCCGCCTTCAACATGATCATCCAGATCAACCTCGTCGGCACCTTCCGCTGCATCGCCAAGAGCGCCGCGGGGATGCTGACCCTCGACCCGCTCGACGACGGCGAGCGCGGGGCGATCGTCAATACCGCCTCGGTGGCCGCGGAGGACGGGCAGATGGGCCAGGCGGCCTATTCGGCCTCCAAGGGCGGCGTGGTCGGCATGACGCTGCCCATCGCCCGCGACCTGATGAGCGAGGGCATAAGGGTCAACACCATATTGCCGGGCATCTTCGACACGCCGCTGATGAACGCCGCGCCAACGCAGGTGAAGGACGCCCTGGCGGCCTCGGTGCCTTTCCCCAAGCGGCTCGGCAAAGCCGAGGAATACGCCCAGCTGGCCCTGGCCATGGTCACCAACGGCTATTTCAACGGCGAGGACGTCCGCCTCGACGGCGCCATCCGCATGGCGCCCAGGTAGCTTTCCTGCGCCTTGCGGGGGAAGGCCGGGACCTACCCCGGCCGACGGATGCTGGAGGCGAGATTGGCCGTGACGGCGCGGGCGTCGAAGGCCTTGGGGTCGCCGTCGGGCTTGGGCCCGTGATGCATGACGATCTCGGCCGTCGCCTCGAACTTCTGGACGGTCTCGATGCTGGTGTCGTCGGCCCAGAATGGATCGCCCCAGAACGGGTCCCAGGTGCGCCAGCCGAAGCCGCCGCGGAAGCCTCGGCCGCCGTAGTAGCGCCAGTAGGGCCGCCAGTAGCCGTAGGGGTAACCCGGGCCATAGAAGGGGTCGGGGTCGACATAGGTGCGCTTGTCGCGGTCGGTATGACGGTCGGCCATCTCGAACCAGTCGTAACCCTGGGCCAGGGTCAACTCGGCGCCCCGATAGAGCAGATAGGTCTCAACCGTCTGGCGCGAAGTGAGCGTGTTGCCCTGGAAGGTGACGCGGAAGCGGTCGGCCTCCAGTTGCTGGTCGGTGAAACCGCCCGAGACGGCGGCGCCCTCGCGCAGCGGTTGATAGGGGGTGGGCGTCTCGCAGGCGGCGAGGGCCACGCTCAGCCCCATCGCCGCGACGAAGGCCGCGGTCTTCATTCGCATGGTTTTTCCAGCTCCAGCGCGGCCGCGCGTTTGAGGGCACGGCTCGTCCCTACGCCTGTCGCAACGCTTCAGGCCACGCTTGGTTTCGCCCAACCCGACCGTGCGTTCCTTAATGCAGGACGCCGACGTCCCTGGCGATGTCCAGGCGGGCCGGAGAGATCAGGCCGGCGGCCGAAACGGTCACCGAATGGATGACCGCGTCGATCTCACGCCCCCAGAATTCAAGGAACCTGTGAACCCTGGGAAACTGCGGCGCGAAGTCCAGGGTCTGCCACAGGAAGCTCTGCAACAGGGCCGGGTGGTCCGGCAGATAGTAGAGCACCTCTGCCGTGGTCAGGCGCTCGCCGGCCAGCCGACGCGAAAAGTCGATGTCGATGTCCGCCATGGCTCTCTCCCCCCCACGCGACCCTTGGGTCACGAAGGGGAGGCTAGAGACCGAATCGTTAACGGCGCAACAAGAAAGATCCGTGAATCCAGGGCCTTAGCAGCCGCTCCGCGCGGGTGCTGACAAAACAACCGCCGCCCGGCGAGCGTCAAACGCCGGTGTGGATCGCCACGTAGATGATCTTGCCCAGCGCCCCGAACAGAAGCACGCCCGTGGCCAGCGCCTGGATGCCGAAGCCGGGCCCCCGGGTGGCGGCGTCCTTGGAGTAGCTGGTCATGTAGAGAATCCGCCCGACGATCCAGATCACTCCGATCACCGCCGCGGCCCGGTCGTTCCAGTAGATTGCGAAGAGCCACAGGGAGACGAGGAACATGGGCAGCCATTCGAGGGTGTTGGCCTGGACCCTGAACACCCTCTCGAAATCGGGATGCCCGCTGATCGCCGGCGCGACGATGTTGTGCGTCGTCCGGGCGCGGCCCACCCGCAATCCCATCATGAAATAGAGGATCAAGGCCAAAAGGGTGACGATCGCCACCAGGCTGTGGTTTTCCATGGATAGTGTTTCCTTCCCCCGCCGGGACCTGCGAGGCGCGTCCCGGTCCGAAACAAGCGCCAGCGTGACATGATTTGCCGGCGGCGGCGAAGCTTCTTTCAGCCGCCCGCCGCCTCGATGGCTTCGATGTCCGCGTCGGAGAGGCCCATATGATGGCCGATCTCGTGCACCAGTACGTGGGTGATCAGCTCGCCGAGGGTGACATCGCCGCGTTCGGCCCACTCGTCGAGGATCGGCCGACGATAGAGAAAGACCCGCGAGGCCTCCGGCGCCGGATCGAGCACCGAGCGCCGTATGCGGTCGACGCCCTGGTAGAGGCCGCTCAGCTCGAAGGCGTCGTCGATCCCCAACTCGGCTAAAAGCTCGTCGGAGGGGAAATCGTCGATGCGGAAGACCACCTCGCCGGCCGCCCGGCGCACGGCCGCGGGCAGGGCGTCGAAGGCGGCCTGCGCCATCTCCGCGAACGCGTCCAGAGAAGGGGCCGCCCTGCCTTTCCAGTCTTCCATGCCCTGCTTGTGGACGCTTTACCGCGCGGTCGCCAAGGGCGCTGGGCTGCGCCTATGGTGGGCGGTGATTCGGACGAAGGCGCGATGAGTCCGCAAGACCTGATCCTCGCGGCAGCCGCCGGTGCGGTGTGCCTGGCGATCTGCGCCACCCTCTGGGCCCTCGTCAGCCGCCGCTCCGCCCAGGCCCGCATCGCCGTCATGGCGGCACGGGCCGAGGGCGCCGAGCGCCGCGCCAGCGCCACCCAGGCGTCCGCGGAAGCCTTCGACACCGCCCTGGTGTCGGTCTATGGCGGCCAGGCCAGCCTGATCGCGGGGGAAGAGAGTCTGGCCGCCTGCGCCAGGGTGCTCGGGCTCGCGAGCGCGGCGCCGCAGGGGGTGGTCGGCGCTCTCGCCGCCGCCGATCCTGGCCACGCCCGCCGGCTCGCCGCCCTGTTCGCCCGCGGAGAGGCCTGCGCCTTCGAGGTCCGCGGCGTGCCCGGGGGAGTCTCGGTCGAGGGCCGCGCCGCCGGCGCGCTGGCGTGGCTGCGGCTGTCGGCCATCGCCGTGCACGCGGGCCTGCCGACGGCGGCGAGACTGGCCGCCTTCATCGACGCGGCGCCCGATCCCGCCTGGGTGGCGGCCGCGGACGGGGCTCCGGTATGGGTCAACCGCGCGTGGCTGGCCGCCGTAGGAGCCGAAAGCCTCGAATCCGCGCTCGCCGGCGGCCTTGTCCTTGACCGCGGGGCCGACGCCCTGGTTCGCGAGGCCGCGACCGCCGGCGAGCGGCGCGACGCGGTGCGCTGGGTGACCCTGGCGCGGGGCCGACGCGCGTTTCGCATCCGCGCCAAGCCTCTCGATGGCGGCGGCGTGGGCATGTGGACCCAGGATGTCACCGAGTTCGAGGAGGCGGGCCAGGCGCTGGGCCGCCACGCGGCCGCCCGCGACCAGATCCTCGGCCAGATCGCCGATGCGGTCGCCGTGTTCGGTCGCGACAAGCGGCTTGGATTCCACAATCCGGCCTTCGCCGCCTTGTGGGGTCTGGAGCCGGCATGGCTGGCGGAAAAGCCGACCCATGCCGAAATCCTCGATCGGCTTCGCCAGCGCCGGCGCCTGCCGGAGACCGTGGACTACGGCCGCTTCAAGGCCGCCGAACTGGCCCGCTATGAGACCATCGACGCGGCCCCGGAGGCAATCTGGCGCCTTCCGGGCGAGCGCACCCTGCGGGTCATCGGCCAGCCGGACCCACTGGGCGGCCTGACAATGGTGTTCTCTGACATCACGCCGGAGCTGCGCCTGAAGACCCAGTTCAACCATTTGATCCAGGTGCAGCAGGCGACCCTGGACAAGCTCACCGACGCTGTCGCCGTCTTCGGCTCCGATGGCCGCATGAAGCTGCACAACGAGGCCTTCGAGACCTTCTGGTCGGTGACGCCCACGCAGCTTGCGGCGGCGACGGATTTCGACGGGGTTGTCGAGCTGTGTGTGCGACGCCTTCACGATCTGCAGTTCTGGCGTGACCTCAAGGCGCGCATCACCGACCCGGACCCGGCGGCGCGGGCGCCGGTGCTCGGCGAAGTGACGACCGGCGACAAGCGCATCGTCGCCTTCCAGTCGCGGCCGCTGCCCGACGGCGCCACGCTCATCGGCTTTTCCGACATCACAGACACGCGCCGGCTGGAGGGCGCGCTTCGCGACCGCGAGGGCGCGTTGGCCGAAGCCGAACGCCTCAAGCGCGAATTCGTCGGCTCGGTCTCCTATGAACTGCGAACGCCGCTCACCACCATCATCGGCTATTCGGAACTGCTCGAACGGGGGGCCGACGGGCTGTCGGAAAGGGCGCGCGGGCACGTCGCCGCCGTACGCACGGCGGCCACCCACCTGGCCCGCTCCATCGACAACGTCCTGCACATGGCCGAGGTCGACGCTGGCGAAATGGCCCTGGACATCGAGGATGTCGATGTGGCCGATCTGCTCGCCGGCGCGGCGGAACGCTGGGCCAAGGAAGCCGAGAACGGCGCCGTCTCCATCGTCGTCGCAGCCGACGCCGAGCCGGGCCTGATCCGCGGCGACGCGCGCCGTTTGGGCCAGGTGCTGGATCACCTCACCCACAACGCCATCCGCCACGCGCCCCGCGGCGGCGTTGTGACGCTTTCGGCAAAGCGCGCCGTCGGCGAGATTCGCCTGCAGGTTTCCGACACTGGCCGCGGCATCCCCTTCCACGTCCAGGCCCACATCTTCGACCGTTTCGTCGGCCAGGATCGGGGGGGGCCGGGCCTGGGCTTGGCGCTCGTCAAGGCGCTGGTCGAGCTGCATGGCGGCTGGGTGGCTTTGGAGAGCGAGCCCGGGGCCGGCGCCGCCTTCACCTGCCACCTGCCCGAGGCCGCCCAGGTGTCGGCCGCGAGGCCGGAGCTGTTTTGACGGTTACCTAGAAAATCAATCTAGAGATTGCGAAATTTAAGATTCTTGACTTGACAGATTAAATAAGCTGTCTCATTTTCCCGCCCCATCGGAGACCGAGGGCGAGGATGTCAGTTCCCGAACCGCGCGAATGGCAGGAACTCAGCGCCCTTACCCAGGGCGCCGCAGTGGTCGTCGAACGCGTGCGCCTGCCCGGAAAGTCGGTCAGCATCGAGGGCGCATGGATCCTGCCCGAACTGGCCCGGTTGCCGGCCGAGGATCAGGTGTTCATCGCCGCCTTCGTGCGCAGTCACGGCTCGATCAAGGAAATGGAACAGGTCTTCGGCGTCAGCTATCCGACGGTGAAGGCGCGGCTCAACCGCATCGCCGCAGGCCTGGAGTTCATCGACACCAGCCCGCGTCCGTCGCGCACGGAAGTGCTGGGTCGCCTGGCCCGCGGGGAAATCTCCGCCGACGAGGCCGTCGCTGACCTCGAGGCCCTGAAGTGATCCCGTGCCTGGCCAGGGTCAGTGTTCGCCGACCCACCGGCCGGTCCCTTCGCCTGTGGGCGCCGGTGATCCTCGTCTGGCTGCTGCTCACGCCGCTCGTCCTCATCGCCGCGCCCTTCGCTCTGATCGCCGCGGTGGTCCTGCGCTTCAATCCGTTCGCCGCGATCCTCGCTGTCGGCCGGGTCCTGTGGGCGCTGGGCGGTATGCGCATCGAGATCGAAAACGCCCGCACCCGCGTGCTGATCGACATGATCTAGGAGGAAGACCCATGAATGAAGATCGCAGACACATCCTTTCCATGCTCGCCGAGAGCAAGATCACCGCCGATGAGGCCGAGCGCCTGATCGCCGCACTGGGCGAGGCGCGCGGCTCGGCGCCTTACGTCGACAAGGCGTCCGGCGCGCCGCTCAACCGGCCGAAATACATGCGCGTGGTGGTCGACGCCAACGACGCGAGCGAGGGCCCGACCAAGGTCAACATCCGCGTGCCGATGCAGCTGCTTCGCGCCGGGGTGAAGCTGGGCAGCCTGATTCCCGCCCACGCGCGCGACAAGATCAATGACGCCATGGCCAAGGAAGGCATTCCTTTCGACATCAACCAGCTGAAGCCGGAGAACCTGGAAGCGATGGTCGACCAGCTCAACGACCTCACCGTCGATGTCGACAACGAACGGGCCAAGGTGCGCATCTTCTGCGAATAGGCGGCGGGCGCGTCTTGGCGGGGCGCCTGTCAATTTGCCGGGACGGCGGTTTTGGACCAGTGTTCGCGCCGCTCGCCGGCCTCCGCACGCCGCCGGAGGCTCGGGCGCCCCTTCGAGGTTGCGATGAAACCCCTGGTGACGGTGGTGATTTCGGCCAGGGAAGGTCACTGGCTGGCCGAACAGTCCCTGCTGAGCGTGCTCGCCGACGACGCCGAGCCGTTCAAGCTCCTCTACATCGACACGATGTCGCCGCCGCCGGTGGCCGAGCGGATCGCCGCCCTCGCGCTGGCTCTCGACTTCAAGGTTGTCCGCCACGACGACTGGATCGCCCCGGCCGCGGCCCGCGCTCTGGCTTTGACAAAGATCGACACTCGCTTCGTCGCCTTCATCGACAACGACGTGCTGGTGGAGCCGGGATGCCTCGCCAAGCTGCTCGCCTGCGCGCAAGAGACCGGCGCGGGTCTGGTGGGACCGCTCTATGTGCAGGCCGGCGCGGGCCGGGCGCCCAGCATCCACATGGCCGGCGGGGTCCTGGAGTGGACCGACTCCGAGCCAAGGGCGCTGACCTATGAAGGTCACCGTCTGCTCGACGCCCCCCTGGACGCGGCCGCCGCCCTGGGCCGCGAAGAGGTCGATTTTCTGGAATTCCACTATCTTCTGGCCAGAACCGATCTGGCGAAGCGGCCCGGCGCGCTCAGCAAGGACGTGCTTCTGGTCCACGAGCACATCGCTCTGGCGCTCTACGCGCGCGAGCGCGGCCTCGCGGTATGGATGGAGCCGGCGGCGCGGGTCACCTATCTGGCTTTCGCCCCGCAGCGCTTGCAGGACATCGCCTTCTTTCGCCGACGCTGGGACAGCGAGGCCTGCGAGGCGAGCCTCGCCGCGTTCGCCAGGCGATGGCCGATCGCCGACCCCGAGGCCATGCACGCGCCGGTTCGTCACTTCGTCAGGGACCGCCTGGAGGGCGTCACCTTCTTTCGCACGGGGCCGCGCGGCGCCGATCTCGACGCGCCGATGGCGGCCCATGAACTCGCCCAGACGCGCTGCGCTCTTCGCGAACAGGCCGTGGGCCGGGGCTATGGGGCCGAGGCGGTGCGCGCCCTGGAAAGCGCCTGCGATGTCGCCACCCTGTTCTTCGACGGGATTTATCGGCCGGATGGCCGACCGTTCCTCAATCATGTCATCGGCACGGCCAGCGCCCTCGTCCGCTATGAGCTTAAGGTCGACATCGTCGCCGCAGGATTGCTGCACGCCGCCTATACCCACAGAGCCGACTGGATGGCCGAAGACGAGGTTTCGCGCATGCTCGGCGCAGGCGCCGTGGACCGGCTGGTGCGCGCCCAGTCATTGGCCAAGGATCATGTGACAAAGGGGGGCGCCGACCCTGGATTGATCACGGCGCCCGAGGCGAACGCGCTATGCATCCGAGCGGCCAATGAGGCGGATATGCTTCTGTCGGGCGAATACAGAGCCACCGGCCGCCCGGTCGAATTCACCGCCGCGGGTCTGATCTTGCTGGCGGCGGCGCTCGACTGGGTCGGCATCGCCGGCCTGGCGACGACGGCCGGTCAACCGCGGGGCGAAGGCGGACAGGGTCCCCTTCTCGGCCTCGCCCCCGTCCAGGGCAGCTTCCGCCTGGACGCCAGGAACCGGCGTATCGACTGGATCCAGGTTCGCGCCTGACCAGGCGCGCCGTCCGCCCGCCTATGCCGCCAGCCGATAGACCCGCCGGGCCACGCCGCCGAAGAGCGCCGCCTTCTCATCGGCCGAGCAGCCGGCCGCGAGCCGTTTGAAGGCGTTCCATAAGGTGGCGTAGTCGCAGCTGCCGATGTCGACAGGGAAGTTGCTCTCGAACATGCACCGATCGGCGCCGAAAGCCTCGATGCAGGTTTCGACATAGGGCTTCCATTCAGCGGCCAGCTGCTGCGAACTCGCCGGTGGCTCGGCCATGAACGAGTCAAACCCCGGAAACACCATGGCCAGGCCGCCGATCTTCACCGACAGGTTCGGCAGGGCGGCTAGCGCCGCGATGTTTTCCCGCCAGGCGCCGAAACGCTCGTCGCGGCGACCGGCGTAGCGGCCGATGCCCAGAGGGGTGCCGACGTGGTCGAGCACGATCTGCACGCCCGGGAAGTCGCGCGCCAGGCCGACGAGGTCGGGCAGCTGAGGCTCCAGGAGCCAGGCGTCGAAGGAAAGGTCCAGGCTCTCGAGGCGGGCGAAGCCTTCTCGGAAGTCCTCCCGGCGATAGAGGCCCACGGCGCCGCGGTTCAGGGGCCCCAGGACGTCGGGATCGGCGTCCCATGAGGCGCTCTGGCGGATGCCCCGGAAGCGGCCGCCGCCGGCGGCCAGGTGGGCCTCGAGAACCTCCGTGACCGGCGCGCCCAGACGCAGGTCGGCCGTCCCGACGATCGCCGCGCAGGCGCGCACTTCGCCGTAGAGGCCGCTGGCGCACATGGCGGCGACGCCGTTGACGAACTCCGTCTCGCCGACCGGGCGCATCGGGGCCGGCGCGTCGGCCCGGTACATCGAGCCGCATTCCATATAGACGGTGGCGCGCACGTTGTGGCCGCTGTTCAAGTCGGCCAGCAACTCGTCGAGCAGATAGCGCGGCGCGCGGCGGATCACATGCTCGAAGCCGTGTTTCGGCGGCGGCAGACGCGCCAGCAGGGTCGCCGGGCGGTCCCAAAGGTGGTGGTGGGGATCGACGATCGGCAGATCCGGCTCGAGTATCTCTTCGCGGGGTCCGGCGGCGGCCACGGCGTCTAGTTCCAGATCGCCGGACGGCGGTCGCTCCAGGGCGCCTCCTTTTCCAGCTGCCCGGCGAGGCGGAACAGCGTCGCCTCGTCGGCGTAGCGGGCGGAGAACATCATGCCGATGGGCAGGCCGCTCTTGGACCACGCGAGCGGCAGGGACATCGACGGCTGGCCGCTGACATTGAACGGCGGGGTGTAGGGAAAGACCTCGCCCTGCCGGCGGTTGACCTCGCGGGGCTCCAGCCGCACCGGGTCGACATAGCCGATCGGCGGCGGCGGCGTTCCCATCACCGGCGTCAGAAAGACATCGAAGGTTTCGAAGAGGGTCAGGATCTGGCGGCTGAGCCTGCGCATTTCGTGCAGGCCGGCCATGACCTCCTCGCCGGTGGCGCGGCGGCCCGATTTCAGCGATGCCCAGGTCAGAGGCTCCAGCTCGTCGGGCTGCGGCTCGTGGCCGATCTCCTCGATGCGGCGCGTCATCCCGGCGGCGAAGTTCGCTCCCCCAGGGGCGCGCATGGCGCGGTAGAGGGCGCGGTAGTCGATGCCCAGACCGCGCTCCACGACCGCGTGACCGAGCCCTGCCAGCAGCTCCGCGGTGGCGTGCAAGGCGGCCTCGACCTCGGGGTCTATGGGCCGGCCGGCCGGCGTTTCCGACGACCAGGCGATGCGCAGGCGCGCCGGCGAGCGCGCGACCTCATCGAGATACGGGCCATGCTTGGGCGGCGCGGGAAAGGGCGAGGCGGCCTGGGGCGCGCCGGTGGCGTCGAGCATGGCGGCGCTGTCGCGCACGGTGCGGCTGACCACATGGCTCACGGCAAGGCCATAGATGTCTTCGTAGCCGTCGACCGGGGCCTCGGGATTGCGCTCGCGGGTGACCTTGAGGCCGACCAGGCCGCAACAGGCGGCGGGAATACGGATCGAGCCGAGTCCGTCGCTGGCATGGGCCAGGGGCGTGATGCCGGCGGCCACCGCCGAGGCCGACCCGCCCGAAGAGCCGCCCGCGATGTGATCGGGATTCCAGGGATTGCGGCACGGGCCGAGCTGGGCCGACTCGGTGGTGCCGGTGATGCCGTATTCGGGCGTGTTGGTCTTGCCGACCAGGATGACGCCGCTCTGGCGATAGCGCTCGACGAGCCCGCTGTCGGCGGCGTCGACGACGTCGCGTGTGAACCGGCTGCCGCTGGTGCGCGGCCAGCCGGCGACGGTAAGGCCCAGATCCTTGATCAGGAACGGCACGCCGCGGAAGGCCCCATCCGGCAGATCGCTCACGGCCGTAGCGCGGGCCTCGTCATATGCCTTGTAGACAACGGCGTTGAGCTTTCCGTTGTGGCGCTCGATGCGCTCGATCGCCGCCTCGACCAGTTCCGCCGGCGAAACCTCGCCCTTGGCGGCCAGCGCCGCGAGGCCCAGGCCGTCATATTGGCCGTATTCGGTGAAAGCCATGCTTGTCCCTCCGCCTCGATGAGGCGAACCTAGCGCGCCGGGCGACCCTTTCGATAGCCCCGGTGGCGGAGCGGTACATGGCGCAGTGGCGGAACTGGTCGGGAAGCGTGGTCGCGACGCCGGCGCAACTGGCGCGGCCGCGTACCGAAGCTGAGCTTCGCGCGATCGTCGCCAAGGCCGAGCGCGTGCGCTTGGCCGGTACCGGCCATTCCTTCATGCCGCTGTGCGAGACCGATGGCGTACTCATCTCGCTGGCCGACATGGAAGGCGAGGTCGAGGTCGCCGCCGACCGGGCGTCGGTGTGGGCGCCCGCGGGCTGGCCCATCGGCCGGCTGACCGAGGAACTGTGGCGGGCGGGCCTCAGTCTCGCCAACCAGGGCGACATCGACAAGCAGGCCATCGCCGGCGCTCTGGCCACCGCGACGCATGGCACCGGGCGCTCTCTCGGCTCGCTCTCGACCTTCGCGCGGGCCTTCCGCCTGGTACTGGCTGACGGGCAAGTCGTCGAGTGCGACGCGGGGATCGACAAAGAACTTTTCGAGGCGGCGCGGGTGAGCCTCGGCATGATCGGGGTCATGTCGCGGGTGAAGCTGGCGGTGCTGCCCGGCTATCGCCTGCGCGAAACCATGCTCCGCGCGCCGCTGGACAAGGTGCTCGAGGACTGGGACGCGCTGGCTGAAAAGCATCGGCATGTGGAGTTCTTCGTCTTTCCCTATTCGGAGCATGTGGCCCTGAAGATCCTGGAGATCGTCGAAGCCGGGGACGATCCGGTTGAGAAGGACCCTGGGCGGGGCGTGTTCCAGGCCGTCTGCGATCTGGCGGCGCTGTCGCCGCGCATGGCCCCGACGCTGCAGCGGCTGCTCACCCGCGCCATCGGCTCTTCGCAGCGCGCGGCGCCGGCGGGGCGGATCTTCCCCTCCGAGCGCGAAATCCGCTTCGAGGAGATGGAATATGAGATGCCGGCCGCCGTGGGCGCGCAAACGCTGCGGGCGGCCATCGCCGAGGTGCGACGCCTTCGTCTGCCGATCATTTTTCCCTTCGAGTTCCGCACCGTGGCGGCCGACGACATCTGGCTCTCGCCGATGAACGCGGGCCCGTGCGTGTCGATCTCCTTTCACCAGTACGCAAAAATGCCCTGGCGCGAGGCTTTCGCGGCGGTGGAGGCGGGGTTCCGCGCCGGCGGCGGCCGGCCGCACTGGGCCAAGCGCCATACCCTGACCTCGGCCGATGTCCTGCGCCTCTATCCGATGGCGGGGCGATGGGGCGAGGTGCGCAGACGCGCCGATCCGAAAGGGAAATTCATGAACGCGCATCTGCGTGAACTCTTCGCGTTCTCCCTATGAAGGGGGTGGGCGGCGCGGAGACGTCCCAGGCCATGGTCCTGCACGAGCGACTGATCGGACGCCAGGGGTCGCGGCGGGACCTCAACACCCCGGCCCTGATCGTCGACGTGGCGGCGCTGGAGCGCAATATCACGGTCATGGCCGGCCGCGCGAAGGCAGCCAGGATCGCGCTTCGGCCTCACGCCAAGACCCACAAGAGCGTCGAGATCGCCCGCCGCCAGATCGCCGCCGGCGCCGTGGGCGTCTGCTGCGCCAAGCTCGGCGAGGCCGAGGCCCTGACCGCGGGGGGCATCGACAACATCCTCATAACTTCGCCGGTGGTCGGCGCGCCCGGCGTCGAGCGACTCTCCGCCCTGGCGGCGCGCGCCCGCGGCCTGATGGCCGCCGCCGATCATCCGGGCGCCGTCGACGCCCTGGCGCACAGCGGGGCGCATCTGGCGGTGGTGGTCGATATCGATCCCGGGATCCATCGCACCGGCGTCGCCGACGGCGATGCGGCACTGGCCCTGGCCCGGCGGATCGAGGCGAGCCCGAACCTGAACTTCGCCGGGGTGCAGTTCTATTGCGGATCGCAGCAGCACATCGAGAGTTTCGCCGACCGGCGCGCGGCGATCGTCGAGCGGACCGCCTTCCTCGAGGCGATCCTGCGCCGGCTCCAGGAATCGGGGCTGGCATCGGCGATCGTCACCGGCGGCGGGACCGGCACGCACGCGATCGACATCGAACTACGCGTGTTCACCGAGTTGCAGGTCGGATCCTACGTTTTCATGGACCGCCAGTACGGCGACTGCGACCTCGACGGAGGCGGAAGTACGCCCTTCGAGACCGCCCTGATGGTCGACGCGCGGGTGATCAGCGCCAACCACGCCTTCATGGCCACCGTCGATGCGGGATTCAAGGCCTTCGCCACCGAGGCCGGCGCCCCGCCCATCCTGGCTGGCGCCACCGATGGATCGGTCTATCATTTCATGGGCGACGAGCATGGCTGCGTGGTCCCGCCCCGCGGCCTCGCGCCGCCGAAGCTGGGCGATGTCGTGACCTTCGCCGCGCCGCACTGCGACCCGACGGTGAATCTCTACGAGGCCTACCACGCCGTGGCCGGCGACACCCTTGTCGACATCTGGCCCATCGAAGGGCGCGGCCGTTCGGCCTAGACACTTTCGCCCAGCGCCTGAAGGCCGCTAAGGTCGCGGCGCCGCCGAAAGAACGAGGCCATGCCCGACGATTCCGACACCATAGACCGCGCGCTCGCCGAGGCGCATCTGCCGGCCCTGCTGATGAGCCTCATCCACCTGACCGGCGACGCCGAGCTGCTGACGCCGGAGCGTCGGCCGGTCTACGTGCTGCTGGCCGACGGCAAGGACGGCGGTTATCCGGCGGCGGTGCAGGCCGACATCCGGGCCAAGGCCAAGACGGCGATCGTCGCGCATCTGAACGGCGCGCCGCTGCCGCCGGCGCCTTCGCCCGCGACGGTGCGGCGAATGATGGACTTCATCGCCGGCGTCGATATCCCCGCCCACTATTCGGCATTCCTCACCGACGAGCTGGGCCTTGGCGGGCCGGACACCAAGACGCCGCACTGGGAAGGACCGGCCCTGAAGGCCAAGGCCGCCACGATGCGGGTGATCGTGGTCGGGGCCGGTATGTCGGGCCTGCTGGCCGCCATTCGCCTGCAGCAGGCGGGGGTTTCATTCACGGTGGTGGAGAAGGACTCCGACGTCGGCGGCACCTGGCTGGAGAACGTCTATCCCGGGTGCCGCGTCGACAACCCGAACCACATGTATTCCTATTCCTTCGAGCCCAACCACGGCTGGCCGCAGTACTATTCGCCGCAGAGCGTGCTCCTCGGCTATTTCCGCAAGGTCGCCGAAAAATACGACCTTCGCCGCCACATCCGATTCGACACCCAGGTCGAGGAAGCGGTCTTCGACGAGGCGCACGCGCTCTGGCGGGTTACGGTGAAAACCAGCCACGGTCTCGAGACCCTTGAGGCCGAGGCGCTGATCACCGCCGTGGGCCAGCTCAACCGGCCGCGCTTTCCCGACATCGACGGGATCGAGAGCTTCGCCGGACCGAGCTTTCACTCGGCGCGCTGGCGCCACGACGTCGATCTGGAGGGCAAGCGGGTGGCCGTCATCGGCACCGGCGCCAGCGCCTTCCAGTTCGTGCCGGAAATCGCCCCGAAGGTCGCGCGCCTCGAGGTTTTCCAACGCTCGCCGCCGTGGACTTTCCCGGCCCCCACCTATCATCACGACGTTCCGGAGGGGAAAAAGTGGCTGCTCGAACACGTTCCCTTCTACGCCAAATGGTACCGCTTCTGGCTGTTCTGGATGCTGACCGACGGCTTTTATGAAGGGGTGAAGGCCGATCCGGCGTGGAACGGGCCGCCGCAGGCGGTGAGCGCCGCCAATGCGGCCATCCGCGAGATGCTGGCCCAGGCCATGCGCGTCCAGGCCCCCGACGCGCCCGACCTCATCGACAAGGTGGTTCCCGACTACCCCGTCGGCGGCAAACGCGCCCTCCTGGACAATGGCCTGTGGCTGGCGGCGCTGCAGCGCGACAACGTAGACCTGATCAGCGAGCCGATCGAAAGGGTGACGCCCGCGGGCCTCGTCACCAGCGACGGGATCGAGCACGGGGCGGACGTGATCATCTACGGCACCGGATTTCACGCCAGCCGCTTCCTATGGCCGATGCGGATCGTCGGGCGCGGGGGGGTGGATCTGCAGACCGCCTGGGCCGGCGACGCGCGCGCCTATCTGGGCATGACGACGCCGGGCTTTCCCAACCTGTTCATGCTCTATGGTCCGAACACCAACATAGTGGTCAACGGCTCGATCATCTTCTTCTCGGAATGTTCGGTGCGCTACATCCTGGGCTGTCTCAAGCTGATGCTGGACACCGGCTCGCCGACCATGGAAGTCCGGCGGGAAGTGCACGACGCCTTCAATGTCAAGGTCGACGCCGCAAATGCCCTGATGGCGTGGGGGGCGCCGCAGGTGACCAGCTGGTACAAGAACGCCACCGGGCGGGTCTCCCAGAACTGGCCCTTCCCGTTGGTCGACTACTGGAACGCCACCGTCGCGCCCAACCCCGACGACTTCGTGCTCGCGGCCAGGGCCCGGGCCGAGGCCGAGGCGTGAGGCTCGGACCGCACGGCGCGCCGATCCTTGCCGGAGTCGACCCCCACATAGGCGCCCGCGCAGGCGGCTAGCCCGCCGGCGAGCAAGACGACGATGGCTGTTCTGGTCATGCCGGTCATCCTGTCTCCGCCCCCTTAGCCTTGCCGGGCCTGCCGACTGTAGCGGCCAGGGCGGGATGAGGCGCAAGGCTTGGAAGCAAGCCTCGCAGGCCCTATCGGTAGCCGCCACAGCTGCCCGGAGAGAGGCCATGCCCCAGATCAAAGCCAACGGAATCACCCTGGAATACGAGAGCCGCGGACCCGCGGAGGGCGAGGCCATCGTCCTGATCATGGGATTGGGCGCCCAGATGACCCGCTGGCCCGCTGATTTCACCGACAAGCTCGTGGCCCATGGATACCGGGTGATCGTCTTCGACAACCGCGATGTGGGATTGTCGGAAAAGCTCGAATCCGCGGGGGCGCCCGATCTCGCGGCCATCGTCCAGGCCCTAGGCGAGGGCCGCAAGCCGGCCGTCGCCTATACGCTCGATGAGATGGCGGCCGACGCCGTCGGTCTGCTCGATGCGCTCGGGATCGCCAAGGCGCATATCGTCGGCGCTTCGATGGGCGGGATGATCGCCCAGTTGGTGGCGGCCGACTATCCCGAACGGGTCCTTTCCCTGACATCGATCATGTCGACGACCGGGGCCCCCGACCTGCCTAGAGCGAGCCCGCAGGCCATGGCCGTTCTGAACCACCGCGGGCCCGACCCGAACCTCGATCTGGAGG
>Ga0208849_1001229_pt1 | contig 18883 bp, 28 predicted proteins | sample NGESurdeep072012_10_FD_184470 | JGI IMG/M metagenome (GOLD analysis project Ga0208849, IMG submission 184470) | Arctic peat soil microbial communities from Barrow, Alaska - NGEE Surface sample 53-3 deep-072012 (SPAdes) | ecosystem: Environmental > Terrestrial > Soil > Wetlands > Peat ... | reverse complement strand
TCTGTTCAGGGGTGGGGGGGGGGGTGTCGAGCCATTTAAGGCTCTTATCCGTCTAAAACGGTGGCCCATTAGCCCCTTAACCCCTAAGTTGTTGAAATCGTTACAAGGTTATGTGCCGGGCGGATATGGCCACTTAAGGGCCACTTAAGCTGTCATCTTTTTGCATGGCTAAAATCGTGGTATATTACGTGCACTGCAACATAAAGCGGGAACCTTTGCACCAGTTCCACGCTTAGGACCGTGGATGTCTCGCGACGCGCGTGCCTATGTCGCAACGCAACATGCCATGGCCGTTCGATCCGGCAGATGCAGCGGCGCCGCATCGGTCGCCGCGACAACCTGAAAGGTTAACATCATGTCCGTTTTGACCCTGTCGCAAGCCGAAGCCCGCATTGCCGAACTCGAAAGCAAATTGGCTTCCAAGTCCAAAATCAGTTATAAGGTATCACCGAAAGGCGCCATCGCGATCTATGGCCTTGGCCGGTTCCCGGTCACGCTGTACCTTTCGCAGTTTAATGCCCTGAACGCCGCATTCCCCGCCATCGCGGCATGGGTCAAGACGTCCCCGACGTTTGACTACTCGCGCCATGACGACGCCAAGGTCGCCGCTCTTGGCGTGGTATCTCTCGCTGCCAAAGGCGAGTAACCTTCGCACCCTGCCAAGCCGCTACCTCGAAAGGGGTAGCGGCTTTTTGCTGTCTGCGCGCCAGTTGCGAATGCGTCGCATTCTCACCCGGCAGGGGGCATGGCCAGCCGGCCCCGGTCTCGCTTCGCGAGACCTAAGTCGTTGTTATATATGAGGTATTTTTCAAAACGAGACCCCTTGACAAGGTATCACCCGCAAAATATAACACGACAGGAGGTTTCCATGCCCTATACAATTTACACCCTCTTCAATGGCCACCATGAACTGCTCTACGCTGGCCGGTCCTCTATGTGGATGCGTCGGATGGAGGATCACGTCTATCAGTCGCCGTGGTTCCGTGAGGTTGCGAGCGCCCGGTTCCAGCACGTCGAGACCAAGGAAGAGGCCGATCGCCTAGAGTGGCGGGTCATCACCGAAGGCCAGCCGAAGTATAACAGGGCTCAGCGCACGCCATGCGCGAAATGCGGGGGCCCCAAGACGGGCGGCCGATCTAAATTCTGTCCGACCTGCCAAGCTACATCGCCCCAGTCACAGCGCCAGACGGGACGGGTCCGCGGGCTGACTATCCGATGCCCCCGCTGCGGCGGGATCAAACCCCCGGGCCCCGCGTACTGCCCCCCCTGCAAGCGGCAGGTCAGCAAGGACGCCAGAAAATTAAAAAAGTCCCACGGGGTCCCTTAACCTTTTATTAAGGTGACAAGGTGACATTCCCCCCATGCTCATAACGTTCACCACCGCGGCGGAACTCGAACGCCAAAGACTGATCGCCGAGGCCCGCGCCATCTATCAGAGCATCTTCCCCTTTACCCCAACGGAGAGTGCCGATGAGACCCGACGGGCAGTTGATCCACCTGACGTGGAAAGAGTGGGATGAGGCAGTCGGACATATTCCCGGCTTCGGCCTGAACTGGTTCCAGCGGCTGCTCAAGCATCCGCAGCATTGGTTCCTTAATACCTTCGGAGGGCACACGTCGGTCGCGGAGCAGGAGTTCCGGTCGCGACCGATCCCTTTCCGCGGCTCGAACGGGTCGCCCGCGGATCGACCGGGTGTGCGCATCCTGACGCCGGCGGAGATCGAGGCCATCCTTGCCGAGGAGCCCAAGGCGCCGCGGCCCGGGCCCAACCCGTGGCAGCAGATGCAAGGGTGGGATGCCGGCAAGAGCGAGGACAACGCGTCATGAACCCGCGGCCAGACCCATACGTCTTTACCGAGGAGCAGCGCGCCCGGGGCTTTCCTCCCATCCGCGCCAGCGACATCCGCCGCAAGCGGGTAGTCGATCAGATCATGTATGACGCCCTGCAGGTTGCAGAGGCGTACCGCATCGCCCGCGAGGGGGAGCTATGATCGATCCCAAGGCAATCATCCGCGTCTTCTTCAGTGTCGGCGAGCCGCCCGACACCCACGTCGCCCACCTCGCCTGCACCTACGGCGCGCTGCGGGATGACCCGACCGTCCTGCAACAGGTCTTGGCGCATCTGGAGCGCGAGACAGAGGAGCCCGCTTGATGCCCCACTTCCCATCGACTTCCCCGTTGCGCTGCGCCGACGCCGGCCGCTGCAACAAATGCTTCGCCCCGCTGGACCCTGACGGCATCTGCCGTCACCCACACGCCAGCATGGACCTGCCGACGATGGTCGAGCAAGGGCCGTGGATCGGCAAGTCCCATATTGGGACCCTCGCCAAGGCGGTGGGCGAATGACGCGCTTTAACCCCAAGGTAGGCGATCTCGTCTACCTACAATGGGATGACCACTGCAGCTACGCCACCACGGGCTGGAAGCCCATGAAGGATATCGGGTTTACGCTGTCAGCCTCGATCTGCGAGACTGTCGGCTTCGTGATCCATATCACGCCCGACACCATCACGACGTGCGCCAGCGTTGCCTTCAACGACGAGGGCGATGACGCCAACCAGATCGCCACCCGCCTGCGCCGCGACCTGCGGCACGGCAAAATCATCAAACGGTTCAAGCGCCCGAGGATGTATGATGAATGATATCCCCTTCGACATGGCACTGCAGGCGGCGCGCCTGATCCTGATCGCGGTCGCCGTGGCGGCCGGGCTCCTGTTTGCCGAGCATCACCTCGACACCCGGCCCCGCAACCGTCGGGGACCGTGGAAGTAATTCGCCGTCAACCAAACTTTAAGGAGCCCCGATTATGTTGCACTGGATCAGGCAAGCCGCGGAGATCATCGAGCGCTGGCAACAGCAACGCGATGCTCCCCCGGAGCGCGATCTTCTTATCCTCCTACTCAAGGGAATGCACCACATGGCACTCGATCTCACCAAGCTGAACGCCTCCGTAACCCGGGTCTCCGGGGACGTTGACCGGCTGATCGCCGCTCTGCCCACCCCGGCTTCGGTCGCGGCGGATCAAGCTGCGGTCGATGCCGTCGCTGCGGCCCTTGACATAGCTTCCGGGAAAGCCGATGTTGCTGTGCCTGCTGCGCCGGCGCCGGCGCCCGCAGCGTAACTCACCGAAACATGACGCAAGAAGGCCCCGAGGGTAATGCTTCGGGGCCTTCGGCGTTTATTAACGATCGCACGTTAACGTGACCGCGGGCTCGCTGCCGTCTACGGTGTCCGCACGAACACCACCATTGGGGGTATGAAGGTGGCGAGCCTACTACCTCTCCACGGACCGCGGTCAAAATTGCTCATTGACACCGCGCAAAATTTTAACCTATGCTCCCTCTGTCTTCGGGAGCACCACCACCATGACAGCCAGCCTCGTCGCCGACCCCACCCCATTCACCACGGATATCGCCATTCGGCTCGCCGATGAAGGTATCCCCATTCGGGCCATCGCCCGAGCGATCAAGGTGGCAGGGGACGAGGTGTACGAGTTGCTGCGCACGGCGCTCTATGATGGCAAGATACTTTCCCTCCCCAAGGATGACTGGCCACCGGGATCGCCACGCGCGAACCGCATGCAGGCGGATCACAGTATCTTGAACGACGAGGAGCAGGTCAAATTCCTCTGCTCCGTGAAGTTCAAAACCACCCGGCTCCAATCGGCCCTTCTCGCCACCATCCTCAAGCGCCAGCAGGTGTCAAAGCAAACTCTTCATGACGTGATCGAGCATACTCGGCTCACCTATGGCACGCATAAAGAACCGACCGACCAGAAGATGGTCGACGTCATGGTTTGCCACCTCCGCAAAAAATTAAAACCGTTCAGTTTCGATATCCTCACGGTGTGGGGCACGGGCTACCGCATGGACGCGGCGCACCGTGAAGCCGCCTTGTATATGCTGGCCGCCGTCGCGGCCGGTGGGGGAAACGCCTGATGCCTGCCGATCCGTTGATCGACGAAGAGTTCATGGTCGAAGCCCTCGCCGTCACGGTGTCCCCGCAGACGATCGCACGGTTACAGACCGGAGCGATGCTGTTGCTGATCGACGCCTACGATCGCAATACCACCCGCATGGAGTTCGCCCAGATCGCCGACTGCGCGGTGAAGACCTATGCCCAAGCAGCTAAACTTTGGCTGATGTCCAACATCAAGGAAGCCAGCGACCAAGGCTACCTCGACGCCCCCCATATTGACGAAGCCTATGAGGCGCTGATCTACAGTGTTACCGATATGACACACAACGCGCACGAGCTTGCGACCATCTTGAAGCAGTGTCCTCTCAAGGAAGACAAGGTTCACTGATGGACGAGCAAGTCGATACCGGCTTTGCGGCGGTGCTGACCAACCCGAAATCGGTGTGGCGTGCGCCCGACGACGTTACCGCGGCGGTAACGGCGGACGAGGGGCTGACCCCCGACGGCGTACAAGCCGCCAAGGCGCTTCTTGCGTTGCCGATCCTCACAGGGCCGATGCTGGCAAGATTAGCCCGCGAGTTGGCCATGGACATCAGAGCCACGCTGGAAATTCTCAAGGACTACCAACTCAACAAGGTGCAGTATGACTTCCTGCGCGAGCACAACGAGTTCTTCAAAGCTGCGCTCACGGCGTCCACCATCGAGTGGAACAGCGCCATGTCCACCCAAGACCGCATCCGGGCGCAAGCCGCCGCCGCGCTCGAAGATAAACTTCCCGATCTCGCCATCCGAATGGGCAACAGGAGTGAGGGGCTTCCGGGGGTCGTTGAAGCGGCAAAGCTCTTTGCAAAGATCGCTGGAGTTGGCGAGCGCGACATGGGGGCTGTCGCATCGGGAGAGAGATTTACAATTACTATCAATCTTGGGGCCGACGAGAAAATTATCGTTGGGTCCACTCAAGAAGTATCGGCGACGCATCCAACTGCGGCTGGGGCAGGCTCGCTATCATCTGACACCAGCGGCCAAGATAGTGGTCAGGCGGTACGCCCGCTCGCCGAAGGGCAGGGAGACGGGGCGACGTTTCGACTGCTCACCAAAACGACGGGCGATCGACAAGCGGTACTCGAAGACACCAAAAAATAAGGAACGGGCATTTAGATATTCGCACTCCCCTAAGGGGCACGAACGGGTCTGGAGATATTGTAATGGCACTCGCAAAAAAGACGTCTGACGATTATCTGGCGGACGCGATGGCGCTGCTCAAGAAGAAGAATGCTGAACTGCTCGACCAGAAGCGGGTCATCCAAGGTCTCCAAAAGGCCGAGGACACCGCCGAGAAAATCCGGCAGGAGGTTTATAATCTTGCCGCGCACACCCCCGAGCCACCAGCATGGCTCTCCGGGAAGGGCGTCAAGAACGGCGCCCGCGGCGGTCCGGTCACCATCTGGTCGGACTTCCACTACGGAGAGCGGGTGTTCCCAAACCAAGTCGGGGGCGTCAACGAGTTCAACGTCAAGATCGCCAGAGAGCGGTTCACAAAGCTGGTCAATATCACCATCGATCTCTGTGAAAACCACATGGGTCGCGCCACCGTCAAATACCCGGGCATCGTCATCTGTCTCGGTGGCGACATGATCTCAGGCGACATCCACGAAGAACTCGCCGAGACCAACGATCGCACCCCCCACGAAGCCGTCAACGATCTCACCGACATGATCGCCGCGGGCCTTGAGCAGATGGCCGACAAGTTCGGGCGTGTCTATGTGCCGTGCGTCGTCGGCAACCACGGACGCTCCACCAAGAAGATGCGGATGAAGGGGAGAGTGTTCACCTCGTTCGATTGGAATATTTATTGCAATCTGGAGCGGCATTTTCGCAAGGACCCGCGCATCAAGTTCAACATTCCCGAAGACGCCGACGCCCACTTCGAGGTGTACGGCCACAAGTTTCTGCTCACGCATGGTGACAGCCTAGGCACGAACGGTGGTGACGGCATCATCGGCGCGATCGGTCCCATCATGCGCGGCACATTCAAGATCGGCCGCAGCGAGGCCGCGGTCGGCTCCGACCCCGACTACATTCTGATGGGGCACTACCACCAGATGCTCTGGCTACCGACCGTCATCGTCAATGGCGCGCTCAAGGGCTACGACGAGTATGCCAAGCTCAAGCTGCGCGCGCCGTTCTCTCGGCCCTCACAGGCACTCTTTTTCGTCCACCCCGAGCACGGTATCACCGCGCGCTGGGAAGTGCTGCTGGACGGCAACAAGGTCTCCCGCGCGTCCACGCCGTGGTTGCAGTGGAAATGACGGACGAACAGAAACAGCGCAAAGCCATAAACGCTCGGCGCTATAACCAATCGGAAAAGGGCCAAGAGCGCAGCCGCCGCTGGCGCCGCGAGAACCCGGAACGCATCCGCGAGCACAGCCGGAAGCAACACGCCACGCCAGAGTACAAGGCGTATATGAAGGAATACATGAAGACTTACTATCCCCACTATCTCAGAACCCCCATGGGGATGGAGAAACTACACCGCTACAAGCAATCGCCAAAAGGGCAGGAGAACATGCGTCGCTACAACCATTCCCCCGGCTATGCGGAGCGCCGCCGTGCGTACCAAACCTCCCCGAAAGGGTGCGAGACGAGACACCAATATTACGAGCGACAGCAGGACTTGCTAGATGACTGAACTCACCTACACGGCGCCCCCAACGTGCGCGAAATTCATGAAGTCGGAGGCCTTCGGGCGGCTCGTTGCTGGTCCTGTGGGTTCCGGCAAGACCACCGCGTGTGTCATCGAGTTGCTGAAACGCTCAGCGATGCAGCGCCCCGGTACCGACGGCATCCGCCACACGCGCCACGCCGTGGTCCGGCAGACGTTAAAGCAATTGAAAGACACAGTGCTTAAAGATTGTCAGCAGTGGCTGAAAGGCCTCGGCTCTTGGAAGGTGTCCGAGAACACGTTCCATGTGGAGTTCGACAATGTGCGGTCCGAGTGGGTGTTCATCCCGTTGGAAAATGCTGAGGATCAGTCGCGTCTGCTGTCTATGCAGCTTACTGGGGCGTGGCTGTCAGAGTGTATTGAAATGGACCTCGATGTTATCGGTCCTATTTCTGGGCGTCTCGGTCGTTACCCTTCTGGTGGCGATGGCACTCCTTCATGGTACGGTCTCGTGGCTGATACGAACTTCCCGACAGAAATGACGCCATGGCACCAGTTCATGGAGAACCGTCCGCCGAACTGGGAAATCTTCAAGCAACCAAGCGGCCTCTCGCCCTACGCCGAGAACCTGAACTGGCTGGTGCAAAATGATAAATCTGTGGCTCTACCCGTGGACCATCCTGCTCGACTTGCTCAAGGTCGGAAGTACTATGAACGCTTCGTCGAAATGTATGGAGACGACAGCGACTGGGTGCGGCGCTACGTCAAAGCCGAGTACGGCGACGACCCTTCGGGAGCGGCGGTTTTCAAAAATTCGTTCCGATCTGACTTCCATATTGTCGACGACACCCAACTTATCCCGGGATACCCGCTGCTTGTTGGACAAGATTTTGGAAGAAATCCATGGTCTCTGATCTGCCAAATGGATCACATGGGGCGCTTGATCGTGCATCAGGAAGTGGCGGGGACCAACGTCGGCTTGGAGAAGCATGTCAATCAGTCGCTGCGCCCGATCCTGTTGAACAACAAATATCTGGGATACCGTACTGCTGTTGTGGGCGATCCGTCTGGTGTTGCGAAGGGAAACGTCTCGGAGGAGAGTTGCTTCGACGCACTCTCCCGACTTGGCCTGCCGGCATTTCCCGCACCAACGAACGATATCGAGCCGCGGCTGCGCGCTGTGGAGGCGTTGCTGACCCGGCAAACGAATGGTGGACCTACCTTGATGATATCGCGGAGCGGGTGCCCGTTCTTGTGTCGCGCTATGGCTGGCGGATATCGCTTTACGAAAACAAAACAGGGCGCCCTGCGTACTGTCCCCGACAAGAACGACCGCGAGGGGTTCAGCCACGTCGCTGACGATCTGCAGTATGTCGCGCTGGTTGTCCACGGCGGGGTAGTGCCAGAGATCACGCGCCGGTTGCGCCCGCGCACCAAAAAACGCGAGCGTGTCTCCGCGCTGGGTTGGACTTAATGTTTGTCGACGATGAACTCGGGTGGCAGCGGTGTGTCTGCCTGCGTGAGCTTCGCTTGTAGCATGATCGCGTGCGCCTGGAGGCGGGCCAACTTGCGGACGCGCCGGTCGCGCACCCACACCTGCACGGTCTTGCTCTCGTAAATCTGGACCAGATACCAGCAGCCGGCGATCAGCGCTGCGAGTGCCGGGAGCCACCCAACGAACGTTCCGACGATGGCAGCGGCGGCTGTCCCGTTGCCGAGCCAATAACTAAGGTCGCCATGCTGGTCCATTGATAGTGCCCCCGGGTCCCCCCATTGCTATGGGTAGGGCGTTAATAAGTTCTTTAGGGCGCACCTCTACGGTTGCCCAAGCAACCGTGGAACCACCGATGGCAAGTCTTGGACAGGAAGGCGTAATCCAGTTCACCGCGCCGGCTCAGTTGGAGCAGCAGCTACAAACTGCCGCGACACAGAAGGCGCAGGAACAGGATGCCGCCCAGAGCAACATCCCGCAGTACCCCGAACTAGCGGGGTACGTGAAGGCGCAGTTCGAGATTTTCCGCAACCACCGCAACACGCAGGCGGGCTGGTCGAACCGGATGCTCTCGGCGCTGCGCTCGTTCAACGGCCAGTACGAACCATCCAAGCTGGTCGAGATCACCAAGATGGGTGGGTCTACCGTCTACGCGCGCATGATCGCGCAGAAGTGCCGCGCCGCCTCCTCCCTCCTACGGGACATCTACCTCGGGCAGGATCAACCGTGGGCGCTTGAGCCCCCCGCCGATCCCGACATCCCCGACGACATCAAGCAGCAGATCGACCAATTGATGCAGGGCGAAGCGCAGAAGGTCCAACAGACGCTGGGACAGGCGCCGGCGCCGTCCGACATTGCCGATCGCAAGCGCGCGCTCCTCGACCAAGCCGAAGAGGCCGCCAAGAAACGCGCCGCCAAACAGGCGCGCGACAGCGAGGGCAAGATCGAGGACATGCTGCGGCAGGGCGGCTTCTATCACGCGCTCGCCGAGTTCTTGGTCGACCTACCGATTTTTCCGTTCGCCTGCGTCAAGGGCCCCGTCGTCAAGGTGTGCCCGAAGGTGACGTGGGGCCAAGGCGGCGGCCAGCCCACGGTGCAGCAGGTGCCCACGCTGACGTGGAACCGGGTCTCGCCGTTCGACATCTGGTTCACGCCCGGCGTCGCCGACATCGCCAACGCTAATGTCATCGAGAAACTGCGCGTTACCCGCGCCGAACTTAACGACCTGCTCGATCTCCCCGGCTACAATCAGGACGAGATCAGGCTGGTGCTCGACGAGTACGGTCGCGGCGGCCTCTACGACAACTGGGACACCACCGACGCCGAGCGCAGCGTGCTCGAAAATCGCGAGAACCCGGCGTGGAACCGCTCCGGGATGATTTCAATGATGGAGTTCAACGGCAATGTCCAAGGACGCATGCTCCAAGATTATGGGATGGTTGTTCCTGACGAGTTGCGTGATTATCACGTTCAAATTTGGGTTGTCGGGTCCCACGTCATCAAGGCGCACCTCTCGCCGTCCCCCCGCCAGCGTCACCCCTATTTCATCACGTCCTTTGAGAAAGTCCCCGGCACCCCCGTCGGGAATGGGCTCACTGATCTGCTTCAAGACCTTCAAGAAGTCGCGAACGCCACCCTCCGGTCGCTTGTAAACAACGTCTCGATCTCGTCGGGGCCGCAGGTTGTGGTCAACGACGAAATGCTCGCGCCGGAAGAGAACGGGGAGGACATGTACCCATGGAAACGCTGGCACGTCCGCAACGACCCGGTCTCGAACAACTCGAAACAGCCGATCAGCTTCTTCATGCCGGCGAACAACGCGGCGCCGCTGATCCAAGTCTATCAGGAGTTCATCAGCATTGCGGACGACGTCTCGGCGATCCCGAAGTATGTCGGTGGGCAAGCTGGTGGTGGTGCTGGCAGGACCGCATCGGGCCTAGCGATGCTCATGGGGAATGCCTCGAAGATTTTGCAGACAGTGAGCGCGAACATCGACCGTGACGTGCTGGAGGAATGCCTCCTGCAATTGTTCGACCTGCTGATGCTGACCGATACGAGCGGGCTGCTCACCGGCGAGGAGAAGGTGACCGTGCAGGGCGTCAACGTGGCGATCCAGCGCGAGACCTTGCGCCAGCGCCAGATCGAGTTCCTGACCGCGACCAACAACCCGACCGACATGAAGATCATGGGTCTGCCGGGCCGGGCCGCCGTGCTGCGCAGTGTGTCGACGACGATCGGTATGCCGGGCGACAACATCGTCCCGAGCGAAGACGCCATCGAGCAGATGATGAAACAGCAGCAGGCGCAGGCTCAGCAGGGTGGCGACATCGACGCGCTGATCCAGAAGAACGTCCAAGAGGGCGTCGCTGCCGGCGTGAAGCTGATCACCAAAGAACTCACCTCGGGTGTGCTCGCACAACACGAGCAGATGGGCGAAGGCCCGCCCGCGCATATCGGCACGCCGCCGGGAAGCGGCGGGACCATGCCGCCATCGGGCGTGACGCAGGCCAGCAACCCAGCGATGGACCTGTCACAGGAGGCGGGGCAGGCGCAGGGCGCACAGCCATCGCAACTATCGAAGTCGATGGGGCCACAGACGCACCTCACCGGGAGCCAGCCCGGCCCCGGCGCCAAGCCAGTTAGCGGGGGCGTCGGCTAACGCTTCTTTAGGGATTAGCGATGATAGTGGCCGCATGTTCGGCATCCGCCGAGGCCAGTGAAAACTGACAGGGGACTACGATGGCAATTCTCAGTTCACGCAACTACGATCGCAACCTGCTTGGCAGCGTCCTGAAACAGGTCGTTGATGCAGTGAACACGGGAAGCATCGGAGGCCCGACCGGCGTGACCGGCCCCACGGGTCCCACGGGCGCGTCAACCGGATTTACGGGCAACACTGGGTCAACCGGCCCGACCGGCCCGGCCGTTGGGGCGACGGGCCCCGCAGGCCCCACCGGGGTCATCGGCGGAACGGGTCCCACGGGCGCAACTGGCCAAGGAGCTACCGGCCCCGCTGGTCCGCTAGGCGCGACCGGCCTTGCGTCGGGAGCCACGGGCGCAACCGGCCCGACCGGCCCGACTGGAACTGGCGTCGTCGGGAATACCGGCCCCACCGGAGCCACGGGCGCAACCGGCCCGACCGGCAACCTCACCACTATCCTCATCCCGCCGACGTCTGACCCGCATCTTGCTGGCGTCGTGTGGATCAATTCGGGCGTCGTTACCGTCTCGGCCGGTTAATAGGAGCCCACAATGGCCACAGGTGCAGCAGGCGCAACTATTTTCGCCGCTCCGGTTCAGCCGGACCCGTCGACCGTGTCCAAGGACACCTATGATGACAACCGCATCCCGGCTGTCCTCAAGGAAGTCGTGGACCTGATCAACAACAAGGACATCCCCGGTTTTGCCGGCAACGTGGGCCACGCCGGTCCGACCATTGCGACCGGAGCCAGTTCGACGGGCCCCACGGGGGCAACCGGTTCGACTGGAAAGGCCGCCGACGCGCTCATCGGCGCCACCGGACCTACGGGCTCCGCGGCTGGTCCACAATTGCTTGGTCCGATTGGCCCCCTTGCCGGCGCTGGGCAGAACTCCAACGCCACCGGACCGACCGGCAACACGGGGCCCACCGGGCCGCTGAACTGGACGGGCAACACCGGGAACACCGGCAACACCTCGGCGACTGGCGCAACCGGTCCGACCGGCCACGCCAACCCGTACCCCGGTCTCCCCGGACCGCTGAGCGCCAGCGGCGCTGTGAACTGGAAGCCGCCGACCATTGACCCCGGCATTGCCGGCGCGATCTGGAACGCCAACGGCGGCACCGGTCCTGTCAGTATGACGGGGCCCGCGAATGGCACGGGTGCGTTCTTCAAAATCTCCACCGGAGGGTCACGCCCCTAATCCTCCGGTTCCCCCAGCCCCAACAAGGTCTTCGTGCAAAATGACCCCCTATACTGACGACCAACGCGTCGCGCGCCGCGAACAGGCACGCCTTTGGCGCGCGCGCAACCCGGAGAAGTGCCGAGAATATAACCGGCGTGGGTCCGCCCGCTGGAAAGCAGCCAATCCGACCTATATGCGGGATTACGCGCGCGCCCGTAACCTCCTCAAGAAATATGACCTGACGGTCGAACAGTGGGACGCTCTCTTTGCGGCTCAGGGTTCGGTCTGTGCGGCGTGTGGCGCAACAAACCCCGGTGGCCGTTACTGGCATACGGATCATGCCGGTCCGCTCCCCTGCAAATGTTCGGCTGTCCGCGGTATCCTCTGCCTTGGGTGCAACCATGCTGCGGGGGCGGGGACAAACGCCGATATTTTGCGGCTGCGGGGACTTGTTAAATATCTGGAGGACTGTCTATGACGCGGTTGGCGCTCAACATGATCGTAAAAAATGAGGCTGCGCGCATTGAACGCTGCCTCGCCTCCGTCGCCCCATATATCTCCAGCTACGCCATCCTCGATACCGGCTCTACCGACGACACGGTTGAGTTGATCCGGGATTTCTTCCGGGAACACCATATTCCCGGCGTCGTCGGGAAGGGCGCTTTCACGAACTTCTCGCAAGCGCGCAATGATGCACTCGCGTGGGGTCGCGCACAACAGCACCTGCACCCCGCGGACTTCTTCCTGCTGTGCGATGCCGACATGGAGTTGAAGGTCGATGGTACTGCCGACCCGTTCGGCCTCTTGCGTGGCTCTGCGCCTGCGTACACGATGTTGCAGATTGCAGGCGGTGTGTCCTACGAGAACATCCGCCTCCTCAACACCACGGTGCATGCACAATATGTCGGCGTGACCCACGAGCATCTGGCCGTTGCTCACGTCGGGCTCTTTGCCGGCGCCACGTTCATCGACCACGCCGATGGATCGAACCGCGCCAACAAAGCTGCACGCGATATCAAATTGCTGACCGATGATCTGGTTACCGACCCCCACAACGATCGAAGCTGGTTCTATCTCGGCAACTCTTATATGGACGCCGGGCAGTGGGCGTCCGCGGAGTTCGCCTATCGCAAGCGCATCGCCCTAGGCGGCTGGGACGAAGAGGTTCACAACGCAAAAGTGAAGCTCGCGCACTGCCTCAACAATCAAGGCGTCGAGAGCCAATTTATACTCGAAATGCTGGATGCGTATAACTTTCGCCCCCAGCGCACCGAAGTGCTCCACGATCTCACCAAACACTTCCGCATCGCTGGAAAGAACGAGACGGCCCTTCTGTTCTGCCGTGCGGGCTATGGCTCCTATCGGCCGAACGACATTCTCTTCGTGCCGGATTGGGTCTACAACTGGGGCTTCAAGGAAGAATATTCGATCCTCGGCTTCTACGGCAATGACGCGGACAAGAAGATCGGTGCGGCTTGTGCAAACTGGCTGGCGCTCACCCCCGACGTGCCGCCGAATGTGCGCCACGGCGCGCGCCAGAACCTGCGCTGGTATGTCAAGCCACTCAGTGCGCATTGCCCCTCGTTCTCGTCCAAGCTGATCGCCGTTACGCCGCACGATGGCTACACCGCGATGAACCCGTCCGTCGCAAATGGTCCCGACGGTCGCTTGGCAGCGATTGTTCGGACAGTGAATTACACCATCGACGGCGATGGACGCTACCTGATTAAAAAAGAGGGGTGCGAAGCCAACGGCTCCAATCCGATCAACACCATCAACCTGTTCATGCGACTTGACGACGATCTCAATCCGGGCGGCCAACGCGAAATTTTATGGGAGCGTCCGGCACCGGCCTTCGATCTCGTCACCGGATTGGAGGACATGCGCCTCTTCCACCACGACGGGCAGTGGAAGGCGACCGCCTGCATCCGTGAGTATGTCGCGTCCGGCGTACCACAGCAGGTTCTTTGCTACCTGAATGCAGACCGCGAAATCAAGAAGTGGGATTGCCTTACCGATGGCTCCGGTTGCGAGAAGAACTGGATGCCGATCCCCGACGAAGAACTTCACTATGCCTACCGGCTCGATCAAATCGTCAGCGGCGATGTCGTCAAGCTCGCATACCAGCGCAACCATCCGCCCGTCGCCGTAGATAATATCAGCGGTGGCAGTCCGCTGATCCGCTTCAAGAACGGCTGGTTGGCCATCACCCACGAGGCGATCGACCCCGGTGACTATCGGCGCGTCTATATCCACCGCTGGGTGTGGTTCAGCGAGGACTACACGCTGCGCCGGCTCTCGGACCCTTTCTGCTTCCACGCGCAACAGATCGAGTTCGCGGCGGGCCTTGCGATGCATCCAAATGGCCTCGATCTCGTTGTCTCCTACGGTGTGCGCGACTGCGAGGCGCGGATCGCGCGCGTGGACGCAACTGAGGTATCGGCGATGTTGAGTGATTTCTATGAGGGTTAAATTAGTCACGGGCTACGTCCCGATCCCGGGTCATCCGCGCACCGCGGAAGAGTACGGCGAACTCGGCGAGCGCCTGAGTGGCGTACCGATCCCCAAGAAAGCCTTCTATATGAAGGTCGAGGACACATGGTTGTGGAGACACGTCCACTCGCTGGACTATCTCCCGAAAGTCTCTGAGCACGACAACTCAGCGAAGAACACGTTGGCTTACCACTGCGTCAACCACCAGAAATCGTCGTGGCTTGTGCAGGCTTCGGACGAGGACCCGGAGGCCGACGTGCTGCTGTGGGTCGACTACGGCATCTTCCGACTTCCCGGTGTGAACAACCAGTCGATCTACGAGTTCGTTCAGAAACTGGACGACCAGAAGATTTACGCGCCCGGATGTTGGGAGAAGCCGGTTGCGATCGAGAGCGCCTACCCCTGTTGGCGGTTTTGTGGCTCGATGATCGCGGTGCCGAAGAAGCTGGTCGACCAGTTTGACTATGCCGTTCGTGTCGCTGCCCGCCAACACGTTGCAAAAACTTTGAACGTCGAATTTGAGGTGAACACTTGGTCACGCGTTGAGCAGCGTGGTAGACTGCCCTTCCACGTTTACATGGCGGACCACAACGTCTCGATGTTCGACAATTTTCGGAGACCACCCCAATGAGTTCACTTGAAGAACTGTTCACCTACTTTGGCACCGACAAGGGCGTCTGGGGTTACACCCCAGCCTACGAGAAATATCTGCTTGGTCGACGTGATGGCCCGCAGGCGATCAAGAACGTCTTGGAGATCGGCATCTGCGGCTTCCGCGACATCCCGAACAACGTCGTCGGCGCGAGCCTGTTCGCGTGGCGGGAGTATTTCCCGCAGGCGCAAATCTACGGGATCGACAACGACGCGCGCTTCGTCTTCAACGACCAGTGGCGGATCGCGACCGCGCTCGCCAACGCCTACGACGATCACGCACTACGCAACGCGCTGCAGTTGTTCGGCGCGCCGCAATTCGACTTCGTATGCGACGATGCCGTTCACGACCCCGCGGAGCAGATGGTCCTTTGCGCGATGCTGTGGCCCCATCTTGCGCCGGGCGGCGTCTACGCGATCGAGGAAATGTGTCCATACAAGGTGAAGGACTTCGACGTGGCCGAGTATGTGATCTCCCCGCTGATGCAGGCCCTGCCGACGCTGGCCAACGCTGAGGTGTTCACGACGCACAAGGACGAACGGCTGCTAATTCTCACCAAAGCCGATTAACGCTTCTTTAGCACAGCCATCGGTATGCTCCGCGCGAGATTATCTCACAGGAGACACACCGATGGCTGGCTCACTCAACGGCGGCTTCCAGAAGAAGACCGAGAAGAAGGCCGACTTCGCCAAGGGGGGCAACACCCCGATGTTTGGCAAGGGCGACCGCACCACGACCGCACCGGCCGACGGCGCGCATGGAGCGGGTTCCGGGACCACCGACAAGGGTGCGGTCGGTCCGGGTCCCAGCACCGGCGACAAGTTCGCCAAGGGCGGCTCTGGCAAGATGTTCGGTTACGAGGGTTCGCAGCCCGCGCAGGCCGGCAAGACCAGCGCACGATAATGGTCCGCAAGCTCAACCGACAGACTGTTCGCGGCTCGACGCCGGCGGCTCCGCGTATGGTCGCCGCGCCCGGATCAGTGTCGAAAGTTGGGAAGCGGCCACCCCAGATCGGGAGTGGTCTGAGCGGCCCGCAAGCCCGGATTACGCCAATCCCCCCGGGAGGCGGCAACACCCGAGATTACGGCAAACCTGCCGCCGCAGCGCCCCAGCCCAACCCCTTCGGGCCGAGCGCGGGTAACTCCAACATTGGAGGCTTCTGATGTTCAAGAAGCACATGACGCCCCTTAAGCCGCACTCCAAGGCGGGAACCCTCGACAATTCACCCGACAAGGGCTCGAACCAACGCAATCTCCCCGGTGCCGCCACTGGTGGCGGACCCGCGTCGTTCCAGTCCTACGGCAAAGCCACCCCAATGGCGCAGCCTGCACCCGCTCCCGATGGTCTCGGCAGTGGTACGTGGGGCGGAAACGGAATTGCTTGACCTCCGCTGACGTCATCAAACACTACGCTTTGCGCCTCAAAAACGCCGATCCCGAAAGCTGGGATCGCTTTCTGCTGGGGTTCGACGCCTATGCGACCGAAGTTACCGTCGCGGTAACCGAGGCGCCCTCCGAAGACATTCTCCGCTTCCAAGGTCGAGCCCAGCAGATGCTGGCGCTCCTTCGGCTGTTCAAAGAGTGCCACATAGTCCGCAACCCCCCACCAAAATAATCTGGAGTGTTCCCCATGGCCGCCAACGACCAAGTATCTGACGGAAAAGGACTTACCGACTTCTCAGTGGACCCGAATGTAAGAGTTCCCGACCACGTCGCGAAAGCGGCCAAGGACGCCGAAGCCATCCACAAGCAGGTCTATAAAGAGGACCTGCCGCAGCCAGACCAGCCCGAGCACACCCACGCGACGCCCGCGGCCCAGCCCGGCGACGCCGCCGCGGCCGCCGAAGAGGCCGCCCGAGCCGAAGCTGCCCGCGCCGCAGCCGCAGCCGCCGACCCCCAGACCCAGCACGTAGACCCAGCGAAAACGGGCGTTTCTGCCGACGACGAAGGTGTCTCCGCGACGGAGTGGCGCCACAGATTTCTTTCCATGAAGGGGCGTTTTGACGCCGTAACGCGGCAAATGGGCGCCGATAGGCAACAGATGCAGGAGCTTGCCGACGAGTTGCAGCGCACGCAGTCTCTCCTGCAGCCCGGCACCAACACGAGATCGGCTCCGCAGCCAAACCAAGTTCACAAAAAGTTGATCACGGAACAAGACCGGGAAACCTACGGCGACGACCTGATCGACGTCGCGCGTCGGGTGGCGATGGAGACCGTCGGCCCCGAGATCGAGAGCCTGCGGAACGAGAACCAAAAGTTGAAAACCCAAGTAGTATCAACGGGTCAGCGGGAATTGCGCGACGCGCTCACGCAATCAGTGCCGGACTGGGTCGCCATCAATAAGAGCCCCCAATTCATGGCGTGGCTCGCTTTACCGAATATTTACACTGGGCAGGTACGAAGGGACATGCTGAGAGCAGCATACGGAGCGGCAGATGCCCCTCGCGTTGTCGCTCTCTTCCGAGACTTCGTAAATGAAGTGAAGGCCACGGGTCAGACGTTCCAGACCCCGCAAGGTGAGCAGCAGGTTGAAAAGCCCGCTCCTCGTACCGCAGCGGTGGACTTGGGGACGCTCGCAGCCCCCGGCAAGGCGAAGCCGGCAAGCGGTGACACCGCGATGCCCGCAGACAAGCCAATCATCACCCGCGCTCAGATCAAGAAGTACTTCGACGACAAACGCCGTGGATTTTATGCCGGCCGTGAGGCACAGGCAAACCAATTCGAGGCCGAGTTGACGATGGCACAGGCTGAGGGGCGCGTCCGCTAACCCGGGGCTCGTCTGTCAACATAAATGTTGCGTGAAGCCCCTCAACTGTCAACACGGGGCTTTTCGCCATGTCCATTCCCTCAGCAGGTTTTCCCGGCGCAACGTCGGGCTCCTCGCCACTCATCTATCCGACTGGTACATCGGGCAACTCCCTCCAGTCGACGGGCTTCATCCCGGAGATTTGGTCGGGCAAGCTCGTGGAGAAATTCTACGCCTCCACCGTCCTCGCCGCGATCTCGAACACCGACTACGAAGGTGAGATCAAGAACAAGGGCGACCGCGTCAAAATCCGCACGAAGCCGACCATCAGCATCCACAACTACCAGTCCGACGGCCTGCTTGGGCTCGATCGCCCGACTGGCGGCACCGTGGAGTTGTATATCGGCAACGGCAAGTACTTCTCGCTGATCCTCGACGACGTGATGGAAATTCAGAGCGATCTGAACGTCCTCTCCATGTGGTCGGACGACGCGGCGCAGCAGTTGAAGATCACCGTGGACAGCGATGTCCTCGACGGCATCGTCGGCCAGATGGTCGCTGCCAACCGCGGCACCGCGGCGGGCGTGATCACCGGCAACGTCAACCTCGGCGTCAAGGGAACCCCGCTCTCGGTGGTCTCCAAGAACCCGGGCGTGGGCGACGTGGAACTGCTCGACGTCCTGATGCGTATGGGTCAGGTGCTCGACGAGCAGAACATCCCGGAAGTCGGCCGCTGGGTCGTCATGCCCTCGTGGGCGGGACGCATGATCAAGCAGTCCGAACTCCGTCAGGCCTACCTGTCGGGCGACAGCGTCTCGATGCTGCGCAACGGCCGGCTGGGCATGGTGGACCGGTTCACCATCTACATCAGCAACTTGCTGCCGAACAACTCGTCCGACAGCGCCAACTTCAACTCGGGTGAATGGCCGATCTTCGCGGGCCACGCGCACGGGCTGACCTTCGCCTCGCAGATCAGCAAGGTGGAGACGCTTCGCTCCGAACTGACCTTCGGCCAAATCCTGCGCGGCTTGCAGGT
>Ga0208849_1001228_pt1 | contig 18886 bp, 19 predicted proteins | sample NGESurdeep072012_10_FD_184470 | JGI IMG/M metagenome (GOLD analysis project Ga0208849, IMG submission 184470) | Arctic peat soil microbial communities from Barrow, Alaska - NGEE Surface sample 53-3 deep-072012 (SPAdes) | ecosystem: Environmental > Terrestrial > Soil > Wetlands > Peat ... | reverse complement strand
GCGAGCTTGCGGTCCGCGGTGTCGGTGACATCGACGACCCGGACATCCAAACCCGCACCGGGCGCGGCGCTCATCCAGACCTCGGCCACCGAGTAGGGCTCGAGCCCTTCGACATCCAGCAGCTCGCGGTGAGCGAACGGATTCCTGGCGTCGGGGTACACCGCGCATAGGGTTGCCTCGCCGGCGGCAAGATGATCGGGATGGCTCGCGAAGATGCGCGTGAAGTTGCGCACCGGCGATTGCGTGATCACTCGCTGCGGCTGCTGCTTGCGGATCACGCGCGAAATGTCGCGTCGCAGTTCGATGCTCGCGGTGAGGCGTCCGTCCGGGTATCCCAGGAACGTGAGGTCGGTGACGCCGACCTCGGCGGCGGCCGCGGTCTGCTCGATTCGCCGCATACCGGCCATCTGCTCGCGCGTGATCGTCCGATCGGATCCGCCCGCGTCGCCGTCGGTGATGATGCAGTAGGTGACCTTCACGCCTGCGTCGGTCCACTTTGCCGTGGTGCCCGCATTGCCGAAGTCGCAGTCATCGGGATGGGCGACGACCACCAGGACGCATTCGATTCCGTCGATCTCTGACACGCCACGATGGTAGCCAAAGCGGACGCCGGAGCCCCTTCGACGCGTGCGACACTCGGTGCATGCGTCCCGATCAGCCCAGGCATCCGGACCTGGGGCGGCTTGCCGAACTCCTCGGTGAATGGCAAGGCGAAGGCGAGAGCCGCTGGCTGGAGGGCGAGTCCTTCCGCTATCGGGAGTGGGTCAGCTTCGGCCACAACGGGAAGCCCTTCGTCTCCTACGCGCAGCGAACCGCCGCCCGAGATGATGGACGCCCGATGCACGCCGAGGCGGGCTACTGGCGGGCACTCCCTGATGGCGCCGTCGAGGTGGCGATGACCCATCCGATCGGCGTCGTCGAGATCGAGACCGGGCGTTGGGAGGGCAATCGCCTGAGCCTGCGCACCACGAGTGTGGACTGCTCGCCGACCGCCAAGACGGTCACGGGGCTCCGGCGGGATTTGGAGATCGACGGCGACGTGCTCAGGTATACATTGCAGATGGCGACCGACGGCGGTGACCCCCGGCCGCACCTCACCGCCGAACTCCACCGCACACCGTCGGGCCCCGAGACCACGGAGGGCTGACCGTGCTCGGGATCCCGGACCCACGATCGCTGCACCGCCTCCTCCGGCGGCCCTCGTCGTCGGCGTCCCGCCCGTTTCCGTTGCGCGACCCCAGGCCGGACCCGGGGCTCTTCGGCCCGGACTCGGTGACCTGGGTCGTCATGCGCGAGCCGCGGCTGCTGCTGGCGGCCGGCAGGGCGCTGCTCCTGCAGGCGGCGCACCCGCTGGTGGCCCAGGGCGCGATCGAGCACAGCACGTACAGGACCGATCCGTACGGTCGCCTGGAGCGGACGGTCCGCTGGGTGACGATCGTCTGCTTCGGCACAACCGACGAGGCGGAGCGAGTCTCCGGCCGCGTGAGCGGACTCCACCGCCCCGTCTCGGGCACCTTGCCGGAGGCCAACGCCACCCCGAGGGTCCCGCCCGGGACCCCGTACACCGCGAGCGACCCGGCGCTGCTGCGCTGGGTCCACGCGTCGTTCGTGGACACCATGCTGGTGGCACACGACTCGCTCATCGGCGGCCTGAGCAGTGCGGAGCGCGACGCATTCGTTCGCGAATGGGACGCTGTGGCGAAGCTCATGGGGCTGCCCCGGCGCCAGTGCTGGCCGGATCATGCGGCGTTGCGCCGGTATGTCGACCACGAGGTGCGGCGAGGGCCGGCGCTGCCCGGCGCAGGATCGCGGGAGGTCGCCGAAACGGTCCTGCACCCGCCGGTCCGATCCCGCCTGCTCCGGCCGGGCACCGACGCGCTCGCCTTCATCGCAGCCGGGCTCCTGCCCTCCGAGCTGCGCCGGGGCTACGGGCTCACCTGGACGCCGGCTCATGTTGCTGCGTTCAGCGCACTCACTCGCTCGCTGCGGCTCGCAACCCCCGCGCTGCCTCGCCGGCTCCGGATCTCGCCCGTGTACGACCTTGCGCTGGCTCGATCGGAAGGACGCTGGCCAGAATCGCGCGCAGCGTGAACGTGGGAAGGTCACGCACGCGGACCACTTCCGTGGCCGCGCTGCTCCTCAGCGGGGCGGTGCTGCTCGCCGCCTGCGGCAACAGCTCAACTGTCGTGACGCATGTGACCAAGACGTCGGCGACGTTCGCCGAGCAACCGAACGCCGTTCCCAACTACATCTTCCCCCTCGCACCAGGCCAGTTCTACAGCGCCGCCAACGTCTTCCAATTCCAGTACCTGATGTACCGGCCGCTCTACTCGTTTGGCAGCGATGGACAGGTGAGATTGAACGACAGCCTGAGCCTCGCCGAGGAGCCCGTCTACTCGAACGCTGGAAAGTCGGTGACCATCACTCTCAAGGGTTGGAAGTGGTCTGACGGAGTCCCGATCACCGCTCGCGACATCCAGTTCTGGCAGAACCTGGTCACGGCCAACAAGACGTACTGGCCGGCATACGTGCCGGGGGAGTACCCGGACAACGTCCTCACCGTATCGGTGAGCGCCGCCAACCCCCTCCAGATCACCTTCAATCTCGATCAGGCATACGGTTCCTACTTCTTCACCTACAACGAGCTCAGCCAGATCACGCCGCTCCCCCAGCACATCTGGGACCGGGAATCGGCAACCGGACCAGTCGGAAACTACGACGAGACTCCGGCAGGGGCCCACGCGGTGTATGCCTTCCTCGATTCGCAGTCGCGAAACGTCGCCACCTACAACGCCAATCCCCTCTGGAAGGTGGTGTCCGGACCCTGGATGCTGAAGTCGATGGACCGCGCGGGCAACGTGAAGATGGTGCCGAACCCGGACTACGGGGGACCCGTCAAACCGACGTTGCGAGAGTTCGACGAAGTGCCCTTCAGCCAGGAGACCGAGGAGTTCAACCGGCTCAGGGCCGCCGGTTCTGTCGCTGCCACCAGCGTGGACTTCGGCTACCTTCCGGCCGACGAGGCTTCGCTGAAAGCATCCGTCGCGGGCCTGTACAACCTGCGGCCCTGGCGCACGTGGTCGATCAACTACGTGGCCGTGAACTTCACCAATCCCCTGAGCGGACCGATCTTCGCCCGGCCCTACGTTCGGCAGGCGATGCAGGACCTGGTCGACCAGCACGTGCTCATCGCGAAGGACTTCCTCGGCTACGCGTCTCCCACCTACGGCCCGGTGCCGGTGACGCCGTCCTCGCAGTTCGTGAACGCCGACGAGCAGTCCAATCCATATCCGTTCAGCACGGCCTCCGCGCAACACCTGTTGCAGGCCAACGGCTGGACCGTGAACCCGGGCGGCGTGAGCACCTGCTCGAAGCCCGGCACGGGCGCGGGGGCATGCGGCGCGGGCGTCAAACAGGGTCAGCAGGCGTCCTTCAGCCTGGAGTACGTGAGTGGCTCCCCGCGCGTGACTGCCGAGATGAACCAGTTGGCAGCCGACTTCGCGCTCGCCGGGATCCAGCTGAAGCTGACCCAGGCCTCCTACGATCAGGTCCTCGGCTCGGCGTCGCCGTGCTCACCCGGCACGGCATGCGGATGGGAACTCGCGTACTGGGACAGCCCGTGGATCTATTCCCCTGACTACTACCCCACCGGCGACCAGCTCTGGGCGTGCACCGGCGCCGGGACCAGCCCTGTGTACGCGGGCTCGAACGTCGGCGGCTACTGCGACAGCCAGGCCGAGGCGGACATCGCGGCCACCAAGTCGAGCGACTCGATCCAGGCGATGAGCACCTACGAGTCGTACGTCGCTCGCAGCCTTCCGGTGCTCTGGGTTCCCGTACCCGACTACGCGCTCGCGGAGGTCAACAAGGCGCTGCAGGGGACCGTCCCGCTCGACCCGTTGCTGGAGATCTACCCGGAAAACTGGCGCTGGTCGTAAGCAAAAGATCACCCCTGAGGGGGAGGCGACTCTTCGTACAGGGCGAATATGATTCGAACGTGCCAGCCCCTACCCGGGCCTCAGGCGCGTTCATGGCTGCCCGAGAAGCAGGGGCCACAAGGAGGTTTTGATGACTCTGGGAAGCGTATTGGCTCGAGGCATGGGCAGATCGCCCCGCGGCCTCACAAAGCGGATCGGCTTCGTCGGCGTCGCCGCCGTGGCGGTCGTCGCCTGCGGGAGCACGAGCTCCTCACCCACCGCCTCCGGCTCGGGGCCCGCCGACCTCTTCAACCCGACGAACTTCAATACCTCGACTGTCTCCTGGTTGAGTGCCAACCAGAACGCGTCGGGGACACCGGTCATGGGCGGCACGTTGAAGATCGAGGGAAGCACCGACCTGTCGGCGGCCGCGGATCCCCAGGCCGAGTACGAGACGATCGCATTCGGGCTCGAGCGCACCTACACCCGCCAGCTGGTCTCGTACGCCGCCTCGAGCGACTTCAACAAGGCGGTCACGCTGGTTCCTGATGCGGCCGCGATGCCCAACGTCAGCTCCGACGGCCTCACCTACACGTTCAAGCTGAATTCCGGCCTCATGTGGAACACCGTGCCCCCGCGGCCGGTGACGTCCGAGGACTTCGCGCGTGGCATCCTGCGCAACTGCGATCCGACGCTTGCGCCGAACGGCAACCCCGCGTACTACTCCTCGACGATCGCTGGCTTCAAGGCCTGGTGCACGGCCTTCGAGGGTCAGGACCCGTCGGAGAGCCCGGCAGCGCGCGCCGCAACCATCAACGCCGGCATGACCAGCGTCTCGGGCATCAAGACCCCGGACGCCAACACCATCGTGTTCACGCTCACGCTGCCGGCAACCGACTTCACCAGCATCCTGGCGCTCCCGTTCGCGTCGGCAGCACCGGTGGAGTACCTCAAGTACACGCCGCTCGCTCCGGGCAACACCATCTACTCGGACGGCCCGTACGCCATCACCACGTACAACGTCGGCCACGAGATCGTGCTCACCCGGAACGCCGCGTGGACGCAGGCCTCTGACACGATCCGGCACCAGTACGTGAACGAGATCGACGTCAAGCTCGACCTCGCCGGCTCTGCGGCCGCAACCGAGGTCCAGCAGGACATGGCGGCGGGCACCGCCGACCTCTCGTGGAACACCGATGTTCCCCCGGCGGACGTCCAGGGCCTCGAGACTCCGAGCTGGAACCCGGGCCTCGGAACGTTCCCGGCTCCAGGCACGACCAACCCGTACCTCGTCTTCAACGTCCAGAGCCCGAACAACAGTGGGGCGCTGGGCAACGTCAAGGTCCGGCAGGCACTCGAGTACGCGGTTGACAAGGTTGCACTCGGGAAGATCTACGGGGGCGCGAGCCTCAACCAGCCGCTCAACCAAGTGATCGGACCAGGCGCTGAAGGCTATGTGCAGTTCAACGACTACCCGACGAAGAACAACCAGGGCGACCCCGGCAAGTGCAAGTCGCTGCTGGCTGCGGCGGGCCACCCGAACGGCATCACGCTCAAGGACTACTACCGCAACAGCGGTAACCACCCGGCCGTCTTCCAGGAAATCCAGTCGGACTTCCAGAAGTGCGGCGTGACGGTGGTCGGCACCCCGATCGCGACCGGCTACTACGGCTCCTCGGGCATCGGCGTGACCTCGCCCGACGGCCTCAAGGCCGGCCACTGGGACATCACCGAGCCCGGCTGGGTTCCTGACTGGTTTGGACCCACCAACGGCCGTGCGACCCTCCCGGACATCTTCGGAGCGGCGAACTTCCCGGGCAGCAACTGGGGCGGTTTCAACGATCCGGCGGTCGAAGCGCTGATCACCCAGGCGGAATCCGCGACCTCGATCTCCGCGGCGGCGAGCCTCTGGCATCAGGCCGACCAGCAGGTGATGAAGGACGCCCCCTTCGTCCCCTTCCAGACCCAGCTCACCCCGCTCTTCCACTCGACGAAGGTCCACAACGCCATCTACCAGCCCTTCAGCGAGGGCTACGACTACACCCAGATCTGGCTCTCGTCGTAGGCGTCGACGAGTAGAGACGTTTTAGGAGATGCCCGCCGCGTATGCGGCGGGCATCTTCATTCATTACCATCAGGCCGCAGATGACACTGCTAGCTGTTGACAACCTGACGGTCTCCTTTCCCACCTCCGATGGGACGGTCCAGGCGGTCCGCGGGCTCTCCTTCTCGGTCGACGCCGGGAAGACCCTTGGGGTGGTGGGCGAGTCCGGCTCAGGCAAGAGCGTGAGTGCGCTCACGATGCTCGGGCTCAACCCCGGCGCGGACATCACCGGCTCCGCCGTCTTCAACGGCAAGGAGCTGCTCACGATGAACCAGCAGCAGCTTCGGCAGATCCGTGGGGCCGATATCGCGATGATCTTCCAGGATCCGCTGTCGAGCCTCCACCCCCACTTCCGGGTCGGATGGCAGATCGCCGAGGCGATCCGGGCGCACACCTCGGTGAACAAGCGCGATGCCAAGACCCAGGCGGTGGAGTTGCTCCGTCTCGTGAACATCCCCCAGCCGGAGCGCCGCGTCGAGGCGTATCCCCATGAGATGTCGGGAGGGATGCGCCAGCGCGTGATGATCGCGATGGCGCTCGCCCTGAAGCCCAAGCTGCTCATCGCCGACGAGCCGACCACCGCACTGGACGCGACGGTGCAGGCGCAGCTGATGGAACTCCTCGTTCAGATGCAGAACGAGGTGGGGATGGCGATGATCATCATCACGCACGACCTCGGCGTCATCGCCTCGGTCGCCGACGAGGTGCTCGTGATGTACGCCGGCCGAGCGTCCGAGCGCGCCGATGCGCGCACGACGTTCTTCTCGCCGCACCACCCCTACACCCGAGGACTGCTCGGGTCGGTTCCTTCGGCCACGGGTGTGGTCGGGAGCCGGCTCACGCCGATCATCGGCTCGCCCCCCAGCCTCATCAGCGTCCCCACCGGGTGCGGCTTCCATCCCCGCTGTCCCTTCGCCATGGAGATGTGCATCGACGACCAGCCCGACCTGGTGGAGATCCCGGCGGGGGGACACCATGTCTCAGCCTGCTGGCTCCCGCCCGAGATGACCGGCGTCGGCGTCGCCATGGACACGGCGCGTCAGCGCTACGCGAGCGCGCATCGAGGCGTGCGGTCGTCGAAGCTCCCGGGCGTCGTCGCCGCCGTCGAAGGAGCCACGGTCTATGCCTGACACGGCGGTGGACGGAGACGTCCTCCTCAACGCCGACGAGATCGTCAAGCACTTCCCGATCAAGGAAGGGATCTTCTTCAAGCACCAGGTGGGCAGCGTCAAAGCTGTCGACGGGGTCAGCCTCAAGGTGCGTCGCGGGGAGACCCTCGGTCTCGTCGGCGAGACCGGATGCGGAAAGTCGACCCTGGCGCGCTGCATCATGCGGCTCTTTCCGCTGACCTCAGGGCATCTGACCTTCGACGGAGCAGATCTGAGCAAGCTGTCGAGGTCGCAGATGCGGCCCTACCGCCGCGGTATGCAGATGATCTTCCAGGACCCCTACGGGTCGCTCAACTCCCGCCGTCGCGTCGGGTCGATCATCGGCGACCCGCTCGCCATCCACAACATCGCCAGCGGCGATGAGCGCAAGAAACGTGTGCAGGGGCTGATGGAGGTCGTCGGACTCAACCCGGAGCACTACAACCGGTTTCCCGCCGAGTTCTCCGGAGGCCAGCGCCAGCGCATCGGCGTCGCCCGAGCCCTCGCGCTGCACCCAAAGCTCATCGTCTGCGACGAGCCCGTGTCTGCGCTCGACGTCTCGATCCAGGCGCAGATCATCAACCTCCTCGAGGACCTGCAGGGGGAGTTCGGGCTCACCTACGTGTTCATCGCCCACGACCTTGCCGTGGTCCAGCACGTCAGCGATCGCGTTGCCGTGATGTACCTGGGGAAGATCGTGGAGGTGGCAGATGTCAAGGATCTCTACAGCACCCCGCGCCACCCGTACACCAACGCGCTGCTGTCCGCATCGGTCGTGGCCGATCCGGACAAGGCACGCGTCCGCGACCGGATCATCCTCACGGGGGACGTTCCCTCGCCGATCAACCCCCCGTCGGGATGCCGATTCCACACGCGCTGCCCCAAGGCGCAGGCGATCTGCTCGACCGAGGAGCCGTTGTTGCAGAGCGCCGCGGGCGACCCGGCGGGCCATATGACGGCCTGCCACTTCCCCGTGGCCGAGGGGGAGAAACTCGCCAGTGGGAAGGCAACCATCCTGCATGCCGTTGAGGGATTTCTAGCGGAGGCGCCGTCATGAGCCTGTCCACTGTCGACGCCGCGGCGACCACGGTTCCGCCTGAAGACCCGGCGGTCAAGGGAATCGAGGGGCGCACGCCGCTGCAGCTCGTCGTGCAACGCCTTCGCACGGATCGAGTGGCGATCATCTCGGTCGTGGTGATCGTGCTCATCATCGCGCTCGCGATCGGCGCACCGCTGATCGCCGCGATCACCGGGCACGGTCCAACCGACACCAACGTCGACAACGGCACCGACGCCAACGGCCAGCCGCTTCCGCCGGGGAGTGCCGGGTACCTGCTGGGGACGGACAACCTGGGCCGCGACATCCTGGTGCGCATCGCGTACGGCGCGCGGGTCTCGCTGATCGTCGGCGTCGTCGCGACCGCCATCGCAACGATCGTCGGGGTCGTCGTCGGGCTCTTCGCCGGGTATTACGGCGGATGGCTCGACAGCATCCTCGCCAGGATCATGGACGTCGTGCTCTCGTTTCCCTACGTGCTCTTCGCGATCGTCCTGGTGTCCGTCTTCGGGTCCAGCCTGCCCTTGACGATCTTGGTGATCGCCTTCTTCTCATTCGCCGCCATCGGCAGGATCGTGCGCGGGCAGGCGTTATCCCAACGCGAGAAGGAGTACGTGGAGGCTGCGCACTCGCTGGGTGCGGGGAACATGCGAATCATGTTCGTCGACATCCTTCCCAACCTCGTGGCTCCGGTCATCGTGCTCGCCACGCTGCTCATTCCCACGGCGATCATCTTCGAGGCCACGCTCTCCTTCCTCGGTCTCGGCATCGCACTGCCCACACCGTCATGGGGCAACATGCTCTCGGACGCGGAAGGCGTCGGCTTCCAGGCGTGGTGGTTCTACATCTTCCCGATGATCTTTCTGCTCTTGACGACGCTCGCGTTCAACCTGCTCGGTGACGCGGTGCGTGATGCCCTCGACCCCCGAACAGAGCGCATCTTCGCCGGGCGCAGAAAGAAGAAGCCGGCGTGACCCGCTTCCTGATCCGGCGCATCATCCTGGGCCTCGTCACGCTCTGGGTCATCATCACCCTCGTCTTCGTCCTCTACTACGCGCGACCAGGGGTCGACCCGGCGCGAGAGCTTGCTGGACGGGCGGTGACGCCGGCACTGCTTGCCAATATCAACAAGCAATACGGGTTCAACCTGCCGGTCTACGTGCAGTACTGGAACTATCTGAAGCGTCTGGTTCCAATCCCCGGACAGTTCAACCTCGGCATCTCCAACAACAACCACCTTCCTGTCACCACGATCATCGCGCAGGCCGTTCCCATCGACATCTCGCTGGCGGTCGGATCAGCGGTCATCTGGATGGTCCTTGGCATCAGCGTCGGCGTCCTCGCGGCGCGACGGCCGCGCAGCCTGTGGGATCGCGGCGCCACCGTGTTCGTGCTCACCGGGGTTTCGATGCCGACGTTCATCCTCGGCCTGCTGCTCCTCTACGTCCTCTACTACCTCCTGACCATCCACGGCATCGCAATCTTCCCCAAACCCGGGAGCTACACGCCGATCACGACGAACCCACTGGAGTGGGCGCACGACCTGATACTGCCGTGGATCACGCTTGCCCTGATCACCGCTGCGACGTACTCGAGGCTGACCCGAAGTTCACTCCTCGAGACGCTTGGCGAGGACTACATCAGGACCGCTCGCGCCAAGGGACTGAGCGAGCGGCGCGTCGTCTATCGCCACGCGCTGCGCAGCTCGTTGACTCCGATCGTCACGCAGTTCGGCATCGACCTGGCCACCGTGCTCGGCGGGGCGATCATCACCGAGTCCATCTTCGGGTTACCGGGCCTCGGACTCGCCGTCGTCCAGGCGATCCAGGTGCAGAACCTCCCCGTCGTGATTGGTATCGTGCTGGTCGCATCCTTCTTCGTCGTGGCGGCGAACATCGTCGTCGACGCTCTCTATGCGGTGCTCGATCCGCGGGTCCGGGTGAGTTAACCGCGGGAGCGGTGACCGGCGCGCCCGGGGTTCGGGCCGAAGAAGACACCTTCACCGGCGTTCGCGGGCTCCGGATTCACGCGCGAACCTGGCTGCCCGAGGGCCCACCCAGCGGCGTCGTGGTGATCGCGCATGGATTCGCTGAGCACACCGGCAGATACGCGGCGGTGGCCGCGAGGCTCGTCGCCGACGGCATCGCTGTCCGTGCGGCCGACCACCGCGGCCACGGGCTCAGCGAGGGCAAGCGCACCAGCCTGGTGAGCTTCGACGACTACGTGGCCGACCTGACGACCGTCATCGCCCAGTCCCGCGCGCGCTGGCCGTCAAGGCGCGTGGTGCTCCTCGGGCACAGCATGGGTGGATTGATCGCTCTCGACCTCGCCATCCGGCCCGGCGGCCCGCTCGACGGCCTGGTGCTGTCGGCGCCCGCTGCGTGTCCCCGCGACGTGTCGAAGCTGACGCTGGCCGTCGGCCGTGCGCTGTCGCGCGTCGCCCCGAACGCCGGTGTGCTCCGCCTCCCCCTCAACCGCATCAGTCGCGACCCGGCGGTCCTTGACGCATACAACAACGACCCGCTCGTCTTTCGCACACCGATCCGCGCGCGCCTCGGGGCGGAGATGCTCGGCGCGATGGAGCGCGTCGAAGCCGGACTTCCCACGCTGCGCACGCCCCTCCTCGTGATGCAGGGGACGGCCGACGCCCTCGTCGATCCGGGATGCGGACCGCACGTCTACGACCGCGCCGGATCGGCGGACAAGACGCTGAAGATGTACGACGGGCTCTGGCACGAGATCTTCAACGAACCCGAACGTGATCATGTGCTCGCCGACCTGGCCGCCTGGCTGCGGTCGCGGTTCACCAATCCGGTGCGGGAACTCGAGGTCTAGAGTTCACCAGCGATGCGTGAGGTGTGGTCGGTCAAGCCCGGGTCGAAGTTCGACATCGCCGGCGTCGACTCTGGGGACACGAGCGCCCTGAAGGGCGGCCGCCGAGCCGCCACGGCCGCCCTCGCCGGTGATGTGCCGGCGCTCGTCGAATTGCAGACACGTCTCTGGGCGGAGAGCCGGCGCTCGCTGTTGCTCGTGCTCCAGGGCACCGACGCGTCCGGAAAGGACGGCACCATCGCCCATGTTTTCAGCGGGGTCAATCCGCAGGGCACGCGGGTCACGTCCTTCAAACCGCCGACCCTGGAAGAGCTCGCGCACGACTTCCTCTGGCGCGTGCACCGCGCGATGCCGCGCGCTGGAGAGATCGGCATCTTCAACCGCTCCCACTACGAAGATGTGCTGGTTGCGCGCGTGCGCAAGCTCGTGCCGAAGCAGGTGTGGAAGAAGCGCTACGGCGACATCAACGCCTTCGAGTCGCTGCTCACCCAGGGTGGCACGACGATCATCAAATGCTGCCTGCTGATCTCCAAGGATGAACAGCGCCGGCGCTTCGAAGAACGCCTCAAAGACCCCCAGAAACGCTGGAAGTTTCAGCGTGGCGACATCGAGGATCGCGCCCTCTGGAAGGACTACCAGGCCGCGTACTCAGAGGCGATCGAGCGCACGTCCACGCGAGAGGCGCCCTGGTACGTGATCCCTGCGGATCACAAGTGGTACCGCAATTGGGCGGTGAGCCGCCTGCTCATCGAGACGCTCGCCGAGATGGATCCGAAATATCCGGATCCGCCAGACCTTGCCGGGATCACGATCACCTGACGCACGGCGTCAGACGGGGCGTTCGCTGATCCACACCATCATGCGGCCGGTCTTTGCCCGCGTGTCGAGAGCTTCCGGGACCACTCGCTCGAGCCGGAATCCCAGCCGTCGCGCGACACTCGCGCTCGCGATATTGCCTGCGTCGCAATGGATTTCGACGCTGCGAATGCCGGGAATCGCGAGTCCGGCATTGGCGAGGAGGCGCGCCGCCTCGGTGGCGATGCCCCGCCGGTGGTGTCCGGAGTGCACCCAGTAGCCAATCTCCAGCGCGTCCGGTCCCACCCGCGGCATCAACCCGCATCCGCCGACGAACTGTCCTGTGTCGCGCAATGTGATCGCGTAATTCGCGGCCGCGTCCCCGCCAAAGTGCTCGATGGCGGGCTCGAGAAAGCCCTTGACCGAGGCGTCGGTCGGGGCTGATTGCGCCCACGGCATCCAGTCCTGAAGACTGTCCAGGCTCGCGGCGATCGCGTCCTTCACGTGGCCGCTGTCCGCGGGCCCATAGCGTCGCAATGTCACCGTCGCGCCGCGCAACGCTTCAGGAGGATGGAAGTCCATATGCGGACCCATTCTCGCGTGCCGCGGTCGAGTGGCGACCCCGATCGGATTTGAACCGACGATCTCCACCTTGACAGGGTGGCGTGTTAGACCAGGCTACACCACGGGGCCGCGAAGCACCCGATCATAGCAACCGGGCTCACAGCGAACCGGACCAACGTGCACGACTGTGCTCCAGGCGGACCGGAGTACGGTGCAGTCATGCCCCGCAGGCCCATGCGCCCCAACGAGATTTCGTCGGGGGGTGTGGTGGTGCGGCGTTCTCCGGACGGCTACGAGGTCTGCCTGGTCTGCGACGGCCGGTACTGGGGATTCCCCAAGGGTCACGTCGAAGCGGGCGAGACGCCCGAGTCGGCCGCGCTGCGCGAGATCTCCGAGGAGACGGGTATCCCTGTCGAATCACTGGTGCTCCGCGTCCCGCTGCCGCCGTCCGACTACGTTTTCCGGAGGCCCAACCACGGCCCCCTGGTGTTCAAGCGGGTCTATCACTTCATCGTGGAGGCGCCCGAGGGTGTGGCGCTGCACCCGGATGCCGCCGAGATCGCCGAGGCCGCATGGGTCAGCTTCGACGATGCGAGCACGAAACTCAGCTTCAAGGACAGCATCGCGGTCCTCCAGGCTGCCGGCGACGTCCTCGCGCACGAGCCGCCTCGAGGAACGCCATCGAGCGCGCCGTAGAATCGGGCGGCATGCAACTGTTCGACACCGCCCGCCAGGAGGTGGTGCCCTTCGAGCCGCGGGGTGGACGGGTCGGCATCTACGTGTGCGGCATCACGCCGTACGACTCGGCGCACCTCGGTCACGCCTTCGTCTACCACGTGTTCGACGTGCTCCATCGCCGCTTCCGCGACGCCGGGCTCGGCGTCCGCAGCGTGCGCAACGTCACCGATGTCGACGACGACATCCTGCGCGTCGCGCGCGAGCGCGGTGTCGATTTCCGAGCGCTGGCCACCGAGCAGATCCGCATGTTCGACCACGACATGGCGGAGATCGGGCTCCTCCCCGTTGATGCGGCGCCGCGGGCGACCGAGCACGTGGAGGAGATGGTGGGCTGGATCGTCCGGCTCGTCGACGACGCTTACGCGTACGCCGTCGGCGGCTGGGTCTTCTTCGACTCCGGCGTGTACCCGGACTACGGACGGCTGAGCCGTCTCGACCACTCGACCATGATCGAGCTCAGCCGCGAGCGTGGAGCCAACCCTGACGACCCCCGGAAACGTCATCCCCTGGACTTCGTGCTCTGGCAGGCGTCCGCCCCCGGCGAGCCGAGCTGGCCCAGCCCGTGGGGTCAGGGCCGGCCCGGCTGGCACATCGAATGCACGGTCATGTCGACCGGAGCGCTCGGTCATCCCATCGACATCCACGGTGGTGGCGACGACCTGATCTTCCCCCACCACGAATCCGAGATCGCCCAGGCCGAGGCCGCCGGCGTCGCGCCTTACGTCAGGCACTGGTCGCACGTGGCGATGGTCAACCACGAGGGCGAGAAGATGAGCAAGTCACTCGGTAATCTCGTCTTCGTCCGCGATCTGGTCCGGCGCGTGCCGGGCGCCGCCGTCCGTCTGCTCCTCGCGTCCCATCACTACCGCACATCCTGGACGTACGACGACCACGAGGTCGACGCGGCCGCGGCTCGCCACCGCCGCTATGTGGCGGCGATGCAGGGTGGCGGCACGCTCAGCCATGAGGCTGCCCACGCGCACGAACAGCGATTCTTCGAGCGTCTCGACGACGACCTCGACACGCCGGGCGCACTCGACGAGCTCGACGCCATCGCCGCCGAGCTCTCGAGTGGCCGCACCGGCGCCGCACCGGGCACCGAGGGTCAGCAGTTGCTCGGCAGGCTGCTGGGCGTTCTCGGGGCGGAGACCGAGGCTGTGCCGGCTTGAGCGGTCAGCGGCCCCAGGGCGCGCGGTCGCCGCGGGCGCGGAAACGGAGCACTGCTCCGGAGATGTTCTCCTCGAGGAAGCGGTAGAACAGCTGCCGCTGCGACACGTCGATGGCGGCCTCGACCTCCTGGCCCTCGCGACGGCGCGCGATCCACGGGGGAACGCCGTCGGCGACCATCTCGGTGCCGACGCGGACGTGCACCAGCGAGTCGTTGTCCTCGCTCACGTGCACGGTCACCTTGAGGATCAGGCCGGTGTGCTCGACGATCCGCCAGCTCCGTTCCCAGCGAGCCTTGCGAGCCGGGTCGTGAGCCAGACGGACGGATTCGTCGACGATGACGCTCTCACCGCTCCGGGCCGTGCGGCCCAGGAGGCGGCGGATGCTCTGATCGAGATCGCGCGCGATCCAGTTGACGAGCGACGGGGCGCGATCGTTGAGGTCGGGGAATCCGTTGGGGTCCTTGGCCAGCTCGCCGATTGCCTGCACGGTCCCGGCATGGCGGCGGCAGTAGCTGATGCCCGCGAAGCTCACGCTGTGGGCCACGCAGAACGCCGCATGGCACTGGCGCCCGCGGCGGTCCCGATAGGCGCAGAGCTGCGCGCTGGTGCTCGTGCAGCCTCGGAGGGAGCAGTGCAGCGCAGTGCCCACGACAACGCCGTTGCCGGTGTTCTGCGGGGTCGGTTGGAACAAGGTGGTCATCGGCGGAACTCCACGGGGACGATCCTACCCCGGGGTTGCCGCCCGCATCGGTGACGGAGCTGTTGCGACCTGTCGATCCAGTGCGACGGCCAGGCGGCGCAGTGATCCCATCAGCTCGGCGAACGCGGCCGGCGTCAGGGACTGCGCACCGTCACTCAGCGCGTTCTCGGGATCGGGATGCACCTCGATCATGAGGCCGTCGGCGCCCGCGGCGAGGGCGGCGCGCGCCATCGGCGGCACCAGCGGACGGTGGCCCGTGGCGTGGGAGGGGTCGACGATCACCGGCAGGTGCGACAGCGACTTGACGACCGGAACGGCGCTCAGGTCAAGCGTGTTGCGGGTGGCCGCCTCGAAGGTGCGGATACCGCGCTCGCAGAGGACCACGTTCGGGTTGCCGTGCGCCACGACGTACTCGGCGGCGAGCAGCCACTCCTCGATCGTATTGCTGAGGCCGCGCTTCAGCAATACCGGCCGGCGCGCCCCCCCGACCGCCTCGAGCAGCGCGAAGTTCTGTGCGTTGCGGGTCCCGACCTGGAGCATGTCGGCGAACTCCGACACGAGCTCGACGTCTGCCGGGGTGAGCACCTCGGTGACCACCGGCAAGCCGGTCACCTCGCGTGCTTCGGCGAGGTGGCGCAGCCCGTCGAGGCCGAGACCTCGAAACGAGTACGGCGATGAGCGAGGCTTGAACGCGCCGCCGCGGAACATGGTCGCGCCGGCGTCGGCGACGTCGCGGGCCGTCGCGAGCACCTGCTCGCGGCTCTCGACTGCGCAGGGACCGGCGATGACCACGAACGACCCGTCACCGACGTTCACGCCCGACACATCGACCACCGTGGGTTCAGGATGCCACTCACGGGTGACCTGCTTGTACGGCTTGCTCACCGGAATCGCGTCGACGACGCCCGGAAGGTCGCAGATCGCGTCGCGAATCGACCCCGGATTGCTGCCCAGGACGCCGATCGCCAGGCGGTCTGCGCCGGGGAGCTCGATCGGCTCGAAACCGCGCTCGCGCACGTGCTTGATGACGTTGGCGACCTGGGCGGGAGTCGCCTGCACGTTCATGAGGACCAGCATCGCCTGATCCTACGAGAAGCAGGGGTCAAGTCCACGTCCAGCTGTTCAGGATCTCCTGCAACCCCGCCGCGTCCTGCGCGAAGTCGGCCTGCGCGGTGGTGAGCACGATCGTGTAGCTGTTGCCGGCCTGGTTGAGCACCATCTCCTCGGTCTCCTGGCCGGCGCCGGCCGTGGGGGTGACCACAAACGTCATCACGACGCCGGAGACGGCGCCGACGTTGACCGGCTCTGCCTGGCTCACGCCGGTCGCGCCCGGCGGGACGTTGCTCGTCAGGTACTGGCCCAACTGGTCGTCGGCGACGGGCTGCGGCGTGGTTCTCGCGACGACGACGCCATGGTCCGGAGCGGCAAGCAGCATGAGGACCGGGCCGCTGCCGTTCAGCGCGGCGATCGCGCTTTGATTGGTCGTCTGGTCCTGCCAGCCGGCGGGAATGTCGGTGCGAAATCCGGCAGCGGCGAATGGTTGTGCCGACGCAGTCGGCGCCGGTGCCGACGACGTGCTCGAGCTCGGGGTCACCGTCGTCCTCGGGGCCCCGCACGCCGTGATCGTCAGGGTCGCGATGCATGCGGTTGCCGCCAGGGCGCGCGCGCAGGGGGATGGCAGATGCACGGTACCGAGGATAGCCGAGCGATCCCGCCTGAGCCGGTGCCGATGCGAGGACAATCCCACGCATGGCAACGCGCTCCGCCCTTCGTGTCACGCGCCTGGCGCCGGTACATGCCGGGCAACTCACCGCCCTCGTCGACCGTGAGCCCGTGACCAATGTGTATCTGCGCAGCGAGCTGCGCCTCGGCTTCGAGGCGGGCGACTGGTGGGGCGCGTTCGAGGAGGACGAGCTGACCTCTGTTGCGCTCGGATGGTCGCTGGTGGTGCCGTACATCCCTGACCTCGAGGCCGCACCACCGCTCGCGCAGGCGCTGAGCGCGGGCGCCCAACCGCGCATGCTCGTCGGCCACAGGGCGTCGGTGATGGCGCTGCACAACGCGTTTCGCCCGCCGCGGACGGCGCGGGAGTTGCGCGATCCTCAGCCGCTGATGGTCCTCGATCGTGGCGATCTGCGCGGGACGCCGTCCGACGAGGTCCGCCTCTCGAGGCGGAGCGACCTCGACTCGCTGATCGTCGCCGCGGCGCGGATGCATCGCGAGGAAATGGGCGTCGACCCACTCGTGGTCGACGCACCCGCGTGGCGGATGCGCATGTTGAGCCTCATCGAGCGGCACTGGAGCTGGGTCTGGATGCGCGGCCACGAGGTGCTCTTCAAAGCAGAGCTCTCCGCGTGGACACCTGAAGTCGTGCAGATCCAGGGCGTGTACACCGCACCCCCGTATCGTGGCCAGGGAGTCGCGCGCGCGGGCCTGGCCGCCGTGTGCAGCGACGTCTTCCGGGAGGTGCCGCGCTGCAGCCTCTACGTCAACCAGTACAACGTGATTGCGCAGCGGGTGTACGAGCGCCTCGGCTTCACCACGGCGGACGAGTTCGCCACAGTGATGTACTAGGCAGCAGCGCATGATCCAGACACGAGCCGACGTCACCCTGCCGGTCCCTCCCGAGGAGGCGTTTGCCGTCGTCGCGGACATCGAGCACGCGGACTGGCTGCCTGCCATCCGCCGGCTGCGCCACATCGGCGGGCCGTCCAGCGGCGTCGGCGCCCGCTACGAGGTCGAGGCGGGGCTGGTCGGCCGCCATCTTCGCGGGGTGCTGGTCTGTACGGAGCTGACCCCGCCGAAGCACGTCGTTCTGACGCTCGAGGAAGGTTTGGAATTGACCCTCGAGGTCACCATTCGCAAGGTGGTCGGCGGTTGCATGGTCTTGATGTCTGCGCGGTATTCGGTGAGCGGCCGTGCCTTCGCCGGCGCGGTGGAGCTGGCGTCGCAGGGCCCCGCGCGCCGCGAGACCGCCCGCGCCTGCGAGCAGCTCGCCGCGCGCTTCGGCCGCAAGGACGATCTGGAGAGTGCTGCACGATGACCCGGAGCGAGCTGAGCGACCGCGAGATACTGGATGCGAAGGTCCAGTCGTTGCCGCCACTCGACGAGCCCGCGATCGCGCGGCTGCTTGCTGAGGTACGCGTTCACGGCAGAGGGGCCGCCCTCGACGAGCTGGTCGAGCATCAGCTTGCAGGGATCATCGAACTCGCCGAGGCCCGGCATGGGAAGGGCGTCGAAGTCGGCGATCTCACCCAGGAGGGGACGATCGCGGGCGTGGTCGCCGTGATCGAATATGCCGGCCAGGGAGGCCCGGCGGGCAGTCTCGAGCGGTTCGTCAGCCGGCTCGTGGCCTCGCACCTGGACGACACCATCGAGCTTGCCGCGATCGAGCGTGCCGGGGACGAGGCATTCGTCCGCGACACCGAGATCTACGAGGCGGCCGAGGTCCGGCTCCGCCACGAGCTCGGCCGGAATCCGACGGTCCTCGAGCTTGCCGCCGAGCTGGGCTGGCCCGAGGAGCGCGTGGCCATCGTGGGCGACATGCTCAACGAGGCCAGGGCGCGCTACGACAGCGAGATCGTCGAATACCTCGACGACGTCGACGAGGAGTAGGCCAGCCGGTCGCTACGTCCCGAGGCGGTTGCTTCGGGACGCCTCGCCAAAGTCGACGTCGTTGGTCTCGACCGTGCCGGCCGTCCGTCCCGGCGCCGTCTGGTAGCTCCAGTAGAGATTCGTGTGCGCGATGACCTGATCCGGCGGAGGCGCCCCCCAGGCCGACTGGTCCTCGGTCGTGTGGGCGTCGCTGACAAGGATCGCGTCATACCCCCTGACCAGCGCGCCGTGAAGGGTCGAGCGGATG
>Ga0208849_1001227_pt1 | contig 18890 bp, 20 predicted proteins | sample NGESurdeep072012_10_FD_184470 | JGI IMG/M metagenome (GOLD analysis project Ga0208849, IMG submission 184470) | Arctic peat soil microbial communities from Barrow, Alaska - NGEE Surface sample 53-3 deep-072012 (SPAdes) | ecosystem: Environmental > Terrestrial > Soil > Wetlands > Peat ... | reverse complement strand
GTCCGAACCGCGCATCACGCCTCTCCTCGAAGCACTTCGGGAGGGAGTGAATCATGCCGAGTCCGGTCGCGCTACCGACTTCTTCAACAGCCTGCTAGGTTAGAAGTATGAGCCATACACGTTGGTTCGCAAATCGTCTTGGCGCGCTGACGCAAGCTCGACCTAGCATTGGAATACCGACCTCGGTGAGCAGCGACAGTTAGACGTCTAGCATCCGCACCGCACCCTTGAGGGTCGGCGACCTGTCGACCGCCGCATGGAAGCGGCTATCGGCGGCGCTGCTGCCATCGCCGTTCGATAGCAAGCGTGGCGGTCGCAGCTTTTCCGCCCGGGTGGGCGAGTTCAACGCGCTGGCGCGCCGATGCGAGGCTGATCAACGCGATCAGCGACCTGTTCGGCGTTCGACATATAGTCTCGTGTGATCGGAAGAGCGCCAACCCTCTTGGTGACCTGCAGTTGAAGCACCATGCTCGTGCCGGCGCGGAAGCTGAGTTCGCATATCGCCAGATAAAACTCCCACATCCGACAAAACCGTTCGTCGTAGATCGCCACGATCGCTTCCCGGTCGGCCAGGAAACGCTGACGCCAGTGGTGCAGCGTTTCGGCGTAGTGAAGGCGCAGGATTTCGATATCAGTGATCCATAAGCCCGCCAGTTCGACGGCGGAGGTCACTTGCGACAGCGACGGGATATAGCCGCCCGGAAAAATGTATTTGCGGATGAAGGCATCGGTGGTTCCCGGAGGGTCCATTCGGCCGATCGAATGAACGACCGCCACGCCGTCATCGCTCAACAAACCTTGAATCTGTTCGAAGAACGCCGCGTAGTTGGGAGCGCCGACGTGTTCGAACATTCCCACTGAGACAACGCGGTCAAATGTTCCAACAACATCGCGATAATCAGTCAAGGCGAAGCGCGCGCGCTCTGTCAGGCCGGCCTGTTCGGCCCGTCGGGTCGCCAAGGCAAACTGTTCTTCCGAGAGGGTAACGCCCGTGACCTCGACACCATAGTCGCGGGCCAAGGTCAGGCCCATGCCGCCCCAGCCGCAACCGATGTCGAGTACGCGAAGGCCGGGCCGAAGTTTGAGCTTCGACGCCAAATGGGTCTTTTTGGCTGCCTGGGCTTCTTCTAAGCTCATACCCGGACGGGGAAAGTAGGCGCAGGAATACTGCATGTCCGCATCGAGGAAGCGTCGATAGAGGTCAGCGGACAGATCATAGTGATGAGCGACGTTGCGCCGTGACGCCGCTCGATCGTTGGTTTGACGGATGCGGCGCAAGAGGCCGTTTTTCAGCCTGACGAGAAGATTTCGATGCGTTGTCGGACGTTCTGGGAGATTGCGCCCGACGAGGGTGAGGAGATCCCAGAGATCGCCCTGTTCGAACTCAAGATCGCCCTCCATATAGGCTTCGCCAAGTCCGAGTCCCGGTTCTAGAGCGATGCGAAGCGCGCCTTTTCGGTTCAGCCGCACCACAACAGGCGAGCCCGAACCATCGCCATAGTTTTCGACCGACCCGTCGGCGTAGCGAACCGACAACCGTCCAGACCGAAGCATCTTCGCGAAGAGAACGTGCAGCAACATTGGCCAAGCCCGCAGCAGAGAGACAGGACTCCAATGCGCAAGATCGTCTTAGGTTTCTGGCGGTCGCTGTCGTCGATACGCCGAACTGTACGCCATGGGGGCTTCAGCCTGGGCGGCATCGCAGCACGGGCAGTCGACGGAGGGCGCCAAGTCGCTATTGTTGGTTTCACGGCCGAACATCTCCAGGGTCTCGATATATCAAGCCCTCCGTGACCTCGGCGACGCCAGCCGTCAGAGCGGCCAGCGTAACGCTATTTGGACCCAGTATGTGGAAGACTACAGTTCCGCCGACGAGAAGGTAGTCGGCGATGAGCCGCCGGTGGCATCGCCACCAGAGCACCTCCGCACACATGATCGCACATGTGCGTCGACACCCCAGTTCAATCACCAAATCGGCGAGAAGCTGATTCAAGCTGCATGTCGGAAGGGAGGCCGATGTGCATGCCGAGATCGTTGTCGATGGACCTGCGCAACAGAGTGGTTGCGGCGGTGGACGCGGGAGCATCGCGCCGCCAGGCGGCGGGCCGATTTGGGGTGAGCGCGGCGAGCGCGATCCGCTGGGTGGCCTTGGCCCGCCGCCAGGGGGATGTGCGGCCCAAGCGGCAGGGCGGCGACCGGCGCTCGCGGCATATCGAAGACCACGGCGAACTGATCCTGGCGCTTGTTCGCAAGACCCCGGACATGACGCTCGCGGAACTGCGCAGCGAACTGGCCGAGCGGGGCGTCTCGGCGGCCGTCACCACGCTGTGGCGGTTCTTTCACCGCTGCGGCATGACGCTAAAAAAAAGACGGCGCACGCCGCCGAGCAGGACCGGCCCGACATCCTGAAGCGGCGCGAGGCTTGGTTCGAAGCCCAGCCCGATCTGGATCCCGAGCGCCTGGTGTTCATCGACGACCTGGGCCTCGACCAACATGGCCAGGCGCCATGGGCGGGCGCCCAAGGGCCAGCGGCTGCGCGCCAGCATTCCCCACGGCCACTGGAAGACGACCACCTTCGTCGCCGGTCTGCGCCTCTCCGGACTCGTTGCTCCCATGGTGCTCGACGGGCCGATCAACGGCGAGGCCTTCACCGCCTATGTCGAACAGTTCCTGGTCCCCGAGCTGACGCCCGGCGACATCGCCGTCATGGACAACCTCGGCAGCCACAAGGGCGAGGCGGTCCGAAAGGCCATCGAAGAGGCCGGCGCGCGCCTGCTCTTCCTGCCGCCCTACAGCCCCGACTTCAATCCCATCGAAAAGGCCTTCTCCAAGCTCAAGGCCATCCTGTGCAAAGCCGACGAGCGCACCGTCAACGGCCTCTGGAACGCCATCGGCCGGCTCATCGACGCATTCCCACCAAAAGAATGCGCCGACTACTTCGCCGCCTGCGGCTACGATCCTACCTGATGGGAATCCGCTCTAGCGGGGTCAGTCCAGCAGCGTGGCGTCCAGAGTGATGTCAGCCTTGAGAAGCTTGGAAACCGGGCAACCGGTCTTGGCCAAGGCGACCAGCTTATCGAACGTCGGCTGGTCGGCGCCAGGAATTTTGGCTTTCAACGTCAGGTGCACGGCGGTGATGGAATAGCCTTCGCCGATCTTCTCGAGCGTCACTTCCGCCGCGGTGTCCATCTTATCGGCGGTCAACTTGTTTTCACCCAGGATGAGCGACAGAGCCATGGTGAAGCAACTGGCGTGGGCGGCGGCGATCAGCTCCTCCGGATTGCTGCCTTGCTCGCCTTCGAAGCGGCTGGCGAACCCATAGGGATATGACTTCAGAGCTCCACTCTCGGTGGAGATGGCGCCCTTGCCGTCCTTAAACCCGCCGGTCCAGGCCGCCGATCCATGTCTCTTGATCTTCATGTCCAGTGCTCCTCGTTTGAAACTGCGTGGGAATGGCGGGGTAGAATTCGCCTGCTGTTGCTCATGAATCCTGGGCGCGATCCGGGCGAGGTGACACCGGATGGAGATCTCGTCAGTTGCGTTGACAAACCTCCGAACGTCACCTGTCCAAGACAGCGGAGAGGCACACGTTCGTCCGTCGTGGAGCGTTTCAGGGCTCGATCGTGAACTGCGCCTTCATGCCGGGATGATAACGGCAATAGTAGGGGACGATGCCCACGCCCTTCAGCACCAGACGCCCCTGGGCGCCGGGCTTGAGATTGAGATCGAACCCCTTGCCGGTGGCCGAATGCCGGAAGATGTCGTGGTTCACCCATTCGAGTGTGTCGCCAGCGTGCAGGCCTGTTGGGCTCGGACCGAAGGCGAGCTTGTCGATGACGATGATAGCCACCTTGCCCGGATGAGTTGGTGCGCGCGCGGTCGCACCGGTGGGCGCCAGGAATAGAATCCCAAGCGGAATGCATACCGCCGCGGCGAGGCCACGCAATGAGCGTCCCAAGCTACTTGAGTTCCTTCACCAGTGTTTGGGCATGCTGCTCGTGTTCCTGGAAGAGTTTCAGACCTGTGCTGAGCAAGCCCTTCAATTCGGCGTTTTGCGCGTCCGGGATCAGAGTGTCGTTGAGCGCTGCGATCACGGTGTCGTGGTAGGTCACCTCATTCGCCGCATAGGCCCGGTCGAAAGCGGCGCCCCTGAGCTTCGCGTACTGGGCGCGCTTTTCGGCGGCAGCCTGGGAGAGGGAGGCGCTGGTCGGATTGGCCTGGGGAGTTATTTTGAGTTTCTTCGCCAAGGCTAGCGCCTGGGTGTTGACCGCGGTGTGATCGCGGATCATCTCGTCGGCAAAAGCGCGCACCTTGGGATTTTTCGACTTGGCGAGCGCCTGCCTCGCCGCGGCGATGTCGATCTGGTCGGCCGTGTAGGCAATGTGGGCGATCTGCGGATCGGTTGGGGGCGCGACCGGTTGCGCGATGGCGGCGCCGGTGAACAGCAGTGCGCTCGCGGTGGCCGCCAGTACCAGTGTCTTGATCATTTCGCGCTCCAGTGCACGCCGCAGCGTTTTTGACGGTCGAATTGGCCGCTTAAGCCGACGAGTCCGAGCGCTTATCGATGCCGTAAGAGCCGACGCCTTGATCCAATGCCGGTGAGCGCCGAAAAGTTCCATCGGGCGGCCTCTTTCAGAGCATGGACGCAGTTTCAGGCGAGACGTTCGCCGTCGCCGGGTCAATTCTCGTTCTCTGGCGCGTGATGCATACGGCGATCCGTTTCGGAGTTACTCATGGAAATCCTTATGCGCGATCATTTCGATCGCGCGCCCGAACCACCTCCAACATCTGAAATTGGAGTGGCGAGACAGTATGACTGCGGGCGACAGCGGCTTTGCGGCCTCACCCGCCAGCCCAGTTCGCCGGGCCAGCGGGGACCTTACGTTCATCACATGATGGCGATGTCGTTTTCGACGGTCGTGACGCCTGGCGCGGCCCATGCGGCGGCGGCGGCCACGTACCGTTCATGCGGCGAGTGGACAGTTCCGGTAAGCCGAACCCTTCCGGCCTCGGCGCTCACCCTTACAGCCTCCGGGTCGAACCACGAGCGATGCAACGCACTCTTGATGTCATTGCCAATATCCGACACATCGACTCGCGGCTTTATTGTGATCTGATTGGATACGCCAACGACGCCAAGCAGGCGACGAACGTCCTGCTGAGCGGCCTCGTGCTGATAGTGCCATTCCACTTGTCCGGTCAGGTTGACCCATCCGTTCTCAACCTTCACCTTCACGGCGTCCTTTGGAATAGACACATCCCACGCGAGGCGGTCTATGGCCGCGGCCGCTATTTGATCGTCACCGCGCTTTCTGTCGAAGGGGAGATGGACCTCGATTTCCTCCGCGACCGCCTTGACGCCTTTGACCCTCAGGGCCGCCGTCTCGGCGGCGTGTTTATTGGCGAAGCTTTCTACGTGACCGGTGAGAGTTACGACGCCGGCATTCGCCGCGACCCCAATATGGGCGGCGGTCACGCTCGGCTCCCAGCTCAATTCTTCAAGGACGGCTTGTTGCAGTTCATGGTCGCGCGACATGGTAATCTCCAAGGGTTTCGTCAAAAGGCGCACATACCGTCAAAGGCCGGTGCTTCCGCCGAGCCGTGATCGAATTGTGCTGGACCAAGAGTCAACATCCGCCGGAACGCCTGGTTCCACAATTAGGTCGAGCGTCACCTCCCTGAAATCACGCCAAATGCCCGGTGCTGACCTGGCGGCTTCGGAAGCTGCTCGCCGGCCGCGGTCGCGGTTCTCGCGGCTTCAGATCCGATCAACTGTTGGCGATGACCGTTGCGATCTCATCGGTCGGGCGCCCCGCGACGTCCTTGGCGATCTCGCCCAGCACGCGCTTGGCGACCTCGTGGTGATAATGCTTGCGCAACTCCCCGAGCGTCCGAGGCGCGGCTATGACGATCAGCGCCTCGATGCGGCCCGCCAACACCTGACGCTTGAGCATCTCAGCGGCATCGGCGGCGAAGCGGTCCTCGTCCTGTTGGTGGAAGTCGGTCTGTTCATAGCCTGAACGCACGCCGCCGACGCTCGACTGCGTCTGGCCGGGCTTGTCGGCGCCCTGTTCCTGGGTCGCGGCGCTGTCCTGCTCACGATGCGTCGCGACGTTGAGTTTCGGAGCGGCGACGCTCCCGTCGTTCTTGAATAGCAGCAACTTGCGGCCATCGGCGACAAGCACATGCGCGTTGTGCGGAATCTCCATACCCACTCTCTCATACGTCAAGCTTGGCCAACGTGTGGGCGCAGCTAGGGTTGCGAAAGCGCAGACGGGCAGGTTGATCGCCCACTATCGGCATGATCTCGCCGGCGCCAGTATCGCGATCTGAGCGGGAAAACATCCGACTTCCAAAAGGCTCAAGCACGATGACCGAGCTCGCGCGAAGAAAACCGCCGAAACGCAAAACATCGACACCGGTCGTCTACGCCGCTCTCGCCGGAGATCTGCTGATCGCGCTCACCAAGGCGGCGGCGGCCGCTTGGACCGGCAGCGCGGCCATGGCGAGCGAAGCCATCCACTCATTCGTGGACGCCGGAACCGAGGGTCTGCTTCTCTACGGGATCCATCGCTCCGGCCGGCGCGCCGATGTCGAGCATCCCCTGGGTTATGGCCGCGAACTCTACTTCTGGAGCTTCATCGTCGCTCTGTTGGTATTTGCGCTCGGCGCGGGCGTCTCGGTCTACGAAGGCATCGATCATATTCGTCACCCGGCCCCGATTCATCATCCGATGGTGAACTACGTGGTGCTGGCCCTGTCATTCTTCATCACCGGGGCCACGTGGCTGGTTTCCTTCAGACAGTTCAAGGCCGCGAAGAAGGACCTGGGATTCTACGAAGCTTTTCGACGCAGCAAGGATCCGCCTTCGTTCATGATGCTGTTCGAGGACAGCGTCGGGCTCCTGGGCCTGCTTGTCGCCGGCGCCGGTACTTTGGGCGCCGTCGCCTTGGGCCAACCGGTGTTGGACGGCGCGGCCTCTATCGTCATCGGCCTCATCCTGGGCGCCACGGCCATTCTGCTCGCGCGCGAGAGCAAAAGCCTCCTCATAGGCGAACAAGCCGACCCGCACCTGTCGAGATCGATTCTGGCCATCGCCGGGGCCGAGCCCGCCATCTCCCGCGCGAACGGGCTGTTGACGGTGCAACTCGCCCCAGACCAGATCGTCGCGGCGCTAAGCCTGGAGTTCGCGGACGAACTACGCGCGCCGCAGATCGAGGATCAGGTGATCGCCCTTGAACGAAAGGTGCGCGAGGCTCATCCGGAAATCGTCCTCCTGTTCGTCAAGCCGCAGACCGACAGGACTTATCACACCCAGCGTCAGAGCCGTTTCGGAGAGCTGGTCGATGTAAAGCGCGAAGGCGAACCTTCTAAGATCGGTGGAAAAAGGGAGGCATCCCGCTCGTCTCGACGGCGCAAATGACCGATCCAACAGTTCGGCCGCCGCGATAGTCGAGCCGCCTTGATCCAGATCACCGAAGGTATCCGCGAGCGCGTTCCGATTCGCCCCGCGCTATCACCGGCTACGCCTGGCGGCGCCGTTCGAAGTCTTGAATGACGTCGAGGGCGATGGTCGAATGAGCGTAGGCGGCGCCGGCTCTCATCTCGGCTGCGACCCAGATGGCTTCCATGATCTGCTCGGGTGAAGCGCCAGCCTTCAGCGCGGCGGCGGTGTGCCCGCGAATGCAATATGGACATTGAGTCGTATGGGCGACCGCGACCGCGATGATTTGTTTCATCGTCACGCTGAGCGCGCCTTCAGCGAAGGCTTGACGGCTGAATTCGTGAAAGGCGCGTAACGGCTCCGACGCCAACGCCTTCCGCAGTTCCTGGATTTGCGGCGTCGAGTTTGGATACAGGTCCGTGGACATCGCTGATGACTCCCTGTGGGGCGGCCACTTTGGCGGCGGTAAGTTTTCCGCCGAACACACTGTTATAGACCTCCGGGTTTTGGTGGAGCGTGAAACAGCCGGCCGCCTCGCTGGTGCCGCGGGCCATGCGGGCTGCTTGCTCGCCGAAATCCTCCGGTACGACGCGGTCAGGGTTTACAGAGCGTCGCCCAACGGCAGACGACCCGCGAGGTTCGAACCGGACAGCGAATGGGTGTGGACATCGCGTCCGGAGTGCCTGGCTAAGATGTCGGTCGCCCGGACCTCGTCTTCGCTGTGCCAGGTTCGAACCCAGAGGAGCAAGCCGCCCGCGGCCAAATGGCTCTGGATGTCCGCGGCGCGTCGGTCGCCAAGGAGTTTTGCCAATCCCGCCCCGATCAGACCGCCGGCGCCGCCGGCCAGCCCGGTTCCAATGGCGATTGCCGTCAGTGGCCCTCCGGCGAGGGCAATGACGCCGGCCGTCGCGACGCCGCCCACAAGCGCGAGCACGCTGATCAAGCTTCCCTCCGCTACACCAAACGCGTCCGGGGAGACGTAGACCCCGCGTGGCGTGGAGGGGTCATCCTCGAGCGTGGATCGCATGATAACTTGACCAAGCGTGTCCGCCATGGCGTGCTCGGACGCCAGCAGGCTAATGTCCGCACGATCGAACCCGGAGCCGAGGAGTTCATCGACCGCCGCCTGGAGCGCGGCTTGGGTCTCGAAAAGACCGACGGCCTCCCGAATCCCACGCTCCTTCGGTTTTGCGGACATGGCGCGTCGCTCTCGGATGCTTAACCCCATCAGGTGAAGCGTCGCCGAGGGCGTTCGTTCCCCCAGCCCCGCAGGTTCTAGTCAGAGTCCTTCGGATCAATTCGCCCGATTGCGCGTTCCCGGTAGGAGCCGGTTGCTCTCCGGTGTCATCAGAGCGGGACATGAAGGAGGAATGCCGACTCGGCAACGTAGAACTGCGGGTCGCGGAGCGGTTGGTATATCGAAAGCCGCCGCCTGTTTCAGCAAAAGGTTTGTTAGATGACACACTATTATTGGAACGATTGGTTCCTTGGTTGGGGCTGGATCCTTTGGTTCGGGTTCATCGTTCTGATGTTCTCGGGGCTCGGGAATTGGGGTTACACCTATCGGGTGCACCGGAAATATGGTGGGCAGCCTCGGAAAGAAGCACGCGACATTCTCGATGAAAGATATGCTCGCGGAGAAATAACACGGGAACAACATAGTCAGATGAAAGCTGATATTTCGAGTGCTTGAGAGCGAAGCGGCCGATTCGGCTTTTTTATTAGCTGTCCGGAGCTATCCGGCTCAGCGATCTCGGGGTTTTGTGGCTTGATAAGTCGGCCGGTGCGGCCGTGATCGCCTGCGCCGGTGTGCGCGGTTAAATTTCTGTCTCTGACGGTTGATTCACAAGCTGGCGCGGTCGTCGGCGGCGATGAGCAGGCTAGGACGGATCCCTAGCCGAGCTTGCGTCCGGTCTTAAGGGGCGTGCGCCAGACGTGCCCGGGAATGTGAGCCAATTTGCGCCTTAAACAACACCGAGACCACTATCGGAAACCGCTCAAGTGCGCACCTTCTTAAGCGCGGCGCCTTTGTGCATGGCGACGTGGTCAGTCTTGTCGCTCTTGATCTCATACTGCGGATCATCGGGGCTCGCATGATGCGTGTATCCCTTGTAATCCGCGTCTTTCCTATGAACCTTGATGATCTTGCCGCTGACATGGCCAGCTTCTGAATTCCAGGTCACGTGATCGCCGACTTTGAATTTCGCGGCCATGAAGGGCGCCCCTCGGTTATCGCTATTTTCGCGGGTCAACGGATCGGGAGGCGTGACCACGCTCTTGCCACCGTCGCTCGCAAGGACTCACTTTCCACGTTATGGAGCGCTTCGGCGAGACGGAACACAACAGCCCAATGAATGCGTTCATTCGATGCTGGCGCACTCCTTAAGCGAGGAACGGCATGAAGGCCGTCTCAGAAAATGTCACTTTCCGTCGAGTTTCTTCGGACACGTCGAAAGCTCGCATGGTGACATTTCGAAGCGGCGACGAAAGAGTCACCGGATTTCTCGCCGCGACGCGGAATCGAGGTCGCCATCGAGCGATCATCGCGATTCATGAATGGTGGGGTCTCAATGCGTGGGTGAAAGACCAAGCCACGAACCTCGCGGCACACGCGTTCGTCGTGCTCGCCGTGGATCTCTACCGAGGAAAGGTCACGACCGATCCCTCTGAAGCTCGCACGCTCAAGCGCGATCTGCCTCACCAACGGGCGATCCGCGATTTGCAAGCGGCGTTTGACTATCTGGCGCGCCGACCTGACGTGGATCCTGAACACATCGGCTCGCTCGGTTGGTCGACGGGCGGCGGTTTCGCGCTTCAATTGGCGATTCATGAACCGCGGCTTGCAGCTTGTGTCGTGAACTACGGTTCACTCCCGACGGACGATGCAGGCATTCAGGAAATCAGGGCGCGAGTTCTTGGAATATTTGGCTCTCTTGATCGCGGAATCCCTCCAGGCAAGGTCCGAGCTTTCGAAACGCGCATGCAGAAGGCTAAGAAATCCGTCGATATCAGAATCTACAATGACGCCGGTCACGCATTTGAAAATCCCGCCAATAAACGTGGCTATCGACCGGAAGCTGCCGCCGACGCGTGGTTCCACACCCTTGCGTTCTTCGACCAAGGTAAGGACTCAAAGCCTCCTGGCTGATAGCGCGGCGGCTTAGGCGGCGGTCCCGGCGAACGGTCGTCGTTCGCGCGGCATGCAACCGCGCGAAGCCCTCCGATGTGTCTCGTATGGCATCGTCCTTGCGGCGGACGTCATGGGTGACGCTTCAAGAAAGGGGAGCGAGGGTAGTGAGGGAACCTGGACGCTTACCGCTTGTTTTCCACGCGACACTTCCAAGCGTGAGCTCACGGGATGGCCGAGCGGGGTTTCAGCAGGCGGCGGTTGCTCAGCGCGGGCGCGCTCCTCGGGGCTGTGCCGCTTGGGAGCGCGGCCGCAGAAGCGATCGGCGGCGGCGTGTCCTGGCAGCCGGATGAGGCCGCCTTCCCGCTCGCAGCCGACGAGGCCAAGAACTATGACTTCTTCAGTCAGGCCGAGGCGGCGTTCATGGCGGCGGCCGTGGCGCGGATTATTCCGGCCGATGCGCTGGGCGGCGGGGCGATCGAGGCGGGGGTCCCGATCTTCATCGACCGACAGCTCGCCGGCGAATTCGGACAAGGGACGCGCTGGTACATGCAGGGGCCCTGGGCCAAGGGTCTCCCGACCCAGGGCTATCAGAGCCGGATGACGCCGGCTCAGTTCTATCGCGCCGCGATCGGCGCGATCGACAAGGACACCAACCACAGTTTCAATGCGCCGTTCGCCAATCTCAAAGAGTCTGATCAGGACGCCTATCTGAAACGGCTGGAAAACGGCGAGGTCAACTTGGACAATGTCGATGCCAAGGGCTTCTTCACGCTCTTTCTGGAGAACGTGATGGAGGGCTTCTTCTGCGATCCCATCCACGGCGGCAACCGAGGCATGATCGGCTGGAAGCTCATCGGATACCCAGGCGCGCGTTACGACAAGCGCGATTACGTACTCGCCTACGGCAAGCCTTATGACCTGCCGCCGGTTTCTATCGGCGGCCGGCCGGGCTGGTTGGCCAAGAAGGCCTAGAGCGCATGACCCAGACGCTGCCGAAGGTCGATGTTCTGGTGATCGGTTTCGGCTGGACCGGAGCAATCCTCGCCCAGGAACTCACCGACGCCGGTTTAAACGTCCTGGCCCTGGAGCGCGGAATATGGCGCGACACGCCCACCGATTATTCCACCACCTTCGCGCAAGACGAGCTGCGCTACTATTGGCGCAAGGAGCTCTTCCAGCGTCCGGCGCACGACACCTGCACGGTCCGCAATGATTTGAGCCAGACGGCGCTTCCCATGCGCAAGCTGGGATCGTTCCTGCCGGGCTCGGGGGTCGGCGGCGCCGGGGTACACTGGAACGGCCAGGTCTGGCGGTTTCTGCCCAGCGACCTTGTCGCCAAGAGCCACAACATCGCCCGCTACGGAAAAGCGGCCGTGCCGCCCGACATGACCATCCAGGACTACGGCGTCACCTACGACGAACTGGAGCCCTATTACGACAGGTTCGAATATCTCTGCGGCGTCTCGGGTAAGGCGGGGAACCTCAAGGGCGCGATCCAGGCGGGCGGCGATCCGTTCGAGGGGCCGCGCTCTCGCGACTATCCCAATCCGCCGCTGGACATGCCCTGGGGACCGACCCTTTTCGGTCAGGCGGCGGCGTCTCTGGGCCGCCATCCCTTTCCGCACCCAGCGGCCAACATGTCGCGGCCCTACACCAATCCTTTGGGTGTGCAGCTCGGACCCTGTACCTACTGCGGTTTTTGCGAGAAGTTCGGCTGCGGTAACTATTCCAAGGCGAGCGCCCCGACGACCATCCTACCGGTCCTCATGCGCAAGCCGAATTTCGCCCTGAAGACCGGCTGCGAGGTGCTGAAAATCCATCTCTCCCCCGACGGCAAGACCGCCACCGGGGTCACCTACATCGATGCGGCCGGCCGCGAGTTCGAGCAGCCCGCCGACCTCGTCATCCTGTCGGCCTACATTCTGCACAACGTCCGCCTGCTCCTCACCTCCGGCATCGGCAAGCCGTATGATCCGGTGAGCGGCGAGGGGGTGATCGGCAAGAACTATGCTTACCAGATCACGTCCTCTGTCGACGTTTTCTACGAGGACAAGATTCTCAATCCGTTCGTCGGGGCCGGCGCGCTCGGGGTGATTATCAACGACTTCAATGGCGACAACTTCGACCATTCGGGCCTGGGGTTCATCGGCGGCGGCTATGTGGGTGTCTTGCAGACTGGGGCGCGGCCGATCGAGACCCACCCGACCCCGCAGGGTACGCCCAAGTGGGGAACGCAGTGGAAGCAGGCTGTGGCGAAGAATTATCTGCGCACCGCCACGATCTCCACCCACGGGGCGGTGATGAGCCACCGGGACAACTGTCTCGACCTCGATCCGACCTACCGCGACGTCTACGGCCGGCCGCTGCTGCGGATGACCTTCGATTTTCGCGACAACGAACACAAGATGAGCGACTATCTCACCGCCCGCGCCGCCGAGATCGGTCGGGCGATGGGCGCGCGCGAGATCAAGGCCAGCCCGCGGGTTGGCTCATGGGACGTGGTTCCCTATCAGACCACCCACAACACCGGCGGTGCGATCATGGGGACCAACCCCAGGGAGAGCGCTCTCAACAAGTATCTGCAGAGCTGGGATGTGGCCAACCTCTTCGTGGTCGGCGCTACCGCCTTTCCTCAACAAGCCGGCTACAATCCCACCGGGACGGTGGCGGCGCTCGCCTACCACGCCGCCGAGGCCATAAAGACCCAGTATCTGAAAGCTCCGGGCAAACCTCTGGTCCAGGCTTGATGGGCTGGGCGGGAGACATTCCTCCCTTGCATGGGGACCGCAAGGGACGAAAGTCGCTCCCGCAAGCTATCCTTGCCGTTCTCGCCCTCGGCGCGCTGATCCTGGCGTCATCGACCGCAAGCCAAACCCCGGCGCCGGTGTCGGCGTCGCCCAGCGCCGCGATGATCGAAAAGGGTCGGTATCTGGCCATCGTGGGAGATTGCAATGGTTGTCACACCCGAGCCGGCGGCTCGTATCTCGCGGGTGGCTTTCCTCTCAACACGCCCTTTGGGGTGATCTATTCGGCCAACATCACCCCCGACAAGGATACCGGCATCGGCTCCTGGACCCTGGCCGACTTCCAGCGTTCGATGAGCCAGGGCAAGGATGATCAGAAGCACAATCTCTATCCGGCCATGCCCTACCCGTCCTACACCCATGTGACGGTCGCCGACGACGCCGCCATCTTCGCCTATCTGAAGTCGGTGACGCCGGTGAACTATACCCCTCCGGCCAACAAGCTGCCGTTTCCGCTGACCGTTCGGCCCTTGGTGAGCTTCTGGAACTGGCTCTATCTCAAGCGCGGGCCGATTGCCCCACCACCCCAGGCCAGTGTCCAATGGGCCCGCGGAGCCTATATCGTCAGGGGTCTTGGCCACTGCGGCGCCTGCCATACGCCCAAGACCCTGCTGCAGGGCGACAAGTCCGACGACGCCTTGCAGGGCGGGACGCTGGACAACTGGTTCGCCCCCGATCTCAACGGCGATCGGCGCAGCGGATTGGCGAGTTGGACGGCGGCGGACATTGTCGAGTACCTGAAGACTGGACGCAACGCGCGCTCCAGCGCTTCGGGTTCGATGGCGCGGGAGATCGCATTTTCGACCTCGAAGCTGACTGACACCGATCTGGCCGCGATCGCCACCTATCTGAAGAGCCTGCCGGCAGCCAAGGCCGCGCCCGAGCCGCCGCGGCTCAACGCCAACGTCATGACCGAGGGCAAGGCAATCTATGTCGACGAATGCTCGGCGTGCCACAAGATGGACGGGAGCGGCGTGCCTCGCTTCTTCGCGCCGCTGGTCGGCAGCTCGAATGTCCAATCCCCAAATCCCACGAGCATCGATCACGTAATCCTGACGGGGACCCGGATGCCGGCCACTGACACGCGGCCCACGCAACTCGCCATGCCGGCCTTCGCCTGGAAGCTGAACGATCAAGAGGTGGCGGCGGTGGCAACCTACATCCGCAACAGCTGGGGAAACGTCGCGCCGACGGTTTCGGCCGACCAGGTCGGAGACGTCCGGAGCAAGGTCGCCGCTCATCCGGTGCGCAAACCTCCGAGCAAAGTATAGCGCGCTCGACCAGCGAGATGAGTCGAATGCGCCGACTCGGCGTGCGGTGAAACCTGCCGCAGCCCACCGTTCATGCATGAGATCGCCGCTTCGTGACAGTGGCGTAGCTGAGCTGGCCGATGGCGACCGCCGGCGGCTCGCGCGTTCCCGGACGCCTCGCGCTTCGGCTTCGCGCTCCCTTTCTCCCGGCTCGAGAGCCCTTCATGCTTCTTCTGATTGGATCGGACAGCGGCTGGACTCTACGACGCATCTGCGGTCAGCGCGGCAGTTGGCGCCGGGTAGGTGACCGAACCGTTCGTGAACTTCGCACCCGGCGTTGGCGAGGCGGGAACAATGACGCCACGCCCCATGATGTGGAAGACTTGCTCGCCGCCGGCGAGGAGATAGTCGGCGATGATCCGGCGATGGCACCGCCACCACACGGCCTCGGCGCACATGACGGCCAAGACCTCGGCGCGGCCAAGAGTGATCAGCGACGCCAGAGCCTTCGCGAACGCTGCCGTCTGCGCATAGTCGGCGTAGTTGCGGAAGCTCGCATTGCGCCAGAGGTCGTTGGCCGGGTGGTTGGTCTGCTTGGCCTTGCCGCGCAAGCCGCCCAGCGCCTTGAAATGCCGATAGTCTATCGCCGCAGCCGCCAGCGTCGCCGCCAAGACATCGGAATTGAACTGTGGATTGGTCCGCGATCTGGGCATGGTGCGGACGTCCGCGACCATTCCCGCTCCGGCTTCACGGAGGAGTTGAACGACCTCATCGACGCTCCGCGTGGAATGACCGATCGTAAAGAACGGCGCTACATCCATCGCGTCGTAGCCGTGGCGTAGCTGTGCGGCCCGATGGCCGTCGCATCGCCCTTCAGAACCTCGAAGCGCGTCGCCTCGTTATCGTGACCGCAGCGCGCCACCTTGCTAACCGAAGGCCTCGGCCAGGTCGCTTATCCAGGCCTTGAGTGTGTTCTTCGCTGCCTCCGGCGTGGCCCCATTCCGGACAATGATCAGGTCGCGGTCGGGGCATAGCGTGATCGACTGGCCGTCGTAGCCGTTGGCTGAAAACGATCCGGGTCCGGCCTTGTCCAGCCACCAGTGGGCGCCATAGGGGCCGTCGATCTCGCCGCCCGGCTGCTGAAAGGTCGGGGTGCGCGCATAATCGACCCAGCCAGGCGGCAACAACCGCGCGCCGTCCCACACCCCGTCGCGCAGATAGAGAAGGCCAAAGCGCGCGAAATCGCGCGGGCTGGCGAAGCAATAGGAAGAGCCGATGAATGTGCCCGCGGCGTCGAACTTCGGAACCACGCTTTGCATGCCGAGCGGCTCGAATAGCCGCCTGCGCATGAAGGCTTCGAAACCCGCGCCGTCCGCCCCCAGCGCCTCTGCCGCGCACCGGCTGACGATGTTGGTCGTGCCGCTCGAATAGCTGAAAAAGTCGCCCGGCGGGTGCGCCAGGGCGAAGCTGGCGGCAAAGGCGGCGACATCGTCCTTGCCGGCTCCAAACAGCATCTCGATGACGTCGGACGGCTCGCCCTGGACATAGTGCTCAATGAAGCCGAGGCCGCTCGACATCCGCAGAAGCTGATCGAGGGTGATCTGGCCGCGCGGATCGCCCTTTCCCCGCCACTGCGAGACGGGCGCCGGCGCGGCGATATCGAGTCGTCCGTCGCCGACCAGCAGTCCGACGAGAGCCTGGGTGATGCTCTTGGCCATCGACCACGAAGGGCAGGTCGCGTCCTTGTCGAACCCTTTGGCGTAGCGCTCGAAGACCAGGCGGCCGGCCTGGACGATGACGATGGCGTGGGTCTCGCCCAGTTCCGGCGACGGGGCGGCGAACGCGTGATCGAGCATGGACTCAATGCGGCCTCGGTCCGCCGAAGGCGGTAGCGCGCCGAGCGACCAGTCGCGCGTCGGCCATGGCGTACCGGGCGGTTGGCCAGGAAGCGGGGGCAGGCGCACCTACCCGCGCCTCAGCGCAGGAAGGTGGTGTGCGCGCCGCAGGCGCCGGCCGAGCGATTGCTGTCGGCGCTGCCCGCGCAGCTGAACGTCCCGCATCGGACGACGGAAAAGGCCAGGGCGACGACCAGCAGGCCGGTTCGCAGGTATTTCGGTCCCATGGCGGGGTCCTCTTTTGCCAGTCGTGGCCGAACGCTAGCATTGCCGCTCAATCCGCGCCAAGGGCGCCGGTTCAGGCGAGATCCTTGGCCAGTTCCGCCCGCGCCTCGTTGCCGAGCACGGCCATATGGGCGTATCTGGGATGGTCGCAGCCAAGGATCACGCTCAGCGATGGGTCCCGGAAGTCGGCCGCCTGGGCGTCGGTGAGGGCGAACCGCAGGAAATGAACCGAGGAGGTCTTGCCGTCGTCGCGCGTGCGTTCGATGTCGCCTTCCGGGGACCCTGGCGCCCGGGAGGTCCCGATATTGAGGAAGAAACGCGCTTCGACGCCGCCCAGGCTGCCCAGCACCGCGGCCCGCCGCGCCGGGTCATCGATCTCGAACATCACCGTGGCGACCAGTTCGCGACCCTGGGGGATGAGCGGATTATAGGCCGCCAGCTCGTCGGCGAGCTGGGCCGCGCCGCCCTTTTCGATCAGCAGCATTTCCTGAACCTGGAACAGCATGGTCTCAAAAGATTCGAAATAGGCCGTGCACCAGGGACCCAGCGCCACGCGGCGAAGCGCCTTGGCCGGTAGCAGGGCGGCGCGGCGCGCCTTTCGCTCGGCGCGGAAGGCCTCGTCGGCGATGATGTCGGTCGCGGCTATCCGGCGGGCGGCGGCGGGCATGGTCGATCCTTCTCAGCCGCTCACAGACCGTAGGCCCTGGCGAGGACCTCGATCGGATGGGCCTGGCGCGGCGGCGCCGCTCCATCGGCGAGATCGGCGCTGACCAGCTGGCCCAGGTGCGCGCAGGCCAGCGGGCAGTCGGAGCACAGCGTATCGTTACCCTTCTGCGATACCTGGCGGGCCGCGGGACGCCCGACCTTGACCGCAATGGCGTGGGTCTCCTTCATCACCCCAAAGGTGCCGCCGTGGCCCGAGCAGCGCTCGACCACATCGACCTTGGCCCCGGGAATAAGGCGCAGCATCTGGGCGGAGACGGCGCCCATGTTCTGGGCCCTGGCGTGGCAGGCCTGGTGGACGGTGACGCCGCCTTGCGGCGCGGTGAGACCTTCAGCCAATCCATGCGCCTTCGAGAGCTCGACGACATACTGGCTGATGTCGCGCGTGGCGGCGGCCAGGCGCCGGACCTCCTCATTTTCCGGCAGGATCAGCGGCCACTCGAACTTCAGCATCAGGCCGCAGCTGGCGGTCAGGGCGACGATATCGAAGCCATCGTCGACCAGCGGCATGAGGGCGGCCGCGACCCTTTCCGCGCTCCGGGCCACCGAGGCTATATCGCCGGCCTCGAGCTGGGGCATGCCGCAGCAGGCCGGGTAGGCCATCCGCGTTTCGACCCCCTGCCTGGCCAGCACCGCCATCGCCGCCGTGGCCGTCTGCGGCGCGTTATAGTCGACGAAACAGGTCGCATAGAGCGCCGCCTTGCGAAGCCCGAAAGCCGGTCCGGCCGGATCGGGGACCATGGGCGTGCGAAGCCGGGCGGTGGCGGTCTTGGCGTGATAGCGCGGCAGGAGGGCGGTCTTGTCGATCCCGGCCACGGCCTCCATCGCCGCGCGCACCGGCGTGTTGGAAAGCTTCGTCGCCCAGTTGGCAACGCCGGCGACCGGCGCGGCCAGCTTGCCGTTGCGGTCGGTCCGGCCGAGCTGCTCGCGGACGAAATCGCCGCCGTCCTTGGCGCGCGTCGTAGAACGATGGCGCAGCATCAGGTGGGGAAAATCGACGTTGAATTCGTGCGGCGGCACGTAAGGACACTTGCTCATGAAGCACATGTCGCAAAGCGTGCAGGCGTCGGCGACCTGGGCGTAGTCTGCCTTGGCCACGCCATCGACTTCGCCGGTCGGGCCATTGTCGATCAGGTCGAACAGACGCGGAAACGACTCGCACAGATTGAAGCAGCGGCGACAGCCGTGGCAGATGTCGAACACCCGCTCCATCTCGGCCTCGACGGCGGCCATGTCGTGAAACGCCGGATCGCGCCAGGCGATCGCATGACGAAACGGCGCATCGAGACTGCCTTCGCGGGCTGGGCCTTCCGGGGTGTCACTCATCGGCCTGCGCCCCTTCCACCACCCGCTTCGCGGCCCAGCCCGCCGCATGCGGCGGGCGTTCGTCTCGGGGATCGACAAATCGTTGTCGATCCC
>Ga0208849_1001226_pt1 | contig 18893 bp, 16 predicted proteins | sample NGESurdeep072012_10_FD_184470 | JGI IMG/M metagenome (GOLD analysis project Ga0208849, IMG submission 184470) | Arctic peat soil microbial communities from Barrow, Alaska - NGEE Surface sample 53-3 deep-072012 (SPAdes) | ecosystem: Environmental > Terrestrial > Soil > Wetlands > Peat ... | reverse complement strand
GAAGGCGGCGCGGACTTCCCTGTAAGCCTCGTCGCTCACCGCCACATCGGAAAGCGTCACGCCGCGCAGTTCGGCAGCAAAACCCGGTCCAATCGGGACGATATCCATTGGCGTCCTCCGCGGTATGCCAACGATTTGCGCGGAGTTTCCACCAAAACCGGCTGGGCAGCAAGAATAGCCGGTTACAAACAGCTAGCGCAGTCTGGCCGGACGGCGGCGGCCGGCGCGGGCCCGCTGTCGGGACGCGCCCAAAGTTCCAACAGCGGAAACGCCCAACAGAGCCGATAGCGCGGCGATAGCGATCGTGGCAATCATGGCGACTGCCATGCCACAGGCCCGGCCTCTCACGCTTTGATCTCGATCAAATGCGGCCGCCGATCGGCGAATTTCAGTCTTCCAGACTTTTGTTCTTGGTCTCCGGCGTGCGCAAAATGGCGATGATCGCCGCCACCGCATAGAGCATCACAAAGCCGCCGATATATGGGTAGGCACCCTTCACGCCGTAGACCCTGAGAATCTGCCCGGCAATGATCGGGATCAGCCCGCCGCCGTAAACCTGTGCGATCTGATAGCCGGCGCTCGCGCCCGAGGCACGATAGCGTGTCGGAAAATTCTCCGTAAAGAACGTCGGAATAGCGCCGTAACCGAAGCCGAACACGAAACCGAAACCGATGATGTCGGCAATCGTTGCCAGCACCACATTGCCGGTGCTCACCAAATAGAAATATGGCAATGCGAATATCAGGAACACGATTGCCGCAATCAGCAGGATGGTGCGCCGATTGATGTAGTCGGCTAAAATCGAGCCGATCAGCATGAACACCAGCATGAAAGCGGCGGCGATCAGCCCGATGTACTCCGGCGTATTGCCGGTAAAGCCGGCCGCCTTCATATAACTGGTGCCGAACACGAAATAGAGAAAGAACGCGCCGCCGAACATGGCGTTGACGAGCGACGTGCGCAGGATGGTCCCCGGCATCTCGCGCCAGACCTGGCTCGACGGATATTTGAGAATTGTCACTTGCTGCTTGTGCTGCTCGAACACAAAGCTGTCCATGGTGCGCGTGCGGATGATGAGGCCGACGATCGCTACCAGAAACCCAATGATGAAGAAGATGCGCCAGCCCCAGTCCGTGAATTGCTCCGGCGTCATCAGCGACTTGACGAAGATCACCGAGCCGAAGCCGAGCAACAGCCCAATCGGAATGGCAAACCCGACCCAGGCGCCCCAGAAGGCGCGAAATTTCGAGCGCGCCGCCTGCTCGACCACCCAGGTCGAGGCGGTACCGAACTCGGCGCCGAAGCTCACGCCCTGGCACAGGCGGAACACGATCAGGAGCACCGGCGCGGCGGCGCCAATGCTGTCGTAGTTGGGCGTCAGCCCGATCGCCAAGGTGCTCAAGCCCATGAGCACCAGCGCATAGACCATCGCATCCTTGCGTCCTTGCCGATCGGCGATGTGACCGAAGATGAATGCGCCGACCGGCCGGATGATGATGCCGAGCCCGTAAACGGTGATCGCCGCGGCCACGGCCGCAAGGCCCTTTTCCTTGAAGAATATGCCACCCCAGACCGTGGCTGCCATCACGCCGGTGACAAGAAAATCGTACTGCTCGATCACGGAGCCGATGATGCTGGCGACCGCGACTTTATAGATCTGCTGTTGGCTAGGGCCCGCCGCGGCGTCGCTCATTGTGTCTTCCCCCGCAAAATATTTGCAGAATTGTCCGTCGTCCCCATGTGATTATTGCAAATCATTGCGGGGCCCACCAGCCGGTGCCGTACCATCCAGAGGCTGCGTGGCTTGTCGGCGTCGGCCCGGTGCGATACTTTCTCCTTGCAATGCAGGAACAGCCGCCGTCATCGCGATGAACCAGGACCTGTCCCGTTTTGTTCAACCCGGTCGTGTGCACCGGCAAATCTACACCGATCCGGCTATTTTCGACTTGGAGTTGGAACGCATCTTCGGCGTGGCGTGGATCTATGTCGGACACGAAAGCCAGGTGAAGAAGCCCGGCGACTATTTGCGCACGTTTATCGGCCGCAAGCCGGTGGTGCTGGTGCGCGACACCGACGGCAACATCCGAGTAATCCATAACCAGTGCGCTCACCGAGGCTCGCTCGTCGTCGCCAACGACAAGGGCAACGCCGGCGAATTCCAGTGCTGCTATCACGGCTGGACCTATCATCTCGACGGCCGGCTCAAGGCGGTCCCGCTGCAGCACGGTTATCCGCGAGACTTCGATCCGAAGCATCCGAAGACCGCGATGCAACAGGTGCTGCGCGTTTCAAGTTATCGCGGCTTCGTGTTCGCCAGCGAGGCGGCGGACGGGCCGAGCCTGGAGGACTTTCTCGGCTATATGACCACGTCGATCGACGACATGATCGACCGGGCGCCAGACGGCGAGATCGAAGCCGCCGGCGGCGTCTTCCGGCACGCCTATGACGGCAACTGGAAGCTCTACCTGGAAAACCTGTGCGATGCCGCGCATCCCTGGTTTACCCATCGATCGTCAATCGACGCCGCTCAGCAGCAGTCGGACGAGGTTTTCACCGACGGCTCGGGCGAAATCGCCATCCGCCAGATGCGGCAGAACGGAGCGCCCTACAGCTTCTGGGAATCTCAGGTCGGCATCTGGACCTACCCCAATGGCCACTCCTATCTGGGCGACTATCACGATGACGCCAAGTTGGTCGCGGCGCTCAAAGACCCGCTGTTCCGCGAATACATAGCCGCGCTGGAAGAGCACAAAGGTAAGCAGGAAGCACGCCGCGTGCTGGAAGTGCGGCGCTGGAACAGCAATGTCTATCCGAATCTCTCGTTCATGAGTCAATTTCAGCAGTTGCGCGTCGTGCATCCGATCGCGGTCGATCGCACCGTGGTCTGCACTTACAATTTCCGCCTGAAGGGCGCGCCGGCGCAGATGTTCCGCAATGCCATCAGCTTCGCCAACACAGTCAACGGCACGGGCTCGCTGGTGCTCACCGACGATCTCGAGATCTACAATCGCATCGGCATGGGGCTCTCAAGCGCCGGCGCCGAATGGATTGAGATCGGACGCGGCTTTCAGAGCAACGTGCCCGACGCCCATGGCGGCCGGCGCGGGCAAAATTCCACCAGCGAAATCTACATTCGCAACATGATGGATGCATGGCTCGGCTACATGACAAACGGCCAAACCAGCGACAGCACCACGGCCGTTCGGGCCGCCTCATAGCGCACACGCCATGGCGAAAAAGCTAAAACGCCCGCGCAGACCCGCGGTGCCACGCCGGCGCCGGCCACTGACCGCGTCTGCGCGACCGGCCCGGCTGCCGCAACGGCTCGACCTGCGGCGCTGCGAGCAATTTCTGCTGCACGAGGCGCGTCTGCTCGACGAGGGCAAATTCGACGATTGGCTGGCGCTGTTCATGCCGGAAGCCTGGTACTGGGTGCCGAGCGAACCCGACCAGGCCGACCCGGCTGAGACGGTGTCGCTGATCTATGACGACCGCCGTCTACTCGAAACGCGCGTCCGGCGGCTCGCAAGCCCGCGCATGTACTCGCAAGAGCCGCGTTCGCGCACGAGTCGCATCGTTGGTAACGTGACGATCGAAGACGGCGACAGCAAGTCCTGCACCGTGCGTTCCAAATTCCTGATGATCGAGTACCGCCGCGAGCAGCAGCGCCTATTCGGCGGCACGGTGCTGCATCGCCTCGTTCAAAGCGACGGGCACATCACGATCGCATGGAAGCGCGTCGATCTCGTCAACTGCGACGCGCCGCTTGACGGGATCACGGTACCATTTTGACGGCTACGACACGAATTGGTTGGTGAAGAGCTCATCTACGGGCGATTTCTTCTGGATGATGCCCTTGGCGAAATAGAAGTCCTGCAGCTTCTTCACCCGCTCGGGATCGACAGCGCCGAGCACCTTTTGTCCCGGATAAACCAGCTTGTCGTAATAGGCGAAGGCTTCCTTGACCTGGGCTTCCTTGCCCTTCCATTCCGGCACGAATTTCACGAAATCGAGCGCGGTCTTGTCGGGATCGTCCATGATGTCTTTCATGCCGCGCAAAGCCGCTTTGACAAAAGACCGCACCAGCTCAGGCCGCTCCTTGATAGTCTGATCGGAAGCAGCGACCGCCTGCGCCATGTGCGGGAAGAACTCGTCGGTCGGCAGCACGTTGACCGCAACGCCCGCGGCTTCGAGCGGCGGAATCCAGTCCGGCACGCCGGCCATGCCGGCCGATTTTCCGGTCGCCACCATCTGCCAGACGCCGACCGGACCCGCCGACTGAATGTTGACATCGTTCTGCGTCAGCCCAGCGCTCGCCAGCAACCCAAGCAGCGCGTAGAACGTGGTGTCCTGAAACGACATAACGGTGATGGTCTTGCCCTTCAGGTCAGCCGGCTTTTCGATCCCGGAATCCTTGCGCACCACGAGTTGCATAAATCCCTTGCCGCCGAACAGGCAGACGATCTTTACCGGCACGCCGTTCTGCCGGACCACGATCGGCGCGTCGGCGACGATGCCGCCGAGTGGCGCATTACCGGCGCCAACCTGCTTGGCGACATCGACGCCGCCGCGCCCGACCGCGTAACTGACGTCGAGGCCAGCCTGGGTAAAATAACCCCTCCCCTTGGCGAGTTGGATCGGTCCGAAGGCCGGCAGCAGCGGCGGCGCGGGAAACAGATACGTGATCTTCTCGTCGGCCCTGGCCGGCGTCGCCAAACCGCCGAGCCCAGCCGTCAAAGTGACCGCAGCTGCACCCCGCAGCGCCTGGCGTCGTGAGATTTGCTTGGCTTCCAGGACGAACATTGCATCCCCTCCTTCGCGCTCAAGAACGTGCCCGAGATCGTATGCAAGAGCAGCGCCAGAGCTGGCAATGCGCCGCGCCCCGCCCCGTCGGCGATCTGGATATCTGCCACTATACTTGAGCGCTTCGGGTGGCGATATGCGCAAAATCGGCCCAAAGCTGGTCTCCTTCGGCCCATCCGTATAACTACAGTCCATGCCTGCCCCATCCGCCTCAACGCCAATACGGCTCGAATATCGCGACGTGACGATGCGCTTTGCCGACCGCACCGGCGGCGTGCTCACCGCGGTGCGCGGCGTCAACCTTCGTGTCCGCGACGGTGAGGTCGTCTGTCTGATCGGGCCGAGCGGCTGCGGCAAGAGCACGTTGCTCAATATCGGCTCAGGCCTCACCACGCCGAGTGAAGGCACGGCGTTCGTCGATGGCCGCGAGGTCGCAGGGCCGAATGCGCAGGTCGCCTTCATGCTGCAGAAGGATCTGCTGCTGCCTTGGCGTACCGTCGTCGAGAACGTGATGTTCGGCGTTGAGATCCAGCACGTGCCGCTCCCGGAGCGCCGCCGCCGGGCGCATCAGCTTTTGCAAAAATTCAGTCTCGCCGAGTTCTCCGGACACTATCCGCATCAATTATCGGGCGGTATGCGACAGCGCGTGGCGCTGGCGCGCACGCTAGCGGTCGATCCGCATGTCCTGCTGCTCGACGAGCCGTTTTCGGCAGTCGACGCACAGACGCGGATCGTGTTGCAGCGCGATCTGGCACGAACGCTGACCGAGAACGGCAAGACCGCGCTCCTGATCACCCACGACCTCTTGGAAGCAGTGACGCTGTCCGATCGCGTGCTGGTCATGAGCCGGCGACCGGGAGTCATCATCGAGGAAATCGTCATCGACATGCCGCTTCGCGCCGATCCAATCGCGCGCCGCACCGACCCCAAGGTCAATGAGTACGTGACGCGGCTGATGGACCGGCTCGACATCGCGCATACCTCACTGGAGCGCCAGTCGGTGGGAGGCGCAACATGAACGGCGCGTCGCGTTCCTCGCCGATCTCCACGGGCACCGTTGCGAGCCTGATCCTGCTCGTACTATTTCTCGCGGCGTGGCAATGGGGCCCGGGCCTGCTCGGCGTGCCGAGCTTTATCGTGCCGCCGCTGTCCATGGTCGGCAGTGAATTTGTCCACGCCTGGCAGTTCGATCATCTGCTCTTGCACACCGGCGTGACAATTGCCGAGGTGCTTGCCGGTTTTGTGCTCGGCAGTTTGCTCGGCGCGAGCATCGGCTATCTGCTCGGCATGTCGCCGACCGCCGAACTTGCACTCTCGCCCTACATCCTGGCGCTGCAAATCGCCCCCAAGGTTGCGTTCGCGCCGCTGTTCATTTTGTGGATGGGATTTACGGTCTATCCGAAAATCCTGGTGGCCATCCTCATCGTATTCTTCCCGGTGATGGTCAACGTGCTGACCGCGGTGCGCACCGTCGATCCCGATCTGATCAATCTCGCACGCGCGTTCAAGGCGACCCGAGCGCAGATTTTCTGGAAGATCGAGTTTCCGACCTCGATGCCGCCGATGTTCGCCGGCTTGCGCATCGGCGCGACGCTCGCCGTGGTCGGCGTCGTCGTCGGAGAATTAGTCGGCGGCAATGTGGGCCTGGGCTATCTGCTCACCTTCGGCGAGGGCCAAGCCAACACGCCGCTGGTGTTCGTTTCCATCATCATGTTGACCGTGGTCGGCAGCATTGCCTATTTCGCCGTCATTCTCGTGGAACGCCACGTGCTGCACTATCTGCCGCAACGCACGGCGATGGATCGCAACATTTAGCTGCGCGGTAACCGCTGCGATTCATACCGATGGCGCTACGGGAAGTGCTCGGCGTGCCAATCGGCTTCGAGTTCGGGATTGATCTTGGCGTCGATCACCAACACGCCTGGTGCGCCTTCGGCAACCCACGCCTTTACGGGATCGAGATCGGCAAGCGTACGCACCGTGACGCCGCGCGCGCCATGGCCGCGCGCTATCGCGGCAAAATCGGTATCGGGAAATTGCACGATGTCGACGGAAAAGCCCTGCCGGCGGAAATAGTGCACCTCGGCCGCATACGAGGCGTCGTTATAGACGAGAATGCACAAACGCAGCCCGAGCCGAATGGCGGTTTCGAGATCGGCGATCGACATGAGGAAGCCGCCATCGCCGGTGCCGAGCACGGCAAGCTTCTCGGGATTGGCCAAAGCCAAGCCGATAACGGACGGCAGGCCGAGACCAACCGACTGGAACGAGTGGCTCAGGCACGAGGCGCGGGCATTCGGCACCCGCAAGTAGCGCGGTACCCAGCCGCAGAAATGGCCTGAATCCGACGCCACCACGCGATCTGCCGGCAAAATGGCGTCGACCGCTTTGCTGAGCGTGCGCGGGTCGATGAAGCCTGTGCTCGATTCATCGGGCCATGGATAATGGTGATTGTCGCCTGCGCGGATGCGCTCGCGCACTACGTTCGATCGTCGGCCCCCTCCCTGCCCTCCCCCGCTTGCTGGCGAGAGTTGGGTGGGGGTTCTGCCGCGCCGTCCCAGTTCGTCCAGCACGGCCTCCGCCGTGGCCTTGGCATCGGCATGGACCGCAATCTGCACCGGCATCTGATAGCCGAGTTTCGGCACATCGATGTCGACCTGTGCCACCACGGCGCCGGGCGCGATCAGTTTGCCTTTCTTCGTCGTCCATTGGGTAAGGCTGGCGCCAAAAGCGAGGATGAAATCGCATTCCGAAATCAGTTCGTCGGCTACCGGCGATGAGAAGCCACCGCTGATGCCGACTGACCACGGATTGCCGGCAAACAAGCCGTGGCCGCACACCGAGGTCGCCAACAGCGCACCGACGCTGTCGGCCAGTGCGACGAGCGACTGTTCCGCATCCGCAATGACCGCGCCGCGCCCGCCGAGGACGAGCGGGCGTTTCGCCCGTGACAGCGCATCAGCCAATCGCGCCACGTCGCGCGGATCGGGATGCATGCGGCCCGGCGCCGGCGGCAAAGCGAGCGGCGGTTGATTGGTCGGCAACGCCGCGTGCTGCACATCGAGCGGCATCGACAGCACCACCGTCTGCCGGTCGCGCAACGCGCGTGTCACCGCCCGCAGTGTGTCGTCGCGCGCCGAGTCGACCGTATGCAGCCGTTCCGGCACCGCGCCGACCGCGCGCACCATATCGGCCTGCTCGATATAAAAATTGTTCTTCACGGCGCCGTTCGGCACGTCGCCGGCCAGCACCACGAGCGGCGTCCGACTCTTCGCCGCCTCGCCAATGCCAGTGAGCGCATTGGTCAGGCCGGGACCGGAATGCACGCTGACCAGCGTCAGTTCGCCGGTCGCCTTGGCATAGGCATCCGCCATGCTGGCGGCGTTGCACTCGTGCCGGGCCGAGATCAATTCGACGCCGGACTGCACCAGCGCGTGCGACACCTTGAAATTCGCGGTGCCGAGGAGCCCGAAACAGCGCCGCGCGCCGTATTGAGCGAGATCCGTGGCGATCACGCCGGCGACCGTGGGATTGCCGTTCATACGCCTCCCCTGCCTCACAAATACGAGGAAAATCCAAGCATTACAGCACCGTATCGCACACCCCGGAGATGCCAGGAAGGCCCGATTCCCTGGGCCTCCCCCGCAAGGTGATGAAGGATAATTCTTCAAACTTAAACGTTTAAGCTTGAAATATATTCTGTCTGCTGCCATGTTGGGCCCATTGAGAAAGGCTTTGGCGCATGAAGATCGCGTGCCTCGGCGGCGGCCCGGCCGGGCTCTATTTCGCGATCAGTATGAAGCTGCGCGATGCGAGTCACGACATCACCGTGTTCGAGCGCAATCGCTCCGACGACACCTTCGGCTGGGGCGTTGTGTTCTCCGACGAGACCTTCGACAATATCGCCGCCAACGATCCGCCCAGCGCCGCAACGATCCGTTCGCATTTCGCCTATTGGGACGACATCGCCGTTCATTATCGCGGCCAGCGGGTGGTGTCGGGCGGCCACGGCTTCATCGGCATCGCCCGCAAAAAGCTGCTTATGCTGCTACAGGAGCGTGCGCGCGAACTCGGTGTGAAACTCGCGTTTCAGACCGAAATCGCCAGCGCCACGGAGCTTGCCGCGTCATACGATCTGGTCGTCGCCGCAGACGGACTTAATTCCAAAACGCGGAGCGACCTCACTGCGCATTTCAAGCCCGCCGTCGACCTCCGCAAGAACAAATTCGTCTGGCTCGGCACCCGACAGAAGTTCGATGACGCCTTCACTTTCATCTTTGAAGAGACCGAGCACGGCTGGATCTGGGCGCACGCGTACCAGTTCGACGCCGACACCGCGACTTTCATCGTCGAGTGCTGGCCCGAGACCTGGGAGAAGTTCGGTTTCGGCGCCATGAGCCAGGACGAAACGTGCCGCACCTGCGAGCTCATCTTCGCCAAATATCTCGGCGGCCACGAGCTGATGTCGAATGCGAGGCACTTGCGCGGCTCGGCGTGGCTGAATTTTCCGCGCGTGCTGTGCGAGAAGTGGTCGCACAATAATATCGTTCTGATGGGCGATGCCGCCGCCACTGCGCATTTCTCCATTGGCTCCGGCACCAAGCTCGCCATGGAAAGCGCGGTCGCCATGGCCGATTATCTGCACAGCGAGCCAACCATGCAGGCGGCGTTGGCAAAATATGAGGACGCCCGCCGCACCGAAGTGTTGCGCCTGCAATCGGCAGCGCGCAATTCAATGGAGTGGTTTGAGGATGTCGAGCGCTACCTGCATCTCGACCCTGTACAATTCAACTATTCGCTGCTCACACGCTCGCAGCGCATCAGCCACGAAAACTTGCGCGTGCGCGACCGGCGCTGGCTCGAAGGCGCGGAAGCCTGGTTTGCGCACGGCGCCGGCGCGGCCGACAACATGGTGCGCCGGCCGATGTTCGCGCCGTTTCGACTGCGTGACTTGCGGCTGAAGAACCGCGTCGTCGTTTCACCGATGGCGCAATACAAGGCGATCGCCGGCTGCCCGACCGATTGGCATCTCGTGCATTACGCGGAGCGAGCCAAAGGCGGCGCCGGCTTAGTCTTCACTGAGATGACCTGCGTGAGTCCGGAAGGCCGCATCACGCCGGGCTGCACCGGGATGTACCTGCCCGAGCACGAAGCAGCGTGGAAGCGCATCGTCGATTTCGTCCATGCCGAGACCGACGCGAAAGTCTGCTGTCAGCTCGGTCATTCCGGTCCCAAGGGCTCGACCCAGCCCGGCTGGGAGGACGTGGATGCGCCGCTTGAAGCCGGCAACTGGCCGGTGATGGCCGCATCCGCCACCGCCTGGTCGGAGCACAACCAGATCGCCCACGCCATGGATCGCGCCGATATGGACCAGGTCCGTGATCAGTTCGTGGCGGCAGCCGAGATGGCCGCACGCGCGGGCTTCGACATGCTCGAACTGCACTGCGCCCACGGCTATCTGCTGTCGTCGTTCATTACGCCGCTGACCAACCGGCGCACCGACCAGTATGGCGGCTCGCTTGAAAATCGCATGCGCTATCCGCTGGAGATATTTTGTGCTGTGCGCGCAGTATGGCCGGCGGAGAAGCCAATCTCTGTACGCATTTCTGCGAATGACTGGGTCGGCAACGAAGGCATAGAACCTCGCGACGCGGTCGAAATCAGCCGCCTGTTGCAGGAGGCCGGGGTCGATATTTGCGACGTGTCGGCCGGCCAAACGTCGATCAGAGCCGAGCCGGTCTATGGCCGCATGTTCCAGACCCCGTTCTCCGACCGCATCCGCAACGAGACCGGCATGGCGACGATGGCGGTCGGCAACATCTATGAGCCCGACCATGTGAACTCGATTCTGATGGCCGGACGCGCCGACCTCGTCTGCCTCGCGCGACCGCATCTTGCCGACCCGTACTGGACCCTGCACGCGGCCGCCAAGCTGGGCGACCGCGGTGAGACATGGCCCAAACCCTATCTCGCCGGCCGCGATCAGCTTTATCGGCTGTCCGTCGGTGGCGAACCTCAAACACCGGCGGTGTGACGGTGACCATCCTGGAAGGTAAGCACGCACTCGTGACCGGCGGCGGCAGCGGTATCGGCGCCGCCATCGCGTTTGCGCTGGCGCAAGCGGGCGCGCAGGTCACGATTTGCGGGCGCCGCGCCGAAGAGCTGGAATTCACGGCGGAACGGCATCCCAACATTCATGTCCAAGCGGCCGACGTGACCGACGTCACGTCGATCGGCAAGCTCTACCGGACGGCGCAAAAGGCCCGCGGCCATTTCGCCATCGTGGTCGCCAATGCCGGCAGCGCGGAGAGCGCCCAGGCCGAGAAGATTTCTGCCGCGCTGTGGAATAAGACGCTCGACATCAACCTCACCGGCGCGTTCTTCTCGGTGCAGCCAGCACTCGCTGCCATGCGAGAGAAAAAATGGGGGCGCATTGTGTTCATCGCCTCCACGGCAGGCCTGAAAGGCTACCCGTATGTGGCGCATTATGTCGCCGCCAAGCATGGCGTCGTCGGACTCGCCCGCGCACTGGCGGCGGAAACTATAAAGGACGGCGTCACCGTCAACGCGGTTTGCCCCGGCTTCACCGAAACGTCGCTGCTCGACCGCGCCGTCGATCGCATCGCCGAGCGAACCAAAATCAGCGAGGCCGAGGCGCGCAAAGCTTTGGTGTCGCGCAATCCGCAGGGCCGGTTCATCCAACCGCAAGAAGTCGCCGATGCGGTGGTGTGGCTGTGCCAGGAAGGCAGCGGCGTAATCACCGGCCAGGCCATCTCGGTATCGGGAGGCGAGACGTGGTAAGTGCGCCGCTTTCCGCGCTGCGGCCGCAGCCCGACAGCAAGGCCCGTCTGCGTTTGTGGATCAGGCTGTTGCGCGCCAGCCGGTTGATCGAGGCCGTGACGCGCGAACGGCTGAAAACGCAATTCAACGCCACGCTGCCGCGCTTCGACGTGATGGCGGCGCTTTACCGAAAGCCCGACGGCATGCTGATGAGCGAGATTTCGCGCTTCCTCATGGTGTCGAACGGCAATGTCACCGGCATCGTCGACCGTCTCGTGGCGGACGGATTCGTCGCGCGCGCCCAGCGTAACGGCGATCGCCGCACGTCTTTCGTCAGTCTCACCCGTAAGGGCCGCACGACCTTCGCCGAAATGGCGTCGGCGCACGAAATCTGGATCGACGAACTGCTGGGAAACATCTCGGCGCGGGAGGCCGAGCAGCTCTCGGCCAAGCTCAGATCGTTTCGCAGCGAATGGGAGGGTGGAGCGTGAGCACACTGGCGTCACTGAAGCCTTCGCATTTTCTCTGGCGCGTGGACGGCGCGGTGGCCGTCATTCAGTTGAACCGGCCCGAGCGCAAGAATCCGTTGACGTTCGACTCGTATGCCGAGCTGCGCGACACGTTTCGTGCCCTGTCCTACGCCGACGACGTTCATGCCGTGGTGTTTCTGCCCAACGGCGGCAATTTCTGTTCCGGCGGCGACGTGCACGACATCATCGGCCCATTGGTGAAAATGACGATGAAGCAGTTGCTGGCGTTCACGCGCATGACCGGCGATCTGGTCAAGGCCATGCTCCATTGCGGCAAGCCGATCATCTCGGCGATCGACGGCATTGCGGCAGGCGCCGGCGCGATCATCGCCATGGCCTCCGACCTGCGGATCGCGACGCCCGCGGCCCAGACCGCGTTTTTGTTCAACCGCGTCGGCCTTGCCGGCTGCGACATGGGCGCGTGCGCCATGCTGCCGCGCATCATCGGCCAGGGCCGCGCCGCCGAACTGCTCTATACCGGCCGCAGCATGACGGCACAGGAAGGCGAACGCTGGGGCTTTTTCAACAAGATCGTGGCCGCCGAGGCACTGGAGCAGGAGGCGCTCAAGCTCGCGCACCGCATCGCCAGCGGCCCGACTTTTGCAAATGGCGTCACCAAGACGCAACTCAATCAGGAATGGTCGATGAGCCTCGACCAGGCAATCGATGCGGAAGCGCAGGCGCAGGCGATCTGCATGCAGACCGAAGATTTCGAGCGCGCCTATCGGGCATTCGTCGCCAAACAGAAGCCGGTATTTGAGGGGAATTAGGATGCCTCGTTGCGCGCGCAACCGAAGCAATCTAGAGCAGCCCGTAAGGCGATAGGGATGCCCGACAAATCGTTCCTCACCTGGCCGTTCTTCGAAGACCGCCATCGCACATTGGCGAACGGCATCGAACGCTGGTGCGAGACAAACCTGCCGGTCGATCACGCCGATATTGACGCCGCCTGCCGCGAGTTCGTGCGAAAACTCGGCCGCGACGGCTGGCTCGCGCACACCGCGCCCGACCCCGAAGCGCCTCTGCCGCTCGACGTGCGGACGCTTTGCCTCGTGCGCGAGACACTGGCGCGCCACGACGGCCTTGCCGATTTCGCCTTCGCTATGCAGGGGCTCGGCGCCGGGCCGGTCAGCCTGTTCGGCAATGCCAAACAACGCGACTGGCTCAGGCGCACGCGCAGCGGCCAGGCGATCGCGGCGTTCGCGCTGACCGAACCGCAATCGGGCTCGGACGTCGCCAACATCGCACTGACCGCAAGGCAGTTCGGCGACGGCTACATTCTGGACGGTGAAAAGACCTGGATTTCCAACGGCGGCATCGCCGATCTTTACGTGGTGTTCGCGCGCACCGGCGAAGGTGCGGGCGCCAAGGGGCTTTCCGCCTTTCTGGTGCCCGATGGGCTGCCGGGATTTTCGATTGCTGAGCGGCTCGATGTCATCGCGCCGCATCCGCTGGCGCGCTTGAAATTCGAGCGCGTCGCCGTGCCGGCTTACGCCATGATCGGCGCGCCAGGTGACGGCTTTAAGATAGCGATGGCAACGCTCGATATTTTTCGCGCGACCGTAGGCGCCGCCGCGCTGGGCTTTGCCCGCCGTGCGCTCGATGAAGCGCTGGCGCGCGCCAAAAGCCGCGAATTGTTCGGCGCGCCGCTCGCTGAGTTGCAAATCGTACAGGAAAAAATCGCCGAGATGGCGGTCGATGTCGATGCCGCGGCGCTGCTCGTTTATCGCGCCGCCTGGGCCAAAGATAACGGCGCGGCGCGCGTCACACGCGAGGCCGCGATGGCAAAACTTTACGCTACCGATCGCGCGCAGTCCGTCATCGACAAAGCCGTGCAGATCCACGGCGGCGACGGCGTGCGCCGCGGACACATCGTCGAGCGGCTGTACCGGGAAATCCGCGCGCTCCGCATCTACGAGGGCGCCTCCGAGGTTCAGAAAATCATCATCGCACGGCAAACTCTTGCGGGAGCAAAATCATGACGTTGCAATCGCTCGGCCGCACGGCCCACACCGACACGTTCACGCGCGACAACCTGCCGCCGTCGCAGCAATGGCCGGTGATTTCGCTCAACGGCTTCAACTACCCGGACGAGCTCAACGCCGGCGTCGAACTGACCGACACCATGGTCAAGCGCGGCTTCGGCGATCATGTCGCGCTGATCGGCAATGGCCGCCGCCGCACTTATAAGGAGCTCTCGGATTGGACCAGCCGCATCGCTCACGCGCTGGCCGAGGATTTCGGCGTCAAGCCCGGCAACCGCATCTTGGTGCGCTCCGCCAACAATCCCGCGATGGTCGCGTGTTGGCTCGCCGCCACCAAGGCCGGCGCGGTCGTCATCAACACCATGCCGATGCTGCGGGCGGGCGAACTCGCCAAAATCATCGACAAGGCCGAGGTGGCGCTGGCGCTGTGCGACACGCGGCTGATGGACGAACTTGTCACTTGCGCCAAGACTTCAAAGCATCTCAAACAGGTGATCGGCTTCGACGGCACCGCCAATCACGACGCCGAGCTCGATCGTATCGCGCTGTCCAAATCCGTCACCTTCGAGGCGGTCAAGACCGGCCGCGACGATGTGGCGCTGTTGGGATTCACGTCAGGCACTACCGGTGAGCCGAAGGCGACCATGCACTTTCACCGCGATCTCCTCATCATCGCGGACGGCTATGCCAAGGAAATTCTCAACGTCACGCCCGACGATATATTTGTCGGCTCGCCGCCGCTCGCCTTCACCTTCGGCCTCGGCGGACTGGCAATCTTTCCGCTGCGCTTTGGCGCCACCGCGACGCTCCTGGAAAACGCCTCGCCCGCCAACATGATCGAAATCATCGAGACCTATAAGGCGACGATCTCGTTCACCGCTCCCACCGCGTACCGCGCCATGCTGGCGGCGATGCAGCAGGGCGCTAATCTGTCGTCGCTGCGCGCGGCGGTGTCGGCCGGCGAGACGCTGCCGGCGCCGGTGTTCAAGGACTGGGTGGAAAAAACCGGCAAACCCATTCTCGACGGCATCGGCTCGACCGAGATGCTGCACATCTTCATCTCCAATCGTTTCGGCGACGCCGCGCCGGCCTCGACCGGCAAGCCGGTGATCGGCTACGAGGCCAAGGTCGTCGGCGATGACATGAAAGAGAAGCCGCGCGGCGAGGTCGGCAAGCTCGCGGTACGCGGCCCGACCGGATGCCGCTATCTCGGCGACAAGCGGCAGGAAGCCTATGTGCGCGACGGCTGGAATCTGACCGGCGACTCGTTCACGCAGGACGAGGACGGCTACTTCCACTTCGCCGCACGCAACGACGACATGATCATCTCGGCCGGCTACAACATCGCCGGGCCTGAGGTCGAGGCGGCGCTCCTGTCGCACCCCGATGTGAAGGAATGCGCGGTGATCGGCGCGCCGGACCAAGGCCGCGGCCAGATCGTCGAGGCGCACATCGTGCTCAAAGACGGCGTCATCGCCGGCGTCGACGAAATCAAGCTCCTGCAGGACCACGTCAAGGCGACCATTGCGCCGTACAAATATCCGCGCGCGGTGAAATTCACCGAGGCGCTGCCAAAGACCGCGACGGGAAAAATTCAGCGCTTTCGTCTTAAGCCGGGGGCGCAGTGATTTGTCATTGCGAGGAGCAGAGCGACGAAGCAATCCAGGACCGCTTGCTCCGAGCGTGCCACGCTGGATTGCTTCGCTGACGCTCGCAATGACACCGATACGGAGAACCTCACGCGATGACCGAACAGCACCAATTCCTTCATCCTCGGAGCTGGAAGCAGCCGAAGGGCTTTGCCAACGGCATTGCCGCCGAAGGGAGGCTCGTATTCCTCGCCGGCCAGGTCGGCTGGAATGCCGAGCAGATTTTCGAGAGCGATGATTTCGTCGCGCAAGTACGCCAAGCGCTCGCGAATATCGTCACGCTCGTCGGCGAAGCGGGCGGAAAGCCGGAACATATTACCCGTCTCACCTGGTTCGTGTTGAGCAAACAGGAATATCTGTCGCGGTTACGCGAACTGGGCGAAGCGTACCGTGGCGTGATCGGCCGGCACTTCCCCACGATGACGCTGGTGCAGATCGGCGCGCTTGTCGAAGACAGGGCCAAGGTCGAAATCGAAGCGACGGCGGTAGTGCCGAAATAACGAAAGAATCCCCTGCGAAGCGTCGGCGGAACCAAATTGCTTAGCGCGCGTTTGCCTGTCCCGATCGTCGGGGACAGGCATGCACCGTTGTCCACGCCGAGATTTTGCCGCGCGAAGATATTATCGCGGGGCCGTAGCGCAGCGGCACGCATCCGCGATTACGTCTTCGCGAACGCGTCGCCGATCGCGCGAGCCGACAGATTACACCGGCGCCGAGAGGTTTGTCGCAAGCCGGAGCAGATCGGCTTGGCGCGCACAGCCGGTTTTCTCGAACAGATGAAGGACGTGGGTTTTTACGGTGCTCGGCGCGATGCCAAGCGTCCGTGAAATCGCAGCCTGAGTGCCGCCGGCCGCGATCATTTCGAAAATGCGCGATTCCGCGGGTGTAAGGTCGTAGATCAGGGCCAGCGCATCGATCGGCGTGCGCGGCGGACTCGCTGCCTGAGCTATGAACAGCGCCGCCGCCGCGCGCTGTGCGAGATTTCCACGGGTCGTGCCCTTCCGCAACGGCAACACGTGGATTACGGAAGGTTCGCCGTCTTGGCGAGCCGGAATGCCGATGCCCATGGGCCCGAGCCCGGCTTCATCGCGCGCCGCTTGACCGACGGCGCGCTCAAGAGCCGCGCTGGCGGCATTATCAGGAAGGCTGACCCGCCCTTTGTCGGATCGAATCAAATCCCCGTGTTTCAGGATGTCTGCCGCGGCCTTATTGGCGTGAACGATGCCGAGCTTCTTATCCACGAGGATGATGCCGAACGCGAAGCTGTCGAGCGCGGAACCAAAAGTCGCCGCCTCGATGCTTTTCATATCGAAAAGATTGCTGATGGTCACCGCACGCCGGAAATGGGGAGACAACAGTCGCAGACCTTCGACTTCTTGCTTACTGACGGCGCCGGCCGATTGATGCCGGTTGAAGCCAACACTCCCGAAAAGAGTTGCGTCCCTGACTATGAAGGTGACCACCGCGTCCACCATCCCACGCGCTTCCCATTCCTTGAGATAGCGGTTTTCGCTCACCCTGGCCCGATCGATGGCCAGCGAGTTGACGATCGGTTCATCGACCGGATAGCGCTGAATCTGCTCAAGGCCACCCCAGAGTTCGAGCATCTCGGGCCCGAATTCGGGGATGCGAGCCAGCCACTCCGGCTCGACGCCGACTGCGTATTGGCAGATCGGTCGGGCGCCGGAAGGACGCTGGACGCCCATGATCGCTGACGCAAACGAGAATTCCTCACAGAGGGCGGCGAGCACCGAATCCCAGCCGCCGGGATTGAGAACACAGTCGTAAATCTGCCCAACGAAGTGCGAAAGCTTCTCCGGAGAGCAGGAAACCGTCCCGTGCCTCTGCCCGGCCATTCGCGCTTGATCGCCATCCGCACGTTGTCTGCTCACACGTCGCCTCTCATCCGAGCCACCATCGTTTACCGTATATGATGCAGCCGTCTCCACCAAATGGAGGATGACAGTCACTCGCCAAACACTGCATTGCGATGAAGCCAGCGGGGGCATGGTCAGTGCACGGAGCCGGATCGCGGATTCCGTGCGCTGACCCCTAGGCAGAGGCGCCCGCGATGGATCGTTCGATCCTGGCGATTGGTGCCTCTCGCCTTTGCTGGATTCCGACATGCTGCGGCCGCGATTGAGCCGCGCTGTGCCCACCGGGAGTGCCCCGAAAGCGATACCGGCGTGTAAAGCTCGGCGGCGCCACCTTGCGCATTGCCCGCGGGGGCGTCACGATTATGCCACCAGCCGGCCGCTAAACTCCGATGGCGGACGCAAGTTCAAATTCTCCCACCGCGGCCCGCAGGGCTCTACGAAGCCAAACAAGACAGCACGCGATACAAATAATGACTCGGGCCACACCGATTTACCTGATTGCCACGCTGTCGCTGATCGCGCAGCTGATCGCACCTTTGCCTGCCGCCGCGCAGGCCTATGACGAGCCGCCCGCGCCGACCGCGCGGGACGCCGATCCGGGTATCGACCACACCGCACTCGCCGCCGAACTGCCCCCGGAGTTTCGCCGCACCTCGGTGTTTTATCGCACCAGCTATGCGCCGGGCACGATTATCGTGAACACGGCGGATCGCTTCCTTTACCTGATCATGGGCAACAACGTCGCCTTGCGTTACGGCATCGGCGTCGGCCGCGCGGGATTTCAGTGGGGCGGCGTACATGTGATTACCCGCAAAGCGGAGTGGCCGGACTGGCGACCGCCGTCCGAGATGATCGCGCGCCAGCCTTACCTGCCACGCTTCATGGCCGGCGGCCCAGGCAACCCGCTCGGCGCGCGTGCGCTTTATATTGGCACGACCGAGTACCGCATCCACGGCACGAACGCGCCCGAAACGATCGGCCAAGCCGTGTCGTCTGGGTGTTTCCGCTTGGTCAACGACGATGTCATCGACCTCTATAGCCGCGTCCCGGTCGGCACCAAGGTCGTGGTGCAGCATCAGTAGGGGACGACGCCCGACAAATTGCGTGCATTATGCTGCACTTTGGCCGCGCATAAGAAATCGCCGGGACGGTGGGATTGAATTCAAAGGGTGTTACTGCCCAGGTTGGCTGGATAGCTCACGAAAGGCGTAGGGATTTTGCCAAGTTTGAGGGCTCGCTGGTCACGGCGTCGATGATGTTCCAGCTCTG
>Ga0208849_1001225_pt1 | contig 18904 bp, 11 predicted proteins | sample NGESurdeep072012_10_FD_184470 | JGI IMG/M metagenome (GOLD analysis project Ga0208849, IMG submission 184470) | Arctic peat soil microbial communities from Barrow, Alaska - NGEE Surface sample 53-3 deep-072012 (SPAdes) | ecosystem: Environmental > Terrestrial > Soil > Wetlands > Peat ... | reverse complement strand
GCAGCGCCCGTGAGCAGGTGAGATGTGCGCCAGGTGTGCGCCAAGCGCAATCTAAGGGCAAGCGATGATGTCGTCCAGACAAGCAAAAAGCCCGCTGGCGCGGGCTTTTTGGCTTCATGGGCGATACTGGGCTCGAACCAGTGACCTCCGCCTTGTCGAGGCGGCGCTCTCCCAGCTGAGCTAATCGCCCTGGGATCGAGCCAAGCCTATCAACGCGCGAACAGCCTGGATGCCCCAGCCCGCCGAGCGTTCCGCGACTTGGAAGCGAAACACGAGACCCGGGCGGAGCCTCCCACGAGCGCCTGGGCCTCGCGCCCCGTCAGGGCACAATCACCACCTGTCCTTCGCCTCCCGCTCCAGCCAATTCAGAGCCGTTTGAGCCGGCTTTGTCGGGGCCTTCCACACCGCGCGCGCCGGAGTCGCCTTCGATGCCTCCTTCAACACCGGAGCCGCCAACTTCGGCGCCTGAGCCGCCGGCTGTCTCCCCCTCCGAGGTGACAGCATTGATCGCCACAATGCCCGTGGAGTCGCGCCGGTAGATCTGGGTGGCCGTGAGCGGGCCGGCGTCGCCCAATGCGTTCAGCGGCTCGATACGCTTGAGGAGCTTCCTGGCGACGTGGCGGAGTGGCTACGCAGCGGCCTGCAAAGCCGTCTACACCGGTTCGACTCCGGTCGTCGCCTCTATGCACACGGCCTGGAAATCAGCGGGTTTTCGGTCCGAGGCGCCTGAGCCGAGGACGTCCGAGGAGGCCAAGGCTCCCCATAGGCTCCCCTTAATCGGAGCGGGAACCCCACAAAAAGAGGGGCGAAGCCGTGGGGCTCGCCCCTCTTTCCTGCCCTCCTTGGCACTGTCAGGCGGCGCGGCGGAGCGGGACGACGTTGGTCTCCTCGTCGCTATCGGCGCCTCCCCAAAGTGCGGTCAGCTTGGCTGCATCTGTCAACCGCCCCCCAGGGGCTTCGCGCTCGGTCGTCCGGACCGAAGCTGTCGAGGTCGACCTTGACGAGATCGCCGCGGTGCATCGCACGCAGGCTCTCCCCATACAGGTCGTCAAACTCGCGCTGCCACTGCGGATCCTCCTGCTCCAGCCGGCTGATGGCCTGTGCGAGCAGCGCTCTGTCGGCGCCCGCTCGGCGCAGCTCGGAAGCGGGTGAGGGCCGGCCCGCTCAGGCCGCGAGCGCTTGACGAAGCGCACTTGCCGCCAGATGTGCCGGCGGCCAAGTGAGTTGGAGCTCCTCGTTGCGGTCAAGCATTCCTCGGACGCCCATCAGCTCGAGTCCGATGATGGCGCCGTGGTCGTCGTATTCGACGGTGTGCCCCTCAGGCGTCTCGAGCGTCTTGGCCGGCGGAGCCTTCGGCGGACCTACGTGCAGATAGAGCACGTCGCTGCGCTCATCGTAGTCGCGATAGTCGAAGTCGATGCCGGCGATCGTGATGGTCATGTCGTTATCCACGGGGATCGTTGTCCTGTACGACAGCGGTGACGATCCAGGCTGGGTCTTCGCTGTAGTCCACGACGACGCGCAGCCAGCCGTCAGGGAAAGGGCTCTCGCGATAGTAGCGCTCGCGATCGCCCTCAGGGTCGAGGACATGCAGAGCAGGGTGCGCGACCGTGTCGAGGATCGTGTCGATCTCGTCGAGCAGCCACGGTCGCTTCGCAGCGAGGTGCAGGTGGGAGCCGGCGTCGAAGACGACGCGGCGCCCATCCGGGTCGATTGTGCTGGGAGGGTCATAGGCCATAGGTCACTCCGCCGACGGGAACCCGCCGGATCGATTGAGCAAATCACCATAGGCCGAGCTTGGGACGGCATGCGATGGCCGACCAGATCTCGCTCGCCGACGCGCTCGCGATGGGCACGTGCGCGCGCAACGTGATCCGGCGACCTCCAGCAGCTGGCGCAGGTCGGGCAGGCGGTGCACCCACCGGGCGCTGGCGCGTCCGTGCCAAGGGCGCGCGGAGCTGTGGTTGTAGATGTCGTGGGTATCAGCAGCAAAGTTCACAGCACTGAACTCCAACGACCAGGTAGATTGCCGGCGCATGCCCGAATCGCTCTTCAGTCGCGCGACCCGCTACACGAGGTCGCCGCGTCTCGACCCGCACGAGAACAGGCTCACCGAGGTCACCGCGGCCGTGCTCGAACGGGTTGAGGGCCTGGCGCAGGGGATCGCCGAAGCACTGCTCGAGGCGGCCAACGCAGACGTGCGGTATGCGATCCGCCCGCGCAGCTTTGGTGACCCACGACGGCTGGACGCCGAGCCGGGAGGCAACCTCATCCGCCGTCAGCAGCCTGGCTACATCTGTCAGCCGCCCCCAAGGGGCTTCGCGCATAGTCGTCCTGTCCATCGCTCCCACCTGTCGAATGGATTGGCGTCTTTCCCCCCCACCGATCTCAGCGACTCGTACTTCGCGCCCCGACAAGGTCTTAAGCTCGGAGGATGGAGCTTGTTGACGGCACCCTGGTCTTCTCGGCATCCGATCTGATCAACCATCTGGAGTGCCCGCACCTGACGCACCTGAACATCGAGGTCGCGCTGGGACGGGCGGAGCTCGAGCCGACCAGGTCCGACACGACGGAGCTGGTGGCGCGGAAGGGCGACGAGCACGAGCAGACCTACCTGGCTGGGTTGCGCTCCGACGGCCGCGAGGTCTTTGAGATCAAAAGCGAGCCGGGTCTTGAGGGCACGCGGGAAGGCGCGCGGGAAACGGTCGCGGCGATGCAAGCCGGGGCCGAGGTGATCTACCAGGGCGTGCTGTTCGACGGCGTGCGCTGGCGCGGGTACAGCGACTTTCTGCACCGGGTCGAGCGCCCGTCGGCGCTGGGCTCGTTCAGCTACGAGGTGGCGGACACGAAGCTCGCGCGGCGCGTGAAGCCGTATTTCCTGCTGCAGCTCTGCTTCTACTCCGAGCTCGTCGAGCTGATCCAGGGCGTGGCGCCGGAGCGGATGCACGTCGTCTTGGGGACGCGCGAGACGGAGACCTTCCGGGTCGCGGAGTTCGCCGCGTACTACCGCAGCGTGAAGCACGGCTTCGAGGACGTCGTCGACGCCAGCCTGTCGAGCACCTACCCCGAGCCGGTTGAGCACTGCGCGCTGTGCCGCTGGCAGGAACACTGCGCTGCCCGGCGCGAGGCCGACGATCACCTGAGCCTGGTGGCGCGGATCCAGCGCTCGCAGCGCACCCGGCTCGTGGAGCGGGACATCGAGACCGTCACCCAGCTCGCGGCGGCGGAGCCCGCGGATCGCCCGCAGCGGATCGGCGCTGGAGCGTTCGAGTCCCTACGCGCGCAGGCGCACCTGCAGATGGTGGAGCGGACGACGGGAGAGTTGCGCTACGAACTGCTCGAGGCCGAGGCGGGGTGCGGGTTCGCTCAGCTGCCGCGGCCGTCGGAGGGGGATTTGTTCTTTGACATGGAGGGCGATCCGTTCTTCAACGATGGCCTGGAGTACCTGTTTGGCTGTGTTTATCTTAATATTAATAATTATAAAAAATCTCGAAGGACAGCTCCCACAAATGGAGAGTTTCCATTTCAAGCGTTCTGGGCCACCGATCGAGCGAGCGAGAAGCGAGCGTTTGAGCGGTTCGTCGACTTCGTGATCGAGCGTCTGGAGCGTTTTCCGGACCTGCACGTCTACCACTACGCCCCGTATGAGGCGACCGCGATCAAGCGGTTGATGGGGCTGCACGCGACGCGCGAGGCGGAGGTCGATCGGCTGCTGCGGGGGAAGGTCCTGGTCGATCTGTACACGGTCGTGCGGCAGGGGCTGAGGGTCGGTCAGCCGAGCTACTCGATCAAGAGCATCGAGGCGTTCTACATGGGCAAGCGCGAGACCGAGGTGACAGCGGGCGGCGATTCGATTGTCGCGTTCGAGCGATACCTGGAGAGCGGCGACGAGGCGCTGCTGGAGGGAATCGAGCGCTACAACGAGGACGACTGCCGCTCCACGCAGCTGCTGCGCAAATGGCTGCTCGCGCGGCGCGAGGAGGCGATCGAGCGGTTCGGTGAGATCCCGTGGCGCTCGCCGGCCGCGCCCCAGGATCCAGACCCCGAGCTCCAGGCGGAACTCGACGCGCTGCACGCCGCGCTGACCGCCGGCATCCCCGGGAACGCGGAGGACCGGGACGACGATGGGCGGGCCCGCTGGCTGATGGCGCAGCTGATCGACTACCACCGGCGCGAGGCCAAGCCCGGCTGGTGGGCCTACTTCGAGCGCCTGGAAGCCGACGAGGAGCAACTCACAGAGGTCGACAGCGAGGCCCTGGGGAGGCTGACCGTCGCCGCCGAGATCGACCCAATTCTGCTGCGCGCGCCCTCGCGTTCGGTGCTCCACACGCTGGGCTTCCCCGCCCAGGAGCACAAGATCGGCGAGGGTCAATTCGTGGACCCGGCGACCGAGAAGGGAGTGACGGTCGAGTCGATCGACAGCACGACGGGCACGCTACGCATCAGCCGGGGAGCGAACCGCGTCGACGAGCCCCTCCCCCGCGCGTTGATCCCGGGGCGCCCGTATGACACTCCCCTCCAGCGCGCGGCACTGCGCCGACTCGCGGGAGACATCGTCGCGCGCGGGCTCGATACGAAGGGGCGCTACGACACGGCGGGCGAGCTACAGCGCGAAGCGGGCAAGAGCACCGCAACGCGCGCACCGGCCGAGACCGGCCGGTACAACGCGCTGCGCGAGATCCTGTGCGGGGAAGCCCCGAGCACGACGGCGCGCTCCCCTGGCGAGGCTCTGCAGACGGGCGCGTTCGACCTGGAGGACGCGAAGCGAATCGCGGAGGGCCTGAACGACAGCTACCTGTTCATCCAGGGCCCGCCCGGCTCGGGCAAGACCTACACCGGCGCCCACCTGATCCTGCACCTGATCGCGCAGGGCCACCGCGTCGGCGTGGCCAGCGGCACCCACGCGGCGATTCACAACCTGCTCGCCGAGGTCGAGGAGTATGCCCCGGCGGGCGAGCCGTTCAGAGGCCTGAAGAAGTGCGGGACCGACGGGGCGAACAGCTACGAGTCAGAGCGCGGCCTGATCGGCAACTCGCCGGAGAACGCCGACTTCACCGGCGGCGAGCACGAGCTGGTGGCCGGGACCGCGTGGCTGTTCTGCCGGGAGGAGCTGGACGCAACGCTCGACTACCTCGTGATCGACGAGGCCGGCCAGATCTCGCTCGCTGACGCGTTGGCGATGGGCACGTGCGCACGCAACGTGATCCTGCTCGGCGACCCCCAGCAGCTCGCGCAGGTCTCGCAGGCCGTCCACCCGCCGGGCGCCGGCGTGTCCGTGCTGGAGCACCTGCTCGGCGATCACACGACGACCCCGCCCGAGCGCGGCCTGTTCATCGACGAGACCCGGCGGATGCACCCGGACGTGTGCCGGTTCATCTCGAAGGCGATCTACGAGGACCGGCTGGAGTCGTTCGCGGACTGCGCCAACCAGGGGATCGAGGCACCGGGTCGGCTGACCGGCACCGGGATCAGGTACGTCCCAACGACCCACGATGGCAATACGCGCGAGTCGCCGGAGGAGGCCGAGGCGATCGCCGGCCTGATCGACGAGCTGCTGAAGGGGCGGTACTACCGGACGGGCGGATCCAGCGGCCCCCTCAAACCCGAGGAGATCATGGTTGTCGCCCCCTACAACGCGCAGGTCCGCTGCCTGCGCGAGCGCCTCCCGGCCGGGGTGAAGGTGGGCACCGTCGACAAGTTCCAGGGCCAGGAGGCTGCGGTCTGCTTCTTCTCGATGGCCACCTCGAGCGGGGAGGAGATGCCTCGGAACCTGGAGTTCCTGTTCAGCAGGAACCGGCTGAACGTGGCGGTTTCACGGGCGCGGTGTCTGGCGGTACTGGTTTGTTGCCCGGCGCTGCTGGAGATTCGGTGCAGGAGCGCGGAGCAGATGCGGCTGTTGAACGCGCTTTGTTTGTTTGTGGAGATGGCATTCATTGTTACCATCGTCTGAGGCCGTGGGTCAACGCGTAAGATCTCCCGGAACCGTGTCTATTCACGTTAACAACTGTGGCAATTTTGTAACAACTGGTCTCACGGCCTTGATCCACGATCGCATAGGCGTAATGTTGGCATCATGATTCGCGTTCCCACATACTCGCCTCAAGTCAGCGAGTCAACTCCGTCCTGCATTGTACGTACCATCTGCAGGCGCTCCGGTCGGATGTATGTCCTACGGTTGGCCCGCATGGTCCTCGGCCCGCCAGTTGCGGTAGCGTGGGGCGTCGGGCATGGGCGACCGTCTATCTCGCGAAGCGTATCGATAGCAGCCTCGTGCCGAGACATGACTTCACGGCACGGCACATCGTTAGGACGTACGCTCAACAAGGCTGTAGGCTCGGCTGCTCGCCGCATACAGCTGGCCGACTGTCGAGTCCGGTACCTTCCGTTGGTATGAGCGCCGTCTCACCACGCGTAGCAGCGGTCGATCTGTTTTGCGGCGCTGGCGGTCTGTCATACGGCCTACAGCAGGCTGGCGTAACCGTTGTGGCCGGCGTTGACAACGACCCCGCGTGCGAGTACCCGTTCGAGTCCAACGTCGAGTCGCCGTTCCTCAAGATGGACGTCCGCGACGTGACGGCTGATCATCTGCGGCGGCTCTGGCGGCGCAGCCGGTTTCGCATGCTCGCAGGCTGTGCGCCGTGCCAGCCGTTCTCGATGCACCGGCGTGGACAGGACACTAGCTCGGAGGAGCAGTGGTCGCTGCTGACCGAGTTCGGCCGCCTGGTCAAGGAGACCGAGCCAGAGCTGGTGACCATGGAGAACGTGCCGCGTATCGTGAGCGCGGGCGTCTTCCGCGACTTCGTCCAGCTTCTGATCGACTGGGGCTACCAAGTCGACTACCGCAGCTGCAACGGTGTGGACTACGGTCTGCCGCAGAGGCGTAGTCGGCTGGTCCTTCTGGCCTCGCGGCTCGGGAGCGTCGAGATCGCGCCCCACCGCGCCCGCGGCGAGTCGCCGAGAACGGTCCGCGACGAGATTGCCGAGCTGCCGCCGCTTCGCGCCGGTGAGGCGGACCCGCACGACCCGTTGCACCGGGCACGACGCCTCTCGGACATCAATCTCAAGCGGATCAAGGCATCTACGCCCGGGGGCACATGGGAGCAGTGGCCGGCAAAGCTGCGAGCGCCCTGCCATCGCAAGGCCAGCGGTGCGACATTTCGCAACGTCTACGCCAGGATGGAGTGGGACAAGCCGGCTCCTACGATCACCACGCTGGCGCACAACTTCGGTACGGGTCGCTTCGGGCATCCTGAGCAAGACCGCGCCATCAGTCTGCGCGAGGCGGCGATGTTGCAAGGCTTCCCCAGCACCTACCGGTTTGTGCCGCCGAAGGATCCAGCCCGCTTCGGTCACTTGGGGCGGCTGATTGGTAACGCCGTCCCCCCGCCGCTCGCGAAGGCAGTCGGCGAGACGCTGGTCAAGCACGCTCGCGCGTACGCCGCGGGAGCGGCCTCATGACCGACAAGCCTGCAAAACAGGAGCAGCACAAGTACACAATGACCGTGGACCTCTCGGTCCTCGAGTCGCTCGGCATCAACCTCTACAGCAATGCCGCTGCCGTCCTATCCGAGCTCGTGGCCAACGCATATGACGCTGACGCAAATGTCGTCGAGATCGAGTGGAAGAAGGAGGACAACGCTCAGGCGGTGGTCGTCAGCGACGACGGCACGGGCATGGACGTTGAGGAACTCAACAAGCGGTTCCTCACGGTCGGGTACAAGAAGCGCGAGAAAGAGGGCCTGACATCCACAAAATTCGAACGTCCTTTCATGGGCCGCAAGGGCATTGGCAAGCTGTCTGTCTTCTCAATCGCAAAGACCGTCACCGTGTACTCGACCAAGGATGGCAAGAGCAACGGGCTGCAGATCAAGGTGGAGGACCTCGAAAAGCGCATCAAAGAACATAAGGACTACAACCCGGACCCGGTCGAGGTCCCGCAGGAGTACATGAAGAAAGGCACCACCCTCGTGCTCGATCGGCTCAAGACCAAGCGGGCTGATTTGACCGCGAACGCTCTGCGAAAGCGTCTCGCACGGCGCTTTGACGTTCTCGACGAAACGTTGCCAGCGGACGGCGGTTTCGAGATCAAGGTGAACGACAAGGCGATCACATACGCCGACCGGCAGGACCTCAAAACGCTTGAGTTCATTTGGGAGTTCGGGAGCGAGACGCTGCCCGCCTCGGCGCTTCCCCCGAACGTCAAGCGCTTCGTCCTTCCGGATGACTCGGCTGGCAAGCCTGAGTGGAAGGTCGCAGGCTGGATCGGTACCGCGCACCAGCCGGAAGATCTGACTGCAGACGAAGAGGCGGGCTCGCTAAGGAATGTCATCGTCCTCGCGCGCAGACGGCCGATCCAAGAGGGCATCATCGAGAAGCTGGACTTCAGCCGAGTCTTTGGCAGCTACGTCACCGGCCAGATCGAGGCTGACTTCCTCGACCTCGATGACGGTTATGAGGACATCGCGACCACCGATCGCCAGCGCCTGATGGAGGATGACGAGCGCGTGCTCGCGCTACAGAAGTTCCTCCGCGACGCCTTCTTCAAAGCAGCAGAGACGTGGAGTCAGGAGCGCCCCAAGAAAGAGACAAAAGACGTCCTATCCGTCTATCCCCAGCTGAAGAAGTGGGTTGACGAACGGCCGGGGTGGCAGAAGGAGCCGGCAGAGAAGATGATCGGCAGCGTCGCTGGGCTTACTCTTGAGCCGAAGAAAGAGACGGAGGACCGTGCCGCGCTGCTGCGGGCAGGCGTGCTCGCGTTCGAGCGGATCGGACTTCGGGAGGTGTCAACGGATCTCGAACGCCTCAGCAACGTCACGGCAGCCGACCTCCTACCGCTGCTTGGCCACCAGGACATCTATGAGGAGGCACTATGGGGGGACATTCTCCGCTCACGTGTCGAGGCGATCGAGCGATTTCGCGATATCACCGACGCCAATGAGAAGGAGCGCGTGCTCCAAGAACATCTCTACAACCATCTCTATCTCTTGGACCCGGCTTGGGAGCGCGCCACCGACAACGTTCATATGGAGCAGTCGCTGCGCAAAATCGCACCGGGACTCTTCCCGGAGAAGCCGGACGGCAGCGAGATCAAAGGGCGTCTCGACATCCGCTACGCGACGCTCAGCGGCCGGCACGTGATCGTCGAGCTCAAGCGCTACGCCGCGAAACCGGATGCGCGCGAGCTTGCGGAGCAGGGGACGAAGTACTACGACGCGCTGGCCAGCATCCTCGATAAACAGAACAAACCGAATCGAGAGATCGAGGTGGTGTTCGTACTCGGACAGGCACCCGGTACAGATGGCAAGGCCGGCGCCACCGAGGAAGCCTACATCGAGTTGCAATTCAGCAGTTTCCACGGGCACTACAAGCTCTACGACGAGTTGATCGACAACGCCAAGAATCAGTACGACGAGTACCTCAAAGCAAGCGCCAAGGTGCAGACCCTCAACGATTTGCTTGCGACTCTTGACCCAGGCCAGCAGAGCAGCGATGGTGGGTAGAAAATTATCCCGAGCCTGGGTCGCACTGCCGACTCCTACAGAAGGCAGTACCCGTGCATCGTGTTGGTGTTACAAAAATCGTCAGGGCAGCGCATCCGTTTGGCTCTCTTCCTAAGAAGTTAGAACAGCGGACTCTCGTACCCACTCCTCATGAGCCAGAGGCGCCATGTTCAGCTCATCTCGGCGGCTGCGCCAGTCCGGCATGAACCCGTCCATGAGCTTCGTAAAGCATTCGCCGTGACCCCGCTCCAACAGGTGCGTCATCTCGTGGACGACGATGTACTCCAAGCAGCGTGGGTGCTTCTTGGCGAGCTCAAGATTGAAGCGGATGTGGCCAGTCTCGCGGTTGCATGAGCCCCACTTGGTCTTCATGCGCTGGATGCTCCAGCGCGGCACCACCCGGCCGATGGCTGGCTCCCATCGCTCGATGAGCGCTGGGATCGCCGCTCGCAGTTGGGCGCGCTGCCAATCCTGCAGCAGCTTCATCCGCGCGTCGGTGTCTGTGCGCTCCGGCACGTAGAGCAGCAGGCGCTCGCCGTCGAGCTCGACGTGTGGCCGTCCGGGCCGCTGAACCACCTTGAGCCGGTGGCGCACACCCCAGACGTAATGGGACTCACCGGTCACCATCTCACGAGACGACTGCCGCGTGGCGTCCTGCAGCTGCTTGCGCTGACGCCTGATCCACGGCAGGCGCTGGATGACCGCATGGCGGATGTGCTCTTCGTCCAGGCGGCTCGGGGCGGCGACGCGCACCCGTCCGACCGGCGGGTATACGCCGATGTGGAGGTTCTTGATGTCCTTGTAGACGACATCGACGTTGATGCCGCGGACCGTCAGATAGCCGCTAGCGGTACTCATCGCGTGCCTTCACCAGTGCCATCAGCTCATCGAGACGATCGTACTCGGGCGGCAGGACATTGATGAGCGCCCGGCGGACCTTCTTCTCCTTGATGTCGCTTCCGATCCACTGGTCCGGCTTCGTGTACCGAACCGCCTCGTCGATCTCCGAAACGAGCTCCTCGCGAGGCAGGCCGAAGTCGTAGAGCGCGCGCTTGGCGCCGTTGTCGATCCAGTCGGGATAGGCGGTGTCGGACTCCTTCCTGCCAAGCTGCTGCGCCTGGGCGATCAGCTTCTGTAGGTACTCCCTGTAGTCGATCGCGCCCCGGCGCTTCTCCTCGATCAGCGCGTCCAGCAGCTGGGACATCCTGTCGTAGTACTTTGGATTCATCGCGCGCTCGTCAACGATGACCTTGCGCATGTTGTTGGTGATCGTCTCGGCGACCGCTTCGGGGTCGGTCTTGATCCCCTTTGGCAGTTTGTCGATCGCACCGGCGCCCATCTCCGCGATCAGCTCGATCAGCCCAGTATCTTTGAAGTCGGCCACCGTCTCAGAGGCGTCGGCCTGGATGTAAGTGTCGAGCAGGAAGCGCATCCCGGCCTCGTACTGCTTAAAGTCGACATCCTCGCCGGCGCCGAGCTTGACCTCGTCGCGGACGGACGCGTAGTGGCCGATCTCGGCCTTGATCGCGGCCGCCTCGGCTTCGCTGTAGCCGGCCTGCCCCATCTCGTTGGCAAGATTGCCGTAGGCACGGGTGGCGGCTGCCACAGCCTTATAAAGATCGACTCGCTTGCGCTCGTTCGCCTTCAGCCGCGCGGCGTCTCCCTGCTCGCCGGCGCAGAAGTACTGCTGGTATTGGAGCGTGTTCTTCGGCGGGGCGACCGCCTCGCAGATTGCGCGCACCCGCTCGAGCGCGTCGTCGAGACCCTCACGCGCCTTCTCGATCCGGTTGACGAGCAGACCCTCGATGTCCTCCTTCTCGTAGCCGTCAAGCGCACCCGAGGTGTAGTCGCCGATCGCGCTCCTCAGAGAGTTGAATAGATCTCGGTAGTCAACGATGTAGCCATAGTCCTTGTCCTCGCCGTCGAGCCGGTTGACGCGGCAGATGGCCTGAAAGAGGCCGTGGTCGCGCATCTTCTTGTCGATGTACAGGTAGGTGGCGGGAGGCGCGTCGAAGCCGGTCAGCAGCTTGTCGACCACGATCAGCAGCCGCATCTGGCCCGGCTCCTCGACAAAGCGCTTCTTGACGTCCTTCTCAAACTGCTCGACCTTGCCCATCGCGACATCGGCCGGCTCGTTGAAGTGGTCGGCCAGCATCTGCCGGTAGATGTCGTACTGGTGCAGCCGCTCGGTCGCGCCGTGGCCTGAGTCCTCCTTCGAGATATCACCGGCTTGCGGCTCGTAGCTGGTGACAATGGCGCACTTGCCCTTGAAGCCAGCGTCGCAGAGCAGCTCGTAGAACTTACACGCCTGGTAGATGCTCGACCCGACTAGGATCGCGTTGCCACGACGGTCCATCAAGCGCGGTCTGGTCTCCATGTCGAGCAGGATGTCGTTCACGATCTGCCTCGCCCGCGGCTCGGCGCTGACGACCTTCTGCATCGTTCCCCAGCGCTTCTTGAGCTCGGCCCGAGAGAGGTCGGTCATGCCCTTCGTGTTGGCGTCGAACCATTGGTCAACCTTCTGCGGCGACGTCAGGTGCTGGTCGACGTTCCGCGCCTCGTAGAGCAGGTCGAGCACCACGCCATCTTTGGCCGCTTCGTCGTACTTGTATGTGTGAATAAAGCTGCCGAACGTCTCGATGCTCGTGGCCTTCTCAGCGCGGAGCAAAGGCGTGCCCGTGAAGCCGATGAACATCGCCCCCGGCAGGATCTCTTTCATCGCGGCGTGCATCTTGCCCGACTGGGTGCGGTGGGCCTCATCAACGAACACGAACAGATTGCCCTTGGCCGAGAAGTTCTCGGGGATCTTGGCGCGAAGCTCCTTGATGAAATCCCCCTCTGCCTCATCGCGGTTCCGCTCGTCCTCCGAGCCACGGAACTTATGAATCAGCGAGCAGATCAGCCACTCGCTCGACTTATTGAGGACGTCGAGCAGGTCGGCGCCGCTGCTGGTGCGGTAGACCTCCTCGTCAACCCCGCCAAACACTTCCTCGATCTGTTCGTCGAGCTCTGTGCGATCGGTGATGATCAGCACTCGCGGATCTGTCTGGTGCTCGCGCAGCCACTTCGCCAGCCAGACCATTGTCAGGGTCTTGCCCGAGCCCTGGGTGTGCCAGATGATGCCTCCTTCACGCTTGGCGATGCGGGCCTGGGCTTTCTTGACACCGAAATACTGGTTGTGACGGCATATCTTCTTTACGCCCGAATCGAAGACCACAAAGTCGTGGATCAGCTCGAGCAGTCGCTCCTTCGAGCACAGCTGAGTCAGGGCACGGTCGAGCGGGTCCTCGATCTCCGAGGTCTCGCGCCAGGCGAGCCAGTACTTCTCCGGCGTGTCGATCGGTGCGTAGCGCAGCCCCTCGACATCGTTGCCGGCCATCACCAGCTGGACGGTCGTGAAGAACGGCCGGATGAACTCCGGCTTCTGGTTGCCGATCGACTGACGTATGCCCTCGGACACCGCGACCTTCGAGCGCTTCAGCTCGATCGTCGCCACGGCGATGCCGTTGATGTAGAGGACGACGTCTGGACGCTTGTTGTGCTGCCCCAGTACCGACACCTCCTCCGCAATCGCGAAGTGATTAGCCTCGGGATTCTCCCAGTCGATCAGCCAGACCGTCTCGGTCTGCTCGCCGATACCGGGTTTCACCTTCACGCCGTAGCGCAGCAGACCGTAGACGTCGCGGTTGGCCTCGTACAAACCGCGACCACCCCCGAGCGAGGCATCCTTGCGAAGCTTTTCCACTGCCTTACCGATCTGGATGGCACCAAGGCGGCGTACTTCGAAGTTCTGCTCCAGTAGCTGGATCTCGACGTTGGAGTTGCCCTCGCGTTGCTCCCAGTTGCCGAGATAATCAAATTCCAGATGATCGCGGAACAGCTTGACGACGCGCTCCTGCGTCTTGCGCTCGATCTGGCCGACGTCGCTCATGTTGTGACCTCCTCCATAACGGGAAGCCTCGTCCGGCCCGTGAGGAGCTCTTGCATCATGCCCTGCTTGACGGCGCATGCCTTGCTGAGCCGCAGCCGCAAGGATCGAATCTCGTCGGTGCAGTCTTTGAGAACCTCAGCAATTGCCTCTTGCTCCTTCAGTTCCGGAACGTCGATCGTCTGACGGCTGTACTCCGAGATCCAATAGCGCTTGTGATCGCCGACTGGGAGCTTTATGAGCTGCATACGCTCATAGAGGAACCTGAGGTTGGCGCCCGATCGTGCGCTCAGAATCTTCATTGCCGAGGACTTCGCCTTGAAGTCGAAATCGACAAACTGAGAGGCCGTGGTGAAGTCGTCGAATATGATGACCGGATGTGCACGATAGACGCCGTCCGATTCGTTGGTGTACCCCAGCAGGAATGTCTTGCCGGCAGTAAGTACGGGAACGCGGCCATTCTTCAGTTGGGTACTCGTGCGCACAAGAAACGGACCCGGCTGTTCATAGCTCAACAAGTCTGTAAGGCGTCTTGGTTCCCATTCGCCCGTGAAGCCTGAGAGGCGAGTCTTGCCGATAACGAGCTGCTGCATCACTGCTTGCTTGATTGCCTCCTTCTTGGCGATCAGCTGTTGCAACGTCTCAATCGAGGAATTGGTGTCTTCCAGCGCCTCTGCTATCCCCATCTGCTCCCGCGTGGGGGGCAAAGCAATTAGAGTCGACTTGAAGATCGGCATTCCCACAAGGTTGTGCATGGCGCCACCTTGGGTGCGATCGAGAATGCGATTCTGAAAGGTCTCCCACCGGAAGTAGTTGCGGAAGTAGCGCGAATCGATAATGTCAGTGTCGAGTGTAATTTTGAGCAGAGCCTGATTGATGATGCCTCTAGGCGCGACCTCGGATATCTGGGAGATCCTCCCGATTGTCCCTGAGCAGCTAACGATGAAGTCACCGGCATTGACAGCAAACCGTTTCATCTGCAAGAACTTCCGGCCAGTCACAAAATATCGGGCCGGTGCCGCCGATCCCCTGATGGCGTGGCGCTGCTCGTACACCTGATAGCCAGAGTTAACAAAGTCGCTCTTTTTGAGCGTTCCCCCAAAGGGACCGCGAACCAGGCCCCTTGGAATGCAGACTTCGTTTAGTCGGACCTGTGGCCAGGGAGGCGGGGGCGCGCTCATTACTCGACCCCCATGCCTGCGAGGTGACCGGCGACCCGCGCGTCAAGAACAGTCAAGTCAGACTCAAGCTCAGCCAGCGTCTTCTCGTAACGCTCGCCGAGTACCTGGATCCGCGCGACAAGGACAAGCACAAGCGAGGTCAGCACATTGCCAACTCGGCTCGAAACGATGGCCTTCCACTTGTCGTCGTGTACCAGCGCCTTCACATCCTCTTCGCTCAGGTCGTCGTACTTCTTCAACGTGGCGACGTCGAGCGCCGCCTGCGCGTCTTTCATAGCCTTCTTGGCGACCGACTCGGCATTGAACAACGCAACGGCCTGCTCCAACGCAGCGATCTCGTCAGCGTCCGAGCGTTCACGCTTCGCTTCTTTCAGCCGCGCTGTCGCGAGAGCTTTGGTGATGTTGCCATCATCGACCGCCTCCCAGAGCAGGCCGTCCTCGACAGCGTGCTCCTCGGTGTACTCCTCGACTGTGCGGGCGGCTTCCTCGGCCCCGGCAGCGAGTTCTTCAAGCTTGGCCCGCTGGTCTGCGAAGTATCGGGCGACGATCAACGCCAGCGGGATTAGGTCGGTCTTGAACTTGCTCCCCTTCTTGCCGCTGCCAATGACGAGGTCTGGCGTCTCCGAGAGCTTACGGTCCTTATCCTCGATCGCGGCGCGCGGCTTAGCGGCGTTGACCCAGCCATCGTTCATGACCAAGAAGATGTCGTCGTGCATCGTCTCGTGCCAGTAGCTGAGGAGCTGCTCGTAGACGTCGTACTCATCGAGCAGCGGTGCCTCTCTGAATCGAGCCAAGAGGTCGTCCCCAAGTGTGACGATGAACTCACCCGGCTGTGTGTTCTTCGTGATTGAGGCCAGCGTGCTGCGATGAGCCGCAAACCATTCGTCGACCCGCTCCGCGACCTCGACTGAGAACTGCCGGAACTCGGCCGAGTCAAGGACAGCTTGCTGCACCTCGGATACATCGATGGCGAGGTCGCAATAGCCGGGGCGGTTAGGCTTGAACAGGGCGGCGTGAAGCGACGGGAACGCTTCCCAGTAAACCCCGAGTGCATCGATGTCGCGGTCCGGGATGCCGCCGTGCAGGTGTGCATGGAGGTCTTGAATGTCCTCGGGCTCGGACGAGTCGATGTAGCGCGGGAGGTTGAGATTGTAGTCGTTGGCCTCGTTGGCGATCTCACTGAGCGGAACCATGCGCGAGTAGCGCTCGATCTCGGTCCGCTTGTTGAAGACGTCGACTATCTTGTGGATATCCTGGCTGCGCAGGCGGTTCTTGGGACCGTCCTTGATGAACCCCTTGGAGGCATCGACCATGAAGACGCCCGTGCGAGCCTGGGCGTTCTCCTTGTCGAGCACGACGACGCAGGCCGGGATGCCGGTGCCGTAGAACAGGTTCGGCGGCAGGCCCATGATGCCCTTGATGAAGCCGCGGTTGAGCAGCTGACGGCGAATCGCAGCCTCGGCATTGCCGCGGAACAGCACGCCGTGCGGGAGGATGACGGCTGCCTTGCCGGCGCTCTTCAGCGACTTGAGAATGTGCAGGAGAAAAGCGTAGTCGCCGTTCTTCTCCGGCGGGCGCCCGTACTCGAAGCGCCCATACTCGTTCTCGAGACCGTTGCTCCATGACTTTTCCGAGAACGGCGGATTGGCCACGACGAAGTCGAAGGTACGCAGCTCGGTGCCCTTGGTGAGGAGCTGTGGACTGGTGATCGTGTCGCCCTTGAAGATGTCGTGGACGTTCTCCGCCTTGTTGTGGAGGATCATGTTCATCTTCGCCAACGCCCATGTGGCGTTGTCCTTCTCTTGGCCGTAGATCGTGATGCCGCGTGGTGTCTCGGCCGCGACCTTGAGCAGCAGCGATCCGGAGCCGCAGGTCGGGTCGTAGACGCTCTGGTCCTGGCTGGTGTCGGGCGCGATGCCGACGATCTTGGCGATCACGCGAGAGACCTCGGCCGGCGTGTAGAACTGGCCCTTGGACTTGCCCGACTCGGTGGCGAAGTGGCTCATCAGGTACTCGTAGGCGTCGCCGAGCAGGTCGTCGCCCTCGGCGCGGCTGCCGCGGAAGTCGAGGTCGGCGAAGATCGCGACCAGCTTGCTGAGCCGGTCCTGCATCTCCTTGCCCCTGCCGAGCTTCTCCTCGTCGTTGAAGTCGGCGAGGTCGATCACCTTCTGCAGATTGTTGGCGTCGGCGAGCCTGCCGATGATCTTGTTGATGCGGTCGCCGATCTCCGTGTCGCCCTTGAGCGCGACCATATCGTCGAACGAGCCGCCGGGAGGGACGTCGATCAGGCTGTTCGGGTCGGACTTCGCCTTGTCCGTGACGTACTTCACGAACAGCAGCGTGAGGATGTAGTCCTTGTACTGAGAGGCATCCATGCCGCCCCGCAGCTCGTCGCAGCTCTGCCAGAGAGAGCGATATAGATCGGACTTCTTGATGCCCATTAACGGACTCCGGCGATGATCATGGAGTCGCTTCTAAGATCACCAGACGAGATCTCGCCTGTAGCTGGTCGTCGGTGCGCTGGCATGGCCATCGGACCGTAACCTAGCCGACATCGGTGCTGGAAGCCAGCCGGAGAGCCAGGGCGCTCTTCAGATACGCTGCGCTGCTCCATCTCGGACAGCAGCTAGGGACATCGAGACCCCGCCCTGAGTAAGAAGCCAGCCCCCAATCGTCGTCTATTGAGAAGGACAACATGAGAGCCAGCGAGGCCAGTCTGCTCGACTTCCTGAAGAAGTCACCTCAGTTCGTTATTCCGATCTACCAGCGCACTTACTCATGGACGGAGAAGGAGTGCCGTCAACTATGGGACGACATCGTGAGGACCGGTCGCCACGAAGACATCGACGTGCACTTTGTGGGATCGGTTGTCTACATAGAGGCTGGGTTGTCGCAAGTCACGCACCAGACGCCTCTGCTCGTCATCGACGGTCAACAGCGCTTGACGACGGTCACGCTGCTTATTGCGGCGCTGTCGGAGGCACTCAAGGAGGCCGAACCGCTTGATGGCTTCTCGTCGCGAAAGCTGCGCAACTACTACCTGGTCAACCCCGAGGAGACGGGCGAGCATCACTTCAAGCTCCTGTTGTCGCAAACCGATAAGCCGTCCCTCTTGGCCATTATGTCAGGTGACGAACAGCCGGCAGAAGAGTCAATACGAGTAACGCAAGCCTACCGGCTGTTTAAGGACCTGCTTGCCAGTTGCAACGGAGACTTTGCAGCCGTGTGCAAGGGGCTAGCAAAGCTTGTGGTGGTGGACATCGCGCTCAACCGCGATTACGACAACCCGCAGCTCATCTTTGAGAGCATGAACTCCACCGGCCGCCAGTTGAGCCAGGCAGACCTCATTCGTAACTTTGTGCTGATGGGCCTCGAGCCTGCTCAACAGGAGCGGCTCTACGAGCAGTTCTGGCGGCCGATGGAGCTGGAGTTCGGACAGGAGGCGTACGGCAGCCGGTTCGATGGTTTCATGCGTAACTACCTGACCTTCAAGACGGGTGAGATTCCCAATGTTAGCGAGGTATACGAAGCATTCAAGACGTACGCCGGAACCACCGGGTTGGCCGATGATGGCGTTGAAGCGCTCGTCAAAGACATCCGCGAATTTGCCCGCTACTTCTGTGCTATGGCTCTTGGCACCGAGCCCGACCCCAATTTGAGAATTGCCTTTCAGGACCTACGCGACCTGAGAGTCGATGTTGCCTACCCATTTCTGCTCGAGCTGTACCACGACTATGCCCGCGACATACTTGGCGCACCCGACTTTTTAGCGGCAGTGAGGCTGATTGAGGCCTACGTGTTCCGTCGAGCGATCTGCGGTATCCCGACCAACTCACTCAACAAGACATTTGCGACCTTTAGCAAAGCCCTGAACAAGGACTGCTGTCTCGAGAGCATTCAAGCTCATCTTCTGCTCATGCCCTCTTACCGTCGCTTTCCAACTGACGAGGAATTCCAGCGTGAGATCCGTACTCGCGATCTTTACAACTTGCGTAGTCGAAGCTACTTTCTGCGGAGGCTCGAGAACCATCAGCGCAAGGAGCGAGTGACGGTGGACGAGTACACCATCGAGCACATCCTGCCGCAAAATGAAAACCTCTCGGCTGCGTGGAGGAAGGCGCTAGGTCCTAATTGGCAGCATGTACAGGAGACGTGGTTGCATACACTCGGAAATCTCACGCTCACGGGATACAATTCGGAGTACAGCGATAGGCCCTTCATCGATAAGCGCGATATGATTGGTGGCTTCAAGGACAGTCCGCTTAGACTAAACGCTGGCCTAGGCACGCTTGATC
>Ga0208849_1001224_pt1 | contig 18909 bp, 13 predicted proteins | sample NGESurdeep072012_10_FD_184470 | JGI IMG/M metagenome (GOLD analysis project Ga0208849, IMG submission 184470) | Arctic peat soil microbial communities from Barrow, Alaska - NGEE Surface sample 53-3 deep-072012 (SPAdes) | ecosystem: Environmental > Terrestrial > Soil > Wetlands > Peat ... | reverse complement strand
TGTCCGCGCTAACCGGTGCACCGGAGTCATCCGGATCGCAGTACGGGGTTGCATCGCGGCCACATGGCTCACGCGCTTCGGCGCGACGACCGCGCGCTCGCCCACAATAAGATTCTCGCCGGGCTGCAAAATGCTGCGGTCCGTCAGGTGGTTGAGGTTTTCGATCTTCGCGGTGGAGACGTGGACCCGCTGGGAGATGGCCCAAAGCGAGTCGCCCGGTTGCACGGTGCAAACGACGGGCCGGTGAAGCGACGTTGCTTGCGCTGCAGATTGCTGACCGAATACGGCGCACAGCGCGAGCATTGACGAGAATAAAGCTATACGTCTAGGCAACTGGTCCTCTTTCAACGCCTACGGGGTTAGCTGTCGGGTTAGCGCTGAAAGTGCGCCTCCGCGCGCTGCGCGGACTCACCCCAAGTCCCTGGGTCCCCCGCTTCGCTTTCGGCGTTCGAAGCCTCGAAAGCGAACTCGGCGATTGGCGTTCGGGTTCCGCTTACGCGGGAACCCGGCTAGTAACTGTGCACTCCCCCCGAGCTCTATAGCTCGGCGACGTGACTTAATAATATTAACAGAATGACCTCGTTACAGCCGTGCTGCCGGTCACTACGAGACGCCTTCGGCTACTAAATGTATCGTCCTTCATACTAAGCGGGTCCGTCCCGCTTTTAGACTGGCTGTGCCGCTTGAATGCTCTCGGCGATGCCGGCTGCCATTTTGTTCATCTCGGCCTCGTCGTCGCCTTCAATCATGATGCGCACCAGAGGCTCCGTGCCCGACGGGCGCACGAGGAGCCGCCCACGGCCTGCGAGAGCCGCCTCAACGCTCGCCACAGCCTGCTTAACCCTATCGTCAGCCTCAAGGCAGGCTTTGTCGCGCACGCGCACGTTGATGAGAATCTGTGGGAAGACGGTCATCACGGCGGCCAACGATGCGAGTGTATTACCTGCGCCGATGAGGCTGAACACCCGCACGGCAGTTGCAACGCCGTCACCGGTCGTGTTCGACGCGAGGTCGATGATGTGGCCGGACTGTTCTCCGCCGAGCCGGTACCCGCCGCGCTGCATCTCTTCCAAGACATAGCGATCTCCGACCGCAGTCCGCAGCATCGTCACGCCCATTTCGCGCATAGCGAGTTCCAGACCCAGGTTGCTCATCACCGTTGCGACGACGGTGTCCTTCGGCAACTCACCCGCTGCGAGTAAGGCTTTGGCCCAAATGGCGAGCACGTGATCGCCGGTGACATCGTGGCCGTCCTCGTCCACGAAAAGCGCACGATCGGCATCACCGTCGAATGCCACGCCGAAACTGCCCGGAATCTTCCGCACGGTCGCCCGCAGCGAAGAGAGATCCGTAGCACCGCATTTGACGTTGATGCGCCGTCCGTCGGGCAGGCAGTGGATCTTCACGACGGTCGCGCCAAGTTGCGCGAAGACTTTCGGACCGATATCGTACGCCGCGCCGTATGCGCCGTCGACGACGATTGTGCGGCCGGCGAGACTGCTGCCGAGTCCAAAGCAATGGCGCGCGTACGCACCGACCGAGCGGCGGCGATCGAGAACAGTGCCGACGCTCGCACCCGTCGGACGCGGCAGCTTGTGGTGCGCTTCCACATGCTCGGCGATCTCGTCTTCGAGCGTGTCCGGCAGCTTGCAGCCATCCGACGCGAAGAATTTGATCCCGTTGTCTTCGATCGGATTGTGCGACGCCGAGATCATGACGCCGGCCGCCGCGTCGAGCTGCCGAGTGAGGAACGCGACGCCCGGCGTCGGCACGACGCCAAGTTTCCAGACGTCCAATCCGACAGAACAGAGTCCAGCGGTGAGCGCCTCTTCGAGCATCGGACCCGAGCAGCGGGTATCCCGGCCGACAAGCACAGGACGCCGTTCGCCGTGCTCCGTCAATACGAATCCGCCGGCGCGGCCAAGGGCGAACGCAAGCTCAGGCGTCAAGAACTCGTTTGCCACACCGCGAACGCCGTCCGTGCCGAATATGCGGCTCATAGGGATTTCGACTCCTTCATCACTCCGACCGTCGCGTGCACGACCGGCGGATCCATCGTGATGCCGGGAACGGGGAGAAGTTGGTTGTTGACCGCCACGGGGCGCAATTCCATCACCACAGGTTTCTTATCGGCCGGATACGCGAACGTCACTTCGGCGGCCATGACCTGCGCGACGGTTGATTGGGCGCCCGCCACTACGACGGTCGTGGGGACGACCTCCAGACGCATGCCGTCGGCGGCGCCGGTATCTTGCGGCACGACCGGCACTCGGCGGTATCCGTAACGGTCCAGCACGAGCGTGGCCGTGGACGGCGTGATGGATTTGACGCTGTCCGTGCCGGCGCCGCGAAGCGAGATCTCCAGTGCATACGTGCCCGGACCTTTTCCAGTGCCGTCGACGAACGCGGTGAAGTCGTCGGGCGATAATCCGTCGAGTTTCGTTCGCGCACCCGAAAGCTCTATCGTCACCTGGCGGATCGTCGTCGCCGCGACGAGTCCGCTTGAAACATGCTGCACCGTGACGGGAACGACGAGCGTCTTGGAGTACGTCGTCGCGCCGGCGGTCAGGTAGTTGAACGTGAACCAGAGGATGAATCCGATCAGAAGCGCCGCGGCCTTCAGCCCGAAATTGCGGCTAATCGATTCGAGCATTGTTCTTCGCCGACCGGCTCCACAGGTTGCGTACCGCGTCGATCCAGCCGGCTGGGCGCACCGGCGACGGCCGCGTGAAAATGCTCTTCAGCGCATGGTTGATCGCATCAGCCGATCCGAAATGATCGGTCAGCTTGCCGTCCTGCGCGACGGCGATGGCACCGGTCTCCTCGGAGACGACCAGAGCGACGGCATCGGTCTGCTCGGTGATGCCGATCGCCGCACGATGGCGCGTGCCGCGCCGTCTGTCGGCGCTGTCGACGTTCTCCGACAACGGCAGGAAGCAGCCAGCAGCCAAAATCCGGTCGCGCCGCACGATGACCGCGCCGTCGTGCAGAGGCGTCCGCGGCATGAAGAGCGCTACGAGCAACTCTGCCGAGATGTGCGCGTCGAGCGCGGTGCCGCTCTCGGCGTACTCTTCGAGGCCCGTATTGCGCTCGACGACGACGAGCGCGCCGATCGCCGCCCGCGACAGCAAGACCGCCGTCGACGAAAGCGCGCTGCACAGCTCGGCGATCGCCTCGGCATCGTGATGCGCGGCGTGCGGTTCGAGGAAACCGGTCCGCCCGATCTGCGCCAGCGCCCGGCGCAGCTCCGGCTGAAAGACGACCGGAATGGCCACACCGATCGCGATCAGCAGACCGTTGAGTATCGAGAACATCGTCCACAGATGGAAATATTCCACGAGTTGACGCAGCACGACCAGCAACGCGATGCCCTGCAATATCTGCACGGCGCGCGTTCCTCGTATCAAGAGCAGCACGATGTAGACGATATACGAAGTGAGCGCTATGTCGACGAGGTCGCTCCAGCTCGGAGCGATGTGCGGGAGGGTCATGACCCGCTACCGCGACCGCTGCTGCATCGATGCGAGATGTGTCTCGAGCACTTGTCCTCGTTGAGCGTTCAATCCGATGTTCGCATTCAGAACGCCGAGCAACGCGTCCAGCGGCACGTGCGAGAGCAGCGCCGCGGCGCCGAGCCGTCCGCCGTAGCGGCGCGCCTCGATGTCGAGCACCGCTAATGCGCGATGCAAGGGGGCGCGTTTGAGGTCGCCATATTCGAGCACGACCACCGATGTGCCGTCGGCTTCCGATGCTGCGGCATACGCGCCGACGTCGCTGAATCCGCTGTCCGCGCCGCCGACCGCCGCGCACATGCGCACGAGCGCTTCGTCGGGAACGGCCTCCAATCGCGCCTTGAGGATCACGGTCGGCGCACCGACCTCGATCGCGACGCCTCGGCATTCCGAGCCGCCGAAGGGCAATGTCGGACCTGATTGGCCAACGCTCAGGCCCTTGCGGCCCCAGGGCATTGGGCGCGCGAACGCCCACGCGGCGGCGGGAACGCGTCGATGGGCCACGTAGACCGGCGCCGCAAATGCGCCGTGTGCCGCCACGGCGATGGACCGCAGCGTTTCTTCATCCGGCAAATCGGTCTGATCGGCCGCCATCAATTCAATGCGATACGCGCGTCCGGCGGCATGCACGCCGGCTGCGCACGAGGCCACGATCTCCATCGCCGCGATAAGTCGATCCATCGATAGCACGCACGTGATCGCCGAGCAATTGAGATCGGCGTCGTTCTGATTGTGCACGACCGTCCCGCAACTCACCAGCGCGCGCGCACATTCGGCCAGCGTATGCGGCGCAAGTGCGGGATTCACGACTGCGCGCAGGAAGACGTTCGTCAAGACGAAGCTTTTGTTCCGCGTTTGACGCTAATCTCCCCCGAAAGATGCGCGCCGCCTTGCTTCGAGGCGTGTAAATATGGTATGATTTCGTGGATTTTTGCCAACGCGATTAAGGAGCATTTGGTGCCGAATATCAAAGCTGCGATCAAGTGGACCCGCGCGTCCGAGAAGCGCCGCAAACGCAATCTGTCGGCGAAGACAAAATTGAAGACTCTCGTCAAAAAGGCCGGCGCGGAAACCGCCGACGCCGAAACCGTGAAGACCGCGTCCTCCGCGCTCGATAAAGCCGCGGCGCGCGGCATCATCCATAAGAACAAAGCCGCGCGGCAGAAGTCGCGCATGGCGAAGAAAACGACAAAGAAAGCCTGACCGTTGACAAAAGCGGCAGGCATAGCCGCAGCTTGGCTGATCGCATTGGCCGCGGCGACGACTTGCTCGTTCGGCGGGACCGCTGCCGCAAGCGCTCCCCTGCCCACACCAGCACCTTCAGCTTCTTCTTCGCCTTCAGCGCTGCCCGGCGGCCGTGCCACGACAAATCCGTTCCCGAGTCCGTCTCCGCTTGAAAGCGCTTCCCCGGGCATCAATGGCTACGGTGCCATCGTCTTTGACGTCGCAAACGGCTCGGGCGGAAACTATGTGCCGGCCAAAAGTACCGCGCCGCCGCTCGCGTTTCCGTCAACCGGCGGCCGCGGATTCACCATCGATGTCACCGGCAAGCTTTCGCGAGCCTTCGCCGCGTCGTTGCGGCTTCAAGACGATTCATTCCATGGCGGCGACAAACCAAACGTCACGACCACCGAAGGCGCGCTGCTTTACGATCCGCGCGGCGCACGCGGCGCGATAGGCCTCGGAATCATCTCGTTGCAGCGCTTCAACGGCATCTCATCCGCGACCGGATCAGGAATCGGCGGGCTCTTCATGCCCGACACGACTCAACATCTCAGCGCGTACGGCAAGCTCTTCTTCTACCCGTCGCTTTCGTTTCCGGAGATCGGCGTATCGCCGCCCACCAAACCCGCAGTGCGCGGATCGCTGTTCACCTACCAAATGGGCGTGGCGGTGGCTCCAAACGGCAGCGGCGGACTCTTCATCTCGATCGGGCTCGGCGGCCATTCCGGCGGCCCTAGCTCCTATTCGCCGCAGTCCGTCACCGCGTTGCAGCTCGGAATCGGGTCGACTTTCTAGCTTAGTCCATCCCGTAGGAGGGCAAGCATCGCTTGCCCATTGGGTGAGCGTTGCTCACCCTCCTACGAAAACGGGGCAAGCGATGCTTGCCCTAGTACGGATGCCCCCGCAAAGTTCTCCTGTTTCAGCGCGGGTCGACGGTCACGGTTACGCGCACGTCGCCTTGCGGCCGCGCATCGTGTGCCGCGTGCGCCGCATCCAACAGTCGCTCCTCGCTCGCCGACTTCAGCGCGATCCGCAGACGGTATTCGCCGCGGGCCTTCGGCAGCGGATCGGGCGCCGGCCCCAATACTTGGACGCCGGGAAAATCCGAAACGAGCGCACCGGCGAGATGTGCGGCCGCTTTCTCAGCCGCCGCCGCATCGACACCGGCGACGCCGATATACGCGAGCCTGCCGAACGGCGGATACGAGAGCTCGCGCCGCAGCGCTAGTTCTTGTTTCGCGAACGCGTCGTAGTCGTGACGAGCCGCGTGCGTCACCGCGTAGTGTTCGGGAGAATACGTCTGCACGATCACGCTGCTGCCGGGCGACACCCGGCCGGCCCGGCCGGCTACCTGCGTCAACAACGCAAATGTGCGCTCGGCCGCGCGGAAATCCGGGCGATGAAGATCGACATCGGCCGAGATCACTCCTACCACGGTCACCGTCGGAAAATCCAAACCCTTCGCGATCATCTGCGTGCCGATGAGGATATCGCCGTCATCGCCAAACGAATGCAGCAATCGGCCGTGCGCGCCGCGCGTGCCTGTCGTGTCGGCGTCCATACGCACGACGCGTGCAGCCGGAAAAAGCGCCCGCACTTCTTCCTCTACCCGCTGTGTGCCGTAACCGAACGGCCGCAATTCGTGAGCAAGACATTTCGGGCAATCTTCTGGAACCCGATAGGCGGCGCCGCACACGTGGCAGCGCAAGGATCCGTCGGCGCTGTGCACGACCAGGGAGATCGCGCAGCGTCTGCAACGGGGCGCGAAACCGCACGCGCGGCAGAGCAGCAAACCGGCGTAGCCGCGCCGGTTTACGAATAGAAGCGCCTTCTCGCCGCGGCGCAATGCCGCGTCCACGGCGGCGACCAACGTCGGTCCGAGCGGCCGCCGCGCGCGCTCGCCGCGTTCGGCCGTCATGTCCACAATCTCAACCGGAGGCAGCGGTGCGCTTGTCGCGCGCTCCGCAAGCCTCACGTGCAAGATGGAACCCTCAAGCGCCTCGTTGTAGATCTCTAAGCTTGGCGTGGCGCTGCCGAACACCACCGTGCCGCCGGCCACGAGCATGCGCCTGCGCGCGACGGCTTGCGCGTCGTAACGCGGCGCGACATCCTGCTTGTACGATGGCTCTTGTTCTTCGTCCACAACGATGAGCCGCACGTCGGGCAGCGGCGCGAACACCGCCGACCGCGCGCCGACGACGACGTCGAGCGCACCGTCCGCGGCGGCCTGCCAGACGCGATTGCGTTCGGCTGCAGACAAGCCGCTGTGCAACACGCCGACCCGGTCCCCGAATGCGGCGGAAAAACGCGCCGCGGTCTGCGGCGTCAGTGAGATCTCCGGCACGAGGACTATGGAGCGCCCGCCGCGCGCCCGCACGCGATCGACGAGCTGCGCGTAGATATGCGTTTTTCCCGAACCGGTCACGCCGTGGAGCAACGCGACGGCAGTGCCGGCGCGCGCAGCGGCGTCGATTCGTTCGATCGCATCGGCTTGTCCGGCCGTGCTCGCAAACCCGCCGGTGATCGCGGTGACGACCGCCCGATCGCGCGCTTGAAACGCTTCGATGCGGACCATGCCCGAACGTTCGGCGCGCTTGATCGTGTCGGCCGTGACGGCCGCACGTCGCCTTGCGTCCGCGGCCGGCAGCGATCCGTCCGATGCGAGCAGGGCGTCGGCTAGTCTGCGCTGCGCGGGCCCTTTTGCCAGCGACGCATCCGCGATCACAACCCGCGACGGGACGCGCGAGGTCCGTGGCGCGCCGCGTTGCAGTGCCTCGCGGCGCTCCAAGACATTCGAAGCGATCAAGCGGCCGAGTTCGCGCCGCAGGGCCGCGAGCGTGGTCTTCAGCCGTGCGCGTTTGAGCGCGCGGGCCGCCGTCACAAGGGTGAACGGCGATTCGCCGGCGGCGCGAGCGAGCGTCGTCGCGAACCCGTCTTCGGCGTGAGGCGCCGCCACGAAGACGTACCGGCGGTGAGCGGCGGCGTTCGTCGAGCGCGGCGCGGCGGTCAACAGCGCTTCGCGATACGTGCATACGAATCGGTATCGCAACCACGCAGCGAGCTCGATCGCCGAGGGGTCGAGCGTGGGCGCGTCGGCGTCGATTCCCTCCAACGCCTTGACGGCGTCGTTCGCAACGTCGCCGGCCGCCGCGGGTCCGACGACCCAGCCGTCGACCGCGCGGTTTCCGAGCGGCACGCGGACGCGTGCGCCGAGCTCGACGCCGTCGCCGGCATCGTACGTAAATGCGCCGTCAAGGCGTCCGGTGGGGACGTCGACGACCACCTCGACAAGGCCCCGAAGTGTCACCCCGCGCGTTCGCCCTCGCCGGCCGGCCGGCTGCATTGTGCGAGAACGCGACGGATCTCCGGTTCACGCACATCGATGCCTGGGATCACCTTACCGATCCGGTCTGGAAGCACGAATCGATGTTTGCCGCCTGCGCGTTTCTTATCGCGTCGCATCGCGACCAGCGCGGCGGAAACGGAAATGCCCTCAGCGTGCGTGTCAAGACCAGCATTTGAAAGCGCGCCGAGGACCCGCGCGTGCGCGGACGCACTCCACATCCCGCGATTCAACGCAAGCAATCCCGCAGCGCGCAATCCGACGGCAACGGCCGCGCCATGCGAGAGGCGGAAGCCGCTCGCGAATTCGAGCGCGTGACCCACGGTGTGCCCAAGATTCAGCGTGACCCGAACGCCGGATTCCAACGGATCCAGGCCGACGATCCGCAATTTGACTGCGGCCGCTCGAGAGATCAATGCGGGCCAACGGCCCACTGCCGCACCGACATCGAATGTCTCGCACTCGCGGAACAACCCTGGATCGCCGACGATCCCGTGCTTCACGATTTCAGCCATGCCGGTTCGGCGCTCGCGCAGCGGGAGCGTCTCGAGAGCGCCCAGGTCCCCGACCACGGCGATCGGCTGCCAAAACGATCCGGCCAGATTTTTGCCCTCTTTCAGGTCCACGCCGGTCTTGCCCCCGATCGCCGCATCCACCATACCGAGCACCGTGGTAGCGACCGCGACCCACGGCACGCCGCGAAGGTACGTGGCCGCGGCGAAACCGGCGAGGTCGGTCACGGTGCCGCCGCCGATCGCGACGACGAGCGTCGACCTGCTCGCGCCGGCGGCGACGAAATCGCTGTACAGCTTCGCGACGGACGACAGACGCTTACACCTCTCGCCTCCGGCTACGCCTGTTTGCCCGAGGACACGCACGCCGGCATCGTCGAGTTTCTTTCGCGCGGCCGCGGCGCGCGGTCCAACCGCGCGATCGAAGACGATGTACGCGTCGCGCGCCCCCGACCCGGCGGCCGCTCGCACGAGATCCACTTCGGCACGCTGCGACGCGAGATATTGAACCCGACCTCGCCGCGTCAAGCGTTTGACGCCACGGAGGAGGCGCGGCGACGATACCATCGCGCGACGGCGTGCGCGACGGAAACCGGAGTGCGGCCATCCACGAACACGCAATGGTCGTTATCGGCGTACGCGTCCGCGCGCGCAGTCATCACCCGCTGAATCGTCGCGAGATCGGGCGCCGCCCCAAGCAACGGCCTGTGGCTTCGATGCGCGACCCGCGAGAACGCTCCGGCTGGCGTGATGGAGAGGTGCACGATGGTTCCGCTCCCGTGCATCGCCGCGCGATTTGCGGCCGACACGACAGCACCGCCGCCGACGGCGACGATCGTCGCCGAAGCCGCCGCAAGCCTTACGATCGCCGCGGCCTCAAGCGACCGGAATTCGCCCTCGCCGGCCGTCTCGAAGATGTCGGCGATCGGTCCGTGCTCACGCTCGATCTCGGTGTCGGTGTCGGTGAACGGCAGAGTGAGGATCCGTGCCAGCCGTCGCGCGGTCGTCGTCTTTCCCGCGCCCATGAAGCCGGTCAACCAGAGATTCATCGAACCGGCGGTTCGACGCGCGCCGCAAGGCGGCCCGCCTCAGAACGGTTTGGTCAGCGCCTGCGTCTCTTCGACGCCGTAGAAGCTTGCGACCAGCCGATATTCTCCGGCCGGCGTAGGGCTGGTCGGCGATTCATCGATCGTCCAGTCCGCGACGTAGACCTTTGTCTGACCGGGCACGAGTCGAAGCGTGGTCGGTGTTCGCCGTATATTATGGAAGTACGACGAACGCCAGACTTCCAACGGCAACACAATAAGTCCGCCGAGGTACGAATGGACGCGGCGGGTGACGAACTCGCACTGCAGTTCCGATGGAAATGACAGCGTCATCGGCAGCGCGGAGTCGTTGGTCACCGCAAATCGAAATTGTACATCGCCGTGGTCCGGCAAAATGGGCAACGGCCGCTCGGTAAGCGGATCCAATATCTCGAAGTCGTACGTCATTCCCAGCGGCAACGTCGGATCCGGGCGATGCAGCAATTCGGCAAGGCGCGACGGCACCATTGGCTCGCCCGCGGCCTGGTGCGATACGAAGCTCACCCCGAACAGCACCAAGAAGACGAGAACGATGATCGTTATCGTCAATTGGCCGATGGAATTGGGCCTGGGCCGAAGCGGCCTCACGTATTGGCCTCAGCGTAAATCGACCGCCTCGTCTGGCACGGCGTCACGCATGTCATCTAATAGGGATTGTCGGCCGCGTCCCGCTCAGCCTTTAGCTTTTCGAAGATCAGTCGCGGACATAGTTGCCGCCGAGCATCAAGAGCACGCTGAGCTCGGCTGCAAGACCTGGATCGATGGCCTCAAGACCTGCCCAAGCCTCGGCGTCGGCAGGATCGCTGTCTAAGATGCGCGTGTAGGCGCTCGCAAGCTCGCGATGCACGTCCGCGCGATCGGGGATGACCGCGAGCAGTTCGCGCCATGCTGCGACCTCTTGCGACATCTTGCCTTGCGAATGGCACAGAAAGGCGTAGCGCTCCAGCGCTTCCGGCAATTCGGATGTGTCGCCGCTGCGGGCAAGCTCCACGACCCGCTGTGCGTCGTCGAGCGATTCGGGGTTGAGTGCGGCGATGCCGCGCGCGGCGTCGCACGCGTCTTTGCCCTTACGTTCGTTAAGCAAGTGATCGAGCGCGCGCCGGAAGCGGTCAAGCGCTTCGTCGCGCTTGCCGAGAATCGCGTATTCAGCCGCGAGCGCGGCAAGGGTCCGGCCGTCCGCCGCGTTGGTCAACAGAAATTCTTCATACTCGGCGACACCGTCGGCCCGCCGGCCAGAGCCGCAGAGCACGGCGGCAAAACTGAGACGGATCGCGACATCGTCGGGGAATTCAGCGGCCAAACGCTCGACCAGGTCCACATCGGCGGGCGCCGGACTCGACGCTGCAAATTCTGCGAAGCGGGTCGCGACTTCGTGATAGTGAGCGGGCCGCGCGGCTTTTTTCAAGCCTCCGAGCATGCCGCGCCGCGCGGGTGTGCCGGACGAAAGCGCTTGCGCGAGCGCAAGCTTGGCGTCGTCACGCCGCCCGTCGAGCTCGAGGCGGTGTGCGGTTTCGATGGTGGCTTCCATCGCGTTCGGACGGCCCATCAGTTCGAGATCTCCGCACTGCGCGTGGGCAGGCGTTTCACTTTCGGACCTTCCACCGAACCGATCTTGTTCTTGACTGAGCGGATCTTATCGGCCACATCGCGATACGTGCAATCGCGCGCGTAGAGCTCTTCGAAGGACGAGAGCGACAACGCGAGCGACTCTTGATCCGTCTTGCTTTCGTACAGATCGCCGAGGTTGTACAACGCGTCGTTGTATTGGCCTTCGGGGAAGCCCGACGTCTCGATCGCCTTTTGGAACCGCTTGGCGGCGGCGGTATCGAGTCCTTGACGGCGCAGGCACAAGCCGATGGCATTGAGGCAGCGCACCACGAACTCCGGTTCGCGCTGAATGGATTGCAGGATGACCAATGCTTCTTCGACCCGGCCGAGCTCGCGGTATGCGATGCCGAGATTATATTTCGCGGCGACATCGCCGCTTTCGGCGGTCCGCTCGAGGCGAGCGACGAACTGCTCGATGAAATCGGCGTTGGCGTCGTCGAAGCGCGCGAGGGCGATGAGGAGCTCGATGGCCTGCCCGATCTCTCCCCGGGCGGCTTTCACCACGGCCAAGCGATAGCGCGTCGCGGTATGGCCCGGGCGAATCGCCGCGGCGGTCTCCAACAATTTTTCGGCGGTGTCGTAGTCCGGGAAATGATCCGTGAGCAAGCAGGCCAGTTGGTACGAGGCGCCCGCATCGTTCGGATTTTCCGCGACTGCCCGGCGATACGCGTCGGCCGCTTTCTCGAACTCGCCTTTGCTTAGGAACAAGTCGCCGCGCACGGATTCGTCGACCGCTTTCACGGCATCCGCGGCTTTGAGTTTCAGAGCCGAGATGCGCTCGGCGAATATCGGGTCGTCACCCGCAAGGGCCTCTGCGTCTTTGAGCGCAGCAAGGGCCTCTTGACCACGCGACCACTGCACCAGCCGCTCTGCGGCCTCGATGAGCTGCTCGATGGCGCCGGATCGATCGCCCACCGCTTGAAGCAGCTTCGCGAGTTCGCGGCGGTACGGGACCGGATCTTCGGCGGTTTCGGCGAGCTGACGGCAGACCCGTTCGACGTCGGATGCATGGTGTTGCAAGCCGTACGCCGCAAGAGCGCGATCCAACATCGCCGCGCTTTCGGCCGAGCGGCCGGCACGATCGTACGCGCGAGCGGCAAGTTCGAGCGCCGCGCCGTCGTCCGGACGGACGGCGAGCAGCCGAGGCACGAGTTCATTCGCGCGGACGTGGTCGTCGCTGCCGAGGTACAACACCATCGCGGCCCCGTACGCGACGCCGGCGGCGAGCTTGTTGCCCACCTTTTCGTGCAGCGCACCAAGCTCTTCGCGGAATTGCGGATCATCGGGGAAGCGCGCGACGAGGTCCGCATACGTCTCGAGCGCTGCGGCGGGGTCCTTCTCCGAGGCGAAGTGCGCGTCGTCGCGCTGCAGCGCCGCGGCCGTGCTTTGATCGGCGAACGTGAGGAACAGTTCACCGAGCCGAGCGTGCGATAAGCTGGCCTTTTTGGGATCGAGCGAAGCCATCAGACGATAGGCATCTCGTGCGCGATTGACGTCCCCGAGGTCGCGCGAAAGATCGCCGACTGCGAGCAAGAACGCTCCGGGCGCCGCCACGACGTTCGCGCGTGCGCGCGCGACGCGCAACGCTTCGACCGCGCGGCCTTCGTGGATGAGGCCGGCGAGTTCCGCGGCGACCTCGAATGGGATCTCTCCTTCGGCGGCGAGATTTTCGATCGTGCGCAGCGATTCGCCGCAGACCTCCGGCGGCACGGTCGCCACAACGGCGTCCGCGTGCGGGCCGGCTTGAGCCGGCTGACGGCGCTGTTCGGAGTCCAGCGTCGCGCGAACGCCGGTCAATTCCGTTTCGGCGGTTGCGATGTTCGACCGCAACTGGGTGAGTTCGCCTTGCGCTTCGGCCTTCGCGGCCTGGAGCTCCAGCGCGGCGTAACGCTGCTCGCCGACTTTCGCGGATATCTCCTCGAGTGCGAGTGTTTCGCCGGCGAACTGCTTGGCCTTGGCGTCCGTGTCTTTGAGCGCGGCCTCAAGTGCGACGAGCTTGAATCCGAGCGCTTCCGCGTCTGCCTCGCGCTTGGCGCGCACGGCTTCGGCCTTTTCCGCTCCGGCCAGAGCTTCGATGCGTTTCAGTTCGGCGGCAGCGGCGAGGGACTTTGAGTTCGCATACGCTTCGTCTAGATCGTGCTTCTTCGACTCAAGCTCGGCGAGCGCAGTTTGGGTCTTGGCGAGATCCGAGACGATGGTCGCATGCGTCGCTTCCTTCTCGCGCGATGCTTCGTCGCCGATGGCGCGCAGCGCGAGGACGGTCTCTTCGGCTGCTGCACGTTCCGCATGCAGCGCTTCGACCTCCATGTCCAGTTTTTTGCGTTCGGCGACGAGCTTCTTGAGCGCTTGCTCTTCCGCGGCGAGTGCATCGGCTGCAACGGCGGCGGCGGCTGTCGCGATCTCGGCCGAAGCCTTTTGCGCGAGCAAGTCATCGAGTTCGGCCTGTGCGTGCGTGCGGCGCGCTTCGATGCCGCGCAACGCGAGTTCTTCTGCAGCCTTGGCTGTTTCGGCCGTCTCTCGCTCGGCGGTGAGCTCGGCGATGGTGGCCTCGACGCTCGCCTGGGCCTTGACGACGCGTCCGCTCCGTTCGCTTGCGTCGGAGACAAGTTTTTCCGCAGCGGATTTTTGCGCGTCGAGCGCGTCCATCTCGGCTTTTGCCGCGGTGCGTCTGCCTTCGAGCTCGCGGAGCGCCGCTTCTTGAATGGCCTTGGCTTGTGCGGCGGCCTTGCTTTGCGCCAGCAACGCGTCCATCTCGAGCTTCGCTGCGGAGCGGGCCGCTTCAAGTTCCTGAAGCGCGCTTTCCTGAGCGGCCTTCAACTGAGCTGCTTCTTTGCTTTGCGCCAGCAGCAGGTCCACGTCGGCGATCGCGCCGGCGCGCTTGCCTTCAAGTTCGCGCAGCGCCGCCTCTTGAGCGGCTTTGGTCTGCGCGGCCGCTTTGCTTTGCGCGAGCAGCGCGTCCATCTCAGCTTTCGCGGCGGCGCGGGCCGCCTCGAGCTCGTGCAGCGCCGTTTCCTGAGCGGTTTTCGCCTGCGCTGCTGCTTTGCTCTGCGCCTGCAGCGAATCCATTTCGATCTTCGCCGCGGCGCGCGCCGCTTCGAGTTCGTGCAACGCCGTTTCCTGAGCCGCCCGGGCCTGTGCGGCTGCCTTGCTCTGCGCCTGGAGCGTCTCCATTTCGAGCTTTGCGGCTGCGCGCGCCGCGTCGAGCTCGTGTAACGCGGCTTCTTGCGCCGCCTTGGCCTGTGCGGCGGTCTTGCCTTGTGCGAGCAGCGCATCCACGTCGGCCGACGCGCCCGCGCGCTTGCCCTCGAGATCGCGCAACGCAGCTTCCTGCGCGAGCTTGGCCTCCGCGGCGGCCTTGCTCTGCGTCAGCAGCGCGTCCATCTCCGACTTCACGCTTGCGCGCGCGGCCTCAAGCTCGTGCAATGCCTTTTCTTGTGCGGCTCTCGCCTCCGCGGCCACTTTGCTCTGTGCCTGGAGCGAATCCACATCCGCGAGTGCGCCTGCGCGCTTGGTCTCAAGCTCGCGCAGCGCGGCTTCTTGGGCTCCCTTGGCCTGCGCCGCGGCTTCGCTTTGCGCCCGGAGCGCGTCCATTTCGGATTTCGCGGTTGCGCGGGCTGATTCGAGATCCCGCAGCGACGCTTCTTGCGCCGCCCGCGCAAGGGTCGCAGCGTCGCTTTGCGCACGCAAGAGTGCGATGTCGGTTTCCGCCTGCTCGCGCTCGGCGCGAAGCGTTTCGACGGTCGACTTCACGGATTCGAGTTCTAGCTCGGTCGCTAAGCGCTGTCCGGCCAACTCCGCGAGCTCGCTCTTGAGCTCCGCGCGGTCGCGGCCCGCATGAAGCGCGTCGTCGGATTCTTGACGCTGCGATTTCTCCGCGTCGGCTTTCCGGCTAAGGAGTTCGGCTTCGAGTTCGGCGCACGCGGCGCCAAGGCGGTCGATCTCTTCCACGATCCCGTCACGCTGTGTCGACACGCCTGCGAGATCGGCTTTGGCCGCAGCCAGCGATTGCTCTGCTGCTCGTGATGCGGTAGCGGTCTCCGGCGCCGCTGCTGCGGGCGCTTGAACGGCAGCCTGCGGTTTCGCGGCAGGTTTTGGAGCGGCCGCGGCCTTCGGAATCGGTTTCGCCAAGGGTGCGGCTTCTTCCGCAGCTTCGGCTCCGTGATCTTCGAGGTCGTCGAGCATGAATCGCGCTTTTTGATTGCTGCTATCCAGTGCGAGGACCATGTTGAGCAGTTGACGGGCGGTGCCGACGTGCCCCGCTTCGCGCGCGATATCCGCGGCGTGCACGTAGTAGCCGAGCGCTTCCGGAACCATGCCCTTCGTCTGATGGAGCTGCCCCATGTGCACGAAGGCCTGGCTGTGGGACTTGTCGCGGTCGATCACCTTCTTGAACGCGAGAATGGCTTGGTCGTGCTGGCCGTTGGCTTGATAGATGCAGCCCGCTTCGAAGAGCGCGGGCACGTGTTTGAGATTCGAGCGGCGCAGCACGTCGATAAATTTCGCGAGCGCGTCTTGCGTGCGGCCTTCGACGACGTCGGCTTGACCGAGCTGGAAGATCACGTCGACGTTGACCGGATCGATTTCGTGAGCCGTCATGAAGGCCTGACGGGCACGCGTCATGTCGGCATCATCGTAGAGGAAGCCGTTGCCCGCTTGGAGGTAAGAGCCGATCGCCTCTTCTTTTGCTCCGGCCGCGGCGAAGAGACCGGCCGCTTCAAGCCGGACTTCGGGGCGGCAATCGACAAGCGCCACAAGCTCTTTCAGAGCCGCGATCGCGCCGTTGTTGTCTTTGGCGTCGAGGCTCGCACGGGCCGTGACGAGAAGAGCCGCCGATTGCTCGTCAATCGAAGTCCCGTCGCCCGCCTGTGCCCCGCCCGTTGTCGCTTTTGCCACCGCTCACTTTTTCTTGAGGCGTTTCGCCTCGCCGATCGCGCGTCGAACGAATGCGCTCCCGCAGCGCCATGATCACGACGAAAGTCTTGTACCCTTATTCAATGTATCGGGTGCAGACGGCGTGAGCGATGTGCCGCTAGGACCATTAATCCGGGACATGCAGGCGATGTGACGCCGCGCACTAGCCTTGCGGCGCGATGACCGGGCCGTCGTGCTTCGGAACGGCGAAGAGCGCGAGGGCCCCCTTCTGAGATGCTTCGAAATTCGCGCGCAATTCCTCGACCGAATCGGCCCCGTACTTCTCCGACACCGCTTCTGCAAGCGCGAGGCAGACCATCGCTTCGCCGATGATCGAGGCGGCCGGGACGGCACACACGTCGCTGCGCACGATGGTGGCCTTCGCGATCTCACCGGTCGTCAGGTCCACCGACGCCAGCGGGTTCATCAGCGTGGCGATCGGCTTCACGCGCACTTGGACGACGATGTCTTGGCCATTGGACATGCCGCCTTCGATGCCGCCTGCTCTGTTGCTCCCTCGGCTGGGCTTATCCGCACCGGGCTCGAACGTGTCGTGCGATCGGCTGCCGACGTACCCTCCCGTGACGATCCCGGTTCCGACCTCGACTGCTTTGACCGTCTGCACGCTCATCATGGCCGCCGCGATCCGCGCGTCCAGCCGGTCGAAGGGCTGACGGTTCGCGCCGAGTCCTACGGGCATTCCCGATGCGCACACGGCGAAAACGCCGCCGAGCGTGTCGCCGTTCGCCTTCGCCTGATCGATGCACGCCACCATTGCGGCCGACGCCTCGGCGTCGTGGCAGCGCACTGGGGACGCGTCCAGCTCGATTGCGCTGGGCGTGCCCTCCGGTATCGCAACCGCGACGTCGCCAATCTGCAGGACAAAACCGGACACGGAGATGCCGATCAGGCCGATGTATTGCCGTGCGATCTCGCCGATGGCCACGCGCATGGCGGTCTCCCGAGCGCTCGCCCGCTCAAGCACGTTGCGCAGATCGCGATGGCGGTATTTCACGGCGCCGGCATAGTCCGCGTGACCCGGGCGCGGTCTTGTTATCGGCGGCCCCGATCCGGTCCGCGGATCCATAAGGGCGCGGACGTTGTCAAAATCTTTGTTCCTAATGATGACGGCGAGCGGCGACCCGAGCGTGACTCCGCCGCGCAGTCCGGCCAGGAAATCCACGGCGTCCGTCTCGATCTGCATCCGCCTGCCGCGCCCATGCCCGCCTTGCCGGCGCTGCATCTGCGCCGAAAGCAGCTCGAAATCCACGCGCATGCCTGCCGGCAACCCGTCGACGATCCCAACAAGCGCGGGCCCGTGCGACTCGCCGGCGGTCAAATAGCGAAACATTTCTTTGTATTATCCCCGACTGACTTGCGAACGAAAAAGGCCCGCAGCGCGCTGGCGCCGGCGGACCTTTTCTTTGACTGCGGCGCGCGCCGTTCTTGCTACTTCTCGGCGACGATGTGCGGCGTGATCAAGAAGACAACTTCGTTGTGGAGTTTCGTTGTCTGCACGCTGCGGAAGAACGCGCCGAAGATCGGGATGTCGCCGAGCAGGGGGATCTTCGAGAGCGATTTTGTCGTCTCGTCGTCCAGCATGCCGCCGAGCACGATTGTGTCGCCATCCTTGACGCGCAGCGTCGAGTTCGCCTCGCGCTGATCGAGGATGGGGAACGTCTGCACGAGACCCGTGATGGTGCTGCGCTCCGCGTGCAGCGTGGTGGTGATGTAGCCGTCGGAATTGATGATGGGCGTGATGTTGACTTTGACGCCGATGTCGACGTAGTTCACCTGGAAGTTGCCGGCTTTCGGATCGAAGTACACGATCGGGTACTGCGTGCCGACGAGCAGGCTGGCCGGTTGGTTATCCAGCGCTGAAATGCGCGGGTTGGCCAGAAGCTGCGCTTCGTTGTGCGTGAGCAAGTAGTTGAGTTTGCCCTGCACGAACACCGCGTTCCGGGTGAACGGCTGCGGCGCGATCGGGTTGCCGCTGAACTGTTTGGCGGAGATGTCCGCGCCGGGCGGGCACCCGACGCAATTCTCGAACAGATCGAACGGCGACGCGCCGGCCCAGCTGATGCCGCTGTTGTTCGTGTCATTGTTCGACGTGATGTCGACGACTTTGACTTCGAAGATCACCTGCGGCGCCGGGATATCCGCAAGCGCCATGAAGTTGCGCGCCGACTGGATGATGTCGGGTGTTCCGCTGACGAGCAGCGTGTCGGTGCGCGAGTCGACCGAGAAGCTTGTCACCGGAATGACCGTGGCCAACTGTTTCGCGAGGTCGGCCGGATTCGAATATTTGATCGGAAACGCCACTTGCTGCGACGCGACTTGTCCGGATTGGCCGAACTCCGCCGCGAGATCGGCAGGCGTGCCGACGACGTAGACGTTGCCGACTTGGCGGTAGTCGAGCCCGCTCGATCGGACGATCAGGTCGAGCGCGGTCTTCAGCGGCACATCCGTGAGATCGACCGTGACGGAACCGTGGACGTTTTGTGTGGCAACGATGTTTTGGCCGCTCTCGTTGGCCAAGAGCTTGAGGACGTCAAGCACGTCGGCGTTCTTCACGGCGAGCGTTATGGTGCGCGGACCGCCGTATCGGTTCGACGACATGCCGGAACCAGACGACTGCGGCGATGAGTTGGAAGCCATGACGCCGTGATGCGGCGACATCGAGCTCGCAGAACCGCTATGGTAGCCAGGCATGC
>Ga0208849_1001223_pt1 | contig 18915 bp, 19 predicted proteins | sample NGESurdeep072012_10_FD_184470 | JGI IMG/M metagenome (GOLD analysis project Ga0208849, IMG submission 184470) | Arctic peat soil microbial communities from Barrow, Alaska - NGEE Surface sample 53-3 deep-072012 (SPAdes) | ecosystem: Environmental > Terrestrial > Soil > Wetlands > Peat ... | reverse complement strand
CGTTATGCGAGTCCAAACTTCTGTAGAACGGTAAAGAAAGCAGATTAGATTCCCCGTTCGTTCCTTCACCCGATTCCCCTGCGTTAAGACCCTTTCGCGGTTGCGGAATCTGGTCTAAAGACCACCCGCGCGCAAGGGCAACCTGGCGCTTTGGCTCGAGGGACGCGCGGTAGGCGCGCCCTTTTTTTATGCCCAATTCCCAGTCCGTGAGACTTGATGCCCAAAAGAACCGACATCTCCACCATCCTGATCATCGGCGCCGGCCCCATCGTGATCGGCCAGGCCTGCGAATTCGATTATTCCGGTACCCAGGCGGTCAAGACGCTGAAAGAAGAGGGCTACCGGATCGTCCTGGTCAATTCCAATCCGGCCACCATCATGACCGATCCGGAACTGGCCGACGCCACCTATATCGAGCCGATCACGCCGGAGATCGTCGCCAAGATCATCGAGAAGGAGCGCTATGTCGTTCCCGGCGGTTTTGCGCTGTTGCCGACCATGGGCGGGCAGACCGCGCTGAACTGCGCGCTGTCCTTGCGCAAGCAGGGGACGCTGGCGAAATTCGACATCGAGATGATCGGCGCCACCGCCGACGCCATCGACAAGGCCGAGGATCGCGGCCGGTTCCGCGAGGCGATGACCCGAATCGGCCTCGAGACGCCGCGCTCGATCCAGACCAAGAACCTGCCCGATGCCCTGCGCGCGCTCGACAGCATCGGCCTGCCCGCGATCATCCGGCCGTCCTTCACCATGGGCGGCACCGGCGGCGGCATCGCCTACACCAAGGCGGAGTTCATCGAGATCGTCGAGCGCGGCATCGACGCTTCCCCGACCGACGAAGTCCTGATCGAGGAAAGCGTGTTGGGGTGGAAAGAATTCGAGATGGAGGTGGTGCGCGACAAGAAAGACAATTGCATCATCATCTGCTCGATCGAGAACCTCGACCCGATGGGCGTGCACACCGGCGATTCCATCACCGTGGCGCCGGCGCTGACGCTGACCGACAAGGAATACCAGATCATGCGCGACGCCTCGCTGGCGGTGCTGCGCGAGATCGGGGTCGAGACCGGCGGTTCCAACGTGCAGTTCGGCGTCAATCCGGCCGACGGCCGCATGGTCGTGATCGAGATGAATCCGCGGGTGTCGCGCTCCTCGGCGCTGGCCTCGAAGGCGACCGGCTTTCCGATCGCAAAGGTCGCGGCCAAGCTCGCGGTCGGCTACACCCTGGACGAGATCGCCAACGACATCACCGGCGGCGCCACCCCTGCCTCGTTCGAGCCGACCATCGACTATGTCGTCGTCAAGATTCCCAGATTCGCGTTCGAAAAGTTTCCCGGCGCCTCCACCACGCTGACCACCTCGATGAAGTCGGTCGGCGAAGTGATGGCGATCGGCCGCACCTTCCAGGAGAGCCTGCAAAAGGCCCTGCGCGGCCTCGAAACCGGGCTGACCGGGCTCGACGAAATCGAGATCGAGGGCTTGGGGCGCAGCGACGACAAGAACGCCATCCGCGCCGCCCTGGGCACGCCGACACCGGATCGCCTGCTGCAGGTGGCGCAGGCGATGCGGCTCGGCTGGAGCAATGACGAGATCTTCACCTCCTGCAAGATCGATCCCTGGTTCCTGGCCGAGATGCGCGGCATCGTCGAGATGGAAACCAAGATCAAGCAGAGCGGCCTGCCCGGCAACGCGTTCGGCATGCGCAGCCTGAAGGCGATGGGGTTTTCCGACGCCCGGCTGGCGGTATTGTCCGAGACCACCGAGGCCGAGGTGACGGCCAGGCGTCATGCGCTCGGGGTCCGCCCGGCCTTCAAGCGCATCGACACTTGTGCGGCCGAATTCGCCTCGCCCACCGCCTACATGTATTCGACCTATGAATCGCCGTTCGCGGGTTTGCTCGCCGACGAGAGCGCGCCGACCGACAAGAACAAGGTCATCATTCTCGGCGGCGGCCCGAATCGGATCGGCCAGGGCATCGAATTCGACTATTGCTGCTGCCATGCCTGCTTCGCACTGCACGACGCCGGCTATGAAACCATCATGATCAACTGCAATCCGGAGACGGTGTCGACCGACTACGACACCGCCGACCGCTTGTATTTCGAGCCGCTGACCGCCGAAGACGTGCTCGAAATCATCGACACCGAGAAAAAGAACGGCACCCTGCACGGCGTGATCGTGCAGTTCGGCGGCCAGACCCCGCTAAAACTCGCCCGCGCGCTGGAAGCGGCCGACGTGCCGATCCTCGGCACCTCGCCCGACGCCATCGATCTGGCCGAAGACCGCGACCGCTTCAAGCGGGTGCTCGACAAGCTGCGGCTGAAGCAGCCGAAGAACGGCATCGCCTATTCGGTCGAGCAGGCGCGGCTGGTGGCAGCGAGCCTCGGGCTGCCGCTGGTGGTGCGCCCATCCTACGTGCTCGGCGGCCGCGCCATGCAGATCATCCGCGAGGACAACCAGCTCAGCGATTATCTGCTCGGCACCTTGCCGGAGCTGGTGCCGGGCGACGTCAAGGCGCGCTATCCGAACGACAAGACCGGCCAGATCAATACCGTGCTCGGCACCAATCCGCTGCTGTTCGACCGCTATCTGTCGGACGCCATCGAGATCGACGTCGACTGCCTCAGCGACGGCAACGACACCTTCATCGTCGGCATCATGGAGCATATCGAGGAAGCCGGCATCCACTCCGGCGATTCGGCCTGCTCGCTGCCGCCGCACTCGCTCGATGCTGCGATGATCGGCGAGCTGGAGCGGCAAACCCGTGAACTGGCGCTCGGCCTCGACGTGGTCGGGCTGATGAACGTGCAATACGCCATCAAGGATGGCGATATCTACGTGCTCGAGGTCAATCCGCGGGCGTCGCGCACGGTGCCGTTCGTCGCCAAGGTGATGGGCATGCCGGTGGCCAAGATCGCCGCCCGGATCATGGCCGGCGAGAAGCTCGCCGACTTCAATCTCAGCAAGCGCAAGCTCGGCCATGTCGGGGTCAAGGAATCGGTGTTTCCGTTCGCCCGCTTCCCCGGCGTCGATACCGTGCTCGGTCCGGAGATGCGATCGACCGGCGAGGTGATGGGCATCGACCGCTCGTTCGAAGTGGCGTTCGCCAAGAGCCAGCTCGGCGGCGGCACAAGGGTGCCGCGCAAGGGCACGGTGTTCGTCTCGGTCCGCGAGATCGACAAGACCCGGATCCTGGACGCGGTGCGGCTGTTGTTCTCGCTTGGCTTCAAGGTGATGGCGACCTCGGGCACCCAGCGGTTTCTCACCGACAACGGGGTGCCGACCGAAAAGGTCAACAAGGTGCTGGAGGGGCGGCCCCATATCGTCGACGCCATCACGAACGGCGACATCCAGCTGGTCTTCAATACCACCGAAGGGCCGCAGGCGCTGGCCGACAGCCGCTCGCTGCGGCGCGCTGCCCTCTTGCATAAAGTGCCATATTACACCACTCTTTCCGGTGCCGTGGCGGCCGCACAGGGCATCCGCGCCTATCTGGGCGGGGACCTTGAGGTCCGCACCCTGCAGAGTTACTTTTCCGAAACCTGATCCCTGAGCCGGATTCTGCGTCCGGCGCTCGATCGGCAATGAAGCCATCGTGACTGGAACTCGCCAGCCATGAGGGTGTTCTGTTTCGGCGTTTGTGCGTACCGCGGAGTGGTCCGCATGAAGTTGAAGGACGAAGACAGATGATGGAAAAGGTACCGATGACCGCTGGCGGCTATGCCGCCCTCGAGGTTGAATTGAAGCAGCGCCAGTCGGTGGACCGACCGCGGATCATCGAGCATATCGCCGAGGCGCGCTCGCATGGCGACCTTTCGGAGAACGCGGAATATCACGCCGCCAAGGAAGAGCAGTCGCACAATGAAGGCCGCATCGCCGAGCTGGAGGACAAGCTGGCGCGCGCCGACATTATCGACATCAGCAAGCTGTCCGGCGACACCATCAAGTTCGGCGCCACCGTCACGCTGATCGACGAAGACACCGACAAGAAAGCGGTGTGGCAGATCGTCGGCGAGCCGGAAGCCGATGCCAAGAAGGGCCGCATCTCGATCACCTCGCCGCTGGCGCGGGCTTTGATCGGCAAGAAGAAGGGCGCCTCGGTGGAAGTCGTCGCCCCCGGCGGCGCCAAGGCCTACGAGATCACCAAGGTCGAGTGGCGCTAGCACATCTTCCGGCGCGGTGGCTTCATCCTTCGAGACGGCGCTGAAGCAGCGCCTCCTCAGGATGAGGTCGTTTCAAACCCTCATGGTGAGGAGCGCGGCACCGCCGCGCGTCTCGAACCATGAAGCCGGAATCCGTGACCGCCGCAAACACTTCGCCGACGCCCTTATTCCTGTGCTGCTGTGCAATAACGCTGCGGATTTTGTTGCGGCGACATGCTTTCCCTTGGCGCCGCGACGCGATACCAATTGGGCGCGTCAAAAAATGGGGGGAAGCATTCATGAACCAAACAATGGTGGCATGGGGGCCGCGCGCGTTGAGCGTGCTGCGCATCATCACGGGCTTGATGATCATCGAGCACGGCATGGCCAAGATCATCGGCTTTCCGGTCTATCCGGCCTATGCCAACGTCAAGCCGATGTCGCTGATCGGCGCCGCCGGCTTCATCGAACTGATCGGCGGCGCGTTGCTGATCCTCGGCCTGCTGACGCAGCCGGTGGCGTTCATCCTCGCCGGCGAGATGGCGTTCGCCTATTTCATCGCCCACTCGCCTAAAAGCTTCTATCCCATGCTCAACGGCGGCACGCTGGCGATCATGTACTGCTTCACCTGCCTCTATCTTGCCACCGCGGGCGCCGGTCCGTGGAGCGTCGATGCCGCGATGAAACGGGATTGAGGGGAACCGCCATGAACAAGATCAACCAGACGCTTGCAGGCTGCGAGCCGATCATGCTGAGCATCTTCCGCATCATCACCGGGCTGCTGATGTTTCAATTCGGCGTCGCCAAGCTGCTGAAATTTCCGCCGGGCACGATGTTTGCGAAAGTGGAGGCGCTGTCGCTGTTCGGCGTCGCCGGCATGTTCGAACTGGTTTTCGGCGGGCTGCTCCTGCTCGGCCTGTGGACGCGGCCGGTGGCCTTTATCCTGTGCGGCGAAATGGCGTTCGCCTATTTCATCGAGCATTTCCCGCGTAATTTTATTCCGTTGTTGAACGGCGGCAACCTCGCGATCATGTTCTGCTTCGCCTGCCTGTTCCTGGCTTGCGCAGGCGGCGGACCGTGGAGCCTGGACGCGATGATGCGGAAGAAGGGCTGATAGCCTTGTTGCGAGCCAACGGGTCGCGCGAATGCGCGCCCGTTGGCTCGTCGCAATGACGGAGGAGTGTTAAAACGAGTCAGCCCGGCAGCTTCAATTCGAGCGGCACCGCGGCTTCGTATTTGGAATTGTGCAGCACCAGCGAGGTCCTGACATTGCGCACATGGGGTGCTGCGGTCAGATGGGTGACGAAATCCTGAAACGTCGCCATGTCGGGCGCCACGCATTTCAGGATGAAGTCGACCTCGCCCGACAGCATCCAGCATTCCCGCACCAGCGGCTCGGCGCGGACGAAATCCTCGAACGCGCGCAGGTCGGCGTCGGCCTGGCTCGACAGATGCACCGACGCGAACACCGTGACGTCGAAACCGAGCCGGCGCGGATCCAGTAGTCCGCGATAGCCCTGGATGTAGCCGGCTTCCTCCAGCGTCCGCACCCGGCGCAGGCAGGGCGGCGGCGAAATGCCGACGCGTTTGGCCAGTTCCACATTGGTGATTCGGCCGTCGGCCTGGATCTCGCTGAGGATTTTAAGGTCGATCTCGTCAAGGTTCTTCGACACGCGGTCCGGATCCTCAGCTGAATAGGCTTGCAGGTAATATCGGCAACAGTCATAGCCTAGCTGGCCTGTCTTGCGCAATTTTATTGCGCGTGCGGTGCGTCATTTACCGCGCTGACGTGGAAAATCCGCCGGTACGGATTGCAATTCTTGCATAGCTCGCCAGATGTCCTAGACTTGGATTTGACACTTTCGGCGCTGTCGCGATGCCTTTGCGGGCGTTTTCCGCTTCAAGCGCTGGCCAAATTCCCTCAAGAGAGCGATCTGCCCCATGCCCGCCCCCATCCATGCCAAGGTCGTCATCATCGGTTCCGGCCCCGCCGGCTATACCGCCGCGATCTATGCGGCCCGCGCGATGCTCGAACCGGTCCTGATCCAGGGCATCCAGCCCGGCGGCCAGCTCACCATCACCACCGACGTTGAAAACTATCCTGGCTTCGCCGACGTGATCCAGGGCCCGTGGCTGATGGAGCAGATGGAGAAGCAGGCCGCCCATGTCGGCACCAGGATCGTCACCGATCTCGTTACCAGGCTGGAACTGGGTCAGCGCCCGTTTCGGCTGACCTGTGACAGCGGCGACGTCTATCTCGCCGAAACGGTGATTCTCGCCACCGGCGCGCAGGCGCGCTGGCTCGGCATGCCATCGGAAGAAAAGTTCAAGGGTTTTGGGGTTTCGGCCTGCGCGACCTGCGACGGATTTTTCTACCGCGGCAAACAGGTCATGGTGGTCGGCGGCGGCAACACCGCGGTCGAGGAAGCGCTGTTTCTGACCAACTTCGCTTCGCAAGTGACCGTCGTGCATCGCCGCGATCATTTCCGCGCCGAGCGCATCCTGCAGGAGCGCCTGTTCAACAATCCCAAGATCAAGGTGGTCTGGGAAAGCGCCATCGACGAAATCTGCGGCACCGAGAACCCGGGCAAGGTGACCCATGTCCGGTTGAAGAACGTCAAGACCGGCGCGCTGACCGAACTGCCGGCCGACGGCGTCTTCATCGCGATCGGCCACGCCCCGGCCACCGAACTGATCCTCGGTCAGATCAAGCTGAAACCGTCCGGGTATGTCGAGGTGGCGCCGAACTCGACCGCGACCTCGGTGCCCGGCGTGTTCGCCGCCGGCGACGTCGCCGACGAAACCTACCGGCAGGCGGTCACGGCCGCGGGGCTCGGCTGCATGGCCGCGCTCGAAGCCGAACGCTTTCTCTCACTGCGCGCCAGCGATCGCGCGGCGGCGGAGTAATCATGGCTCGAACCCGCGACGGATTTACCGACATGGACTGGGACAAGCTGAAGGTGTTTCACGCCGCGGCGGAAGCCGGCAGCTTCACGCACGCCGGCGAGCAGCTCGGGCTGTCGCAATCGGCGGTGTCGCGACAGGTCAGCGCGCTGGAGCAGGAGCTGTCGGTGTCGCTGTTCCACCGCCATGCACGCGGCCTCATTCTCACCGAACAGGGCGACCTGTTGTTTCGCACCGCCCATGACGTGTTCATGCAGCTGCAGGCGGCGCGCGCCAAGCTGACCGATAGCCGCGAGCGGCCGAGCGGCGATCTCAAGATCACCACCACCCCCGGGGTCGGCATCAACTGGCTGATCCCGCGGCTCGGCGAATTCACCGCACTGTATCCGGAGATCCGGATTTCGCTGATCGTCACCGACGAGGAACTCGACCTGTCGATGCGAGAAGCCGACGTCGCGATTCGTACCCGCAAGCCGACGCAGCCGGACCTGATCCAGCGCAAACTGTTCGCGATGGGCTTTCACGCCTATTGCTCGCCGGAATACGTCAAGCGCTTCGGCACCCCGCGCACGCTCGACGAACTCGATGCGCATCGCATCATCACCCTGGCCGACGGCCTTGTCGCGCCGCATCTGCAGAACCGCAACTGGCTGATCGAGGCCGGCCGCAACGGCTCCGGTCCGCGCGAGAGCTATTTCAAGGTCAACAACATCCTCGGCCTGGTGCGCGCCTGCCAGCAGGGGTTGGGCATCGCCGCGCTGCCGGACTATCTGGTCGAGGAAAACAATCGCCTGGTGCAGCTGTTCGGCGAATCCGATTCGATCCAGCTCGACACCTACTTCGTCTATCCCGAAGAGTTGAAGACGGTGGCGCGGGTGCAGGTGTTCCGCGATTTCGTGGTGAGCAAGGCGCAGCGCTGGCCGTCCTGATTATCGCTCGATAAGCCCTCGGGTCTCGCATGACTGACATGCGGAGTGAATGGTTGCCGCAGGGCGCGGGCCGGGATCATAATGTTCGGACGCTGAGGGTTCGCGTTGCGCATTGTCCCCCTCCTCCAGTGACGCGAGCGTTCAGTAATCCCTCTTGGAAGGTGATTGTGTCGGCCTCACGTGGCCAATACCTTAAGCCGGGTTCTGATGAGCCCGGCTTTTTTTTGGACATGCCGCATGCCGCGCGAATAGGCGCGCTTGTTGACAGAATCCGCACCTCCCATCATCATCCGCCAATGATCCCGAATTCGTGCACCGTCGCGTTGTCGAAAAAAGCTTCCCTTCCGGGGAGTTCGGATCGACGCGCGCGATAAACCTCTCGCCCAACCGATCTGCAAAACCCCGCCGTCTGGACGGGGTTTTTTATTGTCCCGTCTCCGGCTCAGACCCCCAGGAGATGGACCATGACCGAGCTTCAACTTTCACGGCGAACTTCCCTGCGGTCTTGCCTGCACGGCCTCTGGCTGCCGCTGGTGACGCCGTTCCGCAATGGCGAACTCGATGAGGCGTCGCTGCGGCGGCTGGTGCGGCACTATGCGGCGCTGCCGGTCGACGGACTGGTGCTCGCTGCCACCACCGGCGAAGGTCTTACCCTGGCAGCGGACGAGACCGCACGGCTGGTATTCACGGTCCGGGACGCCATCGGCGGCGCCGGAGATCTTCCGGTCTGCCTCGGGCTGTCCGGCAGCAACACCAGCACATTGCTGGAGACGCTGGACCGAACCGCGGCATGGCCGATCGATTTCTATCTGATTTCCTGCCCGTATTATTCGCGCCCTTCGCAGCGCGGCATCGAGCTGCATTTCACCGCGCTGGCCGACCGCGCCGCGCACCCGATCCTGCTCTACAACATTCCCTACCGGACCGGCGTCAATCTCGGCAACGAGGCGATGCTGCGGCTGGCCGGTCATCACAACATCGCCGGATTGAAGGATTGCTGCGCCGACCGCAGCCAGTCGCTGGATCTGCTGCGCCGGCGGCCCGCCGGCTTTGCCGTACTCACCGGCGAGGACGCCCACTATCACGAGGCGCTGACCGATGGCGCCGACGGCGGCATCGTGGCGTCGGCGCATATCGAGACCGGGACCTTTGCGCAGATGGCGAGCCTGATGGCGGCCGGCGCGCGCGACGCCGCGCTGTCACAGTGGCTCGAGGTTGCGGACCTCACGCGATTGCTGTTTTCCGAGCCGAGCCCGGCGCCGATCAAGCATTGGCTGTGGCGCACCGGATTGATCGACAGCGCCGAAGTGCGGTTGCCGATGACGGAAGTAAGCGCGGAGCTGGCGGCGCGGCTTGATCGGGAGATCGAACGGCGAACAGCCGAGCGGTCGGGGCTTTGATCACCTCTCCCTTTGGGAGAGGTCGGCGCGTAGCGCCGGGTGAGGGGTTATGACCTAACGATAATTATAACCCCTCACCCGGATCGCTGCGCGATCCGATCTCTCCCTACGGGAGAGGTGAAGCCAAGCGCTAATCCAGCTTCGTCCGCGCCAGCCGCAGCGCGTTGGCGATCACGCTGACCGAGGACAGCGCCATTGCGGCCGCACCCACCATCGGCGACAGCAGGATGCCGAAGGTGGGATAGAGCACCCCGGCGGCGATCGGCACGCCGGCGGCGTTGTAGAGAAACGCGAAAGCGAGATTCTGACGGATGTTGCGCATGGTCGCGACCGACAAGCGCCGCGCCCGCACCAGGCCCATCAGGTCGCCGGTCAGCAGCGTGACGCCGGCGCTTTCGATCGCAACGTCGGTACCGCCGCCCATGGCGACGCCGACATCGGCCGCCGCCAGCGCCGGGGCATCATTGACGCCGTCGCCGACCATGGCGACGCGGCGGCCCTCGTTGCGCAGCCGCTGCACCACCTCGCTCTTGCGCTCCGGCAGGATGCCGGCCTCGATCTCGTCGATGCTTAGCCGCGAAGCCACCGCGCGCGCGGTGGTCAAATTGTCGCCAGTCAGCATGACGATACGCAGACCATCTTCGCGCAGCGCCTTTAGCGCATCGTGCGCCGAAGACTTGACCGGATCGGCGATTGCGATGACGCCGGCAGCGCGGCCATCGACCGCGACATAGATCGCGGTGGCGCCATCCCGCCGCGCCGCTTCCGCGGCGACATCGAGATTCCCGGTCGCAATGTTTAGTTCCGCCATCAGCATCGCATTGCCGAGCGCGATGCTTCGGCCCTCGACCGTCCCGGTCGCGCCCTTGCCGGAAGGCGAAGCGAAATCGCCGACCTCGCCGAGTACAAGCTTGGCCTCCCCGGCGGCATTGAGGATCGCCCGCGCCAGCGGATGCTCGCTGCCGCGCTCGACGCTGGCGGCGAACCGCAGCAACGGGTTTTCCTCAAAACCGTCGGCCGCAATGATGCTGATTACTTTCGGCTTGCCTTCGGTGAGCGTGCCGGTCTTGTCGAGCACGATGGTATCGATGCGCTCGAACTGCTCCAGCGCCTCGGCGTCGCGGATCAGTATCCCCGCATGGGCGCCGCGGCCGACGCCGACCATGATCGACATCGGGGTGGCCAGACCCAGCGCACAGGGACAGGCGATGATCAGCACCGTTACCGCTGCGACCAGGCCAAAGGTAAAGCGCGGCTCCGGCCCGAACAGCATCCAGGCCGCGAATGCCAGCAGCGCCGCGGATATCACCGCCGGCACGAACCAGCCGGCGACACGGTCGGCGAGACGCTGGATCGGCGCCCGCGAGCGCTGCGCCCGCGCCACCATGTCGACGATCCGCGCCAGCATGGTGTCGCGGCCGACCCTGATGGCGCGCAGCACCAGTCCGCCACCCTGGTTGACGGTGCCGCCGATCACCTGATCGCCCGCGGCCTTCGGCAGCGGCATCGATTCGCCGGTGACCATGGATTCATCGACAAAGGAGCGGCCTTCGGTGACGGTGCCGTCGACCGGAATCTTCTCGCCGGGACGCACCCGAAGCAAATCGCCGACCGCGATGAGATCGATCGCGACATCCTCGTCGCCCTGCGCGGTGATGCGCCGCGCGATTTTTGGGGCGAGGCCAAGCAGCGCGCGGATCGCGCCGGAGGTGCGCGCGCGCGCCCGCAATTCCAGCACTTGCCCCAGCAATACCAGAACCGTGATCACGGCCGCCGCCTCGAAATATACCGCGACCGTGCCGTGCATGTCCCGGAACGCAGGCGGAAACCATTGCGGCGCCAGCGTGCCGATCACGCTGTAGAGCCAGGCGACGCCGGTGCCGAGCGCAATCAACGTGAACATGTTGAGATTTCGCGTCACCAGAGACCGCCAGCCGCGCGCAAAGAACGGCGCGCCGGCCCACAGCACCACCGGCGTCGCCAGCGCGAAGGAAATCCAGTTCGACCACAGCGACGGCACGACATGCATCAACCCGAGATGGCCGCCCATCTCGATCACGAACACCGGAAGCGTCAGCGCCAGCGCGACCCGGAATCGCCTGGTCATGTCGATCAATTCCGGGTCTGGCGCATCGTCGAGCGAAACCTGCTCCGGCTCCAGCGCCATGCCGCAGATCGGACAACTGCCCGGACCGGCCTGCCGCACCTCCGGATGCATCGGACAGGTGTAGATGGCGCCGGCCGGCGCCGCGGCGGGCGGAGTGCCCGGCGCCAGAAATTTTTCCGGCCCGGCCTCGAAACGCTGGCGGCAACGCGCCGAGCAGAAGAAATAATCCTGCCCGTTGTGCGAAAGCCGATGTTTTGCGGTGGCGGGATCGACGCGCATGCCACAGACCGGATCGGTTACCGCGGCAGCGGCTTTGTCGCCATGACCATGCGTACCGCCGCCGCAGGAATCCACCGGCGCCGCCGCGCCATGCGGATGGCCGGCGTCAGCTGCGCCTATGCCATCGCTGTGATCGTGATCCGCCTGCGCCACCAAAACTCTCCCGGCTCTTGAACTAGATACCCTTGGGGGGTATATGATCCCAATGCGCACCGAGATCAAGACCTCCTGCCTGAAACGGCTGAAACGAATTGAAGGCCAGATCCGCGGCCTCGCCGGGATGGTCGAGGGCGACCGCTATTGCATCGACGTGGTGACGCAGATCGCCGCCGCCAAGGCGGCGCTGCGCCGGGTCGAGGAGGAGATCCTGCGCGACCACGTCGCCCATTGCGTCGAGCACGCGATCACCTCCGGCAACAAGGCCGACCAGCGCCGCAAGATCGCCGAACTGATGGACGTGGTCAGCCGCGCCGATCGGTAGTTGCATGCGCCGCATATGCTGAATTGAGCCGCGCGTTGATGCGGTTGTGGTTTCGCACAGTCTCTCGACGGGTCGTCCCTGCGAACGCAGGGACCCATCACCCTGGCCTCAAAAGTAAAAAGGGCCTCCACTCCATTACCGAAACGAGAGTCCGCGCCGCCGCGATGAGCGCAATTGCGCTCACGCTGGGGTCCCTGCGTGCGCAGGGACGACCAACCCGCCTGGTTAATCCGCGGTAACCGCCGTCTCTCAAATCCGAATCATGCCGCGGCCGGGTCTTTAGAATTTGAGGCTTACTGAAACCCCATAACACAACGGGGGAAGCCAATAATGACCACGCGAACCAGTCAAGAATCCGGCTATCCGAGGTCCGGGCGCACCGAGAAGATGCAGGACTTTCTGCTGGTGTCGTCGTTCGGGCTGTGGGCGGCGCTGCTCGGCCTGTCGCCGGTCGTGGCCTTCCATTGGCTGATCGGAAGCTGACGGCAACGCGGCTGCGCCGTGGTTAAGCCACGGTAGCACGTGTGTTCAAATGCGAGCGAAGTTGCGACCGGCTTTTTAAAAGCCGACCGCTATCAAGGATCCCGCAAGAACAAAAAACGCGGGGGCGTCGTGAACATCCAGAACAATCAGTTTCCTGAACAGCAGGGCTTTAGCAGGCAGGACATTCTTTGGGCGCTCGGCATCTGGTCGGTGATCCTGAGCCTGTCGCCGGTGGTCGTGTTTTACGTGCTGATGGTGAATTGACTGAAGCGGGACGCACGGCTTCGCCGCCATTGCGAAATTGCTCGCAATGACGGCAGGACGTTATCCAGCGCGACCCACAACAGAAAAACGCGCGGGACCCGCGCGTTTCTTGTCGGCCCGGCAGCGCGGCGAAACTACGCCGCCTGCTTGTGCATCGCGCCCGACGCCGAGGCGGTGCCGCGGATCGCCTTCACCGAGCGTTCGATCGCAGCCCACAACCGGCTGATCTCCAGCGCGGCGCGGCCTTCGGCGGAATACTCGCGCGCCCCCTCACCTTGCGCCAGCGCCATCAACAGATCGGCGCGGTTGGTGATCTGGCCGCCCCACACCGGAGCACGGAACTTGGCCAGCGCTTCACGCGCGATGGTGACGATCGGGCTTTCCGCATCGTCGCGGCGCGCCGGCGCACCGTTGATCACGACCGCATAGGGCTTGCGCGCCGCGCGGCAGGTCTGAATGGTTTCCTGCACCGCATTGACGTCGAATACCCCCGGCCGCGCCGGAATGATCACCATGGTGGCGTTCTTGATGGCGTCTTCTACGACCGACGACACATTCGGCGGCGTATCGATGAATACCCATTCGATGCCGTCGCGCTTGGCGGCGGCGATAATCCCGCTGACGGAATTGACCGCGGTCTTGATCGTCGGTTCGTTGGTGCCGCGCAGCTTGTGCCAGAGCGTCAGCGACCCCTGCGGATCTGCATCGACCAGCAGACACGGCTTGGTTGCCTTGTGGACATGCGCAGCGAGATGAGCGGCCAGGGTACTCTTGCCCGAGCCGCCTTTACGCGATGCGAAAACAATGACGTTCATACCTTCGCCTCCAGATTGACCCCAGAAATCAAAAATGAATCAGCCCGCTGATTCGTGAAAGAAAAATTTACAACTAATCCGCAAGAAGTCTCTGATTTATCTGCGTGTTGGCTTTTGAGTCACACCATGCGCCGCAACACGGCCGAAAAATCGTAAAAATCGAATCCGGAAAGCACTTTAAAGAGTCACAAAGCGACTTTTGCCACGCGCTGGCGCCGGGTCTCGCCCACATTCAACCCATGCGAGCATCCGCACCATCAGCTTTCCGAGGAAAAGGCTGGCCTAAGGTGAACAAAACGAGTCCGGGACCGCGGCGCGAGACGCGGCTCCTCCCCTCCCCTCCCCCTCTGCGGTCCTCTGCGGGGAGGGGAGCAGCAAGCGTCGGGTTCGGTGGCTCGCTTGCCCACCTTTACTTCACGTCATCCCAACTGGCGCCGTTGAAACGCTGCAGCTGCATATAGGTCACCACGCGGTAATCGGTGGCCGAGGTGTTGATGCGGCTTTCCGGCAACAGCAGGCCGAGGTGGAAATCCCGCAAATTCGCCGCCTGCTTCATGATGTTCTCACGGCTCAGGTTGTCGCCGCACTGCTTCAGCACCTGTTCCAGGGTCTGGGCGAAGCTGTAGCCGGCGGCGGTGAGGCTGTCGTTGAGGTCGGCGCCGGGCATGTTGGCCTTCATCCACTCGGTCCAGTTCTTGACGTCGGGGTCGGCGGCCCATTTGGGATCAGTGACGTCCTTCATGAAGCCCGCGCTCATGATGCCGACCGATTTGTCGAGCCCGGCCGGCTTGAAGGTGGCGCCGACCGAGGCCGCGCCGAGATGCAGATAGGTCTCCGGTTTCCATTTCAGGTCGGACATTTTGGAAATCGCCTGCGCCGCCTGCTTGGCATAGGTGAACAAAAACAGCGTGTCGGCGCCCGAATTCTGCAGGATCACCATCTGGCTGTCGATGGTGGGGTCGGTGGACTGAAAGTTCTGCGCGCTGACGATCAACTTGTCGGCGTCCTCGCCGAGACCTTCCTTGAGGCCGGCGATCAGATCCTTGCCGAAATCGTCGTTCTGGTAGAGTACGGCGATCTTCGGCTTGGGGTTATGGGCGAGCAGGTGCCTGGCGTAGAATTTGGCCTCGTCGCGCAAGTTGGGCTGCCAGCCCATGGTCCAGGGGAAATGCGCGGGATCGTTCAGGGCCGAGGAGCCGGCGGCGACGAACAGCTGCGGCACCCCCTGCTTGTTCAGATAGGGCCGGATCGCCATGTTCAGGGGCGTGCCGAGCACGCCGAAGATCAGCGCGACCTCGTCGCCTTCCACCAGGCTGCGCACATTTTCCACCGCCTTGGGCGGCGAATAGCCGTCGTCGCGGCTGATGAAGGTGATCTTGCGGCCGTTGATGCCGCCCTTGGTGTCGTTCAGCCATTTGAAATAGGCGGCTTCGACCTTGCCGAGCGTGCCATAGGCCGAAGCCGGCCCGCTATAGGCGATGGTCTGCCCGACCTTGATCTCGGTATCGCTGATACCAGGCCCATATTGCTTCTGGGCCAGCGCCGGCTGCGCCGACAAGACCGCGATCGCCGCGCCGAACAGCGCGAGCTTGCTGACAAACATTGGCTTCCTCCCCGTTTTCTGTTGTTGCCGAAGTGTGAGCGCGCGGCCCGGTATTGGCAAGAGATGCGCTACGGACAGCGCTGCGCGCCGGCCCGAGGCCAATCGGGCGCTGCGCCGCCGTCAGGTCGCGCCCCGCTTTACCGGTTTTCGGGGTTTGAGCGGCCTGATGTGACCAGGCTTGTGAACAGACTTTCGCGAGGGCGCCGGCCGGATGCTCAACGGCCGCCCGGCGGCGACCGGGGTAACCGCGTCCTCGGGCCCGGGCCGGAAGAACACCCGGCAGCCCGGCGAGAGCTGGGATTTATTCCTCACCATGCAGGCCGTGACCTGATCGACATCCGGAATCTGGGCACTGCAGAGCCGAAACGCGTCGTCGCTGCAGGCCTGCTGCTGATCGGGCGTGTAGGCCTCGCCCGCCGTCGGCAACGTCGCCAACGACAACACGGTGGCGAGCATCAAACCGAGATGAAAATTCCCGGACCGGAAAGCAGGCATGAATCCCCCCGAAGCTTGGTTGCGCGAATTGTGGGTGAAGACAGCGGGATTGGCAAGGCGGAGAGCGCGACGGAACTAAATTTCGCTACGTGTGGAACCTGAAATAAATTACGAAAGCGTTCCAAACCGCACAGCGCCGATGCGCCTGACGTGTTTGTCTGGGCACCTTGCAGACATTCTGCAAATCCTCCCCACCTTGACAGCCCCGGTGCGTTAGCGCCGCGCCGGGGCTGTTCTTTGCAGCGCCGATGACGCAGCTGAACGGCCGAACGATCTCGTTCGCCACGGCGAGCTGCGCCGAGGCGAGAGGCCACAGATGGCTTCAATTCGATTTGTTGTTTAAATCTGGCCAAAGCAATTCTGTGCGAGCATTCGCGCCTAATTAGATTGCCTGGATCATGTTCTCGAAGAAATCGCGCTTTTGTTCGCCGGTTACAAAGCTCCAACCGGCGAATACTTCCCACATGAAATTTCCGAAGCTTTTCATTGAGTCATAGTCAGGCGTTGTCTTCCTCATTTTGATGATCGTTGCCGAAAGCCGTTTCAAAAACTCAAGAACTCTTTTATCGTCGATCTCGATAGCCGACATCGTAAACAGAATTTCGCCACGCAATATCTCCAAATGCGTGAGGAGTTCGTCAAGATAATAATCCGTCATTTTGTTGTGAAAGGAGTCCCACCGGTCTTCGCCCCGCGCAACTTCCTGTTTGAAGTAGTCTCGAAATTTCTTTTGATCGACCAACTCCCGGTGAAAACCCCATTCGAAGGTGTCATCAGTTACCATGAGCATGGTCGCGATTGCGTCTTCTTTAAATTCCCGGAAATGCTCCGCGAAGCTTTTTCTTATGCGTCGGCGCTTTGCATTTTCTGGGAGCCGCACGACCAGCCAATAAAAGAAGAGGCTGACGATGCTTCCGATGCCGAGATCGTATGCAATCTTTTCCCATGCGTGCGAGTGCGCCAATGCCGGGCACGGCACGCATATACAGACCGCGGCTCTCACGAACGGGTTCTCTTGGCCTAAGAGGATCGCGGCAACGCTAACGAGAGCAATGCCGAGCAAAAGCCAATTCAATGGACGTTTTACGGAGCGCATGGCCGCCGCCTATAACCGTTTAACTCCAGTCGGCCAGCAGCGTAAGTTCCGACATTCCTGACCGAATTCTGGGTGTTGCCGGAACACCGTTATTCCTAGCGGCGTCCGTTGGAGCTTTTGGGGCTTTCGGTTTTTTCATTCTACTGCGCTGGCTATCGAGGGGAGATCGCTTCTGCCCCACTCCCTTATCGGGGCGAGCCCAAAAAGACCCAAAAATTTCGAACGTCGGCCAAGTCATTGAAAAGTGGTACAGTTGGGTGGGCTCGAACCACCGACCTCCTGTTCCACAGTAAGGTTTTCATATTTGACACGAGTGGACACAATCTGACAGGCGCCGTCGCGGACCCTTTGATTTTCATTGTAAACTCAACATTTTCATGAGACCTTCTGACACAAGCCGCCAGAGGGTGACTGAAAACGCCACCCAGCGGGGTCCGCGTTGGGTCCGCGGACCTGGTGCGGACCCTGATTTATCCGAGGTCAAACATGAAGCTGACCGAGCTGAAAATCGAAAGGCTGGCGACTGAGGGGGATCGCAAGGACCGTCTCGTTTTTGATGACGAGCAGCGCGGCCTGGCCGTGCGCGTGACCAAGAGCGGCGGTCGAACCTACCTCTGCCAATACACTGCGCACGGACAGAAATGGCGAGTCCCTCTCGGCGCCTGTTCGGGCGTGTCCCTTGCGTATGCACGGAAGGCCGCAGCGGCGGTGATGGGCGACGTCGCAAAGGGCCGCAATCCCGCCACCGAGCGGAAGCAAGCGGCGGCCGCGGAACGCGCAAGACGGGCACGCAATCGCCTTACACTGAGGGTGCTTATCGAGGACTGGCGCCGCATGCGTTTAGTCGATCAGCGGCCAAGCTACGCCACCGAGGCCGTCCGCGCGCTGCACCATGCCTTTGCCGACCACTTGGATGATGCTGCGGAGGATCTTGACCGGGCGGCCGTAATGCGCGCGATCGAGGGTGTGGCGAGCCGCCGAAGGCGCAAGGACGTCGACAGGGCAAAAGAAACAAAAGGGTCCGCAATGGCCGCGCGGACGGCAGCCTATGGGCACACGGCTTTTGTTTGGGCGGTCAGGCGAGGTGCCGTGGGCGTTAATCCGTTTGCAGACTTGCCGATAACCAAGGCCGGCGGGAAGCGCGAGCGAGTGTTGACTGACGGGGAACTCGCTGAGATTTGGCGAGCCGCCGGCGGCGTATCGGCCCCTTATGGGACGATCGTGCGGTTCCTTATCCTCACCGGTCAGCGGCGAGGCGAGGTGGCGGGGATGCAATGGAATGAGATTTCCGAAGACTTGGCGACATGGACCTTGCCAGGAATGCGCACAAAAAATGGCATCACACACGTAATTCCCTTGAGTCCAACGGTGCGCGCCATGCTGCGGGACCTGCTGCCGGAAGATGCGAGCGAGGCTAAACGCGCCATGTTCGATCGACGTGCGTCGGCTGCGCTTAACCTACCCGGCGCCGCCGGGACTCAATTCGCGGGCTGGTCAAAGGCCAAACGCGCACTGGACAAGGCGGTTATGGATGCCCGCGCCAAGTCCCTCGAATCAGGTGCGACGCCAGCGCCTATCGCTCCATGGAGCGTGCACGATTTGCGCCGCACCGTAGCAACCGGATTGCAGCGCCTTGGCGTTCGACTCGAGGTGACGGAAGCCGTTTTGAACCATATCAGCGGCAGCCGCGGTGGCATTGCCGGCGTGTATCAACGGCACGATTGGGCGACTGAGAAACACGCGGCTCTCGAAGGCTGGGCATCTCACGTCTTAGCCCTGGTTGAAGGCGGGACTGCTCGCGACAACATTGTGACTTTGGCTCGCACCGGCTGATTTAGACCGATGTGCGATTTCGAAATCGTGGAAGTCTCTCCAGAATTTCAGCCTTTATTTGACGCGCTGGTGAAATGCGGCATC